>JGI1652J44930_10000068_pt1 | contig 36966 bp, 38 predicted proteins | sample NewIslsDNAsample_FD_44930 | JGI IMG/M metagenome (IMG submission 44930)
GGGGGGAACACTTGAATGAAGAGGGAGAAAAAGTTCTAAAAAAAACATCATCTTTTTTCAAAAATCGAAAAGCTTGGGCTTTTAAAGATGGAAGTCATTGAATATTGGAAAGACGGTAAATTATTCAAATCGATTCAACCCGAAAAGGAGAATGGTCATCTCGGCATCCATGTCCCTCAGGCCCATCTTTTGTCGGTGATCATCGAAGAAGCGAAGAAATACGACAACTTTTCCCTGTTAACAAGCACAAAAGTTGTGGATCTGTTGGAAGACGAAAATGGACAGTTCATCGGAATCAAAGGCAAAAAGCATGGAAAAGAGATTGTGATTTATAGCTCATACATTATCGGGGCCGATGGAAGATATTCGATCGTCCGCAAAAAAGCGGGCATTGAAACGTCAATACGGAAGCACGGTTATGATTTGCTTTGGGCGAAAGTTCCGGCACCCGAAGGCTGGCAGCCCTCCATCAAAATGGCTGATGTGGACGGCTATCAATTGGCTCTTTTTACACAGACAAATGGCTATGTCCAAATCGGTTGGAACATTGAACAAGGTTCTTTTTCAAAAATACGGAAATCGCCTTTCCAAATCTTCGTGCAAAAATTGGTTCAAGCTTTTCCGGAATTGGAAGAGACAGTAAAAAAACATATCACTTCCTGGGACGATTTCGTGTTGCTTGATGTACATAGCAATTTTACAGAAGTTTGGAAAAAGAATAATGTATTATTGATCGGCGATGCCTGCCATACGATGACGCCTACGGGGGCATTCGGTTTAAACAGCGCCCTTGTTGACGCGGACCGGCTAGCTGAGTGTTTTGAACAAGGCGATATTAATGAATTGAAGTTAATACAATGCGAACAGAAAAGAAAGGAAGAAGTGAAAAAACTTCTCCGTTTGCAAATCGAGAAGGAAAAAAACTTCTCTGAACAGTTTATTATACTAAACTAGGCAAGAAAGCGGGATGAAAGTTGAAATTTGGGTTTGATATTGATGATACGTTAATTAATTTAAGAGAACACGCTTTCCATTTGTATAACCGGAAACTGGGGAAACAGGTGGATATTGCGCTTTTCAGGGAATTGAAAAGGCTTGAAATCCATGAACTGTTCGGCCTGACCGATGAACAGGGCCATCAGCTGTGGAATTCTTTGATGGAGGAAATTTATTTCACTGATTGTCCCGCTTTTGAAGGGGCGGTTGATTTTGTCAATCAGTTGGCAAAAGATGGACATTCCATTTTCTATATAACATCCAGACCGAAGCAATATTGCCTCAAAACGAGATGGTGGCTAAAGGAACGGGGTTTTCCGGTCATCGATCATCAATTCTATTGCGGAATGAAGGACCGGGAGAAAGCGGAAATCATACGGAAACTGGAATTGGACGTTTATTTTGATGACAAGCCCGCCGTTTTGGAAACCCTTAAAGGCGCAAATACAAAAGTCTACATGAAAGATCAGTCGTACAACAAACAGCTCCATTTTCCCCGTGTCTATAATTGGAAAGCATTTCAATTGGAAAAATGGAATCTTCAACAAAACTAAAAAACGAATGGCCGAAAAACAGCCATTCGTTTTTTTATATTGAAAGGGAGGATCTATTTGTTTAAAGTACAATTAAAATACCTGCTTTAGTACATTGGCGTCCATCAGGCGGTTTCTGACAAGAATGCCGACCCAAGCCGCGATGCATCCTTTCACCGCTTCCAATAAAATGAATGGAGCGGCTCCTGCCATAAATGCGGCAAGGAAGGACATATCGGCAACAAATTTCAGCCAGATGGTTCCAAAGGCAAGGGTCAACATCATGCCAAGGACGTTTGCGATGAGACCATGAACATAAGTATAACCGAATTTATTCAAATACCAGCCCATGAACAAAGCGGTCGGAATAAAACCGATGATATATCCGCCTGTTGGTCCCACAAGGGTGGAAAGTCCGCCGGAAAAACCGGTAAATACCGGCAAACCGATCGCGCCAAGCAAACAGTAAACAAGCACGCTAAGGGTACCGTATTTGAATCCCAGAATGGTTACGATCAGACCGATGGCCAATGTTTGTCCCGTAATCGGAACGAGAGGAAGAGGAATGGTAATTTGCGCTAAAACAGAAATGATTGCTGCACCAAATGCTGTCAGCACTAGTCCATATGTTTTTGCAGATTTCACGAATCGTCTCCCCTTTGTTAACCTATAAAAATAGAAAGTTTACAAAAAGGATAACGAAAATTTTTTCGAATGTCAATCTCATTTTTAAAATGATGCAACGGATGACAAAAGTGGAATTCTTCAATTTATGATAAAATAATGCATGAAGAGGCAAGCGAGGTGAATGAAAGTGTCCAGGGTTATTTTTCATGTCGATATGAACAGCTTTTATGCTTCCGTTGAACAAGCCCATCATCCGGAACTTAAAGGAAAGCCGATTGCCATTGCGGGAAATCCGAAAGAGCGGCGCGGCATCATCGTGACAAGCTCCTATGAGGCGAGGGCGAAAGGCATTTATACAACGATGAACGTGACGGAAGCATTGAAAATCTGCCCTGAGTTGATCCTCCTGCCTCCCGATTTTCCAAAATACCGGGAAGCTTCCAAAGCCATGTTTACCATTTTAAGGAGTTATACTCACCTTGTTGAACCGGTTTCAATTGATGAAGGATATATGGATGTGACGGAAATCGCAAAAGAATGCCATCCGTTGGAACTTGCCAAGGAAATTCAGCTGAGAATTTATAACGAACTTGATTTACCTTGTTCCATCGGCATCGCACCCAACAAATTTTTGGCCAAGACCGCATCGGATATGAAAAAACCGATGGGCATTACCGTTTTGAGAAAGAGGGAAGTGCCTGAAAAATTGTGGCCTTTGAATGTGGAAAAAATGTACGGAGTCGGTCAAAGCATGGCAAAGAAATTGAAATCTTTGAACATGTATACGATCGGTGATTTGGCCAATGCCGATGAAGGTTTATTAAAAGAACATTTCGGAAAAATCGGGGTACGGTTAAAAAGAAGGGCCAATGGCATCGATGACAGGGAAGTGGATCCCGAATCCATTTACGAAACAAAAAGCGTAGGAAATTCCACCACTCTCCCGGTGGATATTACGGAAATGGAAGATATCGAAAAAACCTTCCGGCACCTTTCCTCAAAAGTCGCTGAAAGGCTGGAAGCAAAAAATTTATGCGGGTTTACGATTACAATCCAAATCCGGGATTGCCATTGGCATAACCATACGAAAAGCAAAACCCTTCAAAACCCCATTTATTTGAAAACGGATATTTATCAAGAAGCCATGCAATTGTTTCCGAAAGCATGGGACGGAACGCCGATCCGGCTTCTCGGCGTGACCGTGTCCAACGTCATCGACAAAAAGCGTTCGGCAGAACAGCTGTCCATCTTCAACTATGAACAATTTGCCAAAGAAGAGCCGATCTATGAAATCATTCATGAAATGGAAAAGAAATTTGGGAAAGGCATTATCCAAAAGGGAATTGATGTGAAGAAAAAAAGCTACGCATCAAAAACAAGTTTCAGCAAAGACTTTTTAGAGGATTTGAAAGATTTCATCGATGAATATTAAGATTGGAGATACGACATGGAATTGCAGTTTTTAGGTACAGGGGCAGGAATGCCTTCGAAAGAGAGGAATACGAGTTCCCTGGCATTGAAGTTATATGAGGAAAGGGGAACGTTATGGCTGTTTGATTGCGGGGAAGCAACCCAGCATCAAATTTTGCATACAACCATTAAACCGAGAAAAATTGAAAAACTGTTCATTACCCATTTGCATGGGGACCATATCTTTGGACTGCCGGGCCTGCTCAGTTCCCGCTCTTTTTTGGGCGGGGAGGAGCCTGCTCCGCTGACCCTTTACGGACCAAAGGGATTGATGAAGTGGATTCAATTTACGTTGGAATTGACCAAAACCCATTTAAATTATCCAATCCATTTTGTAGAAATTGAAGAAGGCGTAATTTTCGAGGATGAACATTTCATCGTCACGGCGAAAGAACTTGAACATGTCATCCCTTGCTTCGGTTTTCGGATTGAACAAAAACCTCTTCCCGGGGAACTTTATATCGATAAAGCGCTGGAACTTGGTATTCCAAAAGGGCCGTTATTAGGAAAATTGAAAAGCGGGGAAGATGTGGAACTGGAAGATGGTACAATCGTCCGCAGCAAAGACGTCACCGGGCCTCCAAAAAAAGGATTTGTCGTGGCAATTTTAGGGGACACCATCTATTGCAAACAGTCCGTCGAATTAAGCAGGGACGCGGACATTGTCGTTCATGAGGCGACTTTTGACCATGCGACCGCAAAGCTTGCAAAAGATTATGGCCATTCAACAAATGTGGATGCTGCAAAGGTTGCGAAAGAGGCAAATGCAAAATATTTAATCCTGAACCATATCAGCTCCAGATTCTTGCCCCGCGATTTGGAAAATTTGTTGAAGGAAGCAAAAAAAGTTTTCCCTCACGTATTTGTTGCAAAGGATTTTTCCAGTTATCAATGGAAAAATGGTCAATTAATTGATCTTTCCGCCAAGAACCTTTGAATAATCCTGAATAAATGGCGTTTTTGGATGCTGCCGGGGACGTATTTCCGGCAGCTTTTTTATTGCCTTATTTCCCGTTTTGTTTCGGGCAATAAACTTGCAAAAGACGAACAAAAAAAGAAAAAGAGAAAAAAAGACTACATATTTCGGAATGAATGGTCAAAAAATCCGATTTTCGACAACAAAATATAGCAAAAAATTACATTTCCTAGGAAATAATTGAAATAATGATTATTTCAAATTTTCGGACAAAAGATGGAACGCCGTTTTATGGAGCAAAAGAAATAGAATGGCATTCTTTTGTACCAATCAGCCAGAAATTGATAATAATCCTTTCAGAAAAAATGAAAGGGGGCTTGCCGAGTTCATTCTCCTTTGGCAAGCTCCCGGGATCTTGCTTCCGCGCTTTTAATGCAAGCAAAAATGGCTTCGGTGAAATGATAATTTTCCAATGCTTTAATTCCGGCTTCCGTTGTTCCGCCCGGACTTGTGACTTTTTTCCGGAGCACTTCAGGCTCTTCTTTGATTTGCTGAAGCATCATCGCGGAACCGGCAATGGTTTGCACCATTAATTTTCTTACCACTTCTTTCGATAAGCCAAATTCCGTCCCAATTTTTTCCCATGCTTCAAGCAGATAATACAGATATGCAGGACCGCTTCCGGAAAGCGCCGTAATGGCATGAAGCTGATCTTCTTCCACCTCGATGACAATGCCGATCGCTTCTAACAATTGCAAAAACATCGCCTTCTGGCTTTCTGAAACATGTTCATTGAAAGAAATGCCGCTTGCCGCCATGCCGATGGCCGCCGAAGTATTCGGCATCACTCTTGCAATTGGGCGGGCACCTAAAAATGTTTCAATCGTGTCCATGCTGATGCCGGCCAAAACGGAAAGAATTGCCGTGTTTTCGGAAAGATAAGGGGCTATCGTTTTGAATGCTTCTTTCGCATCTTTCGGTTTCATTGCCAAAATGACTAAATCCGCATCTCTCAAATCTTCTAAAGTTTCTAAAATATGAACGCCGAAACGTTCATTCAATTCTTGCAATCTTTGAATATTGGAACGGTTTTTCACGTAAATATGGTCTGCAGGAACAACTTCATTTTTGATCCATCCATGAATCAAAGCTTCTGCCATGGAACCTGCTCCGATAAAGACTAGTTTTTTCATCCTTTTCCCTCCATTTATATAAATACATGAATCGTCAATAAAAAATGCGTTTCCATCCTTATCAAAAGGACGAAAACGCATTGTTTCCGCGGTACCACCTTCATTTGCTTACAAAAGTAAGCACGGCTCTGGCCCTTATTATCGCTAAGGGGAACGGTCATGTTTGCATGACTGCTCGGAAGTAGGTTCAATGAATTGAGAGGACTATGCTGCTCCCACCGAAATGCAGCACTCTCTGAAGTCATCAATTCATCTACTTGGCTTCGTCATCGCTTTTTGTCATGTTCAATTATTACAGAAATTATATTCATTTCAGAAAAATATGTCAACTCAGAGACGTGACGAATGGCCAAAAAAACAGTAAAATAAAATGAATGAGTATTCACTAGGCGCAGATACAGAAAACAAGGGGGAACGAAATATGGAAATCACCAAAATAGTGATCCCTACACCTTATGATGTGGGAGATGTCAATGCGTTTTTAGTAAAAGGGGATGCGCTGTCCATTGTTGATGCCGGTCCGAAGACGCAAGAGGCTTACGAGGCCCTCGAATATGGCATTAAAAACGCAGGGTACCGTTTTGATGATATTGAGCAAGTGATTTTGACCCACCATCATCCGGATCATGCGGGATGGGTGGATGCCTTCCCAAGGGCGGAAATTCTCGGGCATGAGTATATCGATCATTGGATGAAGAAGAACGAAGAATTTTTGCGTTACCGGGAAGCGTTTTATGAAATGTATTTGAGAAAACAGGCCGTTCCTGAAGAAAATATCCAGGAGATTCTCAGCATCCGAAGAAATTTGGAGTTATATGGAAACACTCCGCTGACGAAATATATCCAAGATGGCGACGAAGTGCCGGGTCATCCCGGATTGATCGCCTATTATACTCCCGGTCATGCGCAAAGCCATTTGATTTTTCATGATCAAAAAACAAAGGAAGTCATAGGAGGCGATTTGCTGTTGGAGAAAATCGCCTCGAACCCGCTCATTGAACCGCCGGTGGATTTGTCCTTCGATCGTCCGAGAAGCCTTGTTCAATATCAAGCGTCATTGCGTTTTTTGGCGACGTTGGATGTGGCCAAATTGTATGCGGGGCATGGGAATGAAATTGTGGATGTAAAGGGATTGGTAAAGGAAAGACTTCAAAAAGATGCCCACCGGACAAATCAAGTTTATGAAATCTTATCAGAACCTAAAACGGTATATGAAGTGACGAAAGCGTTATATCCGGCCGTTTATGAAAGCCAATTGGGCTTGACATTATCCAAAACCCAAGGGTATTTGGACGTATTGGTGAAAGAAGAGCGGGTCCGATGCGAACAAATGGGGGACCAAGAATTCTATTCAAGAATTTGACAAGGTCTGCCGGGGAAATGGGAGAAGTGGAATTGATCTGTTCAATTTCGCCTCTCCCATTTGTACTAGTTGCAAAAATAACTGATTTAATTGGTGTTGGGAGAAATTAGAAGCATTGATTGTATTAAGCTATGATTAAATATTTGGTCCAATTTCTCCTCCTGTAAATACAGCCTTTTCAACCCTTGCATCAGTTACGCTAGGATCTTGACCCACAATACGTGCAGTCAAATAATAAGTGTTTGGACCTGGATCCGGTGAAGTGTCTACAAAATTAATTGTAGTTATATTTCTATTAACAAATCCACTATTTACAATAGTATCAAAAAAGGTAAACAAAGGCGTAGTAAAACCAGGATCGTTTATAAATGCTCAGCGCTATTTGGACGAATGCTGGTCCAGAAAATGTACCTACAATCGATTCTACTGTTGCGGTCAACCATACGCGATTGCTTACATCATCAATGTTCAACGTAATCGTTAAGAATAAATGCCTAGCATGATGATAAATGACGAAATGCGAAGATATAAAAACCCGCATTTCAGGAATTCCCCCTGAGCTGCGGGTTGGTTTTTATAAAGAATGCATATGTTAAGCTTTGAATGAAAGTCCCGGTCCGAAAAATTCAAAATGGATGCGTTCATCCGGAACGCCGAGCTCTCTCATCATCGGAATCAGGGCTTCCATAAATTTTTCAGGGCCGCAAATATACACTTCCGAATGATCTTTGATGAATCGGTCCAAATCCTCTTTTGTGATATAGCCGTCTGTATCCGAATATTTCACAAAATATGTTCCGCCCAATTCATTAAGTTTGTTTTGAATCCGTTCTTGGAATACGGCCAATTTTTCATTGCGGACGGATTGGACAAAGGAAACGTCGCGCCCTTTTTCCATGGAATCCAGCATGGCGTATTGCGGTGTCACACCAATTCCCCCCGCTACAAACAATACCGGGTTGCCGTTTTCCGTTAAAGTGAAGAGGCCTGCAGGAGCGCTGATTTCCAGCGTGTCTCCTTCCTGTACATGATCATGCAAGTAATTGGATACGACGCCTTTTGGATGGTTTTCCGCCTCGCGTTTCACTGTAATCCGATAAACATTTCCGTTTGGCGCCTGGGATACCGTGTAGTGACGAAGCGCCGTATATTCTTCCCCGGGAGCTTTCACTTTGACCGTGATATATTGGCCGGGCCGGTATGGAGGAAGCGCTTTCCCGTCTTCCGGCGTCAAATAGAAGGAAGCGATCAAATCATTTTCCTGTTCCTTTTTCACCACTTTGAACGGCTTGAATAGGCGCCATCCTCCATTGGCTTCCGCCTGTTGATACAGCTCTTCTTCCACTTGGATAAAGACATCCGCAATCACGCCGTATGCTTCTGCCCAAGCTTCGATTATTTCATCCGTCGCNGCATCGCCCAATACTTCTTTAATGGCGGCGAGCAGATTCTCTCCAACGATTGGGTAATGTTCAGGCAATATACCGAGCGCCCGATGTTTATGGGCGATTAAATGCACAACCGGCAAAATGGATTCCAAATTGTCGATATTCGCTGCCGCGGCATAGACGGAAGCCGCCAGAGCCTGCGGTTGTCTTCCTTCTCTTTGGTTGGATTGGTTGAATACATTTTTTAGCTCAGGATGGTTCGTAAACATTCTTTTATAGAAATGTTTTGTAATATCCACCCCATGTTTTTCAAGGACCGGTGCGGTCGATTTCACGATGTCGATTGTCTTTTGTGATAGCATTGTTGTGTCACGTCCTTTCTAAAACACTATAAACCGGCGGAAAATTAAAAGCAATATTCCATATACATCTTTAACATTTTTGCCACAATTGATGTATCAAAAATACTGCTTTAAATTGAAATTTTTGTGTAAAAATCTACTTGCATTTTGAAAAATGGTATAATGAATGCAGATTATATAAATTGAAGCGTGGTGGATTTGTTTTGCGTTTAACATTATATACAGACTATTCCTTGCGGGTTTTAATATATTTGGGACTGAAAGGCGACCAGTTGTCGACGATCCAGGAAATCGCAGACCGATATCATATATCCAAAAATCATTTGATGAAGGTGACCTATGATTTGGCGCAAATCGGTCTAATTGAAACGGTACGCGGACGGGGCGGGGGAATACGCCTCAAAGTTGAACCGAAAGATATCAATATTGGCAAGCTGGTAAGACATACAGAGGAAGATTTCCACGTTGTGGAGTGTTTTGAGCGGGAAAATAATCACTGCATCATTTCTCCGGCCTGCCAGCTGAAGCATGCATTGAATGAAGCTTTAAAGGCGTTCCTGCATGAACTGGATCAATACACTTTGGCGGATTTCCTCCAATCAAAGGAGGAATTATCCGATTTGCTTAAAAAGGAAACCTAGACTTAGGGATGGTCCTGCAAAGGATATCCCTTTTTCTTTTGGACTACATATGTAAAAATCTATAAAAATAAAAGATTTGGAAAGGATTAATGGAGGATGAAAAAAATATTTATTACCGGATCCACAAGCGGACTTGGAAAAATCATTGCAGAACGATGTTTGAAAATGAAGTATGAAGTCTATGCGACCGGAAGGAATAGAGAAGCGCTTGATTTTCTTTCCAATCTCGGAGCCAATGTAATCCAGGGAGATTTATGCAGCAAAGAAGATATTCATCGAATATGCAATGAACTGCCCGATATCGATGTGGCCGTCATCAACGCGGGCGTCGGCTTCTTTGAAAACGCCTATGATTTATCTGATGAAGAGATTGATTTGATGGTGGACGTGAATATCAGGGCCCCGATTTATTTGGCCAGAAACCTGGCGAAAAAAATGATTCCAAGGCACTCCGGCCATTTCATCTTTATCGGCTCACAGGCGGGGAAAGTGGCGACGAAAAAGGCCAGTGTCTATGCCGCCTCGAAGCATGCAATCACCGGCTTCGCAAACGGCTTGAGGCTGGAACTGGCTCCATTCAACATCAAAGTGTCTGCCGTGTTTCCGGGACCCATCGATACCCCATTTTTGGACAAAGCGGATTCGACATCCACTTATCGGAGTTCTGTCAAAGGTGTTTTATTGAATCCTCAAACGGTTGCCAAAGAGGTCGTCAATTTAATTGAACATCCTGCCAGGGAAATTAATTTGCCCCGCATCATGGGCCTGACGAGCAAGCTATATGCGGTTGCCCCCGGAATTGTCGAAAAAGTGGGGAAACGTTTTTTTACAATAAAATAATGGAAGTGCATAAGAAAACATTATTTTGCTCTCTTAAAAAAATCTTTCGTCTACTTACAAACATACACTTGTATTTATTTTTATAATCTGTTAAGATTCATGTATAAACTTTTAATAGATTGTATAAAAATACATCTCAGGAGTCGAAGGAGTACAGGTTTATGGCAAACAAAAAAGTAGTTCTAGCTTATTCAGGCGGTCTTGATACATCTGTTGCTATTCCTTGGCTAAAAGAACAAGGGTATGATGTAGTGGCAGTTTGTTTGGACGTCGGTGAAGGAAAAGATCATGAATTTATTCAAAAGAAAGCTCTTCAAGTGGGAGCTGTTGAATCATATATCATTGATGCGAAAGATGAATTTGCGGAAGAATATGCGCTGGTGGCTCTTCAGGCGCATACATGGTATGAGCAGAAATATCCGTTGGTTTCCGCGTTATCGCGTCCATTGATTGCGAAAAAATTGGTGGAAATCGCGAACAAGACAAATGCGGATGCAGTGGCGCACGGATGCACAGGTAAAGGAAACGACCAAGTTCGTTTCGAAGTTTCTATCAAAGCGCTTAATCCGGAGCTTGAAGTATTGGCGCCTGTACGCGAATGGGCTTGGAGCCGCGACGAAGAGATCGAATATGCGAAAAAACATAATGTTCCGGTTCCCGCAACAATCGATTCCCCGTTCTCGATCGACCAAAACCTTTGGGGACGCGCCAATGAAGCGGGTGTCATGGAAGATCCGTGGGTGGCTCCTCCAGAAGAAGCTTACGGATTGACTGTATCCATTGAAAATGCGCCGGATACGCCGGAATATGTAGAGATTGAATTTGTGGAAGGAAAACCGGTGGCATTAAACGGCAAGGAGATGAAATTGGCCGATTTGATTCTTGAATTAAATAAAATTGCCGGCCGCCACGGTGTAGGACGCATCGACCACGTGGAAAACCGCCTTGTCGGCATCAAATCCCGCGAAGTATATGAAATTCCGGGAGCAAAAGTTCTTTTAACTGCCCACAAAGAACTTGAAGACATTACGCTTGTGAAAGAATTGGCGCACTTCAAGCCAATCGTTGAACAAAAACTGTCCGAAGTGATTTATGACGGTTTATGGTTCAACCCTATTCGCGAAGCGCTTTATGCCTTCATTAAAGAAACACAAAAATATGTAAACGGAACAGTTCGCGTTAAATTGTTCAAAGGCCATGCCATCGTAGAAGGACGCAAATCTCCAAATTCTTTATATAGCGAAAAATTGGCCACTTACTCCAAAGAAGATGCGTTCAACCATCAATCAGCGGTCGGATTCATCGAACTATGGGGTCTTCCGACAGTAGTGGCTTCACAAGTCAACAATAAAACATTAAAAACGAAATAATGAATTTTTGCGCGAAGAGGTCTAGGGGAAATTATTTTAAGACAGGCCGGGGAGGAAAATGCTTGTCCTTAAAATAATGAGCCTGGGAAGGGGAGTTTCCCGGGCACTTAGGCTGCTTCGCTATTCTTATGCATGGAAAACAAATTTGGATAAGGACAGGTGGAAACAAATGACAAAACTTTGGGGAGGGCGTTTCCAAAAATCAGCGGAGAGCTGGGTGGATGAATTTGGAGCGTCCATCGGTTTCGACCAGCAATTGGTAATGGAAGATATCGAAGGCAGCCTTGCCCATGTCACGATGCTTGGGGCACAAGGCATTTTGCCTCAAGAAGATGTGGAAAAAATCAAATGGGGGCTCAATGAATTAAGAAAGAAAGCCGAAAAAGGCGAACTGGAATACAAGGTTGAAAATGAAGATATTCATTTAAACATCGAGAAAATGCTCATCGATTTGATCGGCCCGGTCGGCGGAAAATTGCATACGGGGCGCAGCCGCAACGACCAAGTGGCGACAGACATGCATTTGTTTTTGAAGAAACGGGTCAAAGAAGTTGTCGAATTGATCGAAGCTTTCCAAAAAACGATTTTGGAGAAAGCTGAACAGCACATCGAAACAATCGCTCCCGGTTATACACACATGCAAAGGGCGCAGCCGATCAGTTTCGCTCATCATTTGATGGCCTATTTTTGGATGCTTGAACGGGACAAAGAACGTTTCAATCAGTCCTTGGAACGCATTGATATTTCGCCATTGGGTGCCGGGGCCATGGCCGGCACGACATTCCCGATCGATCGGGAAATGACTGCCGGATTGTTGGGATTTTCCAAGATTTATGAAAATTCCATGGACGCTGTGAGCGATCGGGACTTTATTGTGGAATTTTTGGCAAATTCCGCTTTACTTATGACCCATTTATCACGGTTTGCAGAAGAAATCATTATTTGGTCCACGGACGAATTTAAATTCATTGAGCTTGACGATTCCTTCTCGACGGGTTCATCCATCATGCCGCAAAAGAAAAATCCGGATATGGCGGAATTGATTCGCGGCAAAACCGGGCGGGTTTATGGCAATCTGATCGGTTTGCTGACTGTTTTGAAGGGGACGCCGCTTACCTATAATAAAGACATGCAGGAAGACAAGGAAGGCATGTTCGACACCCTTCAAACAATCTTAGGCTCCCTCAAGATTTTTGAAGGGATGGTCCGGACGATGACAGTCAATACAAAGCGTTTGAATGAGGCGGTTCACAGTGATTTCTCCAACGCAACCGAGCTGGCGGACTATTTGGCAACAAAAGGAATGCCATTCCGGAAAGCCCATGAAGTGACGGGGAAATTGGTGTTCAAATGCATTCAAAAAGGAATTTACCTGAAAGATCTGACATTGGAAGAAATGAAAGAAGAAAGTGAATTGATTGATGAAGATGTTTACGAAGTGCTGAAACCTGAAGCGGCGGTCGCCCGGCGTCTGTCCCAAGGCGGAACGGGATTTGAACAAGTGCGGAAACAAATTGAAAAAGCGAAAGAATGTTTAAAATAATCCTTTTGGTGCCGGTTTTACCGGCACCATTTTTATTTGGGAGAGAAGCGGAACCGGCAATTGATTTTGCGGATGAATAGCCTCCCTCGAATAGTAGAAAATAAGGTAAAGGAGAGGAGGTTGGCGCTTTGAGATTACTGATATCACTTGTATTGGTTGCTTCAACGATTTTGATCGGAAATATCATGTCCGACCCTTCGGAAACACGGACCCAGCAAACATCCCCCGCTTATGCGAAATGGGGAAGAATCGCCATGGAAAAGGTGAAAGAGAAATACCGCCATGCGGAAATCATTGATTATTTGCATATTGGAAAAGTGACGGGAGATAAAACTTCCACGGAAAAATTCAAGCTGTGGCTCAGGGAAAGGAACCGCGAATTTGGCGTCTTTGTCGATATCACATTTGATAATGAAACGGAAGAAATCATCAATGTGGAATTCCAAGAAACCGACCGGTAATAACAGAAAAATCTCCTTTGCGCGGTTTTGGCGTCTGCAAAGGAGATTTTGTGTGAATCTGGGGGATTTATACCCGGATTTGTCCATTTCCTCGGATATAATATTTGGTTGATGTCAAAGCAGGCAGCCCCATTGGGCCTCTTGCATGCAATTTTTGCGTGCTGATGCCGATTTCCGCGCCGTAGCCAAATTCAAAGCCGTCGGTGAAACGGGTGGAAGCATTGACATAGACGCTTGTTGCATCTACGCGGTTCAAGAATTTTTCCGCGTTCTGTTCATCATTTGTAATGATCGCTTCCGAATGTTTTGTACCGTAATGATTGATGTGATCGATTGCTTCATCCACATCTTTTACGACTTTCACGCTGATTGTCAAACTTAAAAATTCCGTAGCATAATCTTCTTCCGTTGCAAGGGCGGCTCCTGGAAGCACCTCGCATACTTTTTCGTCCCCGAGAATTTCCACCCCGGCATTTTGGAGGCTTTCCAATAGCGGTTTTCCATGTTCTTTGAACCAATCTTCCTGAATCAATAAGCTTTCCGCCGCGTTGCAAACAGACGGTCTTTGGGTTTTGGCGTTGATGACCACTTTTTCCGCAATTTCATAATCTGCAGATTGGTCAATGTAAACATGGCAATTGCCGGCTCCCGTTTCCAGCACCGGAACGGAAGCTTCCCTTACGACAAGATCAATTAATTTTTTGCCTCCCCGCGGAATTAGGACATCAATATACTCTTTTAGGTGGAATAATTCGGAAGCCGTTTCGTGGCTCGTATCTTCAATTAACTGAACCGCATCCACAGGCAAGGCGGATTTTTCCAATGCCCTGTGAATGCATGATACAAGGGCGATGTTGGAGTGTTTTGCCGACGAGCTTCCGCGCAAAATCACGGCGTTTCCGGTTTTTAAGCATAGGGTCGCCGCATCTACGGTTACATTGGGACGTGCTTCGTAAATCATGCTGACAACTCCGAGCGGAACCCGGCGTTTTTCGATTTTTAAGCCGTTTTCTTTTGTAAAGCTTTCCAATACTTCTCCAACCGGATCCGGCAATTCGATCAATTGCCGGATGGATTCCACCATGCCTTGAATGCGCTGTTCATTCAACAGGATGCGGTCGAGAATTGCATCCGACAGGCCATTTTGTTTTCCATTTTCCAAATCTTTTTGATTGGCTTCCAGGATGGCATCCTTTTCCATTAGCAGCTGATCGGCAATTTTGCCAAGCGCATCATTTTTTTCTTCTGTCGTTTTGACATTCATGATATAGCTGGCCATTTTGGCTAATTTTCCTTTTCGTCTTACTTCGCTTTCTGTTATGGACTGTGTCATGGAAATACCTCCTTTGATGAAATTTATAATGTAACCCATTTATCCCGATGGATCACTTCGATGAATCCGTCGTGAAGCTCATCGGTTTTTTTTCCGCAGGCAAATTCGATTTCTTCGCTGGAATAGAGGACTTCTCCCCGTCCAATGAGACCGGATTCCCCATATACTTCTACGACATCTCCACGGTCAAAGTCGCCTTCCACTTTATAAATGCCTGCGGGCAGCAAACTTTTGCCTCTCAAAAGCAGCGCTTCCTCTGCGCCTTTATCGATAAACAATTTTCCCTTAGGTTCCGTAAAGGCGATCCATTGTTTTTGGCTCGGCAGGACTGGCAGCTCATCCCGTTCAATATACGTTCCATCCCCCCGGCCTTCCAGTATTTCGATAAGTTTATCCGGACCGCTTCCGGTTCCAATAAAAACTTTCACCCCGGCTTTGAGGGCGGTGCGTGCAGCCAGCAATTTCGACTGCATGCCGCCGGTGCCGACCTTGGATCCCGCCCCTTTTGCCATTTCCAGCATTTCGTCGGTGATTTCCGTTAACCTGCCGATTCGTTTGGCGTTCGGGTTTTTTTGCGGATTGTCATCGTAAAATCCGTTGATATCCGTCAAAATAATCAGTTGATCGGCATGAACCAATCCGCTGACAAGGGCGGAAAGCATATCGTTGTCCCCAAAAGTAAGTTCGGTCACAGAAACGGTGTCATTTTCGTTGATAATCGGCAGGATGGAGCGTTCCAAAAGTTCGCTGAAGGTGGCAAAGGCGTTTTTGTAGCGCTCTTTGTTGGAAAAATCGGTACGGGTTAACAGCACCTGGGCGGTGGTGATGCCGTATTTCGCAAATTGTTCCGCATATAACTGGATCAGCAGGCTTTGTCCGACGGCGGCCGCCGCCTGTTTTCCTTTCAGCGTGACAGGGCGGGTCGGATAGCCCAGTTTCCGAAATCCCGCCGCCACAGCTCCCGAAGACACAAGCAGGACTTCATGGCCCTGTTTTACGATTTTTGCAATCGCTTCGACATGTTCCTGTATTTTTTCGTAATCAATTTCGCCTTTTGAATTCGTCAGTGAACTTGAACCGATTTTAACGACAATTCTTTTCTTTTCCATAGATAACCATCCTCGAATATTCATCGTATAAATAAAAAACCTTTTCCGCCCCAGCTTTTAGGGCGGAAAAGGGTTTCCGCGGTACCACCTAAATTGGATTATAAAATAATCCCACTTTACCTCAGATAACGCCTGAGCGTACGTCCAGTTTTGGCTGGAAGCTGACGAAGCAGGTTCAGCAGCTCTTGTTTGTACGATGTCTTTCAGCCCATGGACACCGCTCTCTTTCCAACAGTGTGCTGCCTACTGGTCTTCGCTGCGCTTTTTCCTTATGTGTTCCGGTTCGTATATTTCCATTTTAAATATGCATTATATTTAGAAAAGTGTCAACAATTTCAACACAAAAATTATCCCGGGAACTTTCCGTTAAAAAGGGTTTTGATCGGATTTATAATTTAAGTAGCGGAATTAAAGCAAAGGAGAATATCGCCATGTTATTTATAGAAATTGACAACGGAGTGGACATTGTAGGAGATATCCATGCATGTTTTGATGAATGGATGGAAATGCTGGACAAGTTGGGGTACAGAAAAAATGAACAGGGGCTGTTCATTCATCCGGAAGGGAGAAAAATCGTCTCCCTTGGGGATGTGATGAGCAGGGGCCCAAGATCCATTGAGACGATGCAATTTTTTTTAAAACATTGCGGAAAAAATATGTATATGGTGGACAGTAATCACGGCTGGAAAATCGCCCGTTGGCTGGACGGAAGAAAGGTGCAGCTCAAACATGGGGATGAAAAAGTGGCGGAAGAGTTTATAGAATTTGAAAAGAAGTACGGGAAGGAGAGAACTGTCCGGTTGAAGAGGCAATTAAGGGATTTATTCATGAATTTGCCTTCCCATATCATTTTAAGGGATCATGGACAGCCGAAAGTCGTATGTGTCCATGCAGGAATCCGGGAAGACTTCATAGGAAAAGAATCGGAAAGAATCAAAAATTTTTGCCGCTATGGAGATGTGGCGGGGATGGACCGGCACGGGAAACCGATCCGCCGGGAATGGTATAAACAATATAAGGGAGAATTGATGGTTGTGTGGGGGCATGATCCAAAACCGGAACCTCTCGTGATCAATAATACAATCAATATTGACCAGGGAGTCGTCTTTGGAGGAAAACTGACGGCTTTCCGTTATCCGGAGAAGGAATTTGTCTTTGTTCCGGGAAAGAAAGATTATGCCGGTTCAAATGACAATCCATTTACAGGAAACAACTAAAAAAACCCCTCAAACCCAATGAAGGNTTTGAAGGGTTTTCTTAGTTTTCAACCATTATGATGGTGGCCTTTCATCGGTGTCAGGCTGCTTGTTTTATATATTTATTAAGCAAGTGGTCTAGTTGCTGGCTGCAATTTACTACTTCCGGATGTGTGAAACCTAGTTCTTGTGCTTTTCGATACATATTTTTTCTTTTGATTTCTATCACAACTTTTAACACTTTTTTATAGAGCGTGTTAAACATCTTTACTCCTCCAGTAAAAATTTGTTTCTTATTTTTTATTTTTGTTTCTTGCTGTAGAAGCTATTTCATTGTATATCATTTATTTCGAAAAAAATGTCGGATTGTGGTGGAAACTATACATTTTCATAAATTTGTCACAATTTAATAGGGTTAAAAAGTAGAAAAGTGGGTATATATTTTTATTGGCTTTTTGTTAGCTGCGTAAAACTGGTCATATAAAATGGAAAAACAATAAATTTCGAGAAGAATAAAAAATTGAGGAAACAGTATTGTCAGAAACGGAAGGAATGATGAGGGCAAAAAAAAATCATCCAACAAAATTGGATGAAGATTTTCAATAAACTTGCTTTTGAATTAATTTGTGAAAGAAAGAATAGCGTTGTTTTTGAAAGCTTTCAAAGTGCGGATCGCTTCTTCTTTTGTATCGTATTCAAAGCAACGGAAAGTGTCTGTTTCAAAAACTGTTACAACCCACATCAAAAATCCTCCTCTCAAAAATTTCGCTGAACCCTTTTGATTTATTTCCACCAAACTTTTTCCGGCAGTTGTCATTTCGTAAAGGACAAGATTGCTGACTTACCAAATTTTTGAAGTGCCAAAGCCGCTTCTCTTTTATCCGCAAATTCAAAGATCCGATAAGAATTATTTTCAAACACGGTAAGTACCCACATCTTGGGATCAAACTCCTTTAGAATAATTTTGTTATATAACAATTTTTAGGTTCGGAAAAATTGTTATATATCAAATTTCAATTTCATTGTACAACGGAAAAGTGAAAAAGAAAACAGTTAGTGAAAGTTTTCACATTTTGTTCAATTTGATGGCGCTTTCATTTTTCAAGGAAAATTCACAAACAAATTGTTTTATTGGCAAAGTATTTTAGGCGGCAAAATCCAGCGAAAATTTTTATTTTCGCTGGATTTTGGGTTATCGGGCCAAGTGTTTGTAGAAATGTTTCGGAAATTCGAGGCCGAGATTTTCGAATTGCTGTTCTGCTTTCTCAATGGCTTCCTTCACTTTCGCTTTCGTCTCTTCATCCAATTCCTGTTTCTTCGGCATTTCAATTCCTAATTCCTGAAACCGTTTTTCAGCTTCTTCCCGTGTAATGGAACCGCTTTTCAATTCTTTCCAGATTTCTTTTGCTTTTTGCTTTGTTTCTTCATCAAGATTTTCGAAGGCCTGGCAGTGTCCGTTTTTCGGGATGACGCCAAGTTGTTCGAGTTTTTTATTTGCTTCTTCGGAAGAGATTTTCTCTTCATCCAATTCTTTAATGATGGCCAGAATTTGTTGTTTCTTTTGATCATCTAATTGGGAAAGAATTTGATGGGGGTTCGGATGATCAGTTTTTACTCCCAATTTTTCAAGCTCTTGATGCAATTGATTCAAAATTTGGTCCACCTGCTGTTTTTTTGCATCATCCAGCTGTTCATATTGTTTCAGGAAATTTAAGTGATGATGATCTTCTGCGGCATCTGCGCCAACAGGCAAAAAGAATAGTCCGAAGATGAAAAGGAAAGTTAAAAAGGGAAGGATTTTTTTCATGTACAATCACCTCTTTATAGAATTTTCACTANTATTTATCCTTCCCAAAACTTTCGAAGTAACAAGCGGTGATTATTGGCAGATGCGTCAGAAAATGAACAATAAAAAAAGGAGCATACAAATGCTCCTGAAACTTTGCGCCTATTGTCTTTCTCAATNGGGCTTAGGCTACCAATGTTAAGTTTGTGTAAGAAAGAATCGCTGGGAGATCGATTTCTTCCATCATTTTAACTGCTTCTTCTTTTGTTTCAAACTCAAAAATCCGGAAAGTTTCGCCGTCAAATACAGTGAGCACCCACATCGTTTTTCTCCTCCTGAAAAAATTTAATTTTGTTATATAACAACCGAAACGGTTTTTTCTTTTGTTATATATCAACTTTCACTATCATTGTACGACTTATTTAGAAAAAAAGAAAGGATTCGTGAAAGTATTCACATTTTGTTCATAAATTATATTTACAAAATGTTTAAAGAAATGTCATGAAAAATTATTTTTTTAAATAGTCGTCAATCGGAATGATTTTTTCTGGAACATTCTGATCCGGTTCTTTATAGGATTCCATTTTATTCTTGTTCCCGATATACATATTAAAATTGCGGTGGGTGCCCTTCATGTAAATAATCCGGTTTTTCTTCATCCGATAACCTCCAAAACAGCGGGAGCTTATATGTTTTTGTTCGATTTTTGGTTTCGATCATGGTTGGTTTTATTGTTTTTATTTTTAACCTTCGCATCAAATTCCTCTGAAATTTCGGCGGTATTGTCCAATGGATTGTCCTTGTTGCTCGTTGTATTTTTGTGCAAATGTTTATAAGTTTCAAATGGGTTATGAGTCCGCTCATTCAAAACTTTCGGATTATTTTTGCTCAATTGTTTTCACCTCCCGGCATGCATTTTCACTTATTATTCGCAAAAGGCCGGCTGCTATTCCACCGTCTTTCAAAATCACCGGGAATATATTATTTATGGCTTTTTCCACTGTCGGTTCCCGATTCAAATTTTTATGATGCAAAGAGAAAAAAAGAGAATAAAAATAGAGAAAAAGCAAATACCAATGAGCGAAAAACTATTTTCGTTTATTAATTTTTCGAGAACATGCGGAATATTACTCAAATGGGGCATTATAGTGAATTCCATTTTGGACAATCTAATGGAAAAGGGAGGTGAATGAACATGATGATAGAAAAATCCTCCTATTGGAAGGAAGAATTCGCCCGTCGTCTTGAGGGCAACGGACCATGGGATGACTGGACGTTGTACAAAATGGCATATGAAGTGGAGAAAGATCAATTGATTACCGATTTTTCAGGATTGCAAGCCCCAAAATTTTTAACTAACATAAAGTTTCTTGACCATCAAATCGAGGCGGCAAGAACGGTGATCGAAAAGATGAACGGGAAGGCGATTCTGGCGGATGAAGTCGGGCTCGGAAAAACGATTGAGGCCGGTTTGATTTTGAAGGAATACATTTTAAGAGGTTTAGTAAAGAAGGCACTGATTTTGGTTCCTGCTTCATTGCTTACCCAATGGGTGGATGAATTGAACGGCAAGTTTTTTATTCCCGCCATCGGTTGCAAAAAGAAAAATGTCCCTTTTGAACATTATGATTTTGTCGTGATGAGCATGGATATGGCCAAACGCAGCCCTTATCGCGAAAAAATTTACGGGCAGGATTATGACATGATCATTATTGATGAAGCCCACAAGCTGAAAAACCACAAAACCCAATCCTATCAATTTGTACAAGGATTAAAGAAGAAATTTTGCCTGTTATTGACCGCCACCCCAATCCAAAATAATATATTTGAAATTTTTTATCTTGTATCATTATTGAAACCGGGCCATTTAGGAAATGTCGAAAGTTTCCAGACTTATTTCAATAATGGCAAGAACGGCCTGAAGGAAGATGATTATTTAAAAGAACTGGTGAACCAGGTGATGATCCGAAACCGCAGACAGGATACCGGCATCGAATGGGTCGGCAGGCATGTACAGACGATTCCGATCCGTTTTACAAAAGAAGAGCAGGAAGTTTATCAAATGATTCAACGTTTAAAAGAGCGCACAACNGTTTTCAACAATTCCTTTGCCTTAACAACAGTATTAAAAGAAATGTGCTCCAGCAAAGAAGCGGCCTACCTGACTTTGGAAAAAATGAAGGAAAAAGCGCGGTCGCAGGCGGAAATCGATTATATCGAAGAAATCATCGGGAAATTGGCCAATTTGGAAGTGAATTCAAAAGCGGAAAAAGCTTATGAAATCATCCGAAAGGCCAAAGAGAAGGTCATCATTTTTACCGAATATCGGGCGACGCAGCTGTATTTGCAATGGTATTTATATCAAAAGGGAATCAAAAGCGTGTTGTTCAACGGAAAGTTCAGCAAAAATAAGCGGGATTGGATGAGGAGATTGTTCCAGGATGTTGCGGATGTTTTGATTGCCACGGAATCCGGAGGGGAAGGCATCAACCTGCAATTTTGCCATCATGTGATCAATTTCGATTTGCCTTGGAATCCGATGAAAATTGAACAGCGGATCGGCCGTGTCCACCGGTTCGGGCAAGAGTCCGATGTATATATTTACAATCTGGCCGTTCAAGATACGATTGAAGACCGGATCATTGATTTATTGGGCAATAAAATCGATGTTTTTGAAAAAGTTGTCGGCGAGCTGGACGATATTTTAACGAACAAAATGGAGGAACGAATATACCGTTCCCCATCCTTTGTATCCAATTTTCATTTTGAAGATTTCGGTTTGGAAGATCAGCTCGGTTTCACATAATACTTCTCGCATGGAAGGGGGAAGGGCAATGTTGGCAGAACAGATTCACGGATTTTTAAAAACTTTTTTTAAAGTCACCAATTGCGAGATTACGGAAGAGGGTCCCCATTATTTGACGGTCCAGTTGACGGCGGACATTGATAAACGCATCATGAACCGCCCCTTTTACTGGCAGTTTATTGAAAGTACAAAAGCCGAACCTAATCCGCTGAAGGTCACATTTATTACGAAAAAGAGCGAAGAACAGGAGATCCGGGGGGAATATATTCATTACGGCTCGATGCGGATGCATCAAATTTTCCAGGCGACAAAGGAATTGGGATCTTTTGTCCGGATGTACCAAAATGAAGAAGGGGCCAGTTTATTTCCGTGGATCGGCGCAAATTTCAAAGTTTCCTATCATGCGGACCAGACGAAAGAAATGCTTTTTTCGTTGGGAATCAATTTAATCCATGGCAGCGTCAAAAGCAATTTTCAAGATATATTGAATGAACTGGATTTGACAAATGAAATGCCAAAAAACGCCTACTGCCTCCCTTATATTGTTTCGCCGATCAGGGCCATTGAACGGCTGGAAACTGCCGTTGAAAATTATATTGCCAATGATGACATGACATGGGCGGAGGAAGCAAGAAAACGATGGAAAAGGGAGCAGGAGATTTTGGATCATTTTTATCTGGGAGTGGAAGAGAAGCCCAAAATTTATGAAACCGAGAAGAAGGCCCTTGAAGAACGGTTTCGGCCGCGAATCAAAATGGAAATCGTAAGCGGAGGGCTGTTTTATTTAAAATAGGGGAGATTTTCGACATGATTTTGTCATCGGCTGTACAAGTATAAAACGGCAAAATGTATGGCCATGTTAAATAAAAAAAGAAAGGAATGGAAAATGAGAGGAAGAGTGTTTTTTGCTCTTATACTGGCCATGTGTCTGAGTGTCGCCGGCTATTCCCTGTACGAAAAGGAACAAAATCAACATGATGAAGAAAGGATCGAAGATGTTTACTATTCTTACGATGAACATGGACCGGATGCCGCTAATGTTTGCGAAAGGGGAATGATGCAATCCCCGGTTCAAATAACCCGGAAAGATGCATTGCAAAATCAGTCGCCTGAAATAGAAATTCATTATGGAGAAGGACGATTTGAAATAATCAAAAAAGCCCATACGGCAGAAGCCGTTTCGAAATCCGGCCAAAACTATATTTTGATTGATCATCAGCAATACAAGTTGGAATCATTCCATTTCCATCTGCCAAGCGAACATCAAGTAGAGGGGCAAAGCTATGAAATGGAATTGCATTTCGTGCACGAAAATAAAAATGGGGAACAAGCCGTCATGGCCGTTTTTATCCAGGAAGGGCAAGCCAATGAAATGGTGAAAGAAATATGGAGCCGATTGCAGGACGGATTTTCGAAAAAAGATAATGTGTCAATCCGATTGCCGGAATTCATTCCAAAGGAAAGAAGGGCATTTTATTATACCGGTTCTTTGACGACTCCGCCATGTACGGAAGGGGTAAAATGGATTGTGTTTGAAATGCCGGTTGAATTTTCGGAGGAGCAAATCGGGACATTCCATCGGCTTTTCGGAAACAACAGCAGGCAAGTCCAGCCGCTTAACGGAAGAAAGATTTATCAATTGACAGTCCGGTAGTGATGTAATAGCAATGGAAAAAAAGCTTGAGCCTTTTACAGGCTCAAGCTTTTTTATTTTTTTCCTTGCCTTTCATTAGTGTTTGGAACCGCTCCAATTCCGAATCTTTCTTCGGCTTCAGATCATATGGATTTTTTTCCGATGAAAATTCTTCGTTTACATGCACTCCTATATCCGCAGCTTTGTCGGATGTCGGATCGTTGATAATCCGATCCATCGTCCCGTCAAAATGCGGAGTGGCCTCTGAGTGCTGATGATCGCTTCTTTTTGGCAATTTCCTCATCTCTTTTTTGTTAATATGGCATTTCATCAATTTTTTATGAATGGAAGGGAAGAAGAGGGCAAAACAAAAAGGAGCATTACGCTCCTTATTGCAAACTGACAATTTTTAAATTTTGCTCTTTCAAATAATCGATAATTTTAGGCAGAGCCTTCACCAATTGGGGTGATTCATGAAGGGTTATGATGGCGGCGGAAACCGGTTCGTTTTTGATGTTTTTGATAATTTCATCAGCCGTTTCCGCTTCCCAGTCTTTAGGATCCAGATTCCATAAAATGATCTGGCATTGTTCATTTTGCGCGGCAGCCTGCGTATTTTCATCGATCAAACCGTTGGGAGGCCTGAAAAATTTTACGGGCTGACCGGTAATGTTTTCGATGATTTTTTTCGATTCGCTGATTTCATATTGTTGTTCATCCAATGTTTGTTCAGTCATCGAGTCATGGGTCATTGAATGGCTTCCGATTGTATAACCATTAGAATGAACATATTTTACAATATCCGGGTGTTTTTGGACGTTGTATCCGATAAAGAAAAACGTTCCGCCAACCTCTTTTTCTTTCAGAATATCAACGATTGCTTCCGTATATTTGGATGGACCGTCATTGAAGGTTAAAGCCGCATAACCTTCGGGAATGCTGAACGTCAAAAAATCATTGATTTGCAGGGAAGGAATTTCCGGCTTCTCATTGGCGGTTTCTGAAATTTGTTCGGCATTCTGCTGCTTTGAAGCTCCGATATTTTCCGTCGAATTGAAAATGGATGTAGAAAGTATGTCAAAAATGATTATGCATAGGATAATCACAACGGCGACTATTAACGAAGCGGTCAAAATTGATTGGGGAAATCCTTTGATGGAACGGATTCTTTTTTTCAATTGCAGCTTCGATAACAAGTATGTATATGGTTTCGGTTTGGCTTCTTGTTTTTGTTCTATGGAGGCAGCAGATGCCGTTTCGTCAACTGCGTGACGAATTTCATCATTCATTTCATCCGAAACAGCCGGGTTTTCGCTTTGTCCTTCTGCTTGTCCTTCCAGTTCTTCCGCCCCTTCTTGGATTTCGGAATCTTCGTCATTCCGGCTTACGAAGCTTTCCTTTGCATCGGCTTTTTCGTCAGATGTATCCGTTTCCTTCTCTTCACGGGGAGGGTTGATTTCACGAATCTCTTTCGCTTCAGCATGGATTTCTGCAGCGTTTGGATCCTCAAAAGCTGAATCGGTTTCTTTCCCGTTCGGCTCCTCATCGTTTTGGGGAGGAATCGCCCGAATAGGCTTCTCAATGACCTCTTCGGCATTTTTCAAAACGCTGAGAGTATCTTCTTTTGGCAGATTAGGGAAAATAAAATCATAGGACAGTAAATCTGCGATACGATAACAATTTTTTATTTTTTCCAACTGCTGATGGAATTTGAATGAGCAGCGGAAGTTCATTTTCCGGCTCGCATCCCGATACGTTCCCGTAACGGAACTGGAGCATTGTCCATTTTGAGGATCGACGGCAGTTTGAAGCGACAAACGGTAACGTTCAACGCCTTGGAATTTGCAAATTTCTTTCAATGATTTCGCCGTTTCATTGTCAATGAGCCAGTATAGTTCAGATTGATCGTTGGTAGCAAAAATCCTCAATTTTAATAAGTGAAATCCGCTGACTTCGTGGATCGACAACAGTTCAAGTATTTTTACATTATGGACAGACATTCCTTACTCCTTTCTCCCGTGAAAAGATCAACTCCGCATTTATTCTTCGTTCGGTTTTTGCAGGAAGGAGAAAGACATTCTTTCTGTGAAGTCGGAAATTGTTTTCATTAATTGCGCCTTTTCTTCAACGATTTTTTCATATTGTTCCTTATATTTTTGATTTTCGATTTCCAGATTGCGGATCCGCTCTTCTAGTTCACTGATTTTCTGCATTTGTTGCGTCTGGATTTTGGAAGATTCTTCATACAATTTGTTATATTTCGCTTTTTCAGTTTCCAATTGGTTGACTAATTTGTCATACTCCAAATTATGGGTTAACTGATATTCCTTGTAATCTTCAAGCAATTGATCATAGCTCATTTGTTTGTTTGTCAAGCTGATTTCCAAATCACGGATTTCTTTTGTTTTTTCCTGGATGATTTGATCTTTTTTCAGCGAATCACGTTTTAAACGGTTGATCGTTTGATTGGCATTTTCCAGCTGCTCCACCAAAGCATTGTATTTATAGGAAAGCAATTGGCGGTCCTTGATCATATTCTCAATGGACACGATCACATCCATCGCAATTTTGTCCTGCTGATCCCGAGAAAAAATAATCGATTCATTCGAATCAATTTGCTGAACATTTTCCTTCTCCGGCTGTTCTTCTTTTTCGCTCTCTTTCGGCAATTCTTCGACAACCGGTTCGGAAGGCTCATCTTGGGATTGTTCTACCTCATGTTGATTCGATAACGGGTTTTTAAACCATCCAAGCCGCTTCTTTTCCATTTCATTAGCCAAAATATCATCTCCTAAAACCTGATAAAAAAATAAACAAAATTTCCCATTTAAATAGAAAAAGGTTACAATTATATACAAATTCCTACTTTCATTTTATATGTAAGTCGAAGAATGTCAACTGTTCGTTGAACTGATATGGGTGAAGGGAGCGGATTTTTGAAGTATCTTTGACCGCCGATTGAAAATACTAAATTTAATTAGGTAAAAGGGAGGAAGTTTTTTGAAAATCGTTGTTGTATGGACCTATCATTATAAAGGTGTCGAAACGACATTCCGCTCGGATGAAATGGCGCCTGCCCAGGCACTTTCCGTTGCAGAAGAAATTTCGAAAACGGGCAGGGCAAAAGCCATCANGTTTCTCGATGAACAGGGTGGGACATGGACCGCCAAGGAGCTGAAAAAATATTTAAAAGAAATGGAAACGGAACCTGCAAATGTCGTTGTTTATTTTGACGGCGGATTCGATCTTGGCCGTCGCGCTGCCGGCGTAGGCTGTGCCATTTATTTTGAACAGAACAACAAACGCTACCGGATCAGAAAGAATCTGAAAATGGATAGTATAAAATCCAATAATGAAGCGGAATACGCCGCCCTTTATTTCAGCATCCAGGAGCTGGAATCAATGGGCGTCCGGCACCAGACCGTCCGTTTCATCGGCGATTCACAGGTGGTCATCAATCAAATGAGCGGAGAATGGCCGCTTTACGAAAAGGATTTAAGCTATTGGGCGGATAAAATTGACGAAAAACTGAATCAGCTGGGCATCCAACCGCAATATGAATTAGTAGGCCGGAAATCGAATGAAGAAGCGGACCGTTTGGCAACNCAGGCCCTGAATGAAATTGAAATCGACGGAAAAATTGAATTGCAATAATGATTTGGAAATAAAGTTTTGACTTTTCTCCTTCTTTTTATTCAGTCCGGCTTAAAACAAAGTTACAATGAAGAGCCGTTATGTTATAATTACATAAACAACTGAAAATTCCGTATTTTTGCAGGGGTGGCCGAATCGGCCTGAGAAGGTGGAATCACCTAACCCTTCGAACCTGATGCAGTTAGTACTGCCGTAGGGAGCAAAAATACCTTATGAATATTATCGGCTGATATTGGGTATTTTTTGCTCTCCGGGCAGGGGAGCTTTTATTTTTTTTCGGAAATAAGGAAAAAATGGGGGTTATCGTATGAGTCTATACAGAATCCGGAAAAAAAGCCCGTTGATCCACTGTATCACCAATTCGGTGGTGACCAATTTTACGGCCAATGGGTTGCTTGCCATCGGGGCATCACCTGTGATGTCCGATGAGCCCTTAGACGTGGAGGATATGGTGTCCATTGCAAATGGTTTATTGATCAATATCGGAACGTTGAATAAACATTCCGTCGAAGCGATGTTTCTGGCCGGCAAAAAAGCAAATGGGCTGGACATTCCGGTTGTGTTGGATCCGGTCGGGGCAGGCGCCACAAAATATCGAAAAGAGGTAACGGACAACTTGTTAAAAGAGATTCGTTTCCAACTGATCCGCTGCAATGCAGGGGAATTGGCGGCCATTGCAGGAGTCGAGTGGCAGGCCAAGGGAGTGGACAGCGGAGAAGGGGAGATGGACATTCTGCAAGTTGCCATGGAAGTGGCAAAAGGATATCAAACGATTGTCGCGGTATCCGGAAAAGACGATATCGTAACCGATGGCAATACCCATTACATCGTCAGCGGCGGCCATGAGCTGATGACTCAGGTGACGGGCACGGGCTGCCTGTTAAGCGCCATTTGCGCGGCGGCATTCAGTTTGGAAGGCAATCCGCTTGAAAACGTCCGGGACGTGTTGGCGGATTATAAAAAAGTGGCGGAACGCGCTTCAAAAGAAAAAAATCTTGGTTCCTTCCAAGTGGAAGTATTAAATGCTTTGCATCAAATTTCAAGAGGTGAATGAAAATGAATATCGTGTTGACCATTGCAGGATCAGACAGCGGAGGAGGAGCGGGCATTCAGGCGGATTTAAAGACCTTCCAGGAGCTGAATGTTTTTGGAACTACGGTGATTACCGCACTGACGGCGCAAAATACATTGGGGGTAAACGGCATCTATCCCGCGACACCCGAGTTCGTGGAATTGCAGCTGAATGCAATTTTTGATGATTTCGATGTGAGAGCTTTAAAAACCGGGATGTTATTTTCTGCGGAGATTATTCAAACCGTTGCGAGAAACTTAAAAGACCGGAACCTTCGAATCGTTGTCGATCCGGTCATGATCGCAAAAGGCGGACAAGCGCTCCTCAAGGATGATGCGGTGCAGGCGCTGATCCGCGTTTTGCTGCCGATTGCCACGGTGCTTACCCCCAATATCCCGGAAGCGGAAACCATAACCGGCATGAAAATACAAACCGGGGAAGAAATCCGGAAAGCGGCCCAAAAGATTTTGGAGTTTGGGGTTGAATGCGTTGTCATGAAAGGGGGCCATTTGGAAGATCCAATGGCTGTTGATACGGTGTTTTTCCAAGATGGTTCCTCTTTCCAAATGAAGTCTCCGAAAATTGATACGAGACATACCCATGGAACAGGCTGCACATTTTCCGCCGCCATTACGGCTTATTTGGGCAGAGGCTTATCCATCAAAGAATCGATCATTGAAGCGAAAAAATTTGTTCAGGCTGCTATCGAAAACCCGCTGAATATCGGCCATGGCCATGGTCCGACCAATCACTTCGCCCATCGACTCGGAGCAAAGGCGGAGGTGGAAATCATTGAATAGAAAAGATTTGGCCGTGTACTTCATCATGGGAACGGAAAATTGCAGAGGCGAAGAGCCGCTCAAAGTGTTGGAAGAAGCCCTGCAGGCGGGAATCACCTTTTTTCAGCTGAGGGAGAAAGGGGAACGGCCGTTAAAAGGGGAGGAATTGGAACGATTCGCCCGGGAATGCCAATCCCTGTGCAAACGGTATCATGTGCCGTTCATTGTGAATGACGATGTGGAACTTGCTTTAAAAATTGACGCGGATGGCATACATGTGGGGCAGGACGATACCCCTATCGAAGAAATCCGGGGACGATTTCAAAACAAAATCATCGGAGTTTCCGTCCATAACGAGGAAGAAATGGCCAAGGCGGTGGAAGGCGGGGCGGATTATGTCGGGATTGGTCCCATTTATGAAACGAAATCAAAGCGCGATGCCAAAAAACCGGCAGGGGTTACTTTCTTAAAGAAAGCGCGTGAGATGTATCCCGGCATTCCGATTGTTGCAATCGGCGGCATTACCCCGATGAATGCCCGGGAAGTGATTGAAGCGGGGGCCGATGGGGTGGCGGTCATTTCCGCCATTTGCGAAAGCGGAAATCGCCAACAAACGGTGCGGCTTCTAAAGGGAAAACAATGACCCTATCGAAAAAAAGATTTACAAATAAAAATATTTCAATTATAATAACTTTCGTAGATAAATACGGGAAAAGACATGGTGGAGTCTGTCAAAAGGGCTCCACCATGTCTTTTTTTGGACTCCATTCAGAAAAATAAAGAATAGGGGGTTACAAAAATGGATGTTTTTGATTTTATTTTACAAATTGTACTCGTGCTGTTCGTTGCCAAAATCGCGGGGCAAATCAGTCTTCGTTTGGGACAGCCGTCCGTATTGGGAAAAATCATTGCGGGTATTGTCCTTGGCCCCGCTGTGCTCGGATGGATCGAACAAACCGAAATCATCCATGTCTTCAGTGAAATCGGGGTATTGTTGTTGATGTTCCTTGCCGGAATGGAAACGGATTTGGAAAGTTTGAACAAAAATGTAAAAGCGGCAACCCTTGTAGCCGTTTTAGGTGTTATAGTGCCCATTCTGATGGGGTGGGGGGCTGCTCCACTATTTGGTCTTCCAACGTCCGAAGGCGTCTTTTTGGGATTGTTGCTTGCGGCGACGAGTGTAAGCATTTCCGTGCAGACGTTGCGCGAAATCGGTTGGCTGAACAGCAAGGAAGGGGCGACATTGCTTGGGGCGGCGGTGCTGGATGACGTCGTTGTCGTCATTCTTATTGCTGTGGCTATCGGTTTCTTTATGGGAACCGACACAAACATCGCGTGGGTCATTGCCCAACAAATCATTTTCTTCATCGTCATTTACATTGTCGGAAAATATATTGTGCCAAAATTCATGAAACTGTTTGGCGGGATGTTGGTGACCGAGCCGATCATTGCCGGCGCATTGATTTTATTATTTGCCGCCGCGTATTTCGCCGATTTTCTCGGGGTATCCGGAATCATTGGTACTTACTTCATGGGGGTTGCCCTCAGCAAAACGAAATACGCCCAACAAATCGAACACGGAATTTCCCCGATTGCCTACGGTATCTTTGTTCCGTTCTTTTTCATCAATATCGGTTTGCCGATGAGCTTTGACGGCATAGGGGATCAGATTATATTCATCCTCGTCTTCTCGGTGATTGCGGTTCTTTCCAAATTCATCGGCTGCGGTCTTGGAGCGAAAGTTTGCGGTTTCAGCTGGAAATCCTCCGCCGGCATTGGGGCAGGGATGATTTCCCGGGGGGAAGTGGCATTGATTTTGGCTTCCATCGGCCTATCGGGCGGCATTTTGTCCGAAAAGATTTATGGGGCCATGATTGTCGTAATTGTCGTGACGACATTGGTGACGCCGCCTCTGTTAAAATTCATCTTCGGAAAACGGCTGGAAGCTGAAGAAGTGTAAAAAAGGCTAACCATTTTAGGTTAGCCCTTTTTTTATTGCAGCTTGAATTTGCTGATCGTCTGCGACAATTCTTTGCTTAATTCGTTTAATTCTTCCGAAGCTTCAGCGACGGATTGGATGGCTGTTAATTGTTCGTCGCTTGCGGCGCTCACTTCTTCACAGGCTGCCGCAGTCGTTTGGGCTGTCATGGACATCTCTTCGATGGTTTCCATCACCCGATCTTTATAGGCATCGATGCTTTCAATATCTTCCGATACGGTTTTGAATGTGTTTTCCAGGTTTTGGATTAACAATGATAAGTTCCGGAACAGATTTCCCGTATCTTCCACAACGATTTCTTGTTGTTTGAAGGTTTGTTGCATTTCGTTCATTTGTTTTACGACCTTCAATGCTTCCTGCTGCAATTGATGGATGGTCGATTTGACGTGTTCTGTCGCCTTTGCCGACTGTTCCGCGAGTTTCCGGACTTCTTCGGCGACAACGGCAAAGCCTTTGCCGTGCTCTCCCGCCCGGGCGGCTTCAATGCTTGCATTTAGCGCAAGCAGATTGGTTTGCTTCGAGATTTTAGAAATGGAATCCATCACCGAATCAATGGCTTGAATTTTCTCTTCCAATGCCGATACGGACAAGGACATGTTCTCCAATTCTTCTTTGGAATTGCCGAAGGAGTCCAACAAATGATTCATTCTTTGATGGCCTTCATCATTCAAATCGTTTGCTTCCTCCGTTATTTGTTTAAGCGCCGTTGATTGCCCGGCCATTTGATTGATTTTTTCTCCCAATTCCGCAGATGACATGGTAACTTGGTCCGCATTTTCACTGGACAGGGCAGCTCCAGCCGCAATATCCCTTACCGCTTTCGTAACCTCCGCGCTGGAGGCATTCGTTTCTTCCGCAAGGGCGCTTAAATAGTGCGAGCGGTCTTCCACTTGTTTGGAGGAAGATTGGATTATTCCGATGATTTTTTTCATTTCCTCTACCATTTTATTAAAATGTTGGGCTAGCCGGCCGATTTCATCTTTACCCTTCAATTCGATGTGGACCGTCAAATCGCCTTGTGCAACTTTTTCCATGGAAGATCCTAAAACCGTAATCGGTCGGATGATTTTGGAAATAATGAAATAAAGAATGACAAAAATGGCGACAAGCAGAATGAGCGCGGATAAAAGAATCATATTATGTATGCTGTCTGCTGTGCTATGTAACTCTTTTTCATTATAAACGGCGGCAACCGTCCATCCCAATTCAGGGATTTTTTCATAGACAATTACATTGTNTTCCTGATCGATCGCTGTTTTTAGGACATTTTTCTGCTTGTCATCTTTCAATATTTGATTGACAAAATCCAAGTTGCTTAAGTTTTCGCCCGTTTTTGAAGGATGCACAATGGCATTGCCGGAATCGTCCAATACCATGGGGTATCCTTTATAACCCATATCGATTTTGGAAATTTCCTCTGTTAGGCTGGATAACAAAATGTCGACACCTAATACCCCTATTGTTTCATCGCCTTCCTTTACCGCCTTGGAACCTGCGATGGCGTATTCGCCTGTTGAAGCGTCCACATACGGCGGTGACCAGATCACTTCATCCGGATTTTTCCTGGCTTCCGTGTACCAGGAGCGGGAATTTACATCCAAATCAAAAATTTCATCGAAATGGGGTTCCGTAATGATCTTTTGTCCATCGGCAAAGTAAATATTCGCCGCAGAATCATAAATGGTTAAATATCTTTTTAATTGCTGGCGGAAAGCTTGATCCGCTTTGTCATTAAAAAGGGCGGAGCCATGGTAATAATCCAGTACATCCTGATCTGTAGCCATTTTCAAAATGCTTTGTTCATATCCATCAATAAAGGTGGAGATGGAGTTGGCCATTTCATCGACAAGGACCTCACTCTGGTCAATGACCGCTTCTTCTGTTTTGGATGAAATGAAGATGGAACTGGAGGTCGCCAGGGTTCCCAGGCCGATGACAATAATAAGGAGCACTGCGCCAATTATTTTCCATCGTATGGAAAGTTTCATTATTTTTCCTCCTTTTAATTTTTGCAACATTTTTAATAATAGTAAAAAAAGAATAGGTTGTCTATCTGACTAGTTCTTTATTAATCAGATTTCACAAGATCAATAAACCCGCTGCTTATAGGATGATAGTCATGATTTTGTTATAAATATTGTAATTTTTAAGAAGATGAGATAAAAAATCAACGTACGGCGGGAATCTGGGCTTCCTTTTCTCTTTGAAAAATCTTATTTTTGGAATATATCGGCTTCCCGGCGCAACAATTAACTGCAAAATTTTAGATAGGAATTGTATTTATTGCTTGAATTTGGTACATTATATTAGAAAAAACTAAAATTCGTTTACTGAAAATTTAGCATTCGCTGAGAGCTATATCGCCACCCGAAGCCTGGAAAAAGAGCGGATACGGCTCGATATATGCCATGCATTGGCGGTAACAGGACTATTCAGCGTAAAGGCGTCCAAAAGGGGACATCTTTACGCTATTTTGTTGCGAGGAGGATGACGATGTCACAACAGACGAACGATTTTACAAAATGGTATATCGAAACCATTCAAAAAGCGGATTTGATGGACTATACGCCGGTGCGCGGATGCATTGCGTTTAAACCGGACGGATATGAGATATGGGAACATATTCAGGAGGAAATGGATCGGCGCTTTAAAGAAACGGGGCATCGAAATGCCTATTTTCCAATGTTGATTCCTGAATCTTTCTTCCAAAAAGAAAAAGAACATGTGGAAGGATTTTCGCCTGAACTTCCATGGGTGACGGAAGCTGCGGGTGAGAAACTGGAAGAACGCTTGGCGCTCAGACCGACTTCCGAAACAATGATCGGATATTTGTATTCCCATTGGATTAAATCCTACCGCGACTTGCCGGTGCTTATCAACCAATGGGCAAACGTATTCCGCTGGGAAAAGAAAACATTGCCATTCATCCGGACTTCCGAATTCCTTTGGCAAGAAGGGCATACGGCGCATGAAAACGAAGAAGATGCGCGCAAAGAAACAATGCAGATGCTCAATATTTACAAAGATGTAGTGGAAAATGTATTGGCCATACCTGTATATGACGGACAAAAAACTCCTTCAGAGCGCTTTGCGGGGGCAGTCGATACGTATTCCATCGAAGCGATGATGAAAGATGGAAAAGCGGTGCAAGCCGGTACAAGCCACTATTTGGGAACAAAATTTGCCGAAGCGTTCAACATTAAATATTTGAACAGGGAAAATAAACATGTTTATGTTCATACGACTTCATGGGGTACTTCAACCCGTTTGATCGGTTCGGTGATTATGGTGCATGGGGATGAAAAAGGATTGGTTCTTCCTCCAAAAATTGCACCAACTCAGGTAATCTTGATTCCTGTCGGTCCATGGAAGAAAACACCTGCCATCATTGAAAAATTGGAAGAAATCCGAAAAGCTTTAAAAGAAAAGGGGATCCGTGTACGTCTTGACGATTCAGACCAATCTCCGGGATTTAAATTTAATGAATGGGAGTTAAAAGGAGTGCCGGTCCGAATTGAACTTGGACCTCGTGATTTGGAAAACAATCAAGTCATCTTGAAAGCCCGCGATGAAGATGAAAAAATCACTGTTTCCATTGAATCCGTCGTGGAAGCGGTGGTAAATGAATTGGAAACAATGCAAAAACGTCTCTATGAAAAAGCGAAAGCATTCCGCGATGCGAACTCCCATACTCATATTGATACACTGGATCAATTAAAAGAACATATTGCAACTTGCGAGAAGGAAGGCAAAATCGCAGGATGGGTTCTTGGCGGCTGGTGTGGCGACGATGCTTGCGAAGCGAAAGTGAAAGAAGAAACGAAATTCACATCCCGTAATATTCCATTCAATCCGCCAATGAAAAAACACACTTGCATTACTTGCGGAAAAGAAGCGAAATATACCGTGTGGTTTGCAAGAGCATATTAACCGGTGAAAACAGGGCTGTTGAGAAGAACGAATCTCGACAGCCTTTTTTATGAGAAAAATTTTGACGTATTCAAAAAGCCTGGCAACGGATATCTGGTTTCCAATTAAACACGGTTCTAAATAATCCATTTCTATTTTAAAACTTCCTCGCGCCACATTTTCTAGTAAAATATAGTTACACACACGAAGCTAAACCAATAAGGTGATGAAATATGGGCAGAAGCACATTTGTCATTAAGCAAAGGGCATTTTTGAAACTTTATATGATTCACGAGGCCGAGAAAGGGAGACTATACGGTCTTCAAATCTTGGAAAACTTGCAGGATTACTTCAAAGATCTCGGTTATCGTCCGACGAAATCCGAAGTCTATAAATCCCTGCATGAATTACTGAAAGACGGCTATTTGACAAGAGAACCAATCATCAAAGAGGGAACGGAAATGCAGACGCTGTATATATACCGAATCGGGGACAAGGAAAAAGTGAAAGCGTATAAAGATACAATAAAAGCGGATCTTGACCGTTCGATTGCCCTCCTGAAAAGAGCGTTGAAAGACAATTATTCCCAAAAGAGAGGGTAGAAGAGGGTGATTCAAAAAACTGGAAATTGAACCGATATTTGGTTTTTGCCGGTTCTCAAATCAATCATAAAAGAGCGAATGGGACATTAAGTTCCATTCGCTCTTGGTCATCTTTTTTCTGTTATTGATGTTTCTTTTGGAATTCATACATGAAATCTCTCAACGCGATGCAAGCTTCAACAGGCACTGCGTTGTAAGTTGAAGCACGGCATCCTCCGACAGAACGGTGGCCGTTTAGTCCTACGAAACCGGCCGCTTTGGCTTCGGCCAAGAATTGTTTTTCCAATTCTTCATCCGCCAAACGGAATGTGATATTCATTAAAGAACGGCTGCCAGGTTCTGCATGTCCTCTGTAGAATCCGTTGCTTTCATCAATTACATCATAGATATATTTCGCTTTTTCTTCGTTGCGTTTTTGGATTGCTTCAAGGCCTCCTTGTTCTTCAACCCAGCGCAACACTTCTCCCAGCATATAGATGCCGAATGTCGGAGGAGTATTATATAAGGAGTTTTTATCGGCATGAGTTTTATATTTTAACATTGTTGGAAGCTCTGTATTGGCTTTTTCGATCAAGTCTTTGCGGATGATGACAACCGTCACCCCGGATGGTCCCAAGTTCTTTTGCGCGCCTGCGTAAATAATTCCAAATTGGCTTACATCAAATGGACGGGACATGATGTCACTGGACATATCCGCAACTAAAGGCACGTTCCCTGTATTAGGGAATTNTTTCCATTGAGTACCGTAGATTGTGTTGTTGGAAGTGATATGAACATAAGCGTCGTTTTCATTGAATTGAATTTCGTCAAGTTTAGGAATATTACGGTAGCCGTTTTCTTTTGTGCTTGCAGCGACTACGGCATTACCGAAAAGTTTTGCTTCTTTATATGCTTTTTCAGACCAGGAACCAGTCAAAACATAGCTTGCCGTTTGATCTTTTGTTAGGAAATTCATCGGCACCATCGTAAATTGAAGGCTTGCGCCGCCTTGCAAAAAGAGCACATCATAGTTATCAGGAACAGATAAGATTTTTTTCAATCGGTTGATGGCATTATTATGAACTTCATCGTATTCTTTGCTGCGATGGCTCATTTCCATGATGGACATGCCAGTGCCGTTATAGTTGACCAATTCTTTTTGGGCTCTTTCCAGCACTTCTAATGGTAACGCGGATGGTCCTGCGTTGAAATTGTATGCTCGTTTGTTTGTACTCACTGTTTAACACTCCTTGAATATTTCAATATATTTTGATTATATACTCTTTTTTACAAAATCGAACAATATTTTTGCAAGAATTAGTGAAATTTTCCGAAATACAGAGAATAGCTGTCAAATTGTTAAAAATTTATGCGAATTCGAATTTTTAATAGTTACCGCAGTTTTT
>JGI1652J44930_10000069_pt1 | contig 36882 bp, 35 predicted proteins | sample NewIslsDNAsample_FD_44930 | JGI IMG/M metagenome (IMG submission 44930)
ATCTTAATTGAACCGCCGTATACGGAACCGTACGTACGGTGGTGTGAGAGGACGGGAGTTAATCGCTCCCTCCTACTCGATTCTTGAAGTTCGTTATGCACTAGCCTTGTTTTGACTATCGATTTCCATCCAATAATATATCATGTGTTCGGACGGCTTCTTCCACTTCTCCAAATGACCAATGATTTTTCGGTACATCCACAAATGTCGGAGTTTCCACATTCGTCAATGGTCCGCGTTTGAAAAGCAGGTTTATGATTTTCACCGTTTGNGCCCGTGTCAATTCCTGGTTCGGCTTGAACGTAAGGTCTTCATAACCGGTCATAATGCCGGCAGCTTTGGCAAAGTTGATCGCCTCAAATGCCCAGTGCTTGCTTGTTACATCTTTGAAACCGGCTTCTTGACTGACATTCAATTTTCCGCAGTAATCACATAGTTATGAATTGGATTGTCGATATGGCCATCGGCGAGATCATCGGCAGTTACCTTTGTTATCCAAGATGAATATGAAAAATACAAATTTCCTATGGAATCAAATGCAATATCTGAAACAGAATACGGCATTGTTCCTATTTCATGCACCTTTGGGCTTGTAACGGGAATTGGAAAGTCATTGAAATCCTTTTTCGAAATGGTATATAACTTTTTTAAAACATAGTCTCCAAAATAGAAATCGCCCGTTATTGGATGGAAAGCAAGTCCATACAGAAACACTCCTCCTGTAATGACTTCCGTGGAAATTTCGGCAGGATTTCCAATCCCTTCACTAAAATCAGTACTGGAAATTTTATAAATTTTATCAATCGGATAACCTATGTAAGCAAATGTGTAATAAAAATTGCCCTCCGAATCAAAATCCAAAGAATATGGTTCGCCATTATTAAAATTTATTACATCCGTTATGGTTCCATCATCAGAAATTTTACTGATTTTACTGTCGACGAAATTTGCAACATAGATGTATCCATCATGATAGGACAATCCAGAAGCATTTGTATTGGCCGAGGTAAATGCAAATGTTTGTTGGGCACCTATGGGCAAAATCATTGCGAAAATGGCCATTGCAATCAAAAATATCCTTCGCATCCTGAGTTTCACTTTCATACTAAATTCCTCCTGCTATTGGTATTTTCTTAATTATATTATAGGATTAAGGTTCTATAGAAATGTTTTTTTGATAGGATAAAATTCCCTTTTAAAAAGAAAACAGCCTATGAAATTTTGTAAAATTTCATGGCTGTACGAATTTGAAACAAGTAAAATGTCCCGGCTTCTCACTTATAAGTTAGTAAATATTTTTATAATCTTTGCTCCTGCGGTCGTCACATCAAATGTTACCCTGCCGCAATTCATCTGCGGCGAAAGCGTGTGCGACAGCCGAAAAGGGAACGCCTCAAAAATGACTTTTCAGACGCTCCTTTTCTCATTTTTGTTTCCATTTTTCCATTTGAAAGGACAACCCAATTAGGTTAAACTAATGGAAGGAAAATGGAGGTAAACATATATGGGTGGCTCAGTTTCGATTGTACAATTAATCATCTCTGTCGTATTATTTTTTGTCATGTTTTTTGGAATCGGTTTCTTATTGAACATGTTACTTCGCATGACGTGGCTGATGACGATCATCTATCCGGTTGTCGTTATCTTTATCATTGATGAAGTCAGCTTTTTGGATTATATATTTAAACCGGGTCATGCATGGCCGGCTTTATGGGATAAAATTTTATCTCTTCAGGTTGTGGATATTGCCATTCTATCTGGAGGATTTGCCGGAACCATCGTCGCCGGCATCGTCATGATTATTTTAAGGAAAAGCGGATATCGAATGTTTTAAAAGGATCTATCCAAAAGTGCCAACTTTTGGATAGATCCTTTTTATTGGATGAAAGTATAAAAAATGACGGAAATAATGATGCCGGTAAGTGCGCCGGATAATACTTCATTCGGTTTATGGCCCAACAAAGTTTTCAGTTCTTCCTGTTTTTCATTTTCATCTTTTTCCGTCCAATGTTTCATTTCATGAAAAAATGTTGTCAGTTCTTGCCGGATTTTATTCAACATGGCTGCATGCTGCCCTGCCTGATAACGGACACCGCTCGCGTCATACATGACGATTCCGGCGAACAAGGCGGCAACGGCAAAAACCGGTGAGTCAAAACCTGTTTCGTAACCAACGGCTGTAGCGAGACTCGTCACAGCGGCGGAATGGGAGCTGGGCATGCCGCCGGTGGAAGTGAGCAGCGACCAGTTGATTTCTTTTGTAAATAAAAAATGGATGGGTACTTTAATGAATTGCGCGAAAAAAATTGAGAACAGCGCCAGGAGTAATGGAGCATTATGAAAAATGGCCAAATTGCAAAAACCCTTTCTTTATTGTCTTACAAACAGTATAGCATAATGCTTATTCAAACATTTAAGTATATGCATGAAAAAGATTAGTGTGAATGGAAAGATTGATGTTTCAAGTGGTGTTCGGACGATTTTATTATTGGATATCGGTTTTGGATTTGTCATATTATGTATATAAATAAATAATCAATAAAGGGCTGTGGAAGAGGATGAAGGAAGAAAAAAAAGAAAAAATCGTTAAAATTCTGGAAAAAAAGCTGAAATCCACTTCAAGACAACTTGTTCAATTTGATTCGGAAGATGAAACGCTGCAATATATAACAAATGCTTTCAGAGAAAAACTGTCAGCGGACTTTGTCGGGATTGTTTTCAAAACGGGAGAACAGTTGATTGTGAAAGCATGGAGCGGGACAAAAAGTTCGATTGCCGGCCATTTTCCATTACCTGTGGACCAGTGTTCCCCCAATTTATTTTTGTCCAGTTTAACCCATGAGCAATTGAGTCTGGAAAAAAATTGCGAGTTTACGAGACTGCTTCACAAGGAGAAGGTCCAAACTTGGTTTACTTTCCCGCTGAAAAATGAATTGAATCTTTTTGGATTTTGTATCATTGGTTATTTGCAAAGAGTCATTTTATATGAAGAAATGGAAAGTGTATTTGACGATTTTGGAAAGGATTTAGCCATTGCTGTATTGTTTCAAAGGGAAAAACAACATAAACAAAAGCTTCAGAGTTTATTAATTTATCAGCAAGCGATGGTGAAAGAAACGATTCACGGCAATTCGATCGATGAAATCACCACGATGTTGAGTCAGACATTGGAGAAATCTGTCCTGTTGCTCGACCGGTTTTTGAGACCGATTTCGTATAAACTGTTACCTGACAAAGAAGGTTTATTGGATGAATACCTTGAGCTCGCCACCTATGAAATTGTTCAAAAAAGAACATCCAAAGCATGGATTCCCCATCCGGCCTTGGAAAAAACGTTGTTAATTTGGACCATTGATGTGGGTGGGGATTTATTTGGTTATTTGGTGTTGGATGCCACCAATATCAAAATGGATGATTATGTCCGTTTGGCCATTGACGTCGCCCGCAATATTTATTCCATTCAATTTATGAAACAAAAAATCATTCTTGATGCGAAAGAACAGGTCAAAGACAGTTTTATCAACAAATTATTGTCCAATCCAATTGACGAGATTGAAAATATCTTCCAATATGCCAATCTTTTTCATTGGGATATCAATCGTCCCCATTTTGTCGCCATCCTGTCATTAACCATCCAAGATCATCACCTGGATTTACTGGAACAGGAGTCGTACAAATCCGCCATATTGGAAAAAATCAAATTGAATCTATCAAACTATTATCCGGAAGTGATCGCCGTAAATAAAGAAGGCGATTTGATTCTAATTTCACCGGTTTCATCGATGGCTCATTCAATAAAATTATATTGGAATAAAATGTATGAAAATTTAAAAAAATGGGTGAGAAGCGATTGGAACAATGTTCAAGTCTTATTGGCCATCGGGGGAGTAACAGAGAAGATTGAAGATTATTCGGTTTCTTACATGCAAGCAAAAAAATGTCTGAATGTAGTGAAGTCGCGTTTTAAGGAAATGGGATTCGCCTTATTTGATGATTTGGGGGCCTATACTTTATTGCATGAAATCGATGGCCGGATGGTTGCCATCTTTGTTCAGGATCACATCGGTCCGTTATTGAATAGTGAAGGAAAAAACATGGATTTATTGAAAACCCTTCAAGTATATTTGTCGCATAATGGGAATATGACCGAAACGGCAAAAGAATTGTATATTCATCGAAGCACATTGCAATACCGCCTGGAAAAAATTGAGGATCTCTTACAAGTGGATTTGGATAATGCGGAACACCGATTTAATTTGAATATGGCGATTAAATTGTATGATTTATTCGGGAACGAATTGAAGCAGAACCTGTGAAGCCATTTCCACCCGCTCTTTGAACCATTGGGCAAAGGGCGGGTTTTTTTGTTCCGTATTNTATGAATCTTTCAGGCATTCTCCGCAAAAATGATGAAAATTCGTTGTATTCTTCCTACATTGTATAGGTACAGAAGAGATTAGAATTTTTATATATTTTAATCACAGAAAATTTTTAAAATTGAAAGGAGTATCACATATGGCGATAAAGACAGTTGGAGTGGTGGGAGCAGGAACGATGGGAAGCGGAATCGCCAACTTGATCGCAAGCAGCGGATTCCAGGTTTTCCTTCACGATGTAGATACAAAATTTTTGGAAAATGGGTTGGCGCGCATTGAGAAATTTATGAACAAAAGCGTTGAAAAAGGAAAAATCACGGAAAGCGAAAAAGCGGAAGTCATTGAACGGATCCATACAACGACGAATTTGGAAGATTTGCAAGAGGTCGATTTTGTCATCGAAGCCGTTGTTGAAGATTTGGACGTGAAAAAGGAAGTCTTTACAAAACTGGATCAAATTCTGCCGGAAGACGTCATCATTGCAACAAACACGTCCTCGATGTCCATTACGGTGCTTGCGGAAACAACAAAACGTCCGGAGAAAGTGGCCGGAATGCACTTTTTCAACCCGGCACAAATCATGAAGCTTGTGGAAGTTGTACGGGGATTAAAAACAAGTGATGAAACCGTTTCCAAAATCCAAGCTTTTGCAAGAGAATTGGGGAAAGAACCGATTGAAGTCAAAAAAGATGTGCCAGGATTTATTGTAAATCGCATTATGATTCCGCAGTTTATTGAAGCGATTCGGCTGCTCGAAGAAGGTGTCGCCACGGCGGAAGATATCGACAAAGCGGTTACCCTTGGCTTGAATTATCCGATGGGCCCATTTACATTGCAGGATTATGCGGGCGTGGATATCGGTTATTACGTAATGGAATATATGAAAAATGAACTGAATGATAATCGTTATGCACCTCCATTATTGCTGAAACAACTGGTGAGAGCAGGCAGATTAGGTAAAAAGACGGGAGCTGGTTTTTATGACTACAACAAATAAAACTGTTCAGGACTTGACGGCAAAGTATGAATTTTTGCTTTGTGAAATTGAGAATAAGGTTGCAATTGTAACCATTCACCGTCCACCTGTCAATCCCCTTAATACAGCTGTTTTTAAAGAACTTACCCAATTGATGACAGAGCTTGAAAACCGGGAAGACGTCCAAGTAATCGTCCTTACGGGAAGCGGTGAAAAGGCTTTCGTTGCCGGAGCGGACATCCGCGAAATGTTGGAATTGGAAGCCGTTGATATGCTGGAGATGAATCAAACTTCAAGAAAAGCTTTTTCAACGATTGAGAATTTAGCGAAGCCTGTCATTGCCGCCATCAACGGACTTGCCCTTGGAGGCGGATTGGAATTGGCATTGGCTTGCGATTTGCGGATTGCTTCAGAAAAGGCCAAATTCGCCTTTCCGGAAATCAATTTGGGCATTATCCCTGGTGGAGGCGGAACGCAAAGATTGCAACGGATTGTCGGACAAGGAATTGCGAAAGAATTGCTGTACTTTGGTGAAATGATTACGGCGGAACAAGCGCTTCAATGGCACATTGTGAACCGGGTGGTACCGGCGGAAAATCTTTTGTCAGAAGCCTGCGAATGGGCAAAGAAACTGGCCGAGAAACCGAGTGTAGCTTTAAGAATGTTGAAATTGGCGGTGAATTCCGGTTCCAATGTGGATTTGGAGTCCGGGCTTACAATTGAAATGACTTGCTTTGGCAATGCCTTTGCAACAGAGGATCGAAAAGAAGGAATGCAAGCATTTGTAGAAAAAAGAAAGCCGAATTTTACAGGGAGATGATTTTTGTGAAACAAGATATTGTCCTGTTGGAAGGTGCGCGTACCGCTTTGGCTGAATTTTGCGGTTCATTCCGGGAGGTTTCAGCGACGGATTTGGGGGCTTATGCCTCTATTGAAGCGATCAAAAGAGCAAAAATAACACCCGATGAAATTGATCATGTCGTATTCGGAAACGTTCAGCAATCAAGTAAAGATGCCCATTTTTTGGCCCGGCATGTCGGGTTGAAAGCGCAAGTGCCGATCGAAGTGCCGGCTGTTACCGTCAATCGATTATGCGGCACCGGCATCGAAGTGTTGTTGACTGCTGCCCGGTTCATTCAAACGGGGGAAGCGGAAGTGGTGCTGGCAGGCGGAGCGGAAAACATGAGCCAAGTTCCCCATGTCATCAGAGGAATGCGGTGGGGGACCAAATTAGGTTCACCGGTGATTGAAGATTGGTTGTGGGATGGACTTTATGACACGTATGGTCAATGTTCAATGGCCATCACGGCGGAGAATTTGGCGAAAAAATACGAAATCACGAGGGAACAAGTGGATTTGCATGCGCTTACAAGCCATGAAAGAGCCCTTTCCGCAATGGAAAAAGGATATTTTGAGAAAGAAATTGTTCCGGTGGAAATCAAGAAGAAAAAAGGGACGGTCATCATCGACAAAGATGAACATCCAAGAAAAACAAGTCTGGAAGAGCTGGGCAAATTGCCTCCAAGATTTTTGGAAGGAGGTGTAGTTACACCAGGCAATGCCAGTGGAATGAATGATGCGGGAGCCGCTGTGATCCTTGCTTCTTCGGAATATGCCGAAAAAAGAGGGTTGCAACCGATTGCGAGATTAGTATCGTGGGATGTTGTCGGTGTAGAGCCGAAGTATATGGGAATCGGGCCGGTACCTGCCATTCAAAATGCATTGAAAAAAGCGGGGCTGCAGCTGAAAGATCTGGATTTGATCGAAATTAATGAAGCCTTTTCAGCCCAATATTTGGCGTGTCAGAAGGAACTCGGATTTGACCCGGAAATCGGCAATGTAAATGGCGGTGCAGTTGCATTGGGACATCCATTGGCGGTTTCAGGGGTGAGAATATCGCTGACTTTGATTTACGAGTTGGCCAGAAGAGGAAAAAAATACGGTGCTTCTGCCGTTTGCATTGGTGGTGGACAGGGAATTGCGGCAATATGGGAGAGATTATAAAGGGGGATGAAGAATGACAGTTACTGTGTTTGGACTTCTTGAAAGGGCATCTCAAAATTATCCGGATAAAGAAGCGATCTTTGATGGAGCGAATCGCATCACGTATAAGCGATTAATGGAAGAAACTCAAAGTATAGCGGCCGCTTTGTCGCAAAAGGGTTATCAAAAAGGGGACCGGGTCATCGTTTCCCTTCCCAATTGGTATGAAGCCGTAGCCATCTATTTTGCGTTGGCGCAATTGGGCGTCATCTTGATTCCTTGCAACACAAGATACAGCAAAGAGGAGCTTGTCTACATTCTCGAAAATTCCGGCGCAAAAGGAATGTTTGTCGGAAAAGATTTCCAATATTTTGAGGACTTTAAAAATTATTTGCAATCAAGTGATTCTTCTTTGGAAGATATTTTCGCAGTGCGCTCGGAAATGTCTGAATTTTCTGGTTATCGGGATTTATTGGAGAAAGGCAAAGGCATTTCCGCATCTCCTGCACCAATCGATCCGGCAGATGATGTTTTTACAATCCTGTATACGTCCGGAACGACCGGCAAACCAAAAGGGGCTATGTTGACCCATGAAAATGTCATATATTCCGCCGAATTATCCGCCGATATGTTGAAATGTACAAAAGACGATGTATATCTCATTCCGGTGCCTATTTTCCATGTGTTCGGTTTGGTGCCGGGCATCCTGTCGGTGGTCAGCAAAGGTTCAAAGATGGTGTTTTTGGAAGAGTATAAAGCCATCGAAGCGTTAAAACGGATCGAGAGCGAAAAGGTGACGGTCCATCATGGAGTGCCGACAATGTTCATATTGGAACTGAACCATCCGGATTTTCAAAAGTTTGACTTGTCATCGTTAAGAACAGGAATCATCGCGGCTGCTCCATGTCCGGAAGAAATCGTCCGGAGAATTCGGACCGAAATGGGTTGTGACATTCAAGTTTCCTATGGACTTACAGAAACCTCCGCTCCGGTGACATTCACAAGCTTTGATGATGATGATTATTTGAAATCAACGACGGTAGGAAAATTTTTGCCGGGCTATGAAGGGAAAATTGTTGACGTACAAAGACAAAAAGTGGGAATCGGTGAAATTGGAGAAATCGCCGTCAAAGGAAAAGGTGTGATGAAAGGGTATTACAAGATGCCGGAATACACGCAGGCGGCATTTGACGAGGAAGGCTATTTTTATACGGGTGATTCCGGAACGATGGATGAACATGGTTATATCCGCATCGTTGGACGCAAGAAAGAACTGATTATCAGAGGCGGATATAATATTTACCCACGGGAGATTGAAGAACATTTCTATAAACATCCAAGTGTGCTGGAAGTGGCGATTATCGGTTTGCCTGACACGGTTTTAGGGGAAATCAGCTGCGCCGTGATTAAATTGAAACCGGGCCATGTGGAAGATGAACAATCGATGAAGGATTACATCAAAGACAAAGTGGCGGATTTCAAGGTGCCTGACCGTTTTGTTTTCGTTGATAAGCTGCCGATTACCGCCAGCGGAAAAATTATCAAACATGAACTGAAAAATATCATTACCGAGAAATTGAAAGCGACACTTCGTTAAGGGGATGTGCCAAATGCATAAGTATGAATTTAAAGTGCGCTGGGGGGACACGGATGCGGCAGGAATCGTTTTTACCCCCAACTTCTATAAGTGGATGGATGAAGCCACGCATGAATATCTTGCGGAACTTATAAAGCCGTCCAGCAGACTTTTTCAGGAAGATAAGCGGGCTTTGCCCATCCTTGAAGCCTTTTGCCAGTTCAAAAAACCGCTGCGATTTGAAGAACATGTGGTGATTGAAACGACCGTATTGGAAATCCATAATAAAACCTTCAAATTAAAACATGTGTTCAAAAGAGGAGACGAAATTGTAGCCCATGGTTATATGATCCGCGCATGGACGTCCTTTTCCGATACGCCAAAAGCGGAGCCGATCCCGAAAGAAGTGGTTGAAAAGCTGACATTGTCTCTTGAAAGAGAGGTTGTGGTACATGAATAGTTCAACGAAAAGTTTGCTGTCCTTTTTAAACAAAACGAGCCGTCCAGCTGATGTGTTTACAGTGGAAGAATTTACGGATGAACATCTCATGCTGAAAGAGACGGTAGAGAAATTTGTTGATCGGGAAGTATTTCCCGTACTCCATATGATTGAACAGAAACAATTTGATGAAACAAAGAGACTGATGTTGAAGGCGGGAGAACTTGGCCTCATTGCGGCTGATATTGCGGAAGAATACGGAGGATTGGAACTTGGCAAGGTGAGCGCGGCGATTATTGCCGAAGGGATGGCAAAGGCAAGATCGTTCAACATTACGTTCAGCGGCCAGACAGGAATAGGGGCGTTGCCGATTGCCCTGTTCGGGACACCGGAGCAAAAATCCCGTTATTTGCCTAAATTGCTTACAGGAGAGCATATCGCAGCCTATGCTTTGACGGAACCATCCGCCGGAACGGATGCATTGGGCATTAAAACATCTGCCACTTTATCTCCATGCGGCCGTTATTATATTTTGAATGGCGAAAAGCAATGGATTACGAATTCAGGATTTGCGGACATTTTTATCGTCTATGCAAAAGTGGACCATCAGCATTTCACCGCTTTTATTGTGGAAGCGGCCAGCGAAGGGCTGTCCACGGGTCCAGAGGAAAATAAAATGGGGTTGGACGGTTCATCCACCCGTTCGGTTATTTTGGATCAAGTCCATGTGCCGGTGGAAAATGTCATTGGTGAAATCGGCCGCGGACATATCATTGCATTCAATGTATTGAATTTCGGAAGACATAAAATTGCTTTGAGTTCGCTGGGCACGGCCAAACGGGCAATCGAATTGGCGATCGAATATGGAAATGTCCGTCAACAATTCAAGCAACCATTAACGAGTTTTCCTTTGATCAGAGAAAAGATTGCGGATATGGTTGCAGAGTCCATTGCGGTGGAAAGCGTTGTATACCGGACGGCCGGGGAAATGGAAGAATCCTTTTCAGAACCCTATGATTCCATTGCCAAATTGGTAGGGAAATTTGCAGTCCATTGTTCCATTAATAAGGTGATGGCGACCGAAGCGGCGGGAAAAATTGTGGATGAAGCATTGCAAATCCATGGCGGCTATGGGTATATGCGGGAATATGAAATCGAACAATTGTATCGGGATGTCCGAATCAATCGCATCTTTGAAGGCACGAATGAAATCAATCGCATCTTGATTGCCAACCACATAATGAAAGCGTACGAACCGGTTGTGGAAGAAGAGCATGTGAGCGGTCCATTGGAGAAGGAATATCAAAAATTGAATCTTGCAAGGGTTATATTGAAAGAGTTGATTGAAAGCGCCCGCAAAAACAATTTGACAGATATGAATAAAGAACAGGAGCTGGCAGCTGCCATTGCGGATATGGCGATTGGGTTATACGCCATGGACAGTTTGTTGGCGAGAGCCCGAAAAACAAGCGGAGATCAAAAGATTGAAATCGCTGCAAAAGTTTACGTTCATAAAACATTGCAACAATTTATGAATCTGGCACTATATTTGAAGAATTATGCAGGGATTGGTGTGGAGGCCATTCAGAAAGCGCATCAGGCCATCATTGAAAGCGCTGACAATTTGATTGGCTTAAAGCGTCAATTAGCAGAAATCGTTATTTCATAGCGATTTCTGTCTGTTCTTTATTTCTTTATTTATTCAATATACTCATTTTACTCTATTATCACAGTGTAAACAGGGGGATTGTAATTTGAAAGAACTTCAAATGATTGAAAAGACGACTGTTAAGAAGACGATGACTCGGATTTTGCCGTTTATTTTGCTTTTGTATATTGTTGCCCATTTGGACCGGGTGAATTTAAGCTATGCGGCTTTGGAAATGAACGCCGACTTGGCGCTGACTTCGGAAGTGTTTGGATTATTGTCGGGAATCTTCTTTATTGGCTATTTTATGTTTGAGATCCCGAGCAATATGATCATGAGCAAAATGGGGGCCAGACTATGGATTGCCCGCATTATGATCACTTGGGGAATCATTGTCATATTGACGGGATTTGTCCAAAATGCTGCCCACTTATATATTTTGCGCTTTATTTTAGGTATCGCGGAAGCGGGTTTTTTCCCGGGAGCCGTACTGTATTTGACATACTGGTTCCGTAAAAAAGAGCGTGGACGGGCAACGGCGATCTTGCTGTTGGCTTTGCCTATTGCGGGATTAATCGGCGCTCCCGTTTCGACATGGATCATTGATCATGTGTATTGGCTGGAGATGGCCGGTTGGCGATGGATGTTTATTTTGGAAGGGCTTCCGGCATTACTTCTCGGAATCGTGGTGCTGTTCTATTTGGTGAACCGGCCAAGTGAAGCCAAATGGCTGTCCCAGGAGGAAAAGGAATGGCTGGAATCAGAACTTCAAATGGAAAGAACGGAAAGCAATCACATCAATAAAAAATATGTTGGGGAAATGTTGAAAGATGCAACAGTTTGGAAATTGGCATTAATTTACTTTTCAAATTACACTTGCATGTTCGGATTGTCTTTTTGGTTGCCAACGATTCTGAAAAATTTATCCGCAGAGGGGACAACCAATGTATCCATTGGGTTGTTATCGATGATTCCTTCCTTCATGGGGATATTGGCCATTTTATTTGGCGGATGGAATTCCGACCGTACCGGAAAATATAAGGAACATCTTGTCGCCTCCTTCATAATTGCCTTTATCGGCTTTGCCTGTGCAAGTTTTATGAGCTCCCCGGGCTGGATGTTGGTTTGCTTGACCGTTGCTTCGTTCGGTCTGTATATATTTGCCGGATGCTTCTTTGCTTATGAAACCCACTTTTTCACAGAACGAACTGCACCAGTCGGCATCGCATTAGTCAATTCAATTGCGGCCCTTGGAGGTTTCTTGGGACCTTATATTTTAGGGGTGCTGAATGTAAAAAGCGGCATGCTTTTCCTGGTGGTACTGGGCATCGTTGGTACCGGATTGCTGATTACTTTAAAACAAAAAACTTCTGAAACCTTTATTTTTGAAGAAGAAAAATCATTGGAGAGTGTAGGGAAAAGTTGATATCAAATTCTTGTGATATGTTGCCACTTCCTTTTACAAAAATTAGGTTATACTAGTAAAAGGAAGTGGCTTTTTTATTTGAATTCCTTTAGAAAAGGATAGAACATGAACTCGGAGGTTCTTCAATATGATTTGTAAAGAGAAAAAAACATTTGATGAAATTACAACGGAATTATTAATTGTAGGTGTTCAAAAAAATTGTGATCATATCAAGGGATGGAAAGATTTCGTATCCTTTTACGGAGAGCAGGTGGAAAAATGGATCCGTTCCGGCGATATCGAAACGGAACGCAAAAAGTTGACGAGAATTCCGTATGTGGGATCCAATCAACATCTGCAACGGGTTTTGTTTGTCGGCTTAGGGGATACGAAAACGTTGACGAGAAATGAATTGCGGGAAACTTTTGGACTGGTGGGGAAAAAACTTCGTGAGATGAAAGCGGACAACTTTACCCTTTGGTTGGAATCCTTTACCGCCGCCCCGATCAGTGAGAAGGATATTGCGTTTTTATTTGCGGAAGGAAGCGGCATGGGATTTTATCAAGTGCCTCATTATAAAACAACATGCAACGCTCCGGATGTTTATCTTGATGAAGTGCATTTTGTGACAAAAGAGGATTTTGAAGAAATTGCTGAAAGCTGCAAATTGGGCTACATTTATGCGGAAGCGGTGAATGAAGCAAGAACGTTGGTGAATTTGCCTCCGAATATTTTGAGGGCCACAGACTTGGCGGATTATGCGGTGAATTTGGCGCACCAATATGGCTTTGAAGTGGAAATTTTGAATAAAGCGCAATTGGAAGAGCTGGGAATGGGCGGCATCTTGGCGGTCAATAAGGGATCAACCAATGAACCCCGGATGATTACTTTAAAATATAAAGGAATGGAACAGTGGAAAAACGTCATCGGTTTGGTTGGAAAAGGGGTCACTTATGATACAGGCGGCTATTCCATCAAATCCAAAACCGGCATGGTCGGCATGAAAGGCGATATGGGCGGAGCTGCCGCTGTTCTTGGCGCCATGAAAATCATCGGTGAAACGAAGCCGAAAAAGAATGTGGTGGCCGTCATCGGGGCAACGGACAATATGATTTCAGGAGACGCGTTCAAGCCCGATGATGTGATTACCACTTATAGCGGAAAAACGGTGGAAATTAAAAATGCCGATGCGGAAGGCCGTCTCGTTTTGGCGGATGCGGTCACTTACGCCAAACAACATGGTGCGGATTACTTGATTGATGTGGCCACGTTGACCGGCGGAGTCATTACCGCTTTAGGCTACGATAAAACAGGTGCATTGACGAATCATGAAGGCTTTTTCGACAAGTTTATGGAAGCGAGCATCAAAACTGGTGAATTTGTTTGGGGCATGCCGTTGACGGAAAGGGATAAAAAACGCATCCGCGAGTCGCAATTGGCCGATTTGAACAATTCTCCGGGAAGCGATGGCCATATGATTTTTGCCGGCGGGTTTGTCGGGGAATTTGTAGATAATACGCCATGGATCCATTTGGATATTGCAGGAACATCCGATGCATCCAAGCCTTACGAATTGGGGCCAAAGGGCGGCACGGGCGTAATGGTTCGCACCCTTGCTGCATTTGTTGAAGATTTCGCATTTAAAATGGATTAGGCGATTAACATAAGTGAACCTCCTTTTCCCACATATGTTACTAGAGAAAAGGAGGTTTACTATGTCGAATTTCCGATATCACCATCGTCCAGTACCATATAACCGGGGTGGATTCAATTTTTTTAGCTATCCTTTTCTTGGCGGATTTTTAGGGGGATTATTAGGGAACGTGATTTATCCTCAAGGATATTATTATCCACCATATTATCCATATTATCCAATCTATCCTCCATTTTATCCACCATATGGCCGTTACTGATGGAGTGCGGACTTCCGCACTCTTTTTTCTTTTATTTACTTGATAGATCGGGAAATTTTGCTATGATAAGTTAGGAAAAATACAATTAACGGGGCAAATATGATGAAAAATCCGTACTTATATAGTTATTTACCATTATTCTCTATTCTGCTTTATAGTCTCTCATTCGGCATTTTTACGGTAGGCAAGTTGATCGGCCTTTTCCAATCCATCGGCTTATATGCCGGCATGCTGGAATTTTTCACCGATATGGAAATCCGGATGTTGTTGCTGTTCGTTTCATTCCTTTGTTTCTTCATGATGTTTTCAGCATTGAAATTGGTTGGGGAAACGATTCATGAGATCGCGATGCTATTGTTTTCGAACGATTCGGAAGGCCATTCTGTAAAGGGGGCAAGAGGGGGATATGTCATCTTCTTTTTCGGTGGCCTCTTGAGCACCGTTGCCATCCAATCCTATCTTGCATTGCTGATCATTTTTGCATTATCGCTATTTTGTTCTTTTGTCTATACAGTATATAAAATGAGCCAATATACTTCTTTGGCCGGCATGATTGGCCTCATCGTATTTGAAATTGTTTTTTGGGCGGTTTTTCTTGCGGCAGTCCTCTTTGTATGTCTAAAACTGTACAATGGGATTTTGGCGAGCTTGCCTTTTGCAAATTAGATTGGTACGGGCTGTCTTCAATGGGGCAGCCTTTTTTAGTTGCATAGATATCATTCCAAAGAAAATGGTTCAGTGCGGTTCATTCGAAAGTCAAACTTTCCAATTAATATTCTGACCGGCATAATCAAAAAAGAGCGGGAAAGAAACTCGCTCTTTTTTCATTGGTTCATAATGCGGTTGAAGATTTTGAAATGGATTTGCGCCTTTTCAAGCTGTTGCATCGATTTTGGCTGGTCATATCCGAGCCAGACGGCAGCGGTGTATTCGTTCGATAAGCCGGCCAGCCAAAAGTCCCGATAGTCATTGGTTGTTCCTGTTTTCGCACCAATATACGATGAATTTGCAAAAATTCCCTTTCCCGTTCCGCTTCTGACCACTTCGCCCAAAAGCGTCCGCATATATTGGACCGTTTGTTCAGACCATATTTGTTTCCGTTCCGTTGGCCATTGATACAATATATTTCCATCCTGATCGGTCACTTTCCGTATGGCATGGGCTCTTGTGTAACTTCCGTCAATAAAACTTGTATACGCATCGGCCATCTCCAGGGCGGTTACCCCGTATGTGAGCCCTCCCAATGCGGCTGAATAATTTTTATCCTTTTCCTCAATGGACTCGAAACGGAATTGGTTCAAGTATTGAAAAGCCGTGTCGATTCCCACCTTGGTGAACAGCCTCAAAGCGGCTGTGTTTAAGCTGTATTTAAAGGCGGTCGCAATCGTCACATTGCCGTAGACTGCGCCCCCGTAGTTTTGCGGGCAGAAATTGCCGATGCAAATGTTTCCTCCACTTACTATGGATGAAGGGGAATAGTTTGCCGTTTCAAAAAGCGGCGCATATACGATTAATGGTTTAAAGGATGAACCCGGCTGTCTCGGTGCTTGATAAGCCCGATGGAAGTCGAATTTTTTATAATCCTTCCCACCATAAATACTTACAATTTCACGATTGCTATTATCAATGACGACAGCGCTTGCTTGCAAGTTGTTTTGGACCGACAAAAAAGAGTCGATGGCTTTCTCATCCCCGTCCTGCTTTTGAGGATTCAAAGCCGTATGTATAATGATGCCGGAATGAAGCAGTTCATTGATTCTTTCATCCAATTCCTTCTGGACCACTTTTTTTGCGTCCGGGGTAGCTTTCCGCAATCTGTCCGCATATCCTTCATTTTCCGCAATCAATTCTTTCAGTTCATGCAAGACGTAAGTGCTGTAAGCGGGGAACTTCTGGGTTTTCCTCTTGATATTCAGTCGAATCGGTTCGTTTTTATATGTATTCGCTTCATCGGCCGTGATGATATTTTCTTTGGCCAGCAAGTCAATCAATCGCTCTTGCCGCGCTTTTGTATTCCCGAAATTGGTCACCGGATCATAAAGGGATGGATTGTTCGGAATGGCCGAAATGAATGCAATTTCCGCCACGGACAAATCCTGCAAAGGCTTATTGAAATAGTACGTTGCCGCACCGCCGATTCCATACACTTGATTGGCAAAATACATTTCATTTAAATACATTTCTAAAATTTTGTCTTTGTCATACATCTTTTCTAATTCATAGGCATAAAAGATTTCCATTAATTTTCGTTCATAGGTTTTCTCTTCTGATAAATAAAGCGACCGGACAAGCTGCTGGGTAATGGTGCTGCCCCCTTGCCGGATGGAATTTTGTCCCGCATTGGCGATAACCGCCCTCATGATGGCGCTGAAGTCGAAGCCGATGTGCTGATAAAAATCCCGATCCTCGCTTAATATAAACAGTTGTTTGACGATTTCAGGCATCTCATTTAATGGAGTAGGGACCCTCCATTCGACGTAATCCTCATTAAAAAGACTTCCATTTCGGTCCAACATTCTAACGGGAAGCTGGGTTTGGGTTTCAGGAAGTTGGACTTGTTCTTCGATTTGCTGTTGTTGGGTTTTTGCCTGGTCCACTTCTTCCCATATTTTCTCCCCCAACAGATAGAGGAGAGGGAAGAAAGCGATAATGATAAGATAACCAAAAAATTGCTTCACGATGATTCCTCCTCGGCTCCTACAAGAAAGGATACCATAATTTCCAACAGAACAGTTCCGCTTTATTGCATGACACAAAAGTATTTCTCTTTGGGAAATTGTTAAAATAATAAGAGATGAAAGGGAAANTGCCAAATTAGCAGAAAAAATGATCGTTTTATGGTAAACTGATACGAGGAAAATGAAGTCATGACTTTGATTTTATTTATAAAGGAGAAGAAGAAATGTACCCACAATTAACGAAGGAATTAAACCCTGGAGAAATTTTGGTGGAAATGAAAACGACAATGGGCTCAATAAAAATAAAATTGTTCCCGGAACATGCGCCAAAAACAGTGGAAAACTTTTTGGGCCATGCCAAGTCGGGTTATTATGAAGGAATTATTTTCCATCGTGTCATTAAGGATTTTATGATCCAAGGCGGAGATCCAACCGGAACAGGAATGGGCGGGGAATCCATCTGGGGACAACCTTTTGAAGATGAATTCCATCCTGAATTGTTCAATTTGCGCGGAGCATTATCAATGGCCAATGCAGGACCAAACACGAACGGTTCACAGTTCTTTATCGTGCAAATGCCATATGTGCCGGCGGACATGGTTGCCCAAATGGAACAGGCCGGTTTCCCGAAAGAAATCATTGAGGAATANGCACGGGTTGGGGGTACCCCTTGGTTGGATTATAAACATACTGTATTCGGTCAAGTGGTGGAAGGCATGGATGTAGTGGACAAAATTGCGGAGGTGGAAACGGATTTCCGCGATAAACCGTTGGAAGATGTCAAAATTTTATCAATCACAGTGATCGAATAATATGACGGAAAGAAGTGATGAAGGTGAATCACCTTTTATTATACGGCGACTTTTTATATTTCCCGGAAGATAAAATGGCCTATATTCCNGCCGCGGTTGAAATGGTCTTTCTGTTCCTGCTCTGTTTTGCGGTTTTCTTTGCAGTGAAACAATTTTCAAAAAGACAGGAAATGAAAACGAAAGAGCTGGAAGAGCGGATTTTGAAAGAAAGAGAAAAAAATAAGGAAAATCATATAGAACTCAAATAATTTGAAAGGCTGTCCGTAAAACATTTCGGACAGCCTTTTCAAATTGCTCTATATTTAGGAAATATTCCAATGGTATGCAACAACAAGAAAATCTCCTTAATTTTCCAAACTCTTTTTTTGGTGGTATTTTATTAATGAAAAATTTAAAAATATTACATAGGAAATAGTTACAGCAACGGTTATTAAGATGAACCCTTTCCACCCCAGATGATGATAGACGGGAGCGACAAGAGTGCTTCCGGATGCAACCCCGATGTAATAAGCAACCAAATAAAGGCTTGATGCGCTTCCTTTCAAATGGGTCGCGGTTTTGCCCACACTTGCGGCAGTTAATGAATGGGCTGTGAAAAAGCCGAAACAAACCACACACAAACCAAACAATACGACAAAGAGAGAAGAATGCAATGTGCACAATACGCCGAAAGAAAGAAAGAAGATCGCAAAGGTCCGCACTTTTTCTAATGTGAATTTATTTGAGAGCCAGCTTGCAATCGGTGCTCCAATAATCCCGAAGGCATAGGCAAAATACAAAAAGGAAATGGAGTCCAGGGACATGGAAAAAGGCGGTTGTGCCAATTGGAACGGAAGGTACGTCCACGTTCCGGTAAATGTGATTTGCAATACGATTCCCAATCCAAATAACAGAAGTAAAATCGGGTTATTTAGATGATAACCGAAACCTTTCAAATCTTCCAAAAAACTTACTGCACTTGGGACGAAAAATTTCGATTTTGGCAAAGCGATGAGCACAAAAATAAACACGCAAATGCCAAAAATCATAATGATTGTAATGGCTGATTGCCAACTATAAGTTTCTGAAAGATTCCCCGCAAGAAACCGTCCGATCATCCCGCCAAGCGCATTTGTAGAAATATAGATGGATGTGGCCAGATTCCGCACTTTCGATTCGATTTCCTCTCCGATATAGGCAAGGGATGCAGCAGGCACTCCGGCCAAAGTGAATCCTTGGATAAATCGCAAAAGGGAGATCACCCAGTATTTTTCAACAAAAAGCATGACAAGAAATGGAAGAATCGATAAAAGGACGGAAAGTTTGATGAATACGACTCGTCCATTTCTGTCGGAAAAAAACCCTAAAACAATCAGCCCGAAAATCAGGGACAACGTTGCCAGTGACATGGTCAAGCTGGAGTACGTCACTGAAATGGAAAACTCTTTTTCGAATACAGGAATGAGCGGTTGAAAGGAATAAAAGCTTGCAAAAATGAAGGTTGATGCCAACCCGAGGCTTGCAACGATGCGCCAGTAGCCGGCCTCATTCAATTGATACCCCTTTGTTTCCATTTGTGAACACCCTCTTTTTATACTTCAACGGACACGGTCGAAAATGTGTGCCAAGTTTCCAATGTTATTTTCCGGTTCCGAATGGCAGCCATAGCGATAATTGAGGGAAGAGGATGACGACGATCAAGTATGCAATCATCAATACAATGAATGGAATTACGCCCCGAACGACTTCCCCCAATTTTTCTTTCGCAACACCCGCAACGACGAACAAGTTTAAACCAACTGGAGGTGTGATCATACCAAGTTCCAAGTTGATTACCATGATAATGGCGAAGTGATATAAATCGATACCGAAATGTTTTAATATCGGTAATAAAATTGGCAAAGTGATCAAAATAATCGATACCGCTTCCAAGAACATTCCCAAAATGAAAAACAGGAAGTTAACGATTAACAAGAATACCCATTTGTTCATGTCACTTTCCGCAATCCATTGACCGACTTTATGAGGGACTTGTTCGTTTGTCATATATAAACCGAATAATGAGGCAGCTCCGATAATAAGGAAAATCATCGCTGTTACGTTAATGGATTCAACCATCACATGGCGGAAATCTTTCCAGCTCAACTCACGGTAAATGAAAATAGAAACGATGAGTCCGTAAACGACCGCAATCACGGCAGATTCTGTTGGAGTGATAACTCCTTTGTAGATAGTGCCTAAAATTAATACCGGTAATAATGCACCCCAAATGGCTTTCAACGATTTTCTTCCGCGTTCTTCCCAAGTGGCTTTTTGGTCACCTTGATATCCTTGCTTTTTCGCATAAACGATGGCAGCGACAATCAGAACGGCAAGCAAGCCCAAACCAGGGATAACGCCAGCCATGAATAATTTTCCGATTGATTCCTCGGCGGTGATACCGTAGATAATGAGAGGGACGCTTGGAGGAATCAAAATACCGAGCGTTCCGCCGGCGGCAACCAATCCGTAAGCATATCTTTTATTATATCCTGCTGAGATGAGGGCGGGAATCATGATCGAACCAATGGCAGCGGCCGTTGCCGGAGATGAACCGGAAATGGCGGCGAAAATCCCGCAGGCCAGGATCGTTACAACGGATAATCCTCCTGGCAGATGCCCGACCCATGAACGCAATGCTTCAATCAAATATTTTGAAATTCCGCCGCGGGCCATAATGGCACCTGCAAGTACGAATCCGGGGATGGCCATCATTGGAAAGGAATCGAGTGCGGTAAACATCCGTTGAGGCATCATGTTCATATTAAAATCGGACATAAATAACATTAAAATGGTAGATAAGGCCAAACTGATTGCTATAGGAACCCGCAAGAATACTAATATAAAGAAACTAATTAAGAGGGTTAGCATATTCTTCATCCTTTCTACGCAGAATGTTTACCAACCGTTCGATAAATCGAAGCAAGAAAAGCACTCCTGAAATTGGTAGTATCAGGTAAACAATCCACATAGGGATGCCCACTTCAAGAGATACCATTCCAGAATTGAGTCGAGCAGAGACCAGATTCCATCCGTAATATGTATAAATCAGACAGAATATAATGCTCAACGCGGTTGCTACAAGATTGAGAATATATTTTCCGGCAGGGTTTAAACGGTCGTATAAAATATCCACTTGAATGTGCTGATTGTGTTTTAATGCCATACCGAAGCCCAGGAAAGTGCCCCAAATGATTGAATATCTTGCCACCTCTTCAACCCATGCCTGGGGATGGTTTAAAACATATCGCATAAATACTCCGTAGAAGATTAAGAGGACACCGGCGCCAAAAAAAAGACCCGAGAAGATTTCCTCAAACCAAGCCCAAATTTTCATTAACACTTTCAATTGTCTCACTCCTTTATTTTGAAATGAAAAAAGAGGGAGTGCCGAAATGCATCGACACTCGAATCGTTAGGGAAAAGATTGTGTTTCAGGGAATTTTTTATTCAGCTAAAGCCTTGATGCCATCAATTAANTCTTTTGTAATAACATCTTCGAATTTATCATAAACAGGTTGTAACGCTTCTTTAAGAGCTGCACGCTCTTCATCAGTCATTTCATATACTTCCACTGTGCCTAAGCTTTTGATTTTTTCGAAAGATTTTTGGTTTTCTTCAGCCGCCAAATCTTGAGCATATTTCGTAGCTTCAGCAAGCGCTTCTTCCACTTTTGCACGTAAATCTTCAGGCATTGATTCCCAGAAAGATTTGTTTACGAAAATCGCATAGTCAAGACGACCATGTTGTGTTGTAGATAAATATTTTTGAACTTCATAGAATTTCATTGTATCAAAGTTGTTGAATGGGTTTTCCGCGCCATCAACTGTTCCTTGTTGAAGAGCAGCGTAAGTTTCACCAAAGGCGATTGTCGCAGAACCTGCGCCTAATGCTTCAAATTGAGCTTCCAATACTTGTCCAGCTTGTGTACGGAATTTCAAACCTTTGAAATCTTCAGGTTTTACCAATGGATGTTTGTTGTTGGAGAAATGTTTGAATCCGTTTGGCCAGAATGCCATCCCTTTAATATCGTTTGCTGCCAATTGATCTGAGTTGAATAATTTTTGAGCCAATTCAGAATCAAAGAATTTTTGAACATGTTCTTCACTTTCGAATAAATATGGCATATCAACATATTGCCAACGTGGATCAAGTTTTACCATTTTTGTTACAGAAGGAGCGATCATATGTACGTTCCCTGATACTAACGCATCAAGTTCGTCTGCATCCCCGTATAATTGGGAAGCTGGATACACTTCAACTTTTACTTTACCTTCTGTTTTTTCATCCACTAATTGTGCAAAATAATCAGCAGCTTTACCTTTTACACTATCTTGAGCTGTTACGTGAGAGAACTTGATGACAAGCGGTTTGTCTGCAGTGTACTCATCACTAGATTTCTTGTCATCACTGCTGGAACTGTCGCCGCCACAGGCAGCAAGCGCAAGTGCCAACACCCCTAAAATCGTGGCTAATAGCCATTTCTTCATGATGTGAATCCCCCTTAAAAAGTTTGATAGTAATTTATTGTTAATAGAGCAAAAAGCTCTCTTTAACCTATTTGACATCTTTATATTTCGGAAGATTTTGAATATAGTAGTTTCCAAAATGCTGTTTATAGTAGTCATATACAGGAGAGAAACGTTTCTCCCAGTCTTTTTTCTCTTCTTCCGACAAATAATGGATTTGAATGCATCGGCAATCTTCAATTTCCTGCAGTTTTTGATCGTTCAATTCTTTTGCAATTTGCCATTGCCATTCTTGAACTTCTTCAAGAGTCTCTTTGATGAGTTCTTGATCTTCCGTTGATAATTTCTTCCAAAAATCATAATTGAAGAGCAGGAAATATCCTAAGTAACCGTGATCGGATATCGTCAAGTATTTTTGCAATGAATAGAAATTTTTGCTTGTGATGTTTGTCAATGTATTTTCTTGTCCTTCCACATCGCCTTTTTGCAGCGATTGAAAGACGGTGTTGAAATCGATTTTTCTTGGCAATGCATCAACAGTGCGATATTGTTCAGCCAAAATATCGCTTTGCATGATGCGCATTCGGATGCCTTTCAAATCTTTGTAATGTTCGATCGGCCGGGTGTCGTTGCTGATTTGTTTAAAACCGCTGTCCCATAAGCCGAGAACGATCAGATTATGTTGTTTCAACAGGTTCTTCAATTGATTTCCCGCCTTGCTTTCGGTGAACTCATGAACTTCCTCCATTGAATCAAAGGCGTAGGGAAGATCATAAACCGAAAGTTCAGGGACCAAGTCGGTCAGCTTTGAAATGGCAGGGGCAATCATTTGGATATTCCCGTTAAGGAGCGCATTCAATTCTTCCACATCTTTGTAAAGGGTTCCATTTGAGAAAACTTGAACTTCGATCCGGCCATTGGACCGTTCTTTAATGAGTTCGGCAAATTTACGGGCGGCCATTCCTTTCGGTGTATCCTCTCCGACAACATGGGAGAAACGGATGACAAGCCGCTCATCTTCACTCAGTTGCTCCAAATCTTCGGGATAATCATCATACTGAGTGCATGCAAGCGTTAGAAATGGAATCGCTAACAAAATACAATACATGAACACTTTTAATAAGTTTCTCATTCAAATCCTCTTTTCTAACGTTAATTTCATGTTAATTGAAAAATGAAAATTCTCAATATTATGGTGTTAATGAACATTTTGTTCTTTTTGGTATACAACAGTTATTCTGGAATAACGACTGTTATAATACATGTGCGGGTAAAAAAATAAGAGCATTTTGAGCTCTTATCAAAGAGAATAATATTTGGTTGGACGGCCGACTGTACCGTATTTTAAATCGATTTTCACTTCGCTGATACTTGCGAGATAGTCCAAATATTTTCTTACAGTGACCCTCGCCATGCCCGTAATTTGAGCCAACTGTTCAGCGGTCACCGGTTCGTTGATTTCCTTCAACTTGTCGGTGATTTGTTTCATCGTGATTTCATTAAGTCCTTTTGGAAGTTCCTTCTGTGTCTCAAAAGAAGTAGTGCCATAATATTCGTCAATGTCATCCTGTTTCAATTCGTCTTTCGTGGTCAATTTCTTTCGGGAGCGGGCGTAATTTTCCAATGCTTGTTGGAATCTCTCCAGGCGGAACGGTTTCACCAAATAATCGAAAGCTCCCAAACGCGTCAATTCTTGAACGGTTTTTGCATCTCGTGCTGCCGTAATCATAATGATGTCAACCGGGAGGCGTTCATTTCGAATTTTGTAAAATAGCTCCAGTCCGGAAATATCCGGCAAATACATATCCAAAAGGATTAAATCGGGCATTTTTTCCTTGATTTCCTGATAGGCTTGTTCACCTGATTGAGCTTCTCCGGCGAGGGAAAACCCCTTTGTTTTCATTAGAAAACTTTTGTTTACTTCGAGTACCATTGGATCATCTTCCACAATCAAGACCCGAATATCTTTCATTGTTCATTCCTCCCAACTTGTACAATCATCGTTGTTCCGACACCCACTTCCGAAAACACTTGAATTGTTCCATGATTTGATTCGACAATTTGTTTTACCAACGCCAATCCGATTCCATGGCCAGCTTTATTTTTCGTTGTAAAACCATAGTCAAAAATCCGCTCCACCGGTTTTTGAATTCCTGCTCCATTGTCCTGAACTTCGATATATAAGTAATGTTTGTCCCCTTGGATGAGGATATCCACAAACTTTTCTTCTTTTGATAGACAAGCTTCCATGGCATTATCCAGCAGATTTCCGATGATGGTGATCAAGTCGCCGCTGGAAAAACCGGTAACATAATCAAATAAGTAAGAATCGTCGCTTAAGGTGAGTTCCACCCCCAGCTCCTTCGCTCTTGAAAATTTGCCTATGAGCAATCCTTGAATGGAATAGTCTTGAATTTTGTCTTTAATTTTTTGGAAGACACTTTCTTCATCGGTAATTTCATCCAATATTAAACTGATGGCTTCTTCATTCCGGTTGAGTTGAATCAACCCCGCAATACTGTGCAGGCGGTTGAGAAATTCATGGTGTTGGGCTCGGAGGGTGTCAACAAGCGTTTTTACCCCAGTCAATTCTTCCGCTAATGTATGCGCTTCTTTCCGGTCAGTGATGACAATGAGGGAACCGGCGTTTTTATCATGAATTTTTAATGGGAAGATGCGGACCAGATACATCTGTTTAAACATTGACAGCGGCCGGTAACCATCCTGCTTTTCTATATGTTCTTCTCCTAACCAAGTATTCTGAAACACTTCTTTCAAAGTTCCTCTTTTTCCAAAAAAATGGGTATATTTTCTTGCCAAATGGTTCATATACGTAATATTGCCTTTGCCATCCGTGGCAAGAAGCCCGACGTCCATCGCCTGCATAATGGCGGAACGTTCCTCCACAATACGGGCAATTTCGGAAGGTTCCAGATTTAATGTTTGCCGTTTGATATGATTGGCGATCAATATGGATCCAACAAGACCGATCAATAATCCCCAAAATAAAGAGATGTATATATCCGATTGATACTCTTCGACTAAATGTTGCCACTTCGGAGTTATGATTCCGACGGTGATCACCCCGACTTGTCTTGTAGCCTCGGGATTCATGATCGGTACGAATGCGCGGATGGAAAAACCTTGTACCCCAAAAGCTTTTGATATGTACTCGTGTTGGGAATATGCCGCATTTTTCATTATTTCTTCGTTAATGGTTCCGATTCTGCTTTCCGATGGGTGGGAATAACGGACACCTTTCATATCGAAAATCACGATGTAGTCCACATCGGTTGCTAAACGGACCCGTTCCGCAATCGGCTGGATGACTTCAAATCCTTTTTCCGTCCCGACCGTTGTCTGAACTTCTTCCAATTGGGCGACGGTTCGGGCGATGGCGATTGCCCGTGATCCAAACTCTTTCTCAAAGGCGCCGGCAATATTGTGAATCATGATGGCCCCGCTTGTCATAATGGAAAACAGCACAATTACAAAAGAAAATAAGAACATTGTTGTACGAAGAGGCAATTTCTTTCTCATCACGTCTTTGATTGTAATAACCCCATTTTCAAGTAATTTTTGAATAATTAGAAATTCGTTTTTTTATCATTATAATATAAATGGAAGGTAGAACAATAGTAACATAATAATGGGAATAAAATGAAAACATCATTTTCTGCACAGAGAAAATGATGTTTTTTCTATTAAACGTTATATTAAGATAAAGCTTTTTTGAAACGTTCCACGCCTTCTTTGACTGTTTCAAACGGACATGCCAGGTTGATGCGGAGGTAACCGCGGCCTGCTTCGCTATATTTTGTTCCTGGCTCCAATGCCAGTTTCCCTTTATTTAAGAGACGATCCATCATTTCTTCTTCGGAAAGCCCTGTTCCACGATAGTCGATCCAAACGAGGTAAGAGGCTTGCGGGCGGATGACCCTAACGCCATCCAATTGATTTAATTCTTGTTCTAAGTATTGGATGTTTCTGGAAACGTATTGAATCATTTCATCCAGCCATTCTTCGCCTTTTTCATACACCGCTTGAACTCCCGCAGCGGCAAGGGCATTCCAATCATCCAACCCATGGGCCGCTTTGTTTCTGAGTATCGCATTTCTCAATTTTGGATTTTCCGCCACAATCATTGCCGCATGAAGCCCGGCCAGGTTGAAAGTTTTGGTTGGGGCAATGCAGGCAACAATTTTTGCCTGATCGGCACCTTCCACCGTCATTGTCGGGATGTGTTGGTGTCCGTCAAACACAATGTCTGCATGGATTTCATCGGAAATGAGCAGCACATCGTATTTGATGCATAGATAAACGAGTTTTTCCAGCGTCTCTTTTGACCAAACGACTCCTCCTGGATTATGAGGGCTGCATAACACATACGCTTTTACCCCTGATTTAAAGGCCTCTTCTAATTTATCAAAGTCATATTCGTAAATTTGGTCTTCGCTTTCCGTTAAATCGCATTCCACGACTTCCAGTTTCAGTCCTTTTGGAATGTTGAAGAACGGAGGATATACCGGAGTGGATATGCATACTTTATCTCCCGGTTCCGTGAAAGTTTCAAGAATAGTTGCAATTGCTGGAACGACCCCGCTGTGGAAAATCAACGCTTCTTTATTGATATGCCAATTGTGGCGGCGTTTGAACCATTGTTGAATGGCTTCTTTGCACGCATCGCTTATGTAGGAGTATCCAAAAATTGGATGATCCAATCGTTTTTTGATGGCGTCAATCGCCACTTGNGGAACGGCAAAGTCCATATCCGCCACCCACATTGGCAAAACATTGTCTATATCTTCCACAGCGTACTTTGCGCGATAGCGATCTTTAAATTTGTCCCATTTCAAACTGCTGGTATTTCTTCTTTCATATATTTCATCAAAGTTAAAAGTCACGATTACCACTCTTTCCTATTTAATTTTTATCTTTAAATATAATGATTATATGATATCATAAGAAGGAAAATATAGAATAATGCAAGGTGAAATTGTGGAGAACGTATTAATGAACAAAAAGGCCAAGCTCGCTTTAATGAAATGGGATCCTTTTCAAATTGGAGAAGATGCATATGAGCTTGAATCGAGCGATGTCATTCTTGCTTTGCAAGAAATCGATGATCCGACAGAGCTCGCACGGGTGATCCAAAAAGTGTACGAGCAATCCTTTGAAATCTGGATTCCTTTCGAAGATTGCGTTGAAATGGCATACCAATTGATAGCGATTAAATTTGAAGCTAAAAGTATTATATAAAAAAGTGTCTTTTGTTGTAAGAGACACTTTTAATTTTTTGTAATTTTTCAACTATTTTACAGATTCAGGAGCTCGTCAGGTATTGGGGAAATTTGGTTGAAACATATAAAGTTGGAAGTTTTTTTCAAAATAGGGTGATTCTTTGTTCCGTATACATTCATTATGTTATAATTTAACATGATATATATATGTAAGTGAAAGAAAGTAGGAACAAACATGAAAAAAAAATATAAAGTAGGTGACGTTGTAACGGGAAAGGTGACAGGGATTCAACCGTACGGAGCTTTTGTGGCATTGGATGAAGAAACGCAAGGTCTTGTACACATTTCTGAAATTACTTACGGTTACGTTCGGAACATAGAAGATTTTTTTAAAATTGGCGACGAAATTCAAGTGAAAATTCTTGATATAGATGAACGTAACGAAAAAATCAGCTTATCTACCCGTGCACTGCAAGACCCACCACAAAAGAAAGTGGAAAAGAATCCAAAGAAATCTTTACAGGAACGTTTAAATGAACAAGATGCAAATGGATTCCAAACATTGAAAGAAAAACTTCAAGATTGGATCGAAAGAGGACAATAAAAAAATCCCAAAAGCGATGGCGCTTTTGGGATTTTTTATTCTTTCATTTTTCTTAACCGGTATTGCAAGTTTTGCCTTGTCATGCCCAAGGCTTGGGCAGTTTTTGTAATATTGCCTTCGTTCATTTTTAATGCATGATGCAAATAATATTTTTCGGCCTCTTTCAAATATTCGTTTAATGGCAGCAATTCTTTGTTCGGCTGAAGGAGGAAAAAATCCGGTTTTTTGATTTTTTCATTTTGCTGCTGCAATTTAAATCGGAAATGAAGAGGCAGCATTTCATAGGTAACGTACTTTTCGTTTGTAATCATTGATGCGATTTCATCCAACAAAAGTTCCAATTCTTTCAGATTTCCTGGCCAGTCGTATTCCAGAAACATTTCCATTACATCATCCGCAAGTCCCTGGATGTTTGAATTGAAACGTTCCCGGTGCCTTGAAAAGTAATCATCGACGAAAGGTTTAATGTCTTCTTTTCGTTCGCGTAATGCGGGTATAGAAATACTCATGGAAGCAAAATAATAATATAAGTCTTTGAGCAATTGTTTGTTGCTGATCAAATCAATCGGGTCTCCTCCCACACTGCCGATTAGCATATGTTTTTCCGGGGGCATCCCCTTTAACAGTTTCAGCAATTCCTTTTGATCTTCAAGGGTATAAAATTCGAGGCGCTCAAAGAAAAAGGTGTAAGATTTGTCCTGTTTTAAATATGTTTTTAATCTTTCGATTTGATTCGGCCTTCTGCTGAAAAGGGTGACAAACTCATCGTTTTTCGGCTGAAGTTCGTGATGGATTCCTTCCGCGATCAAATCCTTTCCTGTCCCGGATTCCCCGATCAGCAATACAGGGATTCGGGCACGGGCAGCTTTTTTGGCGTTTTCTTTCACGATTTGCATCGGTTCCGATATTGCTGTGATGACGTCAAAGGTCAATGGTTCTCCATATCTGCGCAGTGGCTGGTAAATCAATTTTTCCAGGGAGGTAATGTCCCGGGCGAATTCAATGGCTCCTATGAGTTTTTCACCGTCGAAAATCGGGTACGTATCATTAATAGTAGTAATTTCATGCCCATATCTGTTCCAATAGGTTTGTTTTACATTCATTTCCTTGATGCCGGTTTTTAAAACACGGAGCAGGGCACTGTCATTGGAGCGGAATGCAAAAAGTTCCAAAATGGAACGATCGGAAATATCTTCAATATCAAATCCTTCAATTTCTTTCATTTTTTGATTGTACAAAATTGTACGTCCTTCCGCGTCTACCGCATGAATGCCGACTGAAACATGTTCAACCGCGAATTCATATAGTTTTAGCAGCTGTTCATCATTGAAAGACATCGATAACACCTCAAAAAAATTTTTTACGATACTGTAATAAATATTGAAAAATGCAACAATATTTTGCATTATTATTATATACGATTATTTAATTAGTGCAAATATTCTTTGCACTATAAATTTTAAAGGAGGAGTAATAGTGATTCCCTACAAACATGAACCACTAACAGATTTTTCAATTGAAGAAAATCGCCAAAAGTATCTTGATGCTTTGAAAAAAGTGGAAAGTGAATTAGGTAAGGATTATCCTTTGATTGTTGGCGGAGAAAGAATAACAACGGAAGATAAAATCGTTTCTTATAATCCGGCAAATAAAACAGAAGTAGTTGGCCGCGTTTCAAAAGCGAATAAAGAAATCGCTGAAAAAGCGATGCAAATTGCGGATAAAACGTTCAATACTTGGAAAAAAGTCGATCCTGTAATCCGTGCGGAAGTTTTATTCAAAGCCGCAGCCATCGTACGTCGCCGTAAATTTGAACTGTCTGCATGGTTGACAAAAGAAGCGGCTAAGCCTTGGGTACAAGCGGATGCAGACATTGCAGAAGGTATCGATTTCTTGGAATACTATGGACGCCAAATGTTGGAGTTGGCTAAAGGAAAACCGGTGGAATCAGATCCGGGAACAATTAATAAATATGTATATATTCCATTAGGTGTCGGTGTTGTCATTTCACCATGGAACTTCCCGTTTGCCATCATGGTGGGAACAACAGTGGCAGCGATGGTTACCGGCAATACAGTGCTATTAAAACCGGCTTCCACAACGCCAATCATTGCTTATAAGTTTATGGAAATTCTTGAAGAAGCGGGTATGCCTCCAGGTGTCGTAAACTACATTCCTGGCCCTGGTTCAGAAGTGGGCGATTATTTGGTGGATCACCCTCGTACACGCTTCATCAGTTTTACAGGTTCCCGCGATGTGGGTATTCGCATCAACCAGCGCGCTGCAGCCGTTAATGAAGGCCAAATTTGGCTCAAACGCGTGATTGCGGAAATGGGCGGTAAAGATTCAATCGTTGTGGATGATGCGGAAAACGCGGATTTGGAATTGGCGGCACAATCCATCGTGGCGAGCGCTTTCGGATTCAGCGGCCAAAAATGTTCCGCATGCTCCCGCGCCATCATTGTAGGCGACGAAGCGTACAATAAAGTGGTTGAACGTGTTGCGGAATTGACAAATGAACTTATTGTGGGCGATCCTGCAAACGTGGAAACATATGTAAACCCTGTTATCGATGCAGGTGCATTCAAGAAAATCACTGAGTACATTGAAATCGGTAAAAAAGAAGGCCGCTTAGTTGCTGGCGGACAATATGATGATTCGAAAGGTTATTTCATCCATCCGACAGTTTTTGCTGATGTGGATCCAAACGCTCGCATCATGCAGGAAGAAATCTTTGGTCCGGTTCTTGCAATGACGAAAGCGAAAGATTTTGATGAAGCGATTGAAATCGCAAACAACACGGTTTATGGATTGACAGGCGCTGTCATTTCAAATAATCGCTTCCATTTGCAAAAAGCTGCGGAAGACTTCCATGTAGGTAACTTGTATTTCAACCGTGGATGTACAGCAGCCATCGTCGGTTATCAGCCATTTGGAGGATTCAACATGTCAGGTACAGACTCCAAAGCCGGCGGTCCGGATTACTTGCTTCTTCATATGCAAGCCAAAACCCTTTCTGAAACATTGTAATAAAAACAACAAGCAGGCGTTTTTGAGCGCCTGCTTTATTTTTTTGAAAAATGTATTCTAAATGAAAAATAGGGTAAATAAATTAATGAATGACTTATATAATAAAATGGTTGTACCAATGGAAGGACATTATTAAAATGGGAATTGCCTAGTACCATTAACATGTTTTGTGACAAATATGTTAATATGAAAGTAAGGATTGTTCTTAAAAAAATAATAAATAATTGAGTTAAAAGAGGCGAGTAGGTATGGCTGAAAATGTTAATCTTCTAACTTCTACGCAGGAAGTGATTAAAGAGGCATTATACAGGCTTGGATATGATGAAGCGATGTATGAATTATTGAAAGAACCGCTTCGCGTGTTGAAGGTGCGCATCCCGGTAAAAATGGATGATGGGACAACAAAAGTATTTACCGGCTACCGCGCCCAACATTCCGATGCTGTGGGGCCAACAAAAGGGGGTATACGTTTCCATCCGGATGTAACTGAAGATGAAGTGAAAGCGCTTTCTATGTGGATGACATTAAAATGCGGGATTGTTGATTTGCCGTATGGCGGAGGAAAAGGCGGTATCGTTTGCGATCCTCGGCAAATGTCCATGGGGGAACTTGAACGATTGAGCCGCGGTTATGTCCGTGCAATCAGCCAAATTGTCGGTCCGACGAAGGATATCCCGGCTCCGGATGTATTTACGAATGCGCAAATCATGGCTTGGATGATGGACGAGTATAGCCGGATTGACGAATTCAATTCCCCTGGATTCATCACAGGAAAACCGATTGTTTTAGGTGGTTCACAAGGACGCGACCGGGCAACGGCAGAAGGGGTAACCATTGTCATTCAGGAAGCGGCGAAAAAGCGAGGAATTGATATCAAAGATGCCCGGGTAGTCATTCAAGGATTCGGAAATGCCGGCGGTTTCTTGGCGAAATTCATGAGCGACTTGGGTGCAAAAGTCATTGGGATTTCCGATGCTTACGGCGCCTTATACGATCCGGACGGTCTGGATATCGATCATCTGCTTGATCGCAGAGACAGCTTTGGTACCGTAACAACACTGTTTGAGAATACCATCACGAATAAAGAATTGCTGGAATTGGACTGCGACATACTTGTTCCGGCGGCAATCGAAAACCAAATTACCGCTGAAAATGCACCAAATATTAAAGCGAAAATTGTTGTGGAAGCGGCCAATGGTCCAACGACGACAGAAGCTACAAAAATCCTTACTGAACGCGGCATTTTATTGGTGCCGGATGTATTGGCATCCGCAGGCGGCGTAACTGTTTCCTACTTCGAATGGGTTCAAAATAACCAAGGCTACTATTGGTCCGCTGAAGAAGTGAAAGAAAAATTGCGCGAAAGAATGGTGAACGCCTTCGAAAATGTTTATCAAACAGCACAGAGCCGAAATATTGATATGCGGCTTGCCGCTTACATGGTCGGTGTTCGCCGCACAGCCGAAGCCTGCCGATTCCGCGGCTGGGTATAATGAACAATTGAATCGGAATCAGATGAGCTTCTAACAGTTTGTAACACCATTTTTCTTTGATGAAAAATGGTGTTATTCGCTTATTTTTGGTGGAATTTCAATTGATACTTTTGCAAAAAAGGAGAGAGGTTGGATGAACAGCTTTACGTTTAAAAATCCGGTTCGTTTATATTTTGGGAAAGGGGAGCTCCGCCAATTAAAAAAAGAGTTGCCGAGGTACGGACGAAATATCCTTTTGGTATATGGCGGCGGAAGCATAAAAAGAAATGGGATCTATGATGAAGTCATTTCAATTTTGAATGAACTTGATTTAAACGTCTTTGAGTTAGGCGGTGTGGAACCAAATCCAAGAGTGGAAACAGCAAGGAAAGGCATCGAGATTTGCAAACGGGAATCCATCGATTTTGTCCTTGCAGTCGGCGGAGGTTCCGTCATTGATTGTTCGAAACTGATTGTCGCCGGAGCCAAGCTTGAGGAAGACCCGTGGAAAATCGTCACAAATCAAGTACCAGTGAAGGATGCATTGCCGCTGGGGACGGTGTTGACGCTGGCTGCAACCGGTTCGGAAATGAACGCCAATTCCGTTATTACGAATGGAGCAACAAAAGAAAAATACGGCTGGTCAAGCGGCAAGGTGTTTCCAAAATTCTCGATACTCGATCCAACTTATACAATGACGGTGCCGAAAGACCAAACGGTGTATGGCATTGTCGATATGATGTCCCATGTATTCGAACAATATTTCCATGATGCGGAAAATACATTAATCATGGACGAACTGTGTGAAGGGGTGCTCAGAACCGTAATTGAAACGGCACCGAAGTTGGTGGAGGATTTGGAAAACTATGAATTGCGGGAGACGATTTTGCTTTCCGGAACAATCGCCTTGAATGGAATGCTCTCAATGGGTTCGGAAGGGGATTGGGCAACCCATGAAATTGAACATGCTGTTTCAGCCGTTTATGATATTCCCCATGGCGGCGGACTTGCCATCCTGTTCCCGAACTGGATGAAACATGTCATGCATGTCAATCCCGCCCGTTTTGCCCGCCTTGCAACAAAAGTATTTCAGGTGGATCCTTCAAATAAATCTGATGAAGAAATTGCATTGGAAGGCATTGAGCGTCTGAAAGCNTTTTGGACAACTCTAGGAGCCCCAAGCCGGTTGAAAGATTACGGCATTGATGATTCGAAGCTGGATGTTTTAGTGGGAAAAGCGATGGCGAACGGTCCGATTGGCACCTTTAAAGTGCTTGATGAAGAAGATGTCAGGGAAATTTTTAGAATGTCCCTATAAAATAGCGGCAGGCTGTCCGAAGGCGGAAAGTTTTCGGGACAGCCTTTTTGTGCGATAAAAATCCGATCCATCATGATGAGTCGACTTATTAATCTTGCCTTTTTATTCATTTGGCGAACCTTCTGAATTCAAATGATGGTTCCATTCGGAGATATCGTCATCTTTATCGAAGGAAAGGGTCACTTTTGTAACGCCTTTTTGGGCTAAAATTAATTCGACCAAGTGATCCCGGACTTGATCCAAATATTCAAGGGAGAGCTTCGGATCTGTCTCTGCGATGAGTTCTACATGAAGGAATTCCCCTTCTTTTACGACTTCGAGCCGTTCAATATCTTTCACATGGGGATCTTTCATCACCAAGTTTCCGATATGAATCAGCATCTCTTCGTCAGTTTCGCCGATCGCGCCGCGGGCATTATCAAGAAATACCTTTCCAACCACAAAGAACATCATCCCTCCGATGATTATGGATACTAAACCTTCCAATTCATGAAAGCCCGTGTAATAGGCGATAATGATGGCTAAAAATGCAAGCACATTACCTGAGGTTGCGACGGCATCTTCCATCCATACCAGTTTGGTCGCGGGTTTTGCCCGTTTTAGATATGCGACCGATTTTGGTATTGCTGTAAAGATCGACGCTGATTGTCCCACTTCATGTAAAATTTCCTTCGCCGCTTTTTGTAAAACAAAGCCTTCTAAAATCGTACCCAACAATAATACTCCAAGAGGAAGCAGGATTTCTCCCGATTGTTCGTTCGGATGCAAGAAATGATGCAATCCTTCTTTCACCGTTTCATATGAAAGAATGGCAACGACGATCACCGCTCCCAAACAAACGAGGTTTACGACCCGGCCAAATCCGTTTGGAAACTGTTTTGTCGGCGCTTTTTTCGATAAAGCCGAGCCGATAAAAACGAAAAATTGGTTTGCTGCATCTCCCAACGAGTGCATCATTTCCGCAAACATTGCTACATTTCCGGTAAAAAAATAAGCGACCCCTTTGATGCTTCCCAATAATAAATTGACAATAGCCGCAGATAATGACGGTTTATTTCCGTTTTTCAGTAGTTTGATAATTTCTTTCATTGATTTCCTCCGAATGTTTTATGATAAAATTTCAATTTCGATTTTTTGGATATAGGGCAGAGCCTGGAAGGTGTCAAAAACCGTATAAGTATTTTCCTTTAATAAAGTAGAAAAACGGATCACTACATCGTAATTAAGATTATCGCCTGTGATTCGAATATTATCAATAACCATTTCCTGATCTTCCATGAACTTCAATAAATCCTCGATATTTTCCTTTTTTGGAATGCGGGCTTTCAAGTAAAGTTCACGCATCCGGATGCGCTTTGGCCCAATTTTCATCAGGAACGGTGCAACCACTTTAATCCCGACAACAACGATTATTACCGTAGTTACCGCTTCTAAATAAAATCCTGCGCCAACAGCAATTCCAATTCCGGCTGCTCCCCAGATAATTGCCGCGGTTGTTAAACCGGTAATGCTGTCATTTCCTCTTCTTAATATCACACCAGCACCTAAAAAGCCGATACCGCTGACGATTTGGGCTGCGAGTCTAAGAGGGTCCATGGTGATGTTGATTTCATCCCGGGGAGGGGTGCTATATGCAGTATCAATCGAAATGATTGTTAATAAACAGCTGAAAGTGGAAATCACTAAACAGGTTTTTAATCCTACGGGCTTTTTCTTTAATTCTCTCTCGATTCCAATAATTAAACTTAATAGAGCGGCAATCGCCAATTTCAGAAGGTCTTCGTGCCGTATCACCATGCTTAAAGTATGCATTGTTCATTCCCCCTTTTTTATTGCACAGAATGGTGAACCATGTGAAAATAAAATAATGACAAAATGAATATCAGGAGAAAATTAAAATGGAAAAGCCACCTATCCACCCGTTTATCCCTATTATCATCGGTGTGATTTCAATATCATTTTCGGCGATTTTTGTTAAACTTGCAGAAGCCGAGTCGGGAGCAATCGCTTTTTACCGGATGCTTTTTTCTGTGTTGATCATCGCCCCGGCTTTTTTTAAAAATCATGTACATGAATTAAAAATGTTATATCAAAGAGACTGGTTGTTTTCAATCATTGCCGGCATTTTTTTGGCATTTCATTTCATTTTGTGGTTTGAATCATTGCGGTACACATCCGTTGCCAGTTCGACGGTTCTTGTTACGATGCAGCCGTTGTTTGCTTTTGCGGGAACCTATTTATTTTTCAAAGAGCGCCTCACCATGCAAGCCATTTTATCCGGAATTATCGCAATCTTGGGGAGCTTTTTAATCAGTTGGGGAGATTTTAATATCAGCGGCAGCGCCTTGTTTGGAGATCTGCTGGCACTTATTGCTTGCGTTTTGGTAACGGGATATTTTTTATTTGGACAAGAGGTAAGGAAAAGAATTTCTTTAATTACATATACGATGGTTGTGTACTCGATTAGTACAATATGTTTGTTTTTCTATGTATTATTGAAAGGGGAATCATTTGGACCATATCCTTTTTCGACATGGATTTGGTTTTTGCTCCTTGCAATTCTTCCGAATCTGTTGGGGCATTCATTATTTAACTGGTCCATCAAATGGGTCAGTGCCAATGTCATCTCAATCGCTATATTATTTGAACCTATAGGTGCGTCCATCTTGGCACTCTTTATTTTTGGAGAAAAATTGATTGCAACACAAATTATCGGTGGAATTATTGTTATTATTGGTATTATGTTGTTTGTGCTTGATATTAAGGCATTAAGAAATTTTTTCAGAAAAAGTAATTGACTTTTTCTGAAATCTAATTTACACTATAACATGTCCTTAACGGATATGAATTTTTTAATAACAGCTTAGAAAAAACTTGTTGACATCGAGAAATAAAAGTTTTATGATATAAAAGCTGTTTCAAAAA
>JGI1652J44930_10000071_pt1 | contig 36791 bp, 41 predicted proteins | sample NewIslsDNAsample_FD_44930 | JGI IMG/M metagenome (IMG submission 44930)
TTTTTTTGTAACAATATTTCCAAAAAACTTTATAATATTATTGGTTCCGATTGCGACGATTTCTCAAGAATGTCGGTATATCTAAAATATCTTCCTGCTGACTGCGGGAATATTCCGGTTGTTGCGGCTCAATCGTGCGTTCGCGCACCGGAGCGGGTTGCTGGCTTTGGCCGTTGTTTCCTTGGGAATTGCGCACATTTAAAGATGGNCGGACACTTTGAGCGCTTTGAGGTGCAGCGTCGTCAAAGCCAGTTGCAATCACTGTTACGATGATTTCATCATTCAAGTTTTCATTGATGACGGATCCAAAAATCATATTCACTTCTTCATCCGAAGCGGATGCTACGATATCCGCTGCTTCTTGCACTTCAAACAGGCTCAAGTTTGTTCCGCCTGTAATGTTCATAATCACGCCTTTTGCGCCATCGATGGAAGTTTCAAGAAGCGGGCTGGAAATCGCTTTTTTTGCAGCCTCTGTTGCGCGATTTTCGCCTGAAGCAATACCGATTCCCATCAAAGCAGAGCCTTTATTGGACATGATGGTTTTCACGTCGGCGAAGTCCAAGTTGATGAGTCCTGGCGTTGCAATCAAGTCGGAAATCCCTTGTACACCTTGGCGCAATACATTATCCGCTTCACGGAAAGCTTCAAGCATCGGAGTGTTTTTATCAACAATTTGCAATAGTTTATCGTTCGGAATGACAATCAGTGTATCCACTGCTTCTTTCATTGCAGCAATTCCACTGATTGCTTGTGTTTGCCTCTTTTTCCCTTCAAAGGAAAACGGCCGTGTAACAACACCAACAGTCAGTGCTCCCATATCTTTTGCAATTTGAGAGATGATTGGTGCGGCACCTGTTCCAGTTCCTCCACCCATGCCTGCAGTGACAAACACCATATCGGCTCCACGTACCACTTCTTCAATCTGTTCTCTGCTTTCTTCGGCAGCCTTCTTACCAATCTCAGGATTTGCCCCTGCACCTAATCCACGAGTCAGTTTACTACCAATTTGCAATTTTATTTCCGCTTTTGATAGATTCAAAGCTTGCGCATCTGTATTGACAGCAATAAATTCAACACCTTGAAGTCCATGTTCAATCATTCGGTTGACAGCATTATTTCCTCCACCGCCAACACCAATAACTTTGATTTTGGCGAGTTGGTCGATATTCGTATCAAATTCTAACATTCTTTCTCCTCCTGCCACACTAGTCTAAGATTTTTTGGATTTTTTCTTTTCATTATTCAAAAAATTTATCAAATAGCCGCTTTGCTTTATTAAAAACGCTCGTTTTCTGGACGTTTTCAGCCTTTTCAGATACATGAGATTGTTTTTTAGGAGGAGTAGTAGAACCTACCGTTTGATAAACAGGTGCTTCTGAAGCCGGATCTCTTTTGAAGAATTCATCTTCCAAATGGGCATAACAGATTAAGCCGACAGCGGTTGTATATGAGGGATCCCGAACGCCAATATAATCAGGTATATAAATTCTGACCCGCGTCTGCATCACTTGGCGGGCAAGTTGCGCAATCCCTTCCAATGAAGCAACGCCACCTGAAATGACAATTCCGCCTGGCAAATCTCGAACACCCATTCGAGCCAATTCGTCCAAAACGAGTTCAAACAATTCTTCCAAACGTGAACTGATGATTTCCGATATGAATTTTTGATTGTACTCTTCCGTCGCATCTGTCCCTACAACCGGCACTTCAAAAATCTCGTCTTCCGAAGCCACTTCATAGAATGCATGTCCAAACTCTCTCTTTATTTTTTCGGCATGTTCTGTCGGAGTTTTTAGTATGATCGACAAATCTTTTGTGATATGGTCTCCGCCGACAGGAACAACGCCGGTGTGTGTCAACAGACCATCTTCAAATACGGCAATCGTGGTTGAACCGCCGCCTATATCAATGAATGCAGTACCTTGGTTTTTTTCGTCTTCGGTTAATGCAAAATATCCGGCAGCTAAAGGCTGCAAATAAATTTCTTTTATATCAAGCCCCGCCCGTTCAACGCATCTTAAGATATTATGCAATAATGTGCGGGAAGTGGTAATCATCGTTGCATCCATTTCCAGCCGTATACCAATCATTCCGCGGGGATCTTTAATTTCATCGAGGTTATCCACAATAAACTGTTTTGGAATGATATTGACAAGCTCTCGCTCCGGTGGGATTGACATCACTTGGGCAGATTCAAATACCCGATTTAAATCTTCATCTGTGATTTCGCGATTTTCGCTGTTTACCGCAACCACGCCTTTTACCGGCTGCAGTACCGTTTGATTTGCGGGTATTCCTAAAACTACTTCTCTAACTTCTATGCCTGTCATTCGTTCTGCCTGTTCTACAGCTTTTTTGATCGAGTGAACAGTTGCATCTATGTCAACAATCGTACCTTTTCTTACCCCATTTGATTTTGCATTCCCCACACCAATCACATGCAACTGGCCATCGGTTACATCGCCGATTAGAACTTTGATCGAAGATGAACCGATATCGAGGGAAATATATATATTTTGATGATTCATTCCACCGCACCTCCTTCGAATGCTACTCCACTCATTCTATTTTAAAATATTATATATGTCTAAGTAAATTTTTCTATAACATCATACATAATAAATTGTACTGCTATTATACAGTTTTTTCACCCTTTTTTACATGTCTGTCTTCCCACTTTTGTATCAAAATTCGTCGAATAATAGCAATATTTTGAAAAAGTCTGACCCCGAATGCAAAAATGGCAGCCAAATACAAATCTACTCCCAAATGGACACCCAAAAATGCCAGTCCAATGGCCAATGCGATGTTAAAGAAAAATCCTGTGATGAATACTTTATCGTCATAAACCTGCTGCAAATTGGCCCTGATTCCTCCGACAATGGTATCAAGCGCGGCAAGCACGGCAATCGATAAATAGTTTTCATATGCAGAAGGTATTTGAATGTCCGTTAATAACCCGAAAGCCAACCCTAAAATCAACCCTAAAAATGGCAACCACATATATTAATCCCCTTCACCTTTCTGCAAATACATATTCGTGAATTCTCCGTCATAGGCACCAATCGTGATATCTTCCCTGGCCGGATAAATGGTCAACTTCAAATTGTCAATGTAGAAATCATCCCGAAAAGTGGACGCATATAAATAGCTGTACAGTTTTTCAGCTTGTTCGAATGATTCGGTAATAATCAAAATATCGACATTGGAATTGCTGATCGGAACGCTGTTGACCGTCGTCCTTCCATTGATATCCCGGATGGCTGTTGTATGAACAACCCTTTGTCCATCTATTTCGATATATAACCCGTTATAACGGTAAATTTCATTTACCAGGCGAATCAAAAGGTCCGGAGGTATCGGCTCCACTTTATAGCCGCTGAGAATCAATTCTTCCGCCGGTTGAATATTTAAATGAACCCCGGGGCCTGTCACTTTTGTAAGGCCGGCCCTTTTCCTCAGATCGTCAACAGTCGATTGCAGAGCTTTCCCCTGTTCTTCACTGTCTTCATCTTCATATTCCGCTTTTATTTTTTTTAGGGAGGCAATTTCATTTAATAGTTCCGAATGCAGCCTTTTTTCTTCCGCGAGCTCATGGCGTATTTCCCAAATATCTCTTGTGTCACGGGATTCAGGTTTTTTGACGGTGTTATATTGGACTGCAATCATAAAGCCCACAACAAAGGAAATGATCGTGATCCGTATGACTACATTTCTTTCCACCTACCTGCCCCCTTTTGCCATTTGGATATTGTCAACCGCCTGGATTGTTACGACAATCGAGTCGTTGATCAACTGATCAAAAACTCCTCCAGTAATTTTTAATGCGGAAATTAATGTTTCGGAATTCCCGATTGCTTCAATTTCAAATGGAGCAGGATATTGTTTTCCATCGACGGTTATCACAGGGCCGTTGCAATGAATATAAGAATTCGGTTTCAACCGGTGCCCATTGATGGCGATGGCTTCCGCGCCGGAGATCTTTAATTCATTAACGACCATAAAAATGTGGCTTTCATGCACGATATAGTCATTGGGATTCGTCGATTTCGGATCATAATCCCCATCTTTCAATGTGACTTTGATTCCTTCCCCATGGGCCGGCAACTCGCCGAGAATCAATCTTAACTTTTCGGCCTCCTGNGCCAATTCCTTATAATCCTCCGCATGTTCGGTCAATGACTGTTCATGCTCCCGGATCTGGCCTTTCAGTTCATTCAGTTCATCCATCAATTCTTTATTTCTTTCTTGCTGATTAATAAGCTCCGTACGATAATAATCTTCTTGCTCCAAAAACTTTGAACGGAGTGTTTTGTCATCTTTTGCCAAATTATATGAATAACCGATAATGAAACCTGTAACGATACAAACAAAAAGCGAAATAAAGTGTTTTCTCGTGATTTTCCCCTGCTTATGTTGAAGGCGGCCCATCATTTTCCACATCCTGTTCAACCGGTTCATTATCGGATTGTTTGTCCTTATTCAAGTTTTTATACTCTTCCGAATAAGGTTTGAAATAGGATCCGACTTCAATATCAATAATTCCTTTTTCTTTTTTTCCGGAGCTTTCAATCTGGGCAACGATCGCCGGATAATATTTCATTTTCTCTGCAAGGGAAGTGATTTCCGCCCGCACCTCGTAGCCATCATTCATATATAACGTTATGGCATACGGGTCCGTTTCGGTAGAAGCCAAATTAATTTGGGATATTAATGCCAGCACTTCTTCATCCAGTTTGGCCAATTCTTTTAGGACCATTTCCCGTAATTCCTCATCTTGAAAGTCCAAAAAGATGGGGGCATCCATAGGGGGAATGGTTTCGGAGGATTTATAGATTATTCCATTTTCTAATATCGGATAAAACTGATTGTTTTCAAAAATATAGGCGACCTTCCGATACTCTTCAACCTCAATGTCCACTTCCGTCAACAATTTCCGCTTGACTTTCACATCTTTGACCCATTCTTCCTTCAGTTTCTTTTCAACCTTCGAGGTTTTGAATCCCCACATGGAATCGCCTTTTTGAAGCCCGGATTTTTCTATGTAATAACCTTCCGTTGCCAGACCGGCTCCAGACACCTTAATTTTTTTAATATTGCTGTAAGGGGATTGGAAATAAAGGAGTAAAAATAACGTTCCAACAAATAAGGAAATGATGACGGCAAACTTTATGTTCGTTCGCCTTCTCCTTTTCTTCTTCAGCGTTGGTATACGTTCTTCAATATCAATGACTTTGTCCATTTTTACTCCCCCTTTCCATTTAAGCGGTTCGATTCGATATTGATATGATCACACCAACGACAAACCAGAGTATCATCAGCGAAGTGCCGCCATAGCTGATAAATGGCAACGTCACCCCGGTCACCGGAAAGAGCCCGATGACAACCCCGATATTCAGCGCCGCCTGGAAGCCAATCATTGCCACAAGGGAGCTGATGGCGAAAAAATCGGAACTTCTCGTCGCCTGCAATGCCAAACCCATTCCGGAATAGATGAACAAACAAAACAGCAGGATAATGAAACATCCGCCCAAAAATCCGATTTCCTCCAAGATGATGGAAAAAATGAAATCGTTTTGCGGTTCAGGCAAATACAAAAACTTTTGCCGGCTTTGCTGAAAACCGTGTCCGAGGAGCCCCGCAGGACCGATTGCCATCAGGGACTGCACCGCCTGGAAACCGCTGCCCAATGGATCCTGCCAAGGATCGAGAAATGCTTCGATGCGTTTCAGGCGGTACGGAGCAGCGGCGATGAGCCCCACTAAACCAATTACTCCAAGAAAAATGAAAGCCACATAAAGTTTAATTGGGTATCTCGCAATGAAAAGCAAAATGAAGGAAGATACAACCAATATAAACACGGAGCCAAAATCCGGCTGCAGCATGATCAAAGCGCTTGGAATAATGATGATGAGAAAATGCTGAAGCCGAACAACCCGCTCACCGCTGGGCACTTTGCTTAAGAGAAAGCTTAAAACCATCAGTGTCGTAATTTTCACCAATTCGGCAGGCTGAACCGTCAATGGTCCGATGCCGATCCAGCTTCGGGAGCCGTTTCGTTCAAGACCGATGCCCGGAACTAATACGAGCACAAGAAGCAAAAGGGAAAAAATATATAAACTGACCCATGTTTTCTCTTTGTGAAAAACCGGCATATTGGAGACGATGAAAAAAACAATGAGTGCAAGGAGAAGATAAACCGATTGTTTAATGTAAAACGGTAGTTCTCCCTCGTAATGAACCGCACTCCAATATGTTCCCGCCGAATAAATGAAAATCACACCGACAACGGAAAGCATGAAAGCCGAAAGAATAAATAGCCTTTTATACGTAAATTTCAGTGAAGGCATCCTTTCTTAAAATATTTTGCTTCTAATTTTATGAAGTCGATTAAGAAAGTTTCATTGCCGCCTCGATAAATAAATCTCCCCGGACTTCAAAGCTTTTATATTGGTCCCAGCTGGCACAAGCCGGTGACAATAAAATGACATCTCCGCTTTCAGACAATTTGGCAGCCTTTTCAACCGCATCCTCAATATTTTCGGCAATTTCGCAATTCTTCACATTGCAGGATTTTGCAAATTCGATAAAGCGATGCTTCGTCTCGCCCATCGCTACGACAGCTTTGACATTTTTCATTGCATCCCGCAATTCTTCAAAGGAATGTCCACGGTCAAGCCCTCCGGCAATTAACACGATCGGCTGTTGAAAGGCCTCCAGCGCCACCTTGGTTGCCAGGCAATTGGTAGCCTTTGAATCGTTGTAAATTTTTCTGCCTTTCCATTCGCGGACAAATTGGGTGCGGTGGCGGACACCTGAGAAAGTTTTTAAAACCTTTTCCATCGCCGAGCGGTCGCATCCATAGATATTGCAAACGGCTACCGCAGCCAAAATGTTTTGCAGATTGTGCTTGCCCGGCAAAGCAATAATGTCTCTGGAAATAAACGGTTCACCTTGCCAATAAATGGTTGTTTCATCGGCGCTGATTCCATCTTTCATACGGCCCCGAATGCTGAAAGGTATTTTGGTTGCCTTGGAATTTCTCGCCCATTCGACAACGACGTCCTGGTCACCGTTATAAATCAAATAGTCTTCTTCAGTCTGATTTTTTGTGATGCCGAATTTTGCTTTTGCATATTCCTCAAAGGTGCCATGGTAGTCTAAATGGGCATTGTATAAATTGGTCAGCACCGCGATTTTGGGCCTGAATTGGTCGATACCCATCAATTGGAACGAAGATAATTCCGTTACGATCACTTCATCTTTTGTGGCTTTTTCAGCGACACCGCATGCGACTGTTCCGATATTTCCGGCTATTCTCGGGTGTCGGCCTCCTTCTTTCAGCATTTCATAAATCAATGTGGTAGTCGTTGTTTTCCCATTGGTACCGGTAATCCCGATCATTGGGGCTTCGCTTACTAAATAAGCCAATTCAATTTCTGTTATGACGGGTAAATTTCTTGAAAGCGCATCTTTGACAATCGGATTCGTATACGGAATGCCAGGATTTTTTACGACCAGTTCAAATCCTTCATCCAATAAATCTTCCGGATGTCTTCCGCAAATGACAGTAATCCCTTTTTTCAATAAAGCTTGGGCGTCGGGATTTTCATCAAAAGGTTTTGCGTCATTCACCGTCACAAAAGCGCCGAGTTTATGTAATAGCAAAGATGCCGCTACCCCGCTTTTTGCCAATCCTAATACCAGTACTTTTTTGTGTTGGAATTTTGTTGTTTGAATCATAAATATGCCTCCGCTATCACAGCAATCATTGCTACTAATAATGCCATTGTCCAAAATACACCGACCACTTTTCTTTCCGACCAGCCGGATAATTCAAAGTGGTGATGGATTGGTGCCATTTTAAAAATGCGTTTTCCTCTTGTTTTAAAGCTGATGACTTGAAGGATTACGGATAATGTTTCAACGACGAATACAAGTCCTACAAGCAACAGCAATAATTCTTCCTTGACGATGATGGAAATGAGTCCCAATGCTCCTCCCAGCGCCAGAGAACCCGTATCCCCCATAAAAACTTTTGCAGGATTTGCATTGAAGATCAGGAATCCCAGCAAGGCCCCGGTCACAGCAAAGGTAAAGACGGCCACATCCGCCTGTTCATTGAACAGCGCAATCACTCCGAAAGCGCTGAACGCAATCGATGCTGTGCCGGCTACCAGGCCATCCAAGCCATCCGTCAAATTGACCGCATTGGAAAAACCGACAAGCCAAAAAATTAAAAAGGCTACATATAGAATCCCCAAATCAATGGACCAATCCGTAAAAGGAATGGCGATGGACGTATCAAAAGTCCCCAGCCTTAATAATAGGAAAGCCAATATGGAGATCACGATTTGGCCGATTAATTTTTGTAATGAAGTCAATCCTAAGTTTCTTTTTAAAACGATTTTAATGCTGTCATCCAGGAGTCCAATCACCCCGAATCCCACCAATACAAGCAGCAGCACAACGGATTGGGTTGTAAATAGATTAAACATTTTCCCAGCGATGATTGTGGTGGCAATGATGGAAATCAGAAAAATGACTCCCCCCATCGTCGGGGTTCCCGCTTTTTTCATATGCGATTTTGGACCCTCAGTCCTTATACTTTGACCAAATTTCAGTCGACGAAGTATTGGTATGAATATCGGTCCCAATATCACAGAAATAAGAAAGGATATTGCTAATATGGTTATTGTTGTTTCGATAGACATATTAAATCTCCCTCAAAAACTTCTTTCTGAATTGTTTTCTACAATATCACAAATAAATTCATGGCACCAACTGAAATTTATTCCAAAATGCTCCTACGGAAATAAGTTTATCACCGTAGGAGGCAAAATATAAGAACTATTTCCCAATTGTTCAATCCCCCAAATAAAGATGGATTGTTCCGTCAACTTCCAATAAATTATCCGGCTCAGGCAATTGGGATTTTACCACTTCCCCTTTCCCGTGCATTTCAATATGGAAAGGATAATGCAATTTCATAATTTCATCCACTTTCATACCCACCAAATTCGGCACCCGCTCTGTCACAGGATCGCCCCAGCGATACTGCTTTTCCATCTGACCTTCCCGATTGACTTTTAGGCCGATGATCGGAGCGATGTCTTCTATAATTTGTCCGACGATCGGGGCGGCAATGGTGCTTCCAAATACAACCGAACTTTTTGGACTATCAATGGCCACATAGACGACGATTTGCGGGTCGTTGCTTGGTGCAAAGCCGATGAAAGAAACAATATATTCGCCGGATTTGTAGCGGCCATTTTCCGCCTTTTGGGCGGTCCCTGTCTTGCCTCCGATGCGAAGCCCATCCCGATAAGCATTGCGCCCTGAACCATTTGCAACGACGGATTCCAAAGCATACCTTACTTTTTCGGAAGTTTTCTCGCTGATAACGGTACGCTTCAGCTCCGGTTTGTTTTCGAGGATTGTTTTTCCGGTTTCTGAATCAACAATTTTCGAAACGACATAAGGCCTATACAATTTCCCGCCGTTGATCACCGCAGACACTGCTTGGACTTGTTGAATCGGCGTCACGGCAATCCCTTGCCCGAAAGATGTCGTTGCATGCTCGACAGGTCCGAAAGCTTCTTTTGAAAACAAGATGCCGCTCGCCTCACCGGCAATGTTGGAGCCTGTCGGTTCCCCAAATCCGAAATTTTTGATGTATTGCAACAGTTTATCGGGCCCTACCCGTTGCCCAAGTTCAATAAAGCCCGGGTTGCAGGAATTTTCGACCACTTCCAAAAATGTTTGCCGGCCATGCCCTTCGCGTTTCCAGCATCGAAGCCTTGAATCTTCCACGATGGTATACCCTTTATCATAAAAAGTCTCTTTATCCAAATCCACTTTCCCTTCCTCAAGGGCAGCGGCAAGGGTGATGATTTTGAATGTCGATCCGGGCTCAAATGTCATCCAGACAGGCAGATTGCGGTTGTAAATTTCCGGTTTCGCTTCTTCATAATTGCTCGGATCGTAGGTTGGAAATGATGCAAGCGCCAATATTTCCCCCGTTTTCGGATTCATGGCGATTGCCAATGCTTGTTCCGCATTATATTTCTCCATTGCTTGAGAAAGTTCACGTTCAACCACTTTCTGGACTTCCAAATCGATCGTTAATTGCACCGTCGCTCCCTGTTTTCCTTCTCTCCACTCATCATCTACATGCGGCAATGCATTCCCTTTTGCATCCGTATACAAACGGATTGCTGCGTCTTTTGATGTCAAATACTTGTCGTATTGATATTCAATTCCTGCGAGGCCTTGGGTATCGTAGCCCGTGAATCCCAGCAAACGGGACAGCAAATTTCCATAAGGGTAATGCCGGACATAATCCACACCGGTATAGAGGCCGTCAATTTTCATTGCTTGAAGCTGGACGGCTTGTTCATACGTAATGTTTTTTCCTTCCGGTGCAAGTTTGACCAGGTAAGATTTTGAGTTCATCTTTTCATATAGTTTTTTTTCATCAACTTTTAAGACGGATGCAATCTGCTTCGCAGCCTGTTCAATATTATCATTCTGGGCCGGCATAAAATAGAGGGTCGGAGCCAATTTATTCGTGACAATCACTTCTCCGTTCCTGTCAACAATTTTCCCCCGTTCCGAGGCGAACGGAATTTCACGATCCCAGTTTTCTTTTGCAAGCTCCGTCAATTGATCATGCTGGATCACTTGTACATAAAACAGCCGGATAATGGTGGCTGCCACAAAAAGAATAAAGCAGTATAACACAAACCTTAACCGTTTTTTCGAAACGGTCGAAATCCACTTCATTCGACACCTCACCTCATTTTTAACAAGGTATGAATCGAACTTCTCATCTATTCAAAAGCAATTTGATTAATCTTGCGGCAGCTCGCCGTTTTCCTTTCCTTCCGGCGCAAACAATTCTTCAGGTCTCTTTAATTTCACCACGATCGGGGAAGAATCGTTAATGATTGTATTTTCTGTAACACTTTGGCTTTCAACATAGCCCTCCCCTACAACCTCGATGTTTATTCCCGACATCGCTTTGTAGATGAGAACATTTCTTAATGACCAATTTTTGAATGAAGGTAATGTAATTTTGCCATCCGTTTTCAGGAAGACCAAACTGTTTTTCAATAAAGAAGTTCCTTGTTTCGGATATTGGTCGGCAATTTCCCCTCCTTCCCCGATAATGACCGGTTTCAGTCCTTTGCTCTCCAATTCTTGTTTTATGGCAGAAGCATTTTTCCCAATATAATTCTCTATATTGACACTTTCCACCGGTTTGACATCATCCGGATCGATATTCAAATACTTCAGGCTGTTTTCCATTACCGGTTTAAACACTTTAGCCACCGGTTCAGACCCAATTTCCGAAGCTTTTAAGTTCGGTCTTTTCACCGCCACATAGATAATCAATTGCGGATCATCGGCAGGAGCAAAACCTAAAAATGAATATAAATAGTTATTTTTTCCATACAAATACCCTTTGCCATTTGGATTTGGTATTTGGGCAGTACCTGTTTTCCCCGCAACATTATATCCTTCGATTTGATATCTTCTTGCAGTCCCTGCTTCCGAAGTTACGGTGGAGGCCAAGATTTGCCTTACCTGTTTCGCGGTTTTTGCGGAAATCGGTTTTCCTTTTGCTTTCGGCTTATGTTTTTCAATCACTTTTCCTGTTGTGGAATCAACGATTTTATCGATAACATGCGGCTGCATCATGACGCCGTCATTGGTGATGGCGGTCATCGCTTGCACAAGCTGGATCGGGGTAACGGTAGAGCCTTGTCCAAATGAAGTGGTGACGTAGTTGATCGGATACCGGGTCAAAATCGTGCCGGTAGATTCATCCGGCAGGTCGATTCCCGTCTTTTTGCCGAAGCCAAAGTCTTGCAAATATTGAATGAACGTTTCATTTCCCATTGATTGAAGCAAGTTTGCCATAGCGGTGTTCGATGAACGTTGGAAACCTTCCAAGTAAGTAATCCGGCCCCATCCGTAGATATTATGATCGCGGATGGTGCTGTCAGCCACTTTGTATGCACCGGATTGATACGTTGCATTTGGATTCCAATGGCCGGAATCAATGGCAGCGGCCAATGTGAAAGTTTTCATTGTAGATCCGGGCTCAATCACTTCCTGTGTTACATAGTTTAGCCAATTGTTTTCCAACCCTATTTTTGTTTCCGGATCGAACGTCGGACGTTGGCTCATCGCCAGAATTTCTCCGGTTTTTGCATCGGCGACAATCCCGACCATGACCTCCGGATTATATTCCTTATAAACCTTCGTCATCGTATCTTCCAAAAAGTTTTGAATCGTTTTATCGATTGTCAGATAGATGTTGTTCCCGTTCTTTGCGGGCTTGACCATTTTTTCCCGGTTTGGCAACAAATAATGGAAGGCATCGGTTTCATATTTGATTTTTCCATTTTCGCCGGTCAATTGTTTATTGTATGTCAGTTCCAGCCCCATTTTCCCTACGGAAATGAATGTTCCATCTTTCTGCTCTTCCCTTTGGGTATAACCAATCAAATGGGATGCAAATACACCGTTGGGATAATATCTTTTTGTATCGCTCACAAATTTGATTCCCGGCAATTTTTCTTTTTCAATTTTTGTTTTGGTTTCATGGCTGATGCCCCTTCCGGCAGAGCCGAACTCAACTTGATAATAGTACCCGCCATCCGGTTTCCGCTTTGTTAAAATCCTATAAATATCTTTTTCATCCATGGAAATATATTTGGCCAGCACTTTTGCCGTTTTTTCGGGGTCTGTTACGTGCTGCGGCTTTTCCGGATCGGTTGTTGCGGCCGGATTGACGATGGCGATCAACCGATAGCTTAATGTATCCTCGGCAATCACCTCTCCGTTCCGGTCCAATATTTTCCCCCGTTCGGCGGTAATCACCGCTTCTTTTTGATACAATGCAGCAGCCTTTGCTTTTAATTGTTCCCCTTCGACTTGGCCGGTCGCCTGAATATAGGCGATTCTAAGGAATAATGCAAAAAAGAGCCCTCCGTAAAAGATAAACATTAGAAAGGCTCCCCATTGGAATCGAAATTTCTTTTTCTTCATTCTCCCGGCACTACCTTTACATTATCTTCATTAAGCGTTAAACCGAGTGAATTCGCTTTTTCCCAAATTCGTTCGTATGTTGATAATTCATTGACCTGCACCTTTAAATCAACATTTTGTTTTTTAATCTCCGCAATTTCTTTTTCTATTTTTTGGATTTCAATCGTTGTTTGTTGAATAGCGCTTTGTTTATGTAAGAAGAGTACTGATAATGTTGCAATGATTACCACAAATAGTATATAAAGAAACTTTTCCTTTGCTGTTATGATATTGCGCTGTTTCTTAGGGTGCTTTTTGGTATTTGATTGAATGGAGGGTTGTTGATTGGGTGCTTCTAGTTGATGATAAGAAAATTGTTGTTTTACACGAACTGCCATCTAGCCACGCCCTTTTTCATGAATTTTTTCAGCGATGCGCAATTTCGCTGACCGTGCACGATTATTTTTCAAAATTTCTTCTTCTGTAGGTAAAATCGGCTTTTTCGTAATAATTTTTAATACCGGTTGAAATTCCTCGGGTATGATTGGCAACCCTGGAGGTAATTCAGGCAATGAAGAAGCTTCTTTAAATATAGTTTTGACGATGCGATCTTCCAAGGAATGGAAGGTAATGACGCTGATGCGTCCACCCACACGCAGTAAATCGATGGCATCATTCAGCGATTCTTCGAGCGCTCCCAATTCATCATTCACAGCGATTCTGATTGCCTGGAAAACCCTTTTAGCCGGATGTCCCCCGGTGCGTCTTTTGGAAGCCGGAATCGCTTCTTTTATTAGTTCTGCAAGCTGACCTGTTGTTTCAATAGGTCCTTTTTTTCTTGCCAATTCAATTTTTCGAGCAATTTGCTTTGAAAAATGTTCTTCTCCATATCGAAAAAAAATGCGCACTAAATCCTCATATGGCCATTCATTCACGATGTGGTAGGCGGTCAGATCCTGCGTCTGGTCCATCCGCATATCCAAAGGAGCGTCATGTTGATAGCTGAATCCCCTCTCAGGAGTATCCAACTGTGGAGAAGAAACCCCCAAATCATAGAGGATTCCGTCAACTTTCTGAATATTATGGCCATACAATTTTTCCTTCAAATACCGGAAATTGGAATGAATGAAAGTGACTTTTTCCAAATATTTCTCCAGACGCTTTTTCGCATTTTCAATTGCATGAATATCTTGGTCAAAACAAATCAAACGTCCCTTTTCAGAAAGTTGCTGAACCAAATATTCGCTGTGTCCGGCACCGCCTAAAGTACAGTCCACATATATTCCGTCCGGATGGATGTTTAATCCGTCAACAGCTTCTTTTAACAGCACAGTTGTATGTTCGAACATGCATTTTGCTCCTTCGTGGATGATTTTCTTTAGAAGTCAAAGCCAATGAGATTTTCCGCAATATCGTTGAATGATTCCTCCGCTTCGTTGAAGTATTCTTCCCAAAGTGCTTTGGACCATATTTCTATTTTTGTGGAAACACCCAATATGACACATTCTTTTTCCAGTTTGGCGTATGCGGCAAGATTGGAGGGGATGTTGATGCGACCTTGCTTGTCCAATTCCACTTCCGTTGCGCCGGAAAAGAAGAACCTCGCAAATGCTCTTGCATCTTTCTTTGTCATTGGCAAATCTTTTAATTTTTCTTCGAGCTTTCGCCACTCGTTCATAGGATAGCCAAAAAGACAGTTATCCAGTCCCCGCGTAATCACAAAAGAATTACCGAGGGCTTCACGAAATTTCGAGGGTATGATCAAACGTCCTTTGGCATCTATCGTATGCTGATATTCTCCCATGAACATGGCTACTCACCCCACTTTAGTAAATAATGTACCACAATCCCCCACTTTCCTCCACCATTTATTCACCACCTTGACAAACTTTTTAAAAAACATGACATATTACCTAATTCCGTTTAGAAACTTTTTAGGAAAAAACAAATAAAAGAAGAGCTATCCTCCTAGGGATAGCTCCAGAAAAAGATAAAATATCTTATAATTTTACTAAAAAATGAGAATTGCCAATCTTCAAAGGCAATTTGATTAAATCCCGGACAAGGTCAGGACCGTAAATATTGAGATATTGATAAGGATTGTAAATACGCTCCTGATAATTGTTATTCGGATACAATTCGCTCGAAAGGGTGTTCAGTCTCCGGATGGTGCTTTCATGTTTCACAAGAACTTCCTGCTCGATTTTTTTCAATAAATAATCAAACTGCATGTGGTGGTACCTTTTATTTTTTTCAATGATGTTTTCCAAATGCAGTTGTTTTGAATGCAAATATTGGCGCAGCTTTTCATAACTCTCTTCAAGCATTTCCCTCATGTGATCAATCTTGTTTTTCGCTTCCACATCCTGAATGCTTTGAATAAATTGCCGTTTTATTTTTTCCGCTCCGCCATGGACCACTTTTTCAAAATCCAGATGATACTCAGACAGCAATTGCTCCACCTGCCTGCTGATCAGAGTGATGTTTAATCGTGGAGCCAAGATTGGCATTTGCAAATTTAATGCATCAAAAGCATCTTTTAAGGCGGCCCAATAATGCATTTCGCCGGGGCCTGCTACGAAAGCCAATACCGGTAAGCACATTTCCTGCATCAAAGGTCTCGTTACCACATTGTTGCTCAAATGTTCCGGAGACTCTTCAGCCAGCCGCAACAATTCCTCTTTCGAAAATTTTACATTTGCTTCTCTGTTGACAAACTCTCCTTTTTTTCTTTCCAGCAGAAACCGTTCTCCATCCTTTACAAAAAAAAGGTTTGCATTTTCTTCCGTCTCCGAAACCGGCTTTCCATATCCATTTTTCTCTAACAATCGTTCTTTTTCGATGACCGCTGCGCAAATCGCCTCGTTTTTTTCGATCATGCACTGAAAAAACCGGGATTGGTATTGTCGAAATGGCGGAAAAGCCGAATCGATCAACAGCAATCCTTCTTCTTTGAACAAATCATTCATTAAACGGGCAAAAAAATCAGTAAACGTTGAGCTTTCATACATATGATGGAGCACAGATTGATGAAGGGCGCGCGTATATTGCGTCTCGCCGTAATCTTTGAAAATTTCATCTATCAGTTCTTTCATCCTGCCATGATCAAGACGCGTCTCGGAAGCAATTGTCTTTCTTGCAGGATTGGCGCCGTACATTTTCTTTTTCGGCAACCCGTTGACAATAGTATAGGTATGATTGATTTCTAGAATATCGTGATCTTCCCCCGCAATCCAAAAGATTGGGACGACATCCTGGTCCAGCTTTTCGCTTTGTTCTTTCGCAAGCAATATGACACTGATGGCTTTATAAACCGAATAAAGGGGGCCGGTGAGGATTCCTGCCTGCTGTCCTCCGACGACCGCCACGGCCCCGTCTTCCAATTTTTTTAAATGCTCCTTGGCTTTTTCCGAAATTCCGAGAGGCTCCATAAACTGTTCAATCACTGTGCATAAACGTTTTCTGTCGAAATGGTTTTTATTTAAATAGCGGGCTCTTGCGCGGAAAGATTCATCGTTATACGGATATTGATAAAAGGAAAGTAAATTTTCGCTTTCCTTCCAATAGTCAGCCAACAGCTTATTATCCACTGGTGCTATTCTTTCCAGTTCCATAATACTTCTCCTCTACTGATCTCTATACGTTCAATTATCTTGAAAGAGTTTTACTTGTACTATTTTAAACGTTCCCTCCGTTGTCTGAAAAGAAAATGGCTCAATTTGTTATGTAATAAAGAAAAGAATGCTTTGAACAATCCCTACAAGCCAAACCGCATTATAAACCAGAACCAAATATAGAAATTGTACGCGCCATATCTTTCTCAACAGAGGAATAATCTTCATTTCTTTTTTCGTTTTCCAGTCTTGATAGGTCATGATGATGGCAATCAGAAGCGAAATGGCGATGGCGATCAGGCTCAGCCTTGTCCCCCATAAGGTTGCAATGGAAATCGTGACGGAGAAAAACAGAAAAAATGTCGTAATATCTGCCGCCAAACGGACGCTTTGATTCGCCCTTTTTTTCAGGATTTTCCGAAAAATGAAATAAGAAAGGATAAATATGGTAACCGGTATAAAAATCAGGATGCCGAGAATATAGGATACCAGCAATTTCACGTCTTTTCACCCTCTAAAGCCAATACTAAATGATAGAGTGTTTTTAAGATGGGCAGGCTTTTTCCGTTTTTTTCCGCTTTTTTGATCACCGCCCCGACAATCGACTCCACTTCCGTTTTTCTATTCAGCAATCGATCCTGCAGCATGGATGACGAGTTGGAAGCGGTTTTTTTGCATAATGAAACGACATCTTCGAATGATACCGTTTCCCTCCGCTCCGGAAAAGCTTCCATACATTCCTCATATAAGGCTTTCAAGAGGATATAGGCATGCCGGTTTGTCAACAATTCCCCGTTTTTTATTTGCAATACGGCTGTCAGCGGGTTGATAAAGCAATTATATAAAGCTTTCTCGAAAAGCATCTTCTCCGCGTCATCGACAAATTGCACCGGGAACGACGCGCTTTCGACCTTTGAGAACCATTGAAAATCCCCGGTTTTTCCCCGTTCAACCGCTAATTTTAACACACCAATCCCCCGGTGATTAACCGTATGGTCATTTTCCTTTTGCGCTCCAAATTGGCATGACCCAAAACCGATCGTCTTTTGCGGAAGCTTCAGCACTTCATCAAAATGGGCCAGACCATTTTGCACAAACAATAATGGTATGTCTTCCGGCAATTTTTCCAATCGGGGCAATACTTCTTTCAAATGCGTATATTTCACCGCTACAATCACAAAGGAATCGGAACGAATATCCTCATATTTTGTAGAAACGTTTACGGGCAATCGGGTTATCGTTCCATCCAAATTGATTCTATGAATCCCATGCTTGCGGATCGCTTCCTCCTGCTCTTTTCTCCTCACCAGAACGGTCACTTGAAAACGTTCCGCTAAAAACGACGCGAGCAGCATTCCGACAGAACCCGCACCAATCACCACGATTTTCATAAACGCTACCTTCTTTACCCTTTTATTGTTCGTTAATAATGCCTGCATATTTCTAAACAAGAAAAAGGTGTGACGCCAAAGAGTGCCACACCCTTTTTTATCATTATACTGGAAAGATTTGAAATTTTCGATATGTGAACTGCTGTTTTTTTGCTAATATGGCTGGATGATGGCAAAAAGAGAATTGTTTCCATTATTGCTGTTGTTGCTGCTGTTGCTGCTTTTCGATAAATGCTGCCCCCTGCTGGAGCCATTTCAGCACTTTATCGTGTTCCGTCTGAAGTTCCCGATATTTCAATTCCAGTTCATTATAAGCCTCCGTCAATTCATCGAAACTGTTGAGGGCAAGCTTCAAATGGCTTCTCATCAATTGCTTTGGACGCTTTCTGACGCTGTTCAGCATCTGTCCGTATTGTTGCCTTAATGTTTTATTCCAGCGGAAACCGCAAGCCTGCTTTGTACGTCCCAGCACTTCCGCGGCCTCAGCAAAGGCTTCTAATTGGGTTCTCCCGTTTTGGACCGCAGTAATGACAATCTCCGCCAATTTTTCATCATCTTCAGGAGTCCATTGATCTTTTCTTCTTTTCCCTTCCATACCTATCACCTCTCATTTTTTTACTCTACTATATGCAAAAAGAGAATAAATAGAATTAAATAACATAGAAAAAAATAGGTTGCGACATTGAAAAATTTTGTCGCAACCTATTTTTAAAAAGCATATATTGATTTATCAGATAGGATTGTTGGCCATGTTGGTTTATTTTTTGCTGCTTGATTTTGACAAGAAGCGTTCCACAGCTTTTTCATGCTCTTCGCTTTCCCAAAGTTTCGCGCAAAGTTTGATTTCTTCCATGACGCGGCCGTATACATTCCGCTCTCTCCACTTCCGGAGCTCAATCTCTTTATATGCACGGTGGACGGAAGGATGAATTTTTTTCATATCTTCAATAAAAGCTTCCAGCGCTTCTTCTTTTGGACCGTCAAAGACCCTCATCGCCCAGCCGATGTCGTATAATGTTTGGGCATCGTAAGGTTTTGCGTCAATCAGCATTTTTAACGCCCTGTCATGACGCAAACCTCTTTCAAACAAATATGTTCCGCCGCCCCATCCGGTCGTAATGGCCAACGTACCTTGAATAAATCCGCATTTTGCATGGCTCGCCACCAAACGGAAATCGCAGGCAGTGGCGATTTCGCAACCTCCTCCGACGGCTGTCCCGTTGATTAATGCAATTGTCGGCACATGCAATGTGGCGAGTTCATATAAAATATTCCCCATTTTACTTAGCATGCCAAAGGCTTCTTCAGCAGTCTTCAGACTATGAAATTCCGACAAATCTCCTCCGGAACAGAAGGCTTTTTCCCCCTCTCCTGTCACAACCAGAAAGCGCACGTCTTCATTTTCCTTAATATACTTTATAACTTGCTTCAGTCCATTCATCACTTCATCGTTAACCGCATTTCTCTTTTCTTCTCTGTCGATGGTAAACGTCAGTATACCGTCCGTTAGGTCAATTTGGTAAGACAATGAACAACATCCCCTTTTTGATTTGTTATCGTAACATAATACCATATGTCTTCATAGTAATAGAGGATTTCTAATTTGACAAGAATTGGTTATACCCTTTTTTTAGTGAAAAAAACAGAAAAAGACTATCAGAGCGCCATGGTCACTCCAATAGTCTTTTGTTCAGAGCGTAAAAACGATTTTACGCTTTATTATTTGCTAACCACTTCTTTGCCTTTGTAATGTCCGCAAGATTTGCAAACATGGTGGGACAAAGTTGGTTCACCGCAATTTGGGCAATTTACCATGCCAGGTACAGATAATTTGTAATGAGTACGACGTTTTCTTTTTGCGGTTTTAGAAGTTCTTCTAAATGGTACAGCCATGATTGGCACCTCCTTGTCGGTTTATTCATCTTTTTGATCAAAAAACTTAGCTAATCCAGCAAGTCTTGGATCCACTTTTGGTTCGTCTTTTGCTTGTTGACTTAACTCTTCCTCAGTAAAATAATCCCAGTCTTTTCCGCCTTTTATTGCCCCTTCCGTACCTTCTTTGAATACTTGCATCGGTACTTCCAGGAGAATCAACTCTTCCAAGACCGGTTTTAAATCGACGACTTCTCCATCTATGTAATGGATATCCTCATCGTCATCATTTCCCCGAAGTTCTGGGTCTTCCCAGCTGAAGACCTCAACCGTCTCAACTTCTACAGGAAATTGGACATCTTCCCAAGTGCGTGCGCAGGGAAGGGTCAAGGTCGCCTTCAAAGTAAGATGACAAGTCATTTGTGAATTTCCGACAGTACAGTGTCCTTTTACATGAACGGGTGAAATTTCGCGAATATCTTTATTCCGCTCTTTCACTTCATCCAAATTCACAACTGTATCAATCGGCAACCCTGTTTGGCGATATTTCGCCAATTGATGAATCGACCATTTCATTCACGAATCACCCCAAGACAACAATGATGATTATATAATGTGATAATTTAGATGTCAAGATATTTTCTTGTCACTTTCCAAAAACGATACTATAATTCACTTTACACGAACAATTTTCGCTGAATTTTTTTGAAAGGGGCAAATTATGAAAGCAGTCGGAATCGTTGTTGAATATAATCCGTTCCATAACGGACATTTTTATCATGTTACCCAATCGAAGAAGATTACAAACGCGGACGTCGTGGTTGCTGTCATGAGCGGCCCCTTTCTGCAAAGAGGGGAACCCGCCCTCGTTTCGAAATGGCACCGGACAAAGATGGCTTTAAGGAGCGGTGTCGATCTTGTTGTTGAATTGCCTTATGTGTTTAGCACCGCCAACGCTCCATTATTTGCGGAAGGAGCGATTTATCTTCTGGGGGCGCTGCAATGTGACGCTTTTTCGTTCGGAAGCGAAGATGGAATATTGGAGCCGTTTTTGAACACCGCCGATTTAATTGAAACCCATTTTGAAGAATATAATGGTCTCATTAAAAAGTTTGTGTCAACGGGGATCAGTTATCCGCAAAGTTTGTTTTATGCATATGAACAATTGAAACAAAAGAACGGCCGCGTTTATCTTGACTTATCCAAACCGAACAATATTCTCGGCTACCACTATATTGTTGCCGCAAAAAAATTCAATTTGCCGATTGAACCGGTGACAATCCAACGAATCCAGGCAAATTATCATGATTCCATCAGGGAAACGTCGACGATTGCAAGTGCAACGGGCATTCGAAAAGAAATTTTTCAAAAGGGACATCTGGAGGCCATTCAACCTTATGTTCCGGATGCATCTTACCAGGAACTCGCGGAATGGCGGCGTCAGTATTCGCGCTTTGTGGATTGGGAAGCGTTCTGGCCCCTATTAAGATACGCCATCATGCGCTATCGCCCGGAAAATTTGAAGGCCTTCGCAGACGTATCAGAGGGGATTGAATACGCCCTCATCAAACATGCCAAGCACAGCCAAACCTTTTCGGAATTTATGTCCAGCATTAAATCGAAACGATATACCTGGACGAGATTGCAAAGAATGCTTACCCATATTTTCACAGGAATTACAAAAGAGGAATTGCACCAATTCAAAACGCCCACTTATATCCGTTTGCTCGGGATGACGGAAAGGGGACAGGCTTATTTATCGGAACGGAAAAAGAGCTTGGAATTGCCTATGATAAGCCGAGTAGGGCAAGTGAAGGATCCGATGCTTGAAATCGATATCCGCGCATCGGATATCTATGCTTTGGGCGTCGAATTTTTTTCGGATAAAAAAATTGACGGAGACTATAAGCTTCCGCCAATCCGGTTCTGATTACTTTTCTTTTTCAGGAAGGCTCTCCAAATAATTCAAAGCATCATCGATTGTTTTTACCGGCACGATTTTCATGTCGGTATTGATTTTTTTTGCCGTTTTGACAGCTTCTTCATAATTGGAGGCGATTTCCGGATTTTTTTTCTTGGCTTCCTCCGAAATTTCATCATCCGGAGCGAAGAATATTTCCATCCCGGCTTTATCGGCAGCAATCACTTTCTTATCGATGCCCCCGATCCGGCCAATTGTGCCGTCTTCATTGATGACACCGGTACCGGCCACCCTGTACCCTTTCGTAATATCTTCATCCAAAAGCTGGTTGAGGATTTCAAGCGTAAACATGAGACCGGCAGAAGGACCGCCAATATCCTCCGAATTGATTTTTACGATGGGCTCCGTTCTGATAGACACGTTTTCCGAATAAGTGATGCCCAATCCAACTTTCCCGTCGCTGTCGGGGATTTCTTTTAATGTGACGGAGCAATCCAAGAGCTTTTCATCCCTTTGAACGACCAGTTGTACAGCATCGTTTTCTTTTTTCGTTTCAAGAGCATGGGCCAAATCTTCCGGCTTTTTAATAATCTTCCCGTCGATTTCCACTATTTTATCCCCCGGCTGCAAGATTCCATCGCTTGCTCCGCCGGACAAGACATTTAAGACAATGATTCCGCTGTAATTGACCGTGTAGGGTAGCCCGGCCTTTTTGTACGCTACCAATATGGCGTTAAATTGCGAATCCTTCATGAGCGTCATTTGACGGACATTATATTCACGCTCGTCTTCTTCCTTTTGATGCACCTCATCCATTCTCATAATATCTTGATGCTCACGGAATTTCGCAATCAAGAACGTCAAGGGAGTGGCTTTGCTCATGGAGACGGTCGTCAAATTGATGGTTCCTTCGTCATCCACATCGCCATTTTCTACTTTGACAAATTCGCCGACATCATAAGCGCTTCCCGGCTTCATAATATAATAGTCAAGCCGGTAAAAACATAAAAAAATGACAGCCAGCATGGAGATAATGAACAAAGTCAGGCGTTTCAACTGCTTCAGCCCCCCCTTCTTCAGCCCAAAAAAGCTAAATAAAAAAAGTTGAACATGCATATATTAGTTTAGCATTCCAAGATGTACCCGGAAAAATAGTTGAAAAGAGTTGATGCCCTATTCCACTGTTATATCTTTTCGTATGTATCACGCTGATTTGTTTATTATTGCTCTTTCCAGGAATCGCCCATAAAGGAGCGGATCTTGGGCTCGAACTGTTCCTGGAAGCGTTATTCCCTTATTTGCTTCCCTATTTGATTTTAACACAATGGTTTATCCGCCTGACACCTGAAAAGGATAATTCATTATCGAGATTCAAATTATATATCAAAACGTACGGCATCAGCGCCCTTGGGGGATTCCCGACCGGCGCCGCGACCGTCGCCTATTTAAAAAGGACCAATCAGATTTCAAAAAGCGAGGCGAACGGCCTTTTAAGTATTTGCCACAGTCCAAGCCCTTTATTCGTTCTGGGATTTGTTGGACATGACCTATTGAACAATACCCGGTTCAGCTGGCAATATTTGATTTTATATCATACGGTTTCCCTTTTCATTTTGGTGATGTACTATTTCTATCATCGATCCAATCCCCGCCAGGAAATCAAATCATACAACCTTCGAAAAAATGAAAACCCTTTTATATCCAGCATCAAAGACAGCATTCCAACGGTTCTCGTCGTCGGATCCACCATCATTTTTTTCACAACCATTTACACCGTCGTCATATATACCATTCAGACGATTTTTCCTAATATACATAAAAACCTGCTACTACTTACGGCAGCATCTTTGGAAATGACGAACGGTCTGCAAATTTCCCAAAAAATTTTTTCCAATGAACCGGCTCTGCTCCCTTTGTTGATGGCCACTTTTTTATCCAGCCAAAGTTTGAGCATCCATATGCAAGTGGCGGTCATCGCAAAAAGCGAAAGCATTTCGCTTAAGCCTTACATTTTATTGAGAATTTTCTTTACTCTCGTCATTCCGATTCTCTACTTTATTTTATTTTTATAAACTAAAACGATATAAAGAAAACTCGGCGGAGATTCATTCTGCCGAGTTTGAATTCATTTCCCCGTATTTCTTTTTCAACGCTTCTTCCACCACGCAAGGAACAAGGCCTTTCACACTTCCTCCATAACGGGCTACCTCTTTGACGATGCTGGAACTTAAAAATGAATATTGATTTTTCGTCATGATGAAGAACGTTTCAATGGATTCATCCAAAAAACGGTTCATGGATGTAATTTGCATCTCATATTCGAAGTCTGAAACCGCTCTTAACCCCCGGACGATTGCAATGGCATTTCTGGATTTTGCATAATCCACGAGCAATCCGGAAGAACTTTCGACGCGGACATTCGGGATATCCTTGGTAACCTCTTCAATCAATGCAAGCCTCTCCTCAATCGAAAACAACGGTTTTTTGGAAGAATTTTTTAGTGCGGCAACATAGACAATATCAAATACATCTGCCGCCCGTTTAATAATATCTAAGTGTCCATTTGTGATTGGGTCAAAACTACCTGGTACAACAGCAATTTTTTCCGACAATTTCTCCCTCTCCCTAACTCATTCGATAAATTGAAATGATGGTTTTTCCATATTTTTCGCTTCTTATGCAAGTAAATCTTCCATAAGCTTGCGGCAATTGAACATCAAATGAATGTTCGCAAACGATGATGGCATCTTTCGAAAGCTTTCCACCTTCCTCCAGCATTAAAATATAATCATAATATTCCAGTTTTTTATATGGAGGATCAACAAATAAATAATCTAATTGGATATCCCGCTTTAACAGGGCCTTGATGCCGCGGAGCGCATCGGTGCAATAGGCTTCCGCCCGATCTTCGTAGCGGCACTTTTTGATGTTTTCTTTCAGAACTTGAAAAGCGCGGCGGTCCTTCTCGATAAAAATGGCCCGCTCGGCCCCCCTGCTTAAAGCTTCGATACCGAGGGCGCCGCTTCCTGCAAATAAATCTAATACAATTCCGCCTTCAAAAAAAGGGCCTATCATATTGAAAATGGATTCTTTCACCTTATCCGTTGTCGGTCTAGTCGTTGTTCCGGAAACCGCTTTAAGCGGCATTCCCTTTCTTTCACCGGCAACCACCCGCATTTTTCTCACCAAGCCTTCATTGCTTAGAATCAACAATATTTATGGAAATGGAATCCTTCATCTTATGGATTTCAACGGAAAATAATTTTTGAAGCCAGGACTCTTCAATATAATATGTTCCGGAAACCGATTGAATCGGCTGTGAAACCGTATTATAGCGCCTTTGGTTATAGACGTAAAAATCATAATTGAATGGAAAACGGAACTGTCTCATTTTATTCTTTGCATAGAACCCGTTCTTTCCGACCGAAGTTTCGTAGCCAAGATGGCGCAATAATGGTTCTGCGGAATATAGCACTTGTCCCTCGTAAAAAACAATGTCGATATCCTTCGTTAATTGATGATCAACATATACATCCCTGTCATCAAAAAACAATAGAGGCATTACCTCATCAGCTGACACATTTGATTGGAAATATTGTGTGGAATATCCGAATACTCCACCCAGCTCGTGATCCAACAAGGATGCGTCAATTTTTTCTCCTTCCAACTCTTGTAATCTCTCAACCCAAAGTTCCCGCTGTTCGTCGGTCATTTGATTTTTCAATGTCATCGTTATTTCCCTGGCTTTCTTTCCCCCCAGGAAGCTATCCGTCAAGAACGATGCCACCACTTCCGCTGCCCAAACCGGGAGCTGATTGCACTGATATTTCATATGCATCTGGGTTAAAAGAATTTCTTCCTTCAAATCCTCAATTGACATCTTATCAGAAAATAATATACGGCTTCCTTGAAGCCCTGACGGCTTGTCGCCAAGGATGACGGCCATATGTTCATCATTTAATAATTCCATTTCTTCCAACTGTTTTATCATATCATGTTGAACAGGATTTGGAGAATATATGGTAATCTTGTCATTATTTCCTTGAATCGGTAAAGGTTCAGCCTGGTAATATAAGTCATTCACCGGCCCGCTGCCGCTGAACATCGAGTAGTGCACCAAAGACAGCGATTGCTGTCCTATAAACGGCAAACCGGTAACCCATGTCCCATTGATCGACTGGTCGGTTGTAATATGAACAGTTGAATGAGTCGCCGTCCCGTTTTCTAAAGTGACAAAAATATCTTTCAGCAATTGTCGGGGTTTCAATCCCCCATCAATTGGTATTATGTATGAAATCGATTGGTTTTGTATATCGCTATGTAAAAATTTAGAAAAATCCTTGCTTAACCGCTTGCAACTATTTTCCTTTTCGAGAAAACAATCCGGACTTGCCGCCTGTTCCGGCCAGTTGATAGAAATCGATTGATTTGGTAAATTTCTAAAGTGATGACGAATATGCAGGCTATCCCCCCGGTAGACGATGTCTATATCCTGACTATATGTATAATGTCCGATATTCTTCTCTTGTTGGGCGGAATACGTTTGATACTGAAAAAAAAGCACGCCGCCAATCAGCAGGACGAGGAAACTAAAAAAACTCACTATGTATTTCATAGGCAAACCACCTTATACATGCTACTATTATTACATAGAAAGGAGACGACGAAATGACACAACAATTTATCGAGCTTGGGCAAGGGTATGGAGACATTTATGAACTTTGCGAACTGATCCGGACAAACAAAAAAAGATTCCACAATGCTTTTTTATTTATTTCTTATAAAGGAAACAAAGCTTTTGCCTCTCCGGCGGTGGCCTTTGAACCGGTTGGCGACAGCAACTTTATGCCGATATACATATGCCGGGAAGGAATACCATATAATCCGGAAAAACCTTCCAAACGACTGGAATTGTTCGAAGAAGCGCTAAAAGAAATCGGGAAGGAAGCGGTTCCAATGGACATCAAACACTCCTGCTACTATGCAGAAACGATTCTGTTTTATCAACATCTGATCGGTGTTTTAAGAATGAACCGCCTGATTCCGCAACTGGCGTAATCAAAGACCAATTCTGTAATCATATTCTTGTTCCTGGTCCTTTTTGAACTTTTCATTTTCAAATTCATTTTTGACAAAAGGCAAGTACGATTCCACAACGTCTTTCACAAAAGGAAGACGTTGTATTTTATTTTTTATATAAGGAATTTCTTCCCGGTTGCAATAAAGGACGACATATTTTAATTTTCTTGATATATAGTGGACATGTCCAAACTTTCTTAAGCTCTTGGCATGCTTCAATTGATAAACATACACGATAAGCCCTTGACGTTCCTGCATTTCCATTACCCCTTTTCTTCATTTAAAGGATAACATACAGACAATTTTGATAGCAACTGACATTGGTGACATGTCGTGATGAATTTCGTTATAATCTTTTTTAAGGGATTTGATCTTCATGCAAAATAAGAGAAATTCATTTTTCCTTATTATATATAGAGCTCGCAAAGGAGGCAAAACATGGGAAAGAAGACAAAACTGGCGCTGGCGATTGCCGCTGCAAGCGCGGCAGCATGGGCCGGAAGCAAAGCCTTTATAAAACCCCAAAAACGAGAAGGAAAAGAAGTATTGAAAAAAGCTCCGGTCGTATTGGCCCATAGAGGAGGGGCGAAACTTGCGCCGGAACATACGATGATTGCGTTTGAAAAGGCTTTTGAATTTGGGGTGGATGGCTTCGAAATCGATGTACGTCTCACAAAAGACGAAGAAATCGTCGTGATTCACGACGAAACCATCGATCGCACATCCGATGGCATGGGATCTGTAAAGGACTTTACATTGGAGGAATTAAGAAACTTTAATTTCGCTTTCCATTTTAAAGACGGGGAAGGAAATTATCCATACCGCAATCAAAAAGCCGAAATTGTAACATTAAAGGAATTGTTCGAAAAGTTCCCAAATATGTACATTAACATCGATATTAAAGACAGTCCAGAAACCTATGAAGGAAGCTTGATGCCTTCAAAACTTTGGAGACTGATTGAAGAATGCCACGCGGAAGATCGGGTAGTGGTCACAAGTTTCTACAGCGAACAAGTGGACCGTTTCAATTTGTATGCACAGAACCGCGTCGCTTTGGGCGCCGGAGAAACGGATGTACGGAAAGCATTTACGGCATTTACAAGCCAATTTGGACATCTCTATCATCCAAAAGTGGACGTTTTTCAAATCCCTACGAAACACGGAAGATTTTCATTGGACAGCCCTAAGTTTATCGCCTATTTAAACAATTTCAATATCCCTGTGCATTATTGGGTCATCGACGATGAAGAACAGATGATGAAACTGTTGGACAAAGGGGCGCAAGGCATCATCACGGACCGTCCGGATATCGCCGTTCCCCTCGTGCGGAATTGGATTGAAAAGCAAAAGGAAAAAGGGGAAAATCAGAAATAAGATTTTATGTTAATGAATAATTCACATTCGTAGTGCAGACCGGAAGGAGGTTTGTGCTACTATTTTTTATAGCGAAACAATGATAATGGAACACTTCAGACTTTTTATGAGGGTGCCGGTTTCTGATATTGAAGTCGCGTTGTTCCGGAGAGACGTTTAATACCGAAAGGGGACTTTTATGAAAAAGTTATTACTTGTCATGTTTTTTTCTCTCTTGTTGGCTGCTTGCGGCGATGAAAAAACATTTGACTATACTGTATATGAGTTTATCCAAATATTTGAAGAAACGGCCGGCGACTCCATTCCAATCGGCGAAAAAATCCAATTCGATGAAAATACGTATTTAGTCGAAATTCTCCCAACGGTCGCGTTAGTATTGGATACGGACGATAAAAACCATCTTGTTAAAGCGGCTGTCAGCGTCAAACCGGAAGCGATTTCAAATGATCGCGAAATAGTCAAAGCGAGTTTTCATACGCTCCTGAAATCTATTGATCCCTCACTGACGGAAAAAAACATCCACCAAATATACAATCAATTGGACATTGGCGATTTAACCCCTGCCAATCATGAAGAATCGTATACTTTCAATCATATCAATTATATTTTTGAAAGAGATATCGAAAGTGACTCAATACTATTGGAGGCCATTCCTGATTGAACTAAGGCCAAAGAGTACATCCAAATGCAAATATTTCCTTTTACAATTTTACATACAAATTCATATTCCATCCTGTTCATATAAAATGAAAAGGACCCGAACCACCGGGTCCTCTAATCACTGATTTCCTTCATAAACTGCTCTTCCGAAATAACCTTAAAACCGTTCCGTTTCAGCAAGGCGGAAGTCACCCCGTCTCCAGCGATTTTCTCCCCGCTGAACCCGCCATTATAAATCTTGGAACTTCCGCAAGAAGGGCTGTTCTCTTTGAGAACAACCAGGGTCGCTTTCACATTTTTTGCGATTTCCAATGTGGCGAAGGCCCCTTTCAGGAAATGATCCGTGACATCTTTCCCCGATTTCGTTACGACCCTCGCCTTTCCGTCCAAAACATCAAAACCATCCCCGCCGATGATTTCGGCGGGCTCCCGGGGAACCGGCAATCCTCCAAGCACTTCAGGACAAACGGCGACCGCTTTTTTCTCGTCAATTAATTTCGCAATTTTTTCATCCAAACAGTGGGAACCATTATATCGGACTTTTAATCCTGCCAAACAAGAACTCACTAAAATCATAACTTCCTCCGCAATTGAATAAACTTTTATTTAAGAAGAAGGCTGTTCGGAAAATTTCCAAACAGCCATCCAATATTTATGAAACAGAACAAGAGCATTTCCCGCCGGATCCGCAGCCGCCTGAATGGCAGGAAGTTTCGAAAAACGGGTTGCTGACCGGCACTTTCACCGCTTCGGAAACGGCTTTTGCAAGAATCAGGCTGATTTCATCCAACATATCTTGCAGCTCGTTTTCCGCCAGTTTTAGATCCGCCACCTTTTCATTCAGATCCAGTTCCCTTTTCTGTTTACGGATTTCCTTCATGATTTTATAATAATCGGGATGATATTTCCCAAATCTTTGCACGTCTTCGTATTGTTCTTTCATCCGGTTAAATGCGGCAATCTTCTCAACCAATACCCGGTCGCCGTATACCGCCTGACGGGCTTTTTGGTATTTGCGGACAGGTTCCGAATTGAGAATCATGGAGCTCAATACGTCCGCTTCATCTAAAATGAAGGCCCATTCTGATGTCATCATCATCATTTATTCCTCCAATCTGTACATCTATCATAGCAAAATTTTGATGAAATTTGCATTTACAATACTTGCTTTGCGAGCCTTCATTCACAAGTTATTCCTTTATTCTTCCACCTTATTTTTTAATTTTTCCAATATGGATTGGACACATTCATGGTCAGAGAAATAAATGATTTTATCTTTAAAGATTTGATCCGTTTCATGGCCTTTTCCTGCAATGAGAATGGTATCTCCTTCTTTTGCGGATAAAATCGCCTTCTCAATTGCTTCCCGGCGATCCAAAATCATCTCATATTTTTGCGTAGAGGTAAAACCGGCAGCAATTTGCGAATTAATAAAAACGGGGTCTTCGCTTCTTGGATTATCGGTTGTTAAATAAATCATATCCGCATATTTCGTTGCTACTGCTCCCATTTTGATCCGCTTATGTTTGTCTCTGTCCCCGCCGCAGCTGAACACGACAATCAAATCACCTTTTGCCGTTTTTTTCAATGTTTTTAATACTGCCCTGAGCGCCGCTTCCGTATGGGCGTAATCGATATAAATGGACACGTTCAAATGGTTGGGAATGGATTCGAGTCTTCCTTTTGGCAAATACAGTTGTTCTGCCGCTTCGCAAATTTGTTCGACCGGAAAGCCTAATTCGCTGACCGTTGTGATGGCAGCAATGACATTTTGCAATTGGTGTTCGCCGACAAACGGCAATGTAAACACTTTTTGCCCTTTATCGCTTTGCAAACAGCAAGTTGTATGCTGCAATCCTTCCGCCAAAATCTGCAATTGGTAATGGACCCGGTTTCCGAGACCAAAATACGTTTTTTTCTTTTTGGATTGCAAACCTACTGTACGGCAAAATGAATCATCGCCGTTTAATACGATCCTTTTGGCCAGTTGAGCCAGAATCTGTTTGGATTGCTTATATTTTTCATAGGATCCGTGATCTTCAATATGATCCTCCGCCAAATTCAAAAAGACGCCTATATCGATATCGCAATAATCCAAACGATGGGTTGCCAGCCCCATGGATGATGCTTCCAGTGCAACGTATTGCACCCGGTTACGCACCGCATATTGCAAAATTTTATGCAAGTGTTTCGGCTGCAACGTCGTCAAATGTTCGTATTCCAAATCAACCTCTTTTCCATTGATGTAAACGCCATTTGTTCCGATGACCATTACTTTTTTATGTAGTGCTTGAAGTAGCTGGCCAATAAAATGGCTGACCGTCGTTTTTCCGTTTGTACCGGTAATGGCGATCACCTGCAATGCTTCTGCCGGGAATCGGTAAATTTTTGCAGCGGCAAATGACATAAACTTCAAACAGTTTGGAACCCAAATGACCGGGACCGGCAATTTTAATTGATCCAGTTTCGTCTCATCTTCAATGACTACTCCTACAGCACCGTTTTGAAGGGCTAAATCAATATACTGGTAGCCGTCAAATTTTCTTCCTTTTCTTACTACGAACAAGTCGCCGGGTTTGACATGCTGGGCGTAGTCTTCAATCCCTTGCACTTCTATCCGAATTGAACCGCCTTTCACTGTACATGGCCAATCCTTCAAAAGTTCTGCCAGTTGCACTGTGTCACTCCTTTTCCATATCATATGCCCATGAAAACAATGTGACACTATGGAAACAGGAGGAAGGAAATGCGGATTAAATCAATAAATTCTTCTTTCATTAAAAAAGCGAATGGAAAACTTATCGTTTCCATTCGCTTTTTAAACTATGGAATCAAGGTTTATTTAAAAAGATTTGCGTATAATAGTTGATAAACACACCCGATCCGACATGGGTAAATTTATCGTTCAACATCAATCGTCGATGTTCTTCCGAATTGAACCAGCCGTGTGCGGCTTCGATGGCATCAAAGTAGGCTGTGGCCAGGTTTTCCCCCACTTCATCATAAGTGACGGAGTAATGGGCCAATCGGTCTTTCAATGAACCATAATTTGGCGAATCATGGGACAAATATTTCTCGGTATACATCTCTTCGCTATGCTTCATCGCTGCAACACCGGCTACTTCATCCCATATTAAAGGAGGTACATTTTCATTGCTTCTGAACACGTTGACAAGATCAAACAGTTGTTTCGAATACCCTTCATTGCTTTGCTGGATGGTATAGGAATTTAAATTTGGCACCCGAATGAGATCGCCCACAAAGGTCATTTCATATGGTCTATGTTTCACAAGGGTTTCGCCATCCATAAACCGGATCCCAATCAATGAATCCGTAAATTGGTCTATATATAACTGGGCAAAAACGCCGTCGAATTTTACTAAAATGCGGGAATTCATATCATATTCGGTCAAGGCAAACGTATAAACATTATCGCCAATCTTGACGGTAATTTCAGGGTTTACGATGGTCATCCGGTATATATCATCAAGGGATTGTCCAATTTTGTATGGCGCTACGTCCACTGCCTTTCCCGCAGCATAGACTTGGGTAATTTTGCCGCCTTCTACACCAAACATGGCAAAAGATTTCGGATCGCGATTGTATACCCACCATTCATACCCAAAAGCGCTTTGGTCTATCCGATCCGGTTTGCCAAAATCCTTCAGCAGTTTATCATCATCTTGATGGATATATGTAGATACTCCGCTTTCCGGCCGCGGCGAGGCGTCTTCGTCACCCTTTGGAATTTCGGTTTTCGGAATGACCGTCGATTTCGAATTTGGACCTTCCAACGGTTTCAGCTCATAGGAGGAATCGGAAGTAAAAAAATAGATCAATGCGATACAAAAAAGCAGTACGATCAAAATGCGAAAGAGAGTTTTCATTGCAGCCCATATCCTTTACTATAGTGATTTCATTATACTAAATTTATAATGTATGACACAATGTTGTCATTGAATCTAACGGAAATTTACACTATTATAAAATTATGCGTTAAAATTCGTTCGATGTATCAAAAAGGAGGAACATTCATGTATTTTGAAAACAAAACGATTGAAGATATAATCGTGGACCAAGATAAGCTAGTCGAAGTAATGGAAAAAAACGGATTAGAATGCCATGGCGGTTGGGACTATGACCGAATGACATTCGACAAACGCTTCGATGTGAAAGAAGGCCGTTATTATTTGCGTGTATTCTGCACTGCAGTATCCGGCGATGTTGGAAACAACACGGCTTCTCTAAAAATTTTAAAACCTGCCCTCGGTAAATACTACTATCCACACGGTGTAGAATACGGTGAAGATGAAGTATTTCCAAAACATTTAGTGAAAAAATGCGAAGAAATTTTGGAAAATGTGAAAAAAGATTTGGCTGAACTTGGCATTGCGTAATGGACTTATCATCTCATATATATTCTTTCAAAGAGGCACCAAAATTGCCTCTTTTTTCTTTTGGAAATCCATTATTTGAAACAAAATGAAAATTAGGGGCTGCCCCATCAGCCCCTAATTTTTTAGAATCCCAATATCGCTTTAATAACGGAAGTTGTTTCCCCGCCTTTATAAATAACATAGAGCAATAAATACACAATCACACCCGTGATGGCTGTAAAGAACCAGATGATGCTGGCAATAGGGCCTAGTCGGCGATGAATGACAAGCTTATCTCTTAAGCCGGTAATAATATTTATAAGACCCAGCACTCCGCCCACTGTTGCCAAAATGATATGGAAAAACAAAAAGAATGTATAATAAACTTTTACTTCGTCTGGTCCGCCAAAAGCGGTATTTCCGATAAATACCGTTCTTAACGCATAGATGATAAAGAAAATCAGTGCACATGCTCCGGCTGCCAACATTACTTTTTTATGCGCTTCCACTTTTTTCGCTATAATCAGTCCCCATCCAATGGCCACCAAGATGGCACTGATGACAATGAAACCGGTACTGATTGTTGGTAAAATCGGTACACCCATACTTCACATTCCCCTATCCTAATTAAAATTGATTTCTTTTTTTGTTTTGAAAATCCCGCAAAGCTTTAGCGGTAATTTCTTCCTCGGAAAGTTTATGTTCTTCTCTCCACCAATCACGGAATGCAAAAAATACAAGGACTCCCAAAATAATTTCTTGAATGATTTTCATCAACACTCCGCCCATTTGCTGATCTCTCAAAGGCGTCAAATCCGTAAATAATTCCGGACCGGATAATGGAATGGTCGTGTTGATGCTTGCCAATGTTTTATCCGGCACACAAAGCGCCATTGCCTTCAACCATGCTTCCCCTTCGGTATAAGTTGCATATAAAGGATCTTTTGTAAAAATAATTAAAGCACATGCAGGGGTAATGACAACGGCCGTTGCGATAATATACCCGATTTTGTACAACCCTTTCAATTTTTTCTGGCCCGGAACTTCATTCACCAATGGCCAATACATAAAGAAGGCTGACAAAAACAAAGCAAGGCTGGCAAGCCCGTGCAAAGTTTCATCAATTTTGATGAAATCAAACACTAACGGTATATGGTAAACCGAAAATGATAATGCAAACCCCAAAACCGCCACCACCGGATTGGTGAGCGCTTTAAAAATTTTGTCGACCACCGGGAACTCCACTACTACTTTCCAAATCCACCAAGGAATTCCCTTGATAAAGAAGAGCGGAACCAATAATAGATAAAAGGCCATTTGGACCATATGCATCGTAAATGTGATATTCGACATTAAGTCAATGGGCGAACCTTTGACGATATACAAAAGCAAAATTCCCATAAGGAAGTAAATAGCTTCCTTCTTTTTCAACGGCTCGCTTTCCTTGAATTCCTTTCTCCAACGGGTAGTATAAAGAAAATAGACGATGATGATGAAAATCAGGGTTCCAATCATGTAAGGGCTCCACAATGCTTGAAACCCGAATATACTTAAAGGCATAATATCGCTCCTTAATAAAGTAGTGATGTAATTAGTGCACAGTTCTAATGACATTATATCATTATTTTTCCTGATATTCTGAGGTTTCAATGCATCTTTTTGAAGAAAATATGATATTTTATATAAGCTTCAAACATATAATAATGGCTGCCTAGAAAATTCTAGACAGCCATTTTTCGCATTACCACCAAATAATAGTGTTAAATGCTAAGAAGAATGTGAATGCAATAATCGCACCAACCCATACAAATGTGGAAATGACACCGATGTATGGAGCTTCTTTTTCATCCATATGCATGAAGGAATAAAGTTGCAAGACAACTTGAATTCCGGCCAACAATAGGATGATCGGTTTAATGAATGTCGGTGCAAAATCCGCAACAACTGTTGCAAAAGCAATAAACGTTAGGAAAATCATGATCGCAAAATTGATGACCTGCTTGCGCATCTTTTCTGCGCTTTTTCTGCGGCCAAATTCATATTCGGCCTGGCTTCTGCCTTGAATCTCAGTGTCGTGACTCATATTATCCTAACACCCCCATGAGGTAAACTACCGTGAAGATAAANACCCATACAACGTCGATAAAGTGCCAGTAGATAGACGCTACAAAATATTTTGGCGCGTTGTAGAGATTTAATCCACGTTTCGCATTGCGGAATACCAAACAAAGCATCCAAACCAATCCGATGATTACGTGCAATCCGTGCGTTCCCACAAGCGTAAAGAAAGCAGAAGAGAATGCGGATTGAGTGTAACCGAATCCAATGTGCACATAGTGATAGAACTCATAAATTTCAAGGGCAAGGAAGCCTAGACCAAGAAGCACTGTCGCCAAAGTCCAAAGTTGAACGCCTTTGAAGTTATAGTTTTTCAAATGATACATCGCGATGACGGATGTCAGGGAAGAAGTTAAAAGGAACATCGTCATGACGAATGCCAAAGGCAGTTCAAACAGTTCCTGGGAAGTGAACTCCATTCCCGCTGGACCTCTGTTTCTCAAAGAAATGTATGTCGCAAATAAACTTGCGAATAGCACAATATCGCTACAGATGAAAATCCAAATCCCAACGTACTTATTTTTGCCTTCTTGCGTAACCTGTTCAGGATGTTCAGGCCAAGTTTGAGGGGTGAATTTAGTATCCAACATTAGTTATTTCCCCCTTTTCCATAAAGCTCTTCTTCAATTGCCAAGATTTCCTCTTTGTGTAAATGATAACCCAAATCGTCTTTCACTGAACGGATGATCATGGCAAGAACTGTAATACCAAGACCGATCACCATTACAGGAATTGACCAAGATACACCGTCCGGATGATATAATGCACCAAATGCCGCAATGAATAATCCTAATGACATAATGAACGGCAAGATGGAGTTGTTAGGCATATGAATGTCGCCAAGAGGCTCCGCATATGTCATGCCTTCAGGATTTCCTTCTTGTTTTTCGATCCAGTATGGGTCAAATCCACGAACAAGTGGAAGCTGTTTAAAGTTATAGAACGGAATAGGCGTTTTGATTGCCCATTCTAGAGAACGTCCATCTCCCCAATAATCGCGGCAGTTCAATGGTTTGGATTTAATAGATGCCAACATGTTGATTACCATTAATACAACACCGATGGCCATCATAATGGCACCGATTGATGAAATGAAGTTGAATAAATCCCAGCCTTGGCCTTCCATGTATGTGAATACACGGCGTGGCATACCCATTAATCCTAAGAAGTGTTGCACAAAGAATGTTAAATGGAATCCGATAAAGAAAATCCAGAATGTCCAATAACCTAGTTTTTCATTCAAAGCACGGTTAAAGAATAATGGCCAATAGTAATGGAATGAAGCAAAGATTGCCGTTACGATACCACCAACGATAACGTAGTGGAAGTGGGCAACGATAAAGTA
>JGI1652J44930_10000075_pt1 | contig 36139 bp, 39 predicted proteins | sample NewIslsDNAsample_FD_44930 | JGI IMG/M metagenome (IMG submission 44930)
TGATTGTGGTAAAGTGACAACGAATACATATTTTCTTTTATTGATTGGAGTTGTCGGTCATGGGGAATAAGGAGCATTTACGTAAGCCGGAATGGTTGAAAATAAAATTAAATACAAACGAAAATTATACAGGCTTGAAGAAATTAATGAGGGAACAAAAGCTACATACAGTTTGTGAAGAAGCGAAATGTCCAAATATCCATGAATGTTGGGCTGTAAGAAGAACCGCGACCTTTATGATTTTAGGAGATGTATGTACAAGAGCTTGTCGTTTCTGCGCTGTGAAAACAGGTTTACCTACAGAATTAGATTGGCAAGAGCCTGAACGTGTAGCTGATTCCGTTTATTTAATGAATTTAAAACATGTCGTTGTGACTGCGGTAGCTAGAGACGACTTAAAAGACGGTGGGGCAGCAGTTTTTGCTGAAACAGTACGTGCAATTAGAAGAAAAAACCCATTTACTACGATTGAAGTTTTACCTTCTGATATGGGTGGAGTTTACGAGAATTTAAAAACATTAATGGACGCAAAACCTGATATTTTGAACCATAATATTGAAACTGTTCGCCGTTTAACTCCAAGAGTCCGAGCACGAGCTACTTATGAACGTTCCTTACAGTTTTTAAAATGGGCAAAAGAATTACAACCGGAAATACCAACAAAATCAAGTATCATGATTGGATTAGGGGAAACAAAAGAAGAAATTATTGAAGCGATGGATGATTTACGCGCACATGATGTAGATATTATAACGATTGGTCAATATTTGCAACCAACGAAGAAACATTTACAAGTGCAAAAATATTATCATCCGGATGAGTTCGCTGAATTAAAAGAAATTGCCTTAAGTAAAGGCTTCTCACACTGTGAGGCTGGGCCACTTGTTCGTTCATCTTACCATGCCGATGAGCAAGTAAACGAATCAGCTAGAAGAAGACAACAATTAGGAGAAAAACAGGATGTCATAGAAGCATAATAAAAGCGGGAGTTCTCCCGCTATTTATTTTTGTTAACATTGATTCGTTCAGAAATATCATTACGATCCATATCTTCATTTAATTCTCTTTGAGCTTCTCCATTTGCATTTTCTCCATCACTTACTTTTCCACCTTGAGGAGAAGATTGGAGCATTTTTTTAATGGTGCTGTCAATCATTTTTTGCACATCTCGACTATCGGAATCTAATGAAGAGAAGTTTTCAATATCTTTCCTTAAATTTGGATTATCAGTAATATAGACATGAAAATATCTTGGAACAATCGAAAGGGCTGTCCGTTTGACTTGGTCAGCAGTCATGTTTCGGTCTTTTGTATCGGTTTGATAGGCAATTAATACTTCGTCATCAGTGACTAAAGTGGCACAATCTTCGACATTAGGTAATTGAACACATAAACGACTGATAGTATCTGCTACTGCTTCTCTGTTGAAATTAGGGATGTCTTTATAAGCAACATTTTCAGAAGCTATCGGACTTTTTTGATGTCTTACATAACCGAAATTATCTTGATTTTCCCGTTCGTTATTGGTACGAATCGGATTATACATTCCCGGTTCATCATGAACTTGTATCGTTCTTCCGTTTTCACGGTAAATATCATTGGTTGCTTGATTATTCGTACACCCAGCTAATAAGATAAAGGTNAGGACAACCATTAATGAGCGAAAATACTTCAATGTTTACACCTCCTTGTTTATATGGTTTACGACAATAATATTTTTTCTCATAGTAATTAGTGGTGAATTAGTTATAATTTATAGTAGAGTTACTTCTTGAAAGAGGGATAAAAATGATATGTATTCAAAATGTTTGCTATGAAATCGTAGAAGAACGTAGAAACGGATTTAATGAAGAGGCATTTAGAAATCGCTTTAGCGATATTTTATTAAAGTACGATTATATTGTGGGAGATTGGGGATATGGCCAACTTCGTTTAAAAGGTTTTTTTGATGATCAAAATCAAAAAGCAACATTTGACACTAAAATCAGTACATTAACAGAATATCTTTATGAATATTGCAATTTCGGTTGTCCTTATTTCGTGTTAAGAAAAGTTGAAAAATAGCTCAACATCCATTTGGAAGTTGAGCTTTTTTTGGCTATTCTTTAAACCTCAGGTTCGTTTTTAGTATATGGTGGCTCTTCATGTTTTTGCGGATCATCATGTGTTGGATGAGCACCTGCCATTTGTCGTGGTAAATTCTCATGTAAATTTCTATATTCATAAGTAAAAGCACTATAGAATTGTTGATCTTCGCGCCAAGGGGTATTTTTACTTTGAACAGGATCAAACTTTCTTATAGGAGAACCATATGGACCTTCAGGCAGTTCTTCTGGTGTCAAAAAGTTTTTCTGTTTTTCCACATTGGAAAAATCCGAATATTTCTCATCATCGATATTGGTCATCTAATCCCTCCTTTTCGTTTAGTTTCAACGAAAAGGAAATGAGATTATTCTACCAAAAATTTAAATAAGCTCGTAAAGGAAATTTCTCAACTCTTCGGCATCTTCTTCATCTAGATGAAAGGCATGTTCTAAATAACCCTCTTCTTCGAGATCGTCTTGCCCAATAATAGCAAAACGATTTCCTAACATATCTAATACTAAATGTTTTCCAAAAAAACGATCGGTTTGTATAATAGCCAAATCAAAGCGCTGTTTTTTTCCAATAAAGCTAATAAATCTTGTTTTTGTATCAGCCATATCATCATAAAGTAAATATCGTTCACTCACTTAACCAACCCCTAAAAAAGTTTTATTACTAACATAATAACAAAATGTTTAGTTAGAAACATGCGTTAATGTTTATTTTTCAACCATATCAGATATGATAAGATAAATATGGTGACCGAATAAGGAGGTAATGGATATGTATTTCGTCGATCGAAATAAGATAGAAGAAAAATTGCAATTTTTAGATAAGCATTTACAAATCTTTGATCAAATGGAATCTCTTGAGGATGATATTTTTAAACTTTTATCAGTTGAAAGGGCGGCACATATTATTATTGATTGTATCATTGATGTTGGCAATGCAATGATTGATGGATTTATTATGCGGGATCCAGGGAGTTATGAGGATATTATAGATATATTACTTGATGAAAAAGTGATTACAGAAGAAATGGCAAAAGATATTATAGAATTAATTAAATTCCGCAAAAAACTTGTTCAAGAATATACAGAAGTTGATCATCAATCTCTTTTTAAAACAGTAAAAACTAATTTCAATTCTCTTTCACTTTTCTCAGGAAAAGTTCGAGATTATTTAACAAACGAACTTGGACCGGTTTCCGCCTTTAAAAACTAGCAAGGGGAAGGAATAAATGAAAAAATATAAAGGATATTTAATTGATTTAGATGGAACGATGTACAAAGGGACAGAAAGAATTGAATCCGCTGTTAATTTTGTACGTGAACTTCGAAAGAAGGATATTCCATATTTATTTGTAACGAATAATTCATCGCGTTCACCAGCTTTTATCGCAAAGAAGTTGAATGATTTTGATATTCCTGCCACTGAAAAAGATGTGTTTACAACCAGTTTGGCGACTGCAAATTACATATATAATCAAAATCCAAATGCTACGATTTACATGATTGGAGAAGAGGGGCTTTTTGAGGCGTTAGCGAATAAAGGATTTGTTTTTACCGAAGAAAACCCAGATTTTGTAGTTATGGGAATTGATAGACAAATTACATATGAAAAGTTAGCCATTGCTTGTTTAAATGTCCGTAAAGGTGCGACTTTTATTTCAACGAACCGTGATATAGCATTACCGACAGAACGAGGCTTTTTGCCTGGTAATGGAGCCCTTACGTCAGTGGTTAGTGTTTCTACACAGGTTGATCCGATATTTATAGGAAAGCCAGAGAAAATTATTATGGAACAAGCTTTAGATGCATTAGGTATTCATCCATCTGAAGCTGTTATGATCGGTGATTATTATGATACGGATATTCAAGCAGGAATGAACGCTCACATGGATACTATATTAGTTCATACAGGTGTAACGACAAAAGAACAATTAAAGAATTATCCGAAACAACCAACGTATACGGTTGATTCATTAGTTGAGTTGATTCCATATATTTAGGCTTTTGACGTTTGTCAAAAGCCTTATTTTTTGAAACGTTCTTATTCCAATTATTCTGCATTTGCCAGTTTATGTGCTAGACGACTGGATGCAGCAGCTGCAATGGCCCCAACGATATCATCTAAAAACGTATTTACTTTTCCAGAAGATTTATCATTTAGTTCTTTCAATATTCCTGGTTTTAATTTATCAATATAACCATAATTAGTAAAACCAATAGACCCATAAACATTAACTATGGAAAAGGCAAGAATTTCATCTACACCGTAAAGGCCTTCATCAACTTCCACTAATGATTGAAGAGGTTCTTCTAGCTGTTTTTTCTCGGCTAAAACATCTAATTGGATACCTGTTAAAATCGCATTTTGAACTTCTCGTTTTCGAAGAACCATTTCAACATTTTGAACACAATCCTCGAATTTTAATTCGGGGTGATATTTATTTTGTAAAATATAAACAAGTTCCGCAATATCTTTAATTTCTACTCCTCGTTCTTTTAGCCATTTTCTTGCTACTTGCTCGGAAAATTGAATAACTCTATTTTCTTCCATTGTAATCACCTTTTCTCATATTTTTCTTTGCTATATTTCGTTAACACATCTTTATTAAAAAATGCTTTTTNAGAAAACTCATTTAAGGATTTTTAATTAAAGTTAATGATTTATACATATATATGTAAATGAAAGCGAGGAGAGCCTATGGAAAATTCAATTCGAAATGATTTTAACATTCCTACAGAACAAAAAATAAAATTTGAACAATATCATGCCATAGTTCATAATCGTTTATTCTTTATTATTATTCCCGTTGATGAAAACGAACACTCTGAAATAATTGAAAGATATGAGATGGCAAAATATTTTCATCAACAAGGAGAAAAATTGGTTCCAACATTTTATCCATCCATTCATGGAAATTTTATTGGTGGAAAAGAAGGAGAATATTTTATCCTCTTACAGTTAAACCCAGTAAGAAAAATGAACGGTAGGATATCAGGAAGCCAACTGGCACAATTTCATCTATTAGGGAATCGATTAACATTTTCACCAAGAGCATTAAAACGAGTAGGATTTTGGAAGGATATATGGCAGAAACGTTTAGAACAGATGGAAGCATATTGTCAAACAATATTAAGAAAAGGTCCATCCAATTCATTTGAAGAAATACTTTTAGAGGTTTTACCTTATTATACGGGTTTAACAGAAAATGCAATTCAATATTATGTCGATACGACGATGGATGAAACACCACAAGTAATGGATTACGGAACTGTTTGTCATGAGAGATTCCATGACGGAACATGGGGGAGAGAGTGGTATTGGAAAAATCCGTTTGATTGGGTATATGATCATTACGCAAGAGATTTAGCCGAGTGGGCAAGGAGTTTATTCTTTCAAGATTCATATTATCCACAGTCTATCATGCGAATATTTCAAGAATATCAATTGATCTTTAATCTTTCTTCATTTGGGTGGAGAATGTTTTATTGTCGTCTCATTTTTCCTGCACATTTTTTTCGAACCGTAGAACAATATTATTTATCGAATTCACATAATAGGAAAAATTTAGAGAAAGAGTTTTTTTCCATGATTCATCGTTCTTCAGAATATGAAAAACTTTTAGCCAATATTTTTGAAATATGCGGTGTTCCAAAAAGAACTTATCAAATCCCTTCCTTACATTGGGTACAATAGGTTTTTTTGATACAATGAGTATAAAAAAGGCAAAAGGGAAGGGATACATATTGAAACCAAAAATTATTATTACTAGAAAATTACCGGATGAACTATTAAAACCACTTTACGAAATAGGTACTGTTCAAATGTGGGGCAAAGAAAGTATTCCTATTCCATATGAACAATTAATGAATGAGGCAAAAGAGGCTGATGCATTGTTAACGATGCTAAGTGATTCGATTGACGAGAAATTACTTCGTTCAGCCAAACAATTAAAAATTGTCGCGAATTTAGCAGTAGGATTTGACAATATTGATATAAAAGCGGCAACTAATAATGGAATATTTGTTACAAATACGCCAGATGTTTTAACGGATACTACAGCAGATTTAACGTTTAGCTTAATATTAATGACTGCAAGAAGATTATATGAAGCATCACATTTAGTAAGAACGGGACAATGGAAAAGCTGGAGTCCTTTTTTTATGGCTGGAACAGATGTACATCATAAAAAATTAGGAATTGTTGGTATGGGGAGAATTGGCCAAGCAGTAGCTAAAAGAGCAAAAGGATTCGACATGGAAATTAGTTACTATAATCGGACTCGCAATTTGGAATTGGAAGATAGACTTGGAGTGACTTATAAACCATTTGAGGATTTAATTCAAACATCCGATTTTATTGTTAATTTAACCCCACTAACGGAAGAAACAAAAGAATTGTTTGATAGAAACGTATTTAAAATGATGAAAAATACTGCCATATTTATAAATGCTGGGAGAGGAAAATCTGTCAATGAAGAAGACTTATATCATGCGCTAAAAAGTGGTGAAATTGCTGGATGCGGACTAGACGTTTTTGAAAAAGAGCCAATTGACGAAACCCATCCTTTATTATCATTAAACAATGTTGTTGTATTACCGCATATTGGCAGTGCTTCAGTAGAAACGAGAACAAAAATGATTGAATTAGCAGTGGAAAACATTTATTCTGTATTATCTGGAAATTCACCTGTCACGTTAGTAAATAAAGAATTACTAAAATAAAAAAGCGATTTCTATAATAGAAATCGCTTGAATCATTTTAAAAAACTTGTTCTACTTCAACAACTCCAGGAACTTCTTCAAGTAAAGCTCTCTCAATTCCTGCTTTTAACGTAATTGTTGAACTTGGACAAGAACCACAAGCACCTAGAAGACGAAGTTTAACTACTCCTTCTTCTACATCAACTAATTCACAGTCACCGCCATCGCGGAGCAGGAATGGGCGCAATTTATCAAGAACTTCTTGAACTTGAACTTTCATTTCTTGATCAGACATAACGAATCGCTCCTTTCTCCCTATATTATAAACGGGAATGAAAAAAAAATCTATTTTATGTTTCTACATACCAATATATATCAATCTATAATTTTATTTTAACTTTTACGAAATCTTTTGTAAAATATAATTAATGCTAAAAGGGGTGAAATGGATGAATCAATCAATCGCAAATATATATGTGTATGGGGCAGAGCAAATTTGTCCAAGTTGTGTGAATTTGCCTTCTTCAAAAGAAACGTATGAATGGTTAGAGGCAGCGATCTCAAGGAAATTTCCCAATCAGCCTTTTTCCATTACTTATATAGATATCTTTAATCCGCCGGAAGATGAAGAAGTGAAGCAATTTGCTAAACGGGTGATCGAAGAAGACTTGTTTTATCCGGTTGTTTTAATTAATGGTGAAATTGTAGCAGAAGGAAACCCTAAATTGAAAACGATTTATGAAGTACTTGAAAAACAAGGTTACAAAGCAGGATAAATTGAAAAAGGCTTTGATTTAGAATCAAAGCCTTTTTTATGCATATAAATTAAATTACCAACCATTATGATATTTATACATCCATAAGACACCAGATTTCAATAATCTAGCTACACGACCGGTAATAGCCCGATCAGCTACTAAACCAAATCCATGTTTTTTACCTAATGATCCTAAAATACCTTTTAATTTAATAGTTGGTAAAGTTGGTGGTAATTCTTCGCCTTTCCAACGTTTAAGTAATACTTGTACGATTTGTTCAGCTTGACCTTCTGCAAGCTGAGCACTAGGTGCATGCGGTAAACTTGCACAATCACCAACGACATAAACGTGCTCATGATTAGGGATATTATGATGAGGGGTTAGCACAACACGTCCTTGTGAATCTTTTTCTACATCTAAATCACGGACAATTTTTACTGGTTGAACCCCTGCAGTCCAAACAATTGCATCGCAGTGAATCGGTTCATCATGATTGTATAAAATATTTTCTTCGACTTTTGTAATATTTGATTTATTGATGAGTTCAACTCCGTGTGTGACGAACCAGTTTTCAACATAACTGCTTAAACGTTTTGGAAAAGCTGATAAGATTCGTTCTCCGCGATCAAATAATTTAATTGTTAAATCTGGTCTGGATTCACAAAGTTCACTTGCAAGTTCAACTCCACTTAATCCAGCACCGACAATGCCAACTACTGAGCCTGGAGGTAGATTATTTAAATGTTGATATGTCTTTCTTGATCTTTCAATCGACTGAATACTGTGAGTAAATTCCTCAGCACCTGGTACATTATGATATTTATCCTCGCATCCTAAGCCTATGACTAAGTCGTCATAAATGACAGGTTCATCATCTTTTAAGAAAACTTGACGATTTTCTAAATCAATTTTAACAACTTCACCATATTTAATCGTTAATTTAGGATGTTCAGGAAAAGGGACTCGAACGTGTTGATCTGAAATCGTACCGGCAGCGAGTGCATAATACTCAGTTTTTAAGCAGTGAAATGGTACTTTGTCAATGAGAATAATTGAACGGTCTTCAGGAAGTTGATTCGGCAAGAGCCTTTGTAATATTCTCATACCTCCGTAGCCGCCACCTAAAATTACAAGCTTTTTCATCATTAATTCCCCTTTTGCTAATACCTAATGAAGAATATTCCGTTCCAAAAATTCCATATAACATTAGGTTAATAATCTCGTAATCAAATTGTAACTTGCCATATTAAAGTATATCGAAATAATAGAAAAATAACAACTGTACGAAGGAAACAAAAGAATTTTATCATAATAATTNGATATTTCCATATTTATTCAATTCAGTTTAGAACTAGAAATTAAGTGGTATAAAATCCATCAACAAGAAATCATAATTATATTTATATAACGTTGCCTCAATAGAAATATATAAGGAAACCATTTAGTTGAGCAATTGTTTTGAACTGTATATACTATTTATATAAAGAAAATAAATGAAGAGTAAAGCTTTTCACATACACCAATCATTTAACGAAAGGAGGAAGATGTAATGAATGATGTTGTTAATTTAACAGAAGCCGCTGCCTATCAAATTAAAGATATGATGAAACAAGTAGAAGAAGAAAATCCATATTTACGTATTTCTGTAAAAGGTGGAGGCTGCAGCGGTTTATCTTACGGAATGGGGTTTGATACGGAAAAACAAGATGGCGATATCGAACTGAATCAGTATGGTATTCATATATTAGTGGATCATGAAAGTGCGCCGATTTTAAAAGGAACAAAAATTGATTATAAAGAATCTTTAATGGGCGGAGGATTTACGATTGATAATCCAAACGCAATTGCCTCTTGCGGATGTGGTGCATCTTTTAGAACAGCAGCAAACGCCGGAAATCCCGAACAATGTTAATAAGAAAAAGCTGTCCCGAAATGAACTGCATCCCAATTATTAGACACATCCTAATAATTGGAGGTGCAGTTCAAAACGGGGCAGCTTTTTTTAATTTTTTACTCAAACATGGAAGTACTGTGTAATGGTTGAACTTTCGCTTTTGGATCGATAAATGCTTTGGCATTGTTAACAGCTGTAGGAGCTTCTCCGAATCCACATGCGATTAGTTTTACTTTACCATCATACGTACAAATATCTCCAGCTGCATAAATTCCAGGGATGTTTGTTTCCATTTTAGAGTTCACTTTAATGGAATTTTTCTCAATTTCTAATCCCCATTCTTTAATCGGACCGAGTGAGGATATGAATCCATAGTTGACAATTACCTCATCAACTTCAATTTCTTCTTTTTCTTCTCCTTTTGCATGTTGAAGAATCACTTTTTCAATTTTTTCTTCTCCTACTAATTCAGCAGGTACATAAGGAGTTTTAATATTTACTTTTGATTTCATTAAGTTTTCAACACTATGCTCATGTGCACGGAATTTATCGCGACGATGGATAATTGTTACTTGCTCAGCAATTGGTTCTAACATTAATGCCCAGTCTACAGCGGAATCTCCACCACCAAATACAGCAACCTTTTTACCAGCGAAGTAATTCATGTCTTTGATAAAGTAATGAAGATTTTTCCCTTCAAATTTTTCAGCTTCTGCTAATTCAAGTTTGCGAGGCTGGAATGCTCCGTTTCCAGCAGTAATGATAATACTTTTTGAGTAGTGAATTTCTTTATTTGTTGTGAGTTTAAAAGTCCCATCTTCTAACTTTTCTACTTTTTCAACTGATTGTTCTAAACAAACGGTTTGATCAAATTTTTGCATTTGTTTAATTAAATTATCGACTAATTCTTGTGCACGAATTTTAGGAAAACCTGCAACATCGTATATGTATTTTTCTGGATAAAGAGCTGATAATTGCCCTCCTAATTGAGGTAAGCTCTCTATGATCTTAACAGATGCTTGACGCATTCCGCCATAAAAGGCTGTAAATAAGCCTGTTGGACCGCCCCCAATAATCGTAATGTCGTAAACTTTTGTATCTTCTTTCAAAACGGATCCCCCCATTCATATACTACATAATTAATATTAACATATTTATGGTCAAAAACGCATGATTTCAAAATGATAAACAATAAATACATAAATAAGAAAAATTGACTAATGAAAATGAGGATAATGTCTTGAAAAAATCTCAGAAAAGTCATATGATGTTTATTGGGCATTATGTAAAGATTTTTTAACAATTTATTAACATTTTTATGTCACATTAAGTGAAGAATATCACAAAATTTATTGGCGAATTGCCAATTATTTGCTTTTTAATACGATGAAGAAATTGATCGAATTTATTCATATTAAAAAGCAAAGAGCAGAAAATAGAAAAAACAGAAAAGGTGGAAGTGATATCATTGAAAAAGCCAAAAGTAGTGATATTAGGTGCTGGATATGGCGGCCTAATGACAACTGTCCGACTTCAAAAAATGGTAGGGGTTAACGAAGCAGATATCGTTTTAGTTAACAAACATGATTATCATTATGAAACAACTTGGCTTCATGAAGCTTCAGCAGGAACATTGCACCATGACCGTGTCCGCTATGATATAAAAAATGTAATTGATAAAAATAAAGTAACATTTGTTCAAGATGTTGCATTAGAGATTAAAGTAGAAGATAAAGTTGTTGTTACAGAAAAAGGTGAAATTTCTTACGATTATTTAGTCGTTGCTTTAGGTGCTGAACCAGAAACATTTGGAATCAAAGGATTAAAAGAATATGCATTCTCCATTTCAAATGTAAACTCTGCTCGTCAAATTCGTGAACATATTGAGTATCAGTTTGCCACTTATAATAATGAAGCAGAGAAAAAAGATGAACGATTAACAATTGTTGTTGGAGGGGCAGGGTTTACTGGAATCGAATTTTTAGGTGAACTTGTAAACCGTATTCCTGAGTTATGTGCTGAATATGATGTTGACTATCATAAAGTAAGAATTGTCTGTGTTGAAGCCGCTCCAATGGTTTTACCAGGATTCGATCCAGAATTAGTGAAATATGCTGTTGCTCAACTTGAAAAGAAAGGCGTAGAATTTAAAATCGGTACAGCTGTTAAAGAATGTACACCAGATGGTGTAATCGTTCAAAAAGGTGAAGAGGAACCTGAAACAATCAAAGCAAATACAGTTGTATGGGCAGCAGGTGTTCGTGGAAACTCTATCATTGACCGTTCTGGAATTGAAGCAATGCGCGGTCGCGTGAAAGTTGATCCGTATTTACGTGTTCCAGGTCATGAAGAAATCTTTGTGATCGGAGATTGTTCTTTAATTATTAATGAAGAAACCAATCGTCCATATCCTCCAACAGCACAAATTGCAATGCAACAAGGTGAAACTTGTGCGAAAAATTTAGCTGCTGTTATTAGAAATAAAGAAGAATTAGAGGTATTTAAGCCAGATATTAAAGGAACCGTATGTTCATTAGGAGAAGATGATGCTATTGGTATTGTTTTTGGCAAAAAATTAATGGGATCTAAAGCAGCATTTATGAAAAAAGTGATTGATAACCGTGCATTATTTATGATAGGCGGTCCTTCACTTGTATTGAAAAAAGGTAAATTAAAACTATTCTAATACGTTTAAAGCGGTTGACCATAAGCAACCGCTTTTTATTTTTTAAAAATTTTCTGAAATTTTAAGAAAATCAAAGAAATCGAAAGGAAAACATATATGTATCCGTTTTCATTAAAATTATTTCTGTCTGTCGCTTCTTTGCAGTTTCAATGAAACCTGATATATTATCAGAAAAGTTATAAAATAAGAGGTGAAGACAAAGTGAAGAGAAAAGAATATTCATCTGGAAAATGTGAATATTGCTCAGGTCAAGGTTATTTTCAATTATTACTCGGTGGATCAGAAACATGTCCATGCTGTTTCGGAACTGGGAAATGTAAATAATAAACATCATAGAATGATTGGTTAATTCGTTGACTGTCTTTCATTCATTCAGTACACTAATGGTTGAATGAATGAGAGGAGCTGTAAAACATGGACGTATCATTACCGCAGTTTATTATTTCAATACTATTATTTTTTGTTCTATTTTTCGGTATTGCCTTTATTATTAATATGTTATTAAGAATGACCTGGATTTTATCCTTTGTCTACCCAATCATTGCACTATTAATTATTGATGATGTGAAATTTATTGAGTATTTTACAAATACAAAATCGGCGTTTTCTAGTTTATGGAATAATTTAGTTCATTTAGCTATTGTAGATATTGTAATACTTTCTTCTGGTTTATTAGGAACAATTGCCGCTGGTTTTACGATGAAAACATTAAGAAAAAAAGGTTATCGAATGTTTTAACTCTCCAGATTGGNGGGTTTTTTTATTGTTGAAAAAAGTAAGAAATTTTAATAAATTTTAAATTTTTTNAGGAAATTTCCTCCTCCTATGAATAATTTTTTCGAATTTAGGAAAGAAATAGATTCGGGAGGAGTGAAAAATAAAAATGGATATAATAAAAAAATGGACAAAGAGATTTTTTATGATATTGTTGTTTACATTAGCTTTTATGGTTACGTTTCAGAAAGTAACTGGCGCACAAATGAATCATGAATCTTGGTATAATACTGTCAATAACGAAATTTATGAATATACACCGAGTGAAGATGGGGAACATTCATATAAGCCTATAGCTGTAGGATATAAGTCTTTTAAAGTAGCATCTGCGAAAGAGACAAAAATATCATCAAGTAAATCTATAAAAGGCTCCATACCTAAATTGGAAGAAGCGATTGATTGGAGCAAATATCCAAAGAAAAGAGTAGTAGCAACAGGATATACAGCAGGATTTGAATCTACGGGTAAACATCCTGGGCACCCTTCTTATGGTATTACAGCATCAGGAGTTAAAGTAAAAAGAGATTTATATTCAACGATTGCTGCAGATACATCGGTTTTCCCAATGGGAACGATTTTGTTTATCCCTGGATATGGATATGGAGTAGTTGCTGATACCGGATCAGCGATCAAGGGGAATAAAATTGATTTATACTATGAAACGGTTGAAGATGTTTATAGTCAATGGGGAAAAAAGACGGTTGATGTATATATCGTTCAAATGGGTAACGGTAAAATAACCGAACAAGATTTACAAGCTCTAAACGAAAATGAATCAATGCAAGTGTTTAGATATCAGTATACTTCCAGTGAAAAACGATAAATATAGATTGGAAGAATGATGGGGCTCTCCGAAAATGGACGAGCCTCATCAATTTTTTATAGGGAAAAATTGATCTAACTTTTTCCCTAGAGAATAACTATTAACGATGTTTCACATCCCAGTCGATGTTAGTCTTCATCTTGAAATGGTGGCAATAATGATAAGGATTGATATAAATGAGGGTGAAGAATTTTACCTAATTTCAAACATCCTTTTAATAGTCGAGGAGAAGGACGACAAAATAACCATTCTTCTAAAATTAAGATTCGATTCTTTTGAATGGCAGTTAACTGTTCCCATGAAGGGCGATTTCTCACCATGTCACGATTCATCTTTTTTGTTTCTACACCAACCCATACTAGACAAATATAGTCTGGATTTCTACGATAAACTTCATCCCATGACAGTTGGATACTTTCTTTGTTAATGTCATGAAAAATATTATTTCCACCTGCTAAATGACTAATATCTGTTAACCAATTTTTTCTTCCGGGAGTAAATACGGGTTTTGGCCACCATTCCCAGTAAAGAGTTGGTTTTTCTGTTATTTTATTTGAAGTCTCTTGAAAAAGTTTTATTTGCTCATCGAAGGCTTCAGCTAAATACTCAGCTTTATTCTTCATACCGATAGCTTCCCCAATTTTTAAAATGTCATGTTTTATGTCCATTAAACGGTGGGGGGTTAAGACTATATAAGGAATCTTTCTCTCTTCTAATTTTTTTATATTTTTTTCCATTCCTGGAACACTTAATGAAGCTAAAACAAGATCAGGTTTTGCTTCTTCTAATAAATCTATATCAATATTTAAATCAGGTCCTACTTTTGAAATATGTTGAATGGAACTTGGCCAGTCAGAAAAATCATCAACCGCAACTAAATATTGGGTTGCTTCTAAATAATGAAGTATTTCTGTATTACTCGGACAAATGGATGCAATTCTCACTCTCTTTCCCCCTTACCTCTTCTATTTTACAATTGCTACTATGTTTTATCATAATGATACTATAATTCGAAATTGTTGGAAGTTTCAGGTATAATATATTTGGAGGTGGAAAAATGTTTACAGTAATAGATCAATTTGATATCCAAAAAGAGATGGAATGTTTAATTGTAGGACTATTTGAGCGAAATGAGAAATTACAAGGAATAGTAAAAGAAGTAGATGAGAAGTTATCTAATCAAATTCGTGAATTAATGAAAGATGGAGATGTATCAACAAAAAGGAAAAAGGTTTCTATTATACATACGTTAGGAAATATCGGTCCAAAACGTTTAGTTTTTGTTGGATTAGGGAAAGAAAAAGAGCTTTCATTTGAAAACTTGCGAGAAATCTTTGGACAAACATTTAAGACTTTATTCAAAAATAAGGTAAAACATCTTTCCGTTGTCCTTGATACATTTACGACCGAAGATTTAGATGCGAATGATGTTGCACACGTCTTAAGTGAAGCAATGATGTTATCTACTTATCAAATACATACATATAAACAGAAGAAAAATGAGCCAGATCATGAGTTTAAAGAGATAACGATATATACTTCCTCGCCTAAAGAAGAAGTAAAGGCTTCATTGACAGTAGGATCTGTCTTTGGAAAAGCGACTAATTCTGCAAGAACACTTGTAAATATGCCGGGGAACTTGTTAACCGCTAGTCAATTAGCTGATTATGCAAAAGAACTTGCAGAGACTTATCAATTTGAATATGAAATTTTAGAAAAAGAAGATATGGAACGTCTAGGTATGGGGGCGTTACTTGCAGTTAATCAAGGATCAAAAGAAAAACCAAAAATGATTGTTTTAAAATATCAAGGGAAAGAAGAATGGAAAGATGTCATCGGGCTAGTTGGTAAAGGGATAACCTTTGATACAGGTGGATATTCTTTAAAAACAAAAGACGGAATTGTTGGAATGAAAACCGATATGGGTGGAGCAGCAGCAGTTTTAGGGGCAATGGAGATAATTGGCGAATTAAAACCAGAACAAAATGTTGTTGCGGTCATTCCTTCGACGGATAATATGATTAGCGGAGAAGCATTTAAACCAGATGACGTAATTACTTCTTTAAGTGGAAAAACAATTGAAATTTTAAATACTGACGCAGAAGGAAGACTTGTTCTAGCGGATGCAGTCACATATGCAAAACATCATGGAGCAGAATATCTTGTGGATGTAGCAACACTAACTGGCGGAGTCATTATTGCCCTAGGTTCAGATAAAACTGGGGCTATGACAAACAATGAAGCATTCTTTGAGCAAATGTTAGAAGCTTCATTGGAATCTGGGGAAATGATTTGGAGATTACCTATAACTGAGAAAGATAAAGAAAAAGTTCGAAATAGTAAAATTGCAGATTTGAATAATTCACCAACCAGAGAGGGGCATGCAATTATGGGCGGAGCCTTTATCGGTGAGTTTGCAGAAGATACACCGTGGATTCATTTAGACATTGCAGGAACGTCAACAGTGAGAAGTGATCATGACTTAGGACCTGCAGGAGCAACCGGTGTAATGACGAGAACATTAGCGTTGTTAGTGGAAAGATTCGAACCAATCAGTTAAAAGAAGCACGGGAAAACTAGTTACAAATAAGGAAGAAGGAGGAATTGAGAGGGGCAATTTCTCCTTTTTTTAATTTTTACACTAGATTAAATGTTTGGGTTAAAGATAAGGATTTGAACGCGTGAATATGAAACTACAAGTTGCAAATAATCTTTATATCTGATTTTATTTTCAAGTTGAAAATTCAAAAATTGTTTTTTAAATAAGCCAGTGAAGTTTATTAATTTAAATTTCTCTGGCTTTTTCCATTAAGTATTGTTTTTTGTCACAACTTCTCCATTACTTAAGTTTTTCTCAGATTCTTTGTATATACATGTAAAAAATTAATTCGTTGACAATAAGAAAATGTATATGGTAAATTAAGAGTCATAGTTTAGTACTTTAACAATTTATCAGACTAAAGGAGATTATTTATTATGAATGCAGTCATCATTGCAGTATTGGTTATGTTAGTGTTAAGTTTATTGAGAATTAACGTAGTATTTTCTCTGATTATTGGTGCAATTGCAGGTGGATTAACCGGAGGAATGACATTTGATGAGATTGTGAAAGTTTTTACGGAAGGATTAGGAAACAACGCTAGTGTTGCTTTGAGTTATGGTCTATTAGGAGGGTTTGCTGTAGCTCTATCAAGTACAGGCTTACCGAATGCATTAGTCGATTTAGTTAGTAAAGGCGTTCGTCAAAAAAACGAAGATAGAAATAAAACATTAACGAAAGTATTTGTTATATTATTTATTTTACTTATTGCTTGCTTTTCCCAAAATGTAATTCCAGTTCATATTGCATTTATTCCAATCCTAATTCCTTCATTGTTAGGGATATTAAATGAATTAAAAATTGACCGAAGATTAATTGCTTCGACATTAGCCTTTGGATTAATAGCTCCATATGTACTACTCCCATATGGATTTGGTCATATATTTCACACGATTCTAGCAGAAAATATAAAATTAGCTGGACTCTCTATTGATATTCAAGATATACCTATGGCTATGGTGATCCCCGTTTTAGGAATGGTTGTAGGTTTATTAATAGCTATTTTTATCTCATATCGAAAACCAAGAGATTATGAACAAAACGATGAAGTGATCGTACAAAAGCAAGAGTATCAACTGAAAAGCGTTCTTTTTGGAACGATATCAATCATTGGCGCACTGCTTGTTCAAATATTGTTGGACTCTATGATATTCGGTGCGTTAGCAGGAATTACTATATTATATATAACAAAAGCCCTTAAATGGAGCGAAGCAGATCGATTATTAACAGATGGTATGAGAATGATGGCGTTTATAGGTTTTGTCATGTTAGCAGCACAAGGATTTGCTTCTGTTATACAAGAAACAGGACATGTAGAAGTGCTCGTTTCATCTATTGCAAATTTAATTGGTGGAAATAAAGCTCTTGGTTCTATGTTAATGCTTATTGTAGGATTGCTTGTAACAATGGGGATTGGTTCATCGTTTTCTACGATTCCTATTATCGCAGTTATTTATGTACCATTATGTTTAGAACTTGGATTTAGTCCGTTAGCTACGATTTCACTAATCGGAACAGCAGCAGCTCTTGGTGATGCAGGATCTCCAGCATCCGATAGCACCCTTGGTCCAACGGCAGGATTAAATGTAGACAATCAGCATCATCATATTTGGGATACATGTGTTCCAACCTTTATTCACTATAACATCCCGTTAATAATATTTGGTTGGATTGCAAGTATGATCCTCTAGATTTTAAACCTCGTGATTTTCACGAGGTTTTCTTTATTCTACTAACGAACTAACAATTTAATATGTTAAAAAATGGAATTTATTCATTGACCAATTTGCTGATACCGCTTACAATATAAATAGTTATTAGTTGTTAGAAAATTAAAACAATAAGGCGTGAGTTTTTTGCTAAAAGAAGGTAAAGATCGTATTGGCCGAAATGCAATATTATTAGCCATGTTAGATGAAGAGGAATTAGTGAATATAAAAACACGCTTGAAAAAATATGATTGGAAATTTTGTACAGGTAAAGTTGGAGCAATGGAGCTGAAGAAAGTTTTAGCGGCAATTGAAACTGCAGCGAAACGAGAGAATATCGTGAACCCTTCCTTTTATCGCGAGATGCATGCATTATATCATGCAACTATTGAAGCGATGTATGGAATCACCCGAGGACAGATCGAACTCGGAGGTCTTCATCGTACAGCAGGATTAAGGTTTTCAGTAATTTCAGGAGAACCATATAATCAATCAGCGGAAGGTAAATGGATTGCGGTAGCTCTTTATGGAACAATTGGTGCTCCTGTACCTGGACATGAACACGAGACGATCGGTCTAGGCATTAATCACATGTAAAGATTAATAAAAGCCTATAGCAATTAGTTGATAGGAGGCTCATACGAATAGATTAATTCTGTTGTATGGCCTCCTTTTTACTTGAAAAAGAGGTGATAAAATCATGATCATTTTAGATGGGAAATCGCTAACGTTAGAAGACTTAAAAAAGATTTTATATCATAAGTCTTTCATCAAAGCGTCAGAAGAAAGCATGAGTAGAGTTCGAGAAAATAGAAAAATTGTCGAGAAAATCATTGAAGAAAAACGCGTAGTTTATGGAATTAATACCGGTTTTGGAAAATTTAGTGATGTATTAATTGATTCAAAAGATACAAAAAAATTGCAAAAAAATTTAATTTACTCCCATGCGTGTGGAGTAGGAGAACCATTTCCAGAAGTTGTTTCCCGGGCAATGATTGCTCTACGCGCCAATGCATTACTTAAAGGCCATTCAGGAGTTCGTCCAATCATAATAGAAAGATTAATAGATTTTGTAAATTTAGAAATACATCCAGTCATACCTCAACAAGGTTCTCTAGGTGCCAGCGGTGATTTAGCTCCACTTTCTCATTTAGCCCTTGTACTCATGGGAGAAGGAGAAGTTTTTTATAAAGGGAAACGGATTCACGCAAAAATCGCTTTGCAACAAGAAGGTTTAGAACCAATTGAGTTAGAGGCTAAGGAAGGATTGGCACTAATTAACGGTACACAAGCGATGACAGCAATGGGAGTAGTTACTTATTTAGAAGCTGAAAAACTAGCATATGAAAGTGAGATTATATCGTCTATTACATTTGAAGCATTGCAAGGTATTACGGATGCACTTAATGAAAAAATTCATATGGCTAGGGGGTATCGTCAACAAGTGGAAACAGCTGAAAGGATGAGGATGTATTTAAAAGATAGTAAATTAACTTCTCGGCAAGGAGAGCTTCGAGTCCAAGATGCCTATTCATTACGCTGTATTCCACAAGTACATGGTGCTTCATGGCAAGCATTAGATTATGTAAAAGAAAAGTTGGAAATCGAAATTAATGCTGCTACAGACAACCCATTATTATTTTCTGATGAAGAAGTGATTTCAGGTGGAAATTTCCATGGGCAACCGATGGCATTGGCCATGGACTTTTTAAAAATTGCAGTAGCAGAATTAGCGAATATTTCAGAAAGAAGAATCGAACGTCTTGTTAATCCACAGCTAAACGATTTACCACCGTTTTTAAGTCCTGAGCCGGGGTTACAATCTGGCGCCATGATTATGCAGTATAGTGCAGCTTCTCTCGTTTCAGAAAATAAAACATTAGCACATCCTGCAAGTGTTGATTCTATACCTTCTTCTGCTAATCAAGAGGATCATGTAAGTATGGGAACGATAGCTGCTAGACATGCGAATCAAATTGTTCAAAATTCAATCCGTGTCCTTTCCATCGAATTAATCTGTGCATTACAGGCGATTGATTATCGAGGATCTGAGAAAATGGCAAAAATTACACATCAATTTTATCAATTAGCTAGAGAAATTGTACCAACAATCAAGGAGGACCGGATCTTCTCAAAAGACATAGAAAATATGTACACATGGCTAAAAAATTTCAATTGGGATCAATGGATGGCTTCCATTCAATCAATTTATAAGGAGGAATTTTACAATGAACAAACAATCTGATAAAAGAGTTGTACGAGTAAAAAAGGGAACAGAAATTGAATGTAAAGGTTGGGAGCAAGAGGCTGTCTTAAGGATGCTTTACAATAATCTAGATCCTGAAGTTGCAGAAAAACCAGAAGACTTAATTGTTTATGGTGGAATTGGAAAAGCGGCAAGAAACTGGGAAGCTTTTGATGCAATCGTAAACACTTTAAGGAATTTAGAAAATGACGAAACAATGCTAGTTCAATCGGGCAAACCAGTAGGCGTTTTTAAAACTCATAAACATGCACCTCGAGTTTTAATATCTAACTCTGTTCTTGTTCCGAAATGGGCAAATTGGGATCACTTTCATGAGTTGGACAAAAAAGGGTTAATTATGTATGGCCAAATGACAGCAGGAAGTTGGATTTATATCGGTACACAAGGGATATTGCAAGGAACATATGAGACATTTGCGGCTGTTGCTCGAAAACATTTCGGAGGTTCGTTAAAAGGAACCATTACTTTAACCGCTGGATTAGGTGGTATGGGTGGTGCGCAACCATTAGCTGTTACAATGAATGATGGTGTAGTGATTGCTGTTGAAGTTGATCGCTCCAGAATTGCTAAGCGACTAGAAACAAAATATTTAGACTGCATGGCTGAATCAGTAGATGAAGCACTAATGTTAGCGTTGGATGCAAAAGAGAAAGGAAAAGCTCTTTCGATTGGATTATTAGGAAATGCAGCAGAAGTCCATCATGAGCTATTACGCAGAGGTATCAAAATCGATATTGTAACAGACCAAACTTCTGCTCATGATCCATTAAATGGATATATTCCTGAAGGCTTTTCACTAGAAGAAGCAGCACAATTAAGGGAAACGAATCCTACAGAATATATAAAGCTATCTAAGAAGTCTATGGCTAAACACGTAAAAGCAATGCTTGAATTCCAAAAAAGAGGTGCCATTGTATTTGATTACGGGAACAACATACGCCAAGTAGCGAAAGATGAAGGTGTAGAAAATGCTTTTGATTTTGAAGGATTCGTACCAGCATACATTCGCCCACTATTCTGTGAAGGAAAAGGTCCTTTTAGATGGGCAGCTTTATCTGGGGATCCAGAAGATATTTATCGAACTGATCAATTAATAAAAGAACTGTTCCCAGAAAATCAATCTCTTATTAGATGGATTGATATGGCGCAGGAAAAAGTTGCTTTTCAAGGGTTACCATCCCGCATATGCTGGCTTGGTTATGGAGAACGAGTAAAAATGGGCTTAGCTATGAATGAGCTTGTGAAGAAAGGCGAATTAAAAGCGCCGATTGTTATCGGAAGAGATCACCTAGATTGTGGTTCTGTAGCTTCTCCGAATCGAGAAACAGAAGGAATGAAAGATGGAAGTGATGCAATTGGCGATTGGGCCATTTTAAATGCATTAATTAATACCGCTGCAGGAGGATCTTGGATTAGTTTCCATCATGGCGGGGGAGTTGGAATGGGCTATTCCTTACATGCAGGTATGGTCGTTGTAGCAGATGGATCAGATTTAGCAAAAGAAAGATTGGAAAGAGTTTTAACGACTGACCCAGGCATGGGAATTATTCGTCATGCAGATGCCGGATATGAAAAGGCAATAGAAGTAGCTAAACAACATGGGGTAAAAATACCAATGTTTCAATAAATATAGGCTCTATTTAAGGGAAAATAGGGCCTCTTTACGGAGGTGCATTATGCATAAATATCAAATTATAATTCGTAATATTGGCCAATTGTTGACAATGGATGACCATGATGGTCCGGTAAAAGGGAATCAAATGAGTCAGTTAACAGTTTATACAAATCAAGCCATAGCTATAGATGAAGGAATTGTAAAATGGATTGGTCCACATGAAGAATCTTTACAATTTGAAGCAGAAAAAATTATTGACGCCAAAGGAAGATTAGTAACACCTGGATTAGTAGATCCGCATACCCATTTAGTTTTTGGAGGATCAAGAGAGCATGAACTATCTCTTAAAATTCAAGGAGTCCCATATTTGGAAATATTGAAACAAGGTGGAGGAATATTATCAACAGTTCAAGCAACAAAGCAAGCGAGTGAAGAAGAACTTTATCAGAAAGCTAAATTCCATTTAAATCGAATGCTTGCTTTCGGAGTAACTACTGTTGAAGCGAAAAGTGGATATGGATTGGATGAAGAAACGGAGTTAAAACAACTTAATGTCATTGATAAATTAAATAAAACGCATGTAGTCGATATTGTTTCAACATTTTTAGGAGCTCATGCGCTTCCAATGGAATATAAAAATTCTCCGGAAGAGTTTCTTGATCGAATGATTAAACTGCTACCGATTGTGAAAGAAAAGAAACTCGCGGAATTCGTAGATATATTCTGTGAAACAGGAGTTTTTTCTGTTGAACAATCGAGAAAATACCTATTAACAGCGAAAAAAATGGGATTTGATGTAAAAATCCATGCTGATGAAATCGATCCATTAGGAGGAACGGAATTAGCTGCAGAGTTGGGAGCTGTGAGTGGTGATCATCTCGTTGGTGCATCTGATGAAGGGATTCAAGCTTTGGCTAATTCAAATACAATCGCTGTCTTACTTCCGGGCACTACCTTTTATTTAGGAAAGGAACAATATGCGCGTGCAAGAGAAATGATTAATCAAGGAGTGGCGGTGGCTTTATCAACGGATTTCAATCCAGGAAGTTCCCCAACTGAAAATTTACAGCTAATAATGAACATTGCTGCATTGAAATTAAAGATGACACCAGAAGAAATTTGGCATGCCGTAACAGTTAATGCTGCATACGCCATTAATCGAGGTGATTCAGCAGGGAAGATTCAAGTTGGTAAAAATGCTGACATTGTTATATGGGATGCTCCGAATTACCAATATATTCCGTACCATTATGGAGTGAATCATGTAAATAAAGTATTGAAAAAAGGGCAGATCGTGGTAGAAAGGAACGAAGAATATGCCATTTATTAAAAAACCTGGCCAAGCAATATTCCGAGATCGTTATATCACAAAAGCAAATGAATTATTCTCGGAATGGAATGAAGAAAAACACATTGATATCGGCCTTATTGGTGTACCTTTATCAAAGTCTTCTATCAGTCATTCTGGTGCATCGATGGCACCGACATCCATTCGAAAAGCATTTTCAAGTTTTTCAACTTTCTCAATAGAATCCGAAAGGGAATTGAACGATAGAAGAATTTACGACTTTGGAGACGTCTACATGCATCCAACAGACATAATAACTTCTCAATCAAGGATAAAAGATGCAATTGCTTTTTCTTTAAAGAAAGCAGAAGCTAATTTATGGATTATTTTAGGAGGAGATCATTCAATTAGTTTTCCTTCTATCCAAGCATTCCAAGAAAAATTCGGAGAAATTGGGGTCATCCAATTTGATGCCCATCATGATTTGAGAAATTTAGACGATGGTGGACCTACGAATGGGACTCCCTTTCGAAGTCTCATACAATCGAATACATTAAAAGGAAATCATTTAGTTCAAATCGGTATACGTGATTTTGCGAATGGAAAGGAATACTATCGTTANGGAAAGGAAAATGGGGTTACTATTTATTCGATGAAAGATGTGCGGGAAAAAGGAATCAAACAAATTATTCAAGATAGCATCAATATGTTATTAACAAGAGTTCAAACCATCTATGTTTCATTAGACATGGATGTTGTGGATCAAGCCTTTGCTCCTGGATGCCCAGCCATAGGACCAGGTGGAATGACTAGTGATATGTTATTAGATGCTATGCGAACACTTAGTCAATATGATTGTATTAAAGCTCTAGATGTCGTTGAAATTGATCCATTTGTCGATATCCGTGACATGACGAGTAAGCTTGCTGCTTATTCCATTTTAACATTTCTAAATGGAATGAAATTTTAATATCAATTATTTTCTGATACAATTGCCCACGCCAACAGGATACAAAATGCATACAAGTATTGTAGGCAAACAGCCAATACTTTGAAGGAGGTATCCTGTCTTGCACGATATGAGAATTTGGAGAAGAAGACCGTTTTTCTTTGGCGGTGCACCTTTCGTTGGTGGATTGCTAGGTGGATTAGTGGGCAGTGCATTATTCTGGCCAAGACCATACCCATATTATTATGGATATCCTTATCCATATTATCCACCTTTTTATTGGTAATGATATTGAGCTCTCCTATTAGGGGGAGCTATTTTATATTCTCCAGCGAACAGCAATGTCAAGTTTACAACATTCCATATTATTTTCGACACCTTGAAAAGCCAAGTGTAAACCATCCGGATTATAAGTTACTAGAGGAATGTTTTTGATGCCAACATGTTTAATTAATTCATTTACTTCTTCATTCTTTGATAATTGAGCAAAAGTCATTAATTGCTGAGCAAATTGTGGTTGTGATGAGATTTGCCTTACAATTTTTAATGCGTCTTGCAACAAGCTTTCCATTAGTTTGGCAGAAGTTTTTAGGAGTGAAGGATTTACCGGGGGAAACTCTCTAATATAAGAGTTTATATTAACAAAATATGGATAGTATGGAACATTAAAGGTGTAAAACGCATACATAGAAAAAACCTCCAACTTAATTGTATAATTTACCATATAGTATTCATCATTGTTACGTATACGTGATTCTTTATTGATAAAGGGGGATAAATATGAGTGGAACATTAATGGATGCACTTGGAATTGAATTAATTACGATTGAAGAAGGCTATGTATTAGCCAAAATGCCTGTGGATGAAAGAACAAGACAACCTTTAGGATATTTACACGGTGGTGCTTCTGTGGCATTAGCAGAAACAGTTGCTAGTGTTGGAGCTTTTCATCTCATTGATGCTAATAAAGAAATATGTTTTGGTTTAGAGATTAACGCCAATCATATTAAATCTAAACGAGAAGGTCACGTATTTGCTACTGGGAAAATATTACATAGAGGAAAATCAACGATGGTTTGGGATATTAAAATAACCGATGAAGATGAGAATCTTATATCTGTGTCACGATGTACGATTGCTGTTGTGCCAAAAAAATAAAATTGAATACCTTCCAAAGATAGAGCTAGATTTGTTATGTTCCCTTATAGGTAGACAGAAATAATAAAAATTCTGTCTATTATAGGGGGATTTTTCTATTATGGAACAATTATAAGAATTATGTTGTAACAATCAAAAAATAGACTGGTATATGTATAAGATATAAAAAGTAAATGTTTCATCGATACTTTTTCCATACAGGTAAAAAAATATAGTAATAAACATACGATATTATAATCATAAACAGTTCAAGGAAAGTAAATTACCTGAGCCCCTGNGAATAGAGGGCTCAGGCAGCATAATATGAACTATTTTTTGTCTAGATGACAGGAATCAGTTCGANTTGGGGGTTCTTATTTTTAAATCACTATTCTTTTTCTTGAAGTTTTTGTTTAAATTTTAAATCATCTCTTACACTTTTATCCCATAACTTTACTCCAGAATAATATGCAGCCCTACTTAATAAATGACCAGCTACAGGAGAAGTTAATAAGATGAAAACAATCCCTAATATAATTCTAGAATTAAAATGACCAAATTCTAAATAAAAATAGATAAACGTCCCCAATAAAATGCACATGACACCAAGGGTAGTACTTTTCGAAGCTGCGTGATTCCTCGTATAAACATCAGGAAGACGTAATACACCAAAAGCTGCAATGAAATTTAATAACGCTCCTATTCCAATTAGCAAGGCAACAATTATTTTAGCTATCTCTGTCACGCTCAATAATGACCCCCTTCTCTAAAAATTTGGCGAATGCAACGGTTCCAATAAATGCTAAAATTCCGATTAAAAGAATGACCTCTAAAAATGCACTCGTTTTTAAAATGATAGAAAGTATTGCAACGATGGAAATCAAATTGATACCAATTGCATCAAGTGCAATAACACGATCTGGTACAGACGGTCCTTTTATTACACGATAAATTAGCAATACCATTGATATGGAGATGATTATTAATGCCATATGAAGGATTATATCCAACATTATTTGCTCACCTCCATAATGGCTCTCTCAAAAGATTGTTTAATACTTGTAATGGATTCTTGAACATCAGGAACATCCATCGCATGAATATATAACACTTTTTGGTCGTCGGAAACATCAACAACTAATGTCCCCGGAGTTAACGTTATTAAATTTGCTAACAATGTAATCTCCCAATCCTTTTTTAATTCTGTCGGGAGGGCAAAAATTCCAGGTTGCATATCTAATTTTGGTTTTATAACTGTTTTTAAGACCGCAATGTTTGACAACACTAACTCTTTTAAGAAAAGTAAGATGAGATTAATAATCGCTATCACTCTCAATAAGTAAAATCTTTCAGTAAAAAATCTTCTCATTAAGAAAAGGATGAATAATCCTAAAATATATCCAACAACGAAAGTTATAGGGTCATAGGAAACTTGTAAAAACATCCAAGTCAATGCTAGTACAAAATTTAATAATATTTGAAATGCCATTGTCATTACTCCTTTAATACGGCTTCAATATATATTTGGGGATTGGTTAATACTTCGACAGCCTGTGATATATATGGTTGTAAAAATTCAATCGATAATCCAAATGCAACGGATAAACCAATGAGTATACCAGCAGGTACGAGAAGTCCTTTGTATGGAACTTTTTCTTCTCCTTCATAAGCTTTAGGAGTTCCCCAAAAGCCGTTAATAAATATTTTCATGACTGAAAAGAGAACCAGTAAACTGGAAAATAGAACAACTAGCGACCCAAAATAACTTTCAGCTTCAAATCCGCCTCTAATAATGAACAGTTTTCCAACAAAACCACTTAATGGCGGAATTCCAGCTAATGAAATGGAGGCAATAAAGAAACTCCAAGCTAGACCAGGGTAATTTTTAATTAACCCACTTATATTCCTTAGATTGCTTGTATTAGTAATGGAAATCATGATTCCAATTAAAAGAAATAATGCNGCTTTAATCAGCATGTCATGGATTAAGTAATAAACTGNCCCCTCTAACGATGTTTTGCTCATGATCGAGACACCGAAAGTTATAACACCTATTGCGGTTATGATATTATAAATGACAATTTTTTTTACGTCCCAATATGCAATGGAACCAATAACACCAGCAATAATTGTAATGATTGAAAGTATTAATAATAACTCGTGCGTAAACGAGGTGTCGTGATAGAAAAGTAAAGTAAAACTTCTGATAATGGAGTAAACTCCCACTTTTGTTAACAAAGCTCCGAAAAGTGCCAAAACAGGAATAGGTGGAGCATAATAAGAGCCTGGCAACCAAAAATATAATGGGAATATTGCACCTTTAAGGCCGAAAACAATTAAAAATAAGACTGCTATGACTGAAATAATCCCTGGTTGACCTAGTTCGGCAACTCTTAATGAAATATGTGCCATATTTAACGTTCCAACAACGGAATATAAATAAGCAACGGCAATAACAAACAAAGCTGAAGAAATGATATTGACCGTTAAATATTTAATTGATTCCCTCAATTGAACATGTTTCCCACCTAAAACTAATAAACAATAAGATGACATTAACATAACCTCAAAAAAGACAAAAAGGTTGAAAATGTCCCCTGTACTAAAGGCACCTATGACACCAACTATTAAGAACTGGAACAGAGGATAATAATAAAATTTTTCTCTTTCTTCCCCAATCGACCGAAAGGAATAGAGTAAGCATACGAATGCTATTATGCTTGTAGTAAGTACTAATAAAGCAGATAGCATGTCAGAAACGAGTGTAATTCCAAATGGGGCTTCCCAGCTACTTATATCTAGGGATTGAATGCCATCGGTTCGTATCTTTTGTACTAATAAAATTGAAACTAACAGTAAAGCAAGAGTTGAAATGGCTGAAATCCATCTTTGTAAAACAATTTGTTTTGAAAAGAAAATTAGGATAACAGCTGTAAACAAAGGAATTAATATAGGCAAAATAATTAAATTAGTCATTTCCTTCTGTACCTCTCATTCTATCCATATTGTCTGTTCCTAGCTCTTGGTAGGCACGATAGGCGAGAACGAGAAAGAAGGAGGTGACACCAAAACTAATTACGATAGCAGTTAAAATTAATGCTTGAGGAAGCGGATCCGTATAATTTGAAGCATTTTCACCTAGAAGGGGAGCCGCTCCTTTTTTTAGCCCGCCCATTGTTAAAATTAATAAATGGGCTCCATGACTTAATAAACCTGTCCCAATAATAATGCGAAGTAAACTTTTGGACATCATTAAATAAGTTGCACATGTAAATAAAATACCGATTACTACTGCCATTAATATCTCCATTATTCACTCTCCCCTATCGTTTGAATAATGGTCATTGTTACGCCGATAACGACCAAATATACACCAGTATCAAATAATACAGCGGTATGCAATGAAGTTTTACCCAACAAAGGTAATTCAAAATAATCGAATGCATGTGTTAAAAACGGAACATCGAAAAAAAGTGCTCCTGCTGCTGTTCCTACAGCGAATAGCAAGCCAATTGCAATAATGATCCGATAATTAATTGGTAAGATGGAAGCAACTGTCTTTATGTCGTAAGTTAAAAGCAATAGCACAATAGCTCCAGAGGTGATGAGCCCTCCGATAAATCCTCCACCAGGATAATAATGACCAGCAAAAAACAAATGAATGGAGAAAAGAATGATGATAAATGTAGCTACTTTACTTACAGTTTTAAGAATGACGTCATTATTTTTCATCTTTCTTTCCTCCTTTCTAATCGTAGTTTAATCATCCCATAAATACCTAAAGCCGCTAAAGCTAATACACATATTTCAAACAATGTATCGAATCCACGGAAGTCTACAAGAATGACGTTAACCATGTTTCCGCCACCAGCTTCTTTATACGTATTTTCAACATAATATTTGGAAATCGAATCAAACATTTTTGAGCTATGAGCGGATATGGCTATTAACGTAACTATGACACCGACTCCAATTGAGATAATTGCATTGTTTAGTTTAAATCTCATTCGTTCTTCACGTTTAAGCTTCGGTAAATGGTAAAAGCATAATAGGAATAAAGCTACAGACACTGTCTCAATGACTAATTGTGTTAAAGCTAAATCTGGAGCTCTAAATACGACGAAAAATAATGAAACTGTATATCCAACGGCACCGAGTGCAATGATGGATGTTAAACGAGATTTAGCAAAAAGAATAGTGATAGAACCAATAATTATTACGATTGCTAACAATAGCTCATAAATACCTATTGAAGAGCTATCAGCTATGTTAATGGTAAATGCTTCCTTCACCCAAAGTGAAAAAGCAAGTATTCCAATAAAGAAAATGAAAATATAAACGAGGTATGTTCGAATAAAACCTGTCATATATTTTTTAGTTATTCTAAACGAACCTTTGTCTAATAAAGATAACATATGATCATAAAAATTATTAAACGACAATGATTCAGGGAATATACCGTATATCGATCTCCATTTTGCCTCTGTTCTGTAAAGGATTACGCCAAATATGATAACACCAATTGTCATATATAATTCTGGGTTTACCCCATGCCAAAAGGAAATTTCAACTTCATAACGCTGCAATTCATTTAATAATGAAGGCAAAATGTTAGTTGTTACTGGTTCAATAATTGTTTTCGAAAGAATATTTGGAAATAAGCCAAATACAACGACTAGTGAAACAAGAACGATTGGTGAAATTAACATACCAATAGGTGCTTCATGTGGCTTTTTCTCTAATTTTTCTGGCTTGTATTTTCCGGTAAAGGTCTTAAAGACAATAATCATGCTGTATATAAATGTAAATACACTAGCAATCCATGCTAAGATTGGAAACAGCATTCCCCATGTATCTAAATGGTATAAATCCATTTGTAAAAAGCGAAGCATCCCTGTAAAAAACATTTCTTTACTTAAAAATCCATTAAATGGCGGTAAACCTGCCATGGAAAATGCCCCAATAACTGCAATTGTAAANGTAATTGGCATAAAGGTCATTAATCCGCCTAGCTTCCGGATATCTCTTGTCCCTGTTTCGTGGTCAACAATCCCAACAACCATAAACAAACTACCTTTAAAGGTTGCATGGTTAATCAAATGAAAAACAGCAGCTACAGTAGAAACAATATAAATGTTCTCTGATAAAAACTCATAGTGTAATGCAGCAGCGCCAGCGCCTAATAATGACATAATGAGCCCAAGTTGACTAACAGTGGAAAATGCTAATATTCCTTTTAAATCTGTTTGTTTCACTGCATTAAAAGATCCCCAAAATAGCGTAAAAATTCCTACTAGTGAAACCAACCATAACCAAACAGAAGAAATAGCAAATATCGGACTTAATCTAGCCACTAAGTAAATTCCTGCTTTAACCATTGTTGCAGAGTGTAAGTATGCACTGACAGGTGTAGGCGCTTCCATTGCATCAGGTAACCAAATGTGGAATGGGAATTGTGCTGACTTAGTGAATGCTCCCAGTAAAAATAGGATCATGGTCGGAATAAATAAATCGTGTTTGGCAATGTTCCCTAAGTTAGACGTAATTTCTGTAATATTAAAGGTACCTGTCATTAAGTAAAGGAATATAATTCCTCCAAGCATTGATAAACCACCAAATACGGTGATTAGCATGGATTTTTGGGCACCATTTCTTGATTTTTCCCGATCGTACCAATAACCGATGAGGAAAAATGAAGAAAAACTAGTAAATTCCCAAAACATATAAAGAACAATTAAGTTATCGGAAAGTACAACGCCAAGCATTGCTCCCATAAAAAGGAGTAAATAGACGTAAAAAGTATTTAATTGTTCCTTGTCTTTAGCTAAATAATAAATCGAATATAATACAACTAATGCGCCAATTCCGGTAATGAGTAACGCAAAAAGTAATCCTAGTCCATCAACTTTGACATTGAAATCTATGCCAAAAGAAGGAATCCAACTGTAGGATCGATAAATGAAATTTCCGTTTTGAATTTCAGGTAAGTATTGAAGAAAGTATGTAAATAAAAGAATGGGAAGAAAGAGGACAAACCATCCTGTATGTATATTTCGAAAATATTTATAAAAAAATGGAACTATGATTGCTAGTAGAAACGGTGCAAGTATCGCTAAATGTAATAGTGACAATGTTATCCTCCTTTACATTCAAATCCTAAATTATACTTCTTTTCCTATTATCAAAATAATTTTTAAATAGGGTGATTTATTTAACTCAAAAAAATTATAACGTAAAACTTATGACATTGCATGTGTAACCTTATAAAATCATAAGTTTCCATATTTATCTAACAGGTTGCATAAGTAACTTTCGAATTTTTTCTTTATATGTATAAATTACACGATTTGGCTCAAAATATTTATTAAATCTTCTACATGAAGAGTGACTGATAGTATTTTGGCAGGTGATCCAATCGTGATAAGAAAGTGGATTGTTTGTATATGTATTTTTGCCACATTTATTGCAACAGGTTGGTATGTAAACGAAACGATTGAAAAATCAAGCAATCCCATTGTAGCTAATCGAAATACGAGTTTACTCCCACTTTCAACAGAAGTTGAATATACTGAATTCGCACCTGCATTTAAACCTAGACAATATGTACGAATATCACAATATTTAACTGAAAATGCTTCCACTCGAAAATAATTAAATGCAGTCAGCTATTTCGCTGATTGCTTTTTTTATGGAAAAATTTTGATTGAATACATCTATGAAATCATTGATAATCAATATAGGCTATAAAGAGGGAGATTCATCAATGAAAAATACGTATTATATTGGTTATTTTCCTTTAGTATCAATCTTTTTATTTAGTTTGTCATTTGCTATTTTTGCTCAAATGAAAATAATAAAAATCCTCCAATGGCTTGGATTATATGATGGAATCTTGTCTGTATTCGAGGAAAAAGAAGTCAAATTGACTTTATTAATTATCTTGATAATGTTCTTTATTATGTTGTTTTCCGCTTTAAAGTTATTTGCCCAAACGGTAAATGAGGTCTCTTTATTGTTTTTTTCAAATGACCGGGAAGGGGATGTATTAAAAAATATTCGTCCAGGAAGTGTTATATTTTTCTTTGGCGGAATGGTATCAATTTTTTCTTTTTTTAATATTAAGGGACTATTATTAACATTATTAATTAGTACGGTTGTTTACTTTATTTATTTTGTTTACAAAATAAGTGATACCTTAACGATCGGTGGGATCGTTGGAGTAATCTTTTTTCAAGTTTTTACATGGGGAGTATGTAGTGTTATCATTATTTACAGTTTACTAAAATGGTATAATATACTATTAAATAGTTTTCAAATTCCTTCTACATAAAAAGACCTGCGTTCATGTTTTTGAACGCAGGTTTTCTATTCTTGTAAGATTTCTTTCCAAATTTGCATATGAATGGCTTGATTTGAAAGGTGATCCATACTTTTCGGCTGGTCATAACCGATCCAAATCCCTGCCGTATAATTTTTTGTATAACCGACAAACCAAAGGTCTTTAAAATCATCAGATGTACCAGTTTTTCCACCAATCACAACCGTTGGGAAATATGCTGAACGACCTGTTCCGTTTATAACCGTATCATGGAGAAATGATCGCATGATTTTAATCGTTTGTTCATTCCAGACTTGTACATGTTTTTGGTTCCATTCTAAAATTGTATTTCCGTTCGCATCTGTAACTTTTTTGATTGTCTTTGGATTTTTATAAATCCCTTTTGTAGAGAAAACAGTATATGCTTTCGTTAATTCCAATGGAGATAATCCGTATGTAAAACCTCCAATTGCTGCCGGTAATCGATAATCATCTTTCGTTATTTTTTCAAAATCAAACGCCTTTAAGTCATGAAAAGCATTATTAATTCCAACTTCATTTAATAAGCGAATTGCTGACGTATTGAGGGAATAAATAAAAGCTTCTCTCAAAGTAACCTTTCCATATTCATACCCTCCGTAATTTTTGGGACAATATGATTGAATGCAAATATTACTTGCGTCGACGAAAGAATGCATTTTTTCAGGATATCGTTCCAAAAATGGAGCGAAAACTAGAATAGGTTTTATAGCAGACGCAGGTTGTCGATAGGCTTGATAGGCGCGATGGAAATTTTGCCTTTCATAATTTTTCCCTCCAATAATGGCGGAAATTTCATTTTTCTCATGTTGAATTATAACAACTGCCCCTTCGATTGGTAATGGTTGTAAATGTTTTTGGACAGAAGCCTTTGCTTTTTTTTGAATATTTCGGTTTAACGAAGTATGGATGTTAACTCCTGAATTTAAAAGTTTGGTTAATTCCTTTTCTAATTGTTCATCTGTTAAGTGTTCGTTTCCTGGTTGATTTTGAATAAGATCTTTCAATTCCTTTAGAACATAATCGGCATAATCTGGATATAAATATTTCCTTTTTTTTATGTTTAATCGAATTGGTTCATGGATAATAGAATTAAATTCTTCTTTTGATATTTTCTTTACTTTTAATAAGTTTTTTAATAATTGTTGTTGACGTTTTTTTGTATTATCAAAATTAGTAAGTGGATCATACAAAGTAGGATTGTTAGGGATTGCTGCTAAAAAAGCCATTTCTGCTTTAGATAATTCCTCAGTATGTTTTTGAAAATAAAATTGACTAGCGGATTCAATCCCGTAAATTCCATGTTGAAAATAAATTGTGTTTATATATAACTCTAATAGTTGATCTTTTGAATAGTTTTTCTCTAATGAGAGAGTATAAATAATTTCATTCCATTTCCTTTCAAACGTTTTTTCGTTTGTTAAGTATAAATTTTTGGCTAATTGCTGGGTTATAGTACTACCACCTTGTTTAAGGTCTGATGATTTTGCATTGATGAGTGCTGCTCTAGTAATAGCAAGAAGATCGATTCCTTTATGTTGATAAAAATTCTGATCTTCATTAACAATTACTAAATCGAGAAAAAACTGAGGGATATCCTTCAATTTTTTATAAATACGGTTTTCATTTTGATAGATTTCCGCAAAAGGTTGACCATTGTTATCGAGTAAAAAGGATGTTTGAGACAAATGAATAACTGGTTGATTACTGGATAATTTTTCATATGCTTTTATGGCATTTTCGTATTCTTTAAGAGTCATAGAAATAAGCAAAGGAAATGAACTAATAAGTAACAATATAAATAAAAAACCGGTCAATTTTCTCAAAATGGTTCAGCCGTCCTTTAAATTACTTACTATGTGAGCGCGTATTTCCATGGAAAGAATGTTTCAATTTTGAATGTGTATTTTTTTCTTTTAAATTTTTCATACTCCACCATAATAACCCAAAAGCAAATAGGAATAAAGAACTTGTGATATAAAATACTGCGGAAATTCCAATAAAACCCGAAATCATTCCCCCAAATGAAGGACCGATAACGTTTCCTAAAAAACGAAAACTTGTATTATAACCTAAAACTTCTCCTTGAATCGATAGTGGAACTTCATTTCGGATATAAGCTGTTACACTAGGAGTAATTCCTCCAACTGCAATCCCAAGCAAAAATCTAAATAATATTAATTGCCATACTTCATTAACTAGTGCTTGAGGAATAAAGGCTATTGCAGAGGAAATTAATAAAATTTTTAAGACTTTCTCATAGCCAATTGAATCGCCTAATTTCCCCCATTGTCTTGTAGCGAGCAAATTTCCAAAACCGGTTGCAGAAAAAGCAAAACCGGCTAAGAATGCCACATTCTCAGATCCGTTTAATTGATTTACATAGAGAGCCAAGAGTGGTTGAATACTAAAAATCCCGATTTGTACTAGTAAAGAAATAAGCATAATTGTCAATAAATCACGACTTGTAAATATATAGGATAGGACTTCTTTTCTACTGTATTGTTTCTCTTTAAGTTTCTTGTCAGTTCTTTTTTCCCTAATGGCAAATAGAACAATCATTGTTGCTATGGCAATAGAGATAGAAGTATAGATAAAAGTATATTGAAATCCAAACTTATCTGCCATCATTCCTCCAATAACCGGCCCAAAGAGACTTCCTGTTACATTACCAGTTTGCAATGTTCCTAATGTTTTCCCAGCAATTTCTTTAGGGGTTTGCGAAGAAATAAACGCAAGGGATGTCGGAATAAATCCTGTAACTGCTCCCATAAACATTCGAAGAATAAATAATGCGATAACCGAATGCATAAATCCCATGAAAAAAATCGATGTTGCTATACCGAAACCTGTAATAACGAGAATTTTTTTATAACCATATTTATCAGCAAATCTTCCCCAAATGGGCGACATTAGAAAGGCTGTTAAGAAAGTAATACCGAAAACGAAACCAGCCCATCGTTGTACGTATTCTTCACTAAAGTCTCCCATCGTTTCAATATATAAAGAGAGAAATGGCATAATCATCGTAGCACTGGCAGCAACTAAGAAATTGGCAAACCACATGATGATTAAATTTCTTTTATGAACCTGGATAGCAACCACCTTCTTGAAATATTTCGTTTTACTAAATATTAATTATAGCAGACTTTCATAGGTTAATAAATACGAAATCCGAAAATTACGAAGATAGAAATATTTTTCATAATTCTTTCTCGGTAAATAAAAAAAAGATACCTTTGTTGAGGTATCTTCAATTCGAGACGATCCATTAATTAAAGTACTCAGATTCTAATATTTGTAGATTTTCCAAGCTTTTTTTCGCCCAATCCGATGGGTCATTGATCAATTCACGTCGCATGTTTTCTATAGACTTTTGCAACGATTCTTTATAATCTGGTATAAAATCTTCATATTTCTTCACCATTTTTCTTGGAATGTTTGCTTGTTCTCTATACGCTAGTGCTTTTCTCTCGTGGAAAAAAGG
>JGI1652J44930_10000081_pt1 | contig 34761 bp, 32 predicted proteins | sample NewIslsDNAsample_FD_44930 | JGI IMG/M metagenome (IMG submission 44930)
AAATAACGTCCGCAATCCGTAGTTGAGTTGGTTTCAAAACAGATGCAGCAATAATGGCTCGCTGATCACCATTTGCCCCGGCATGAGCCAATCCGCGTAAGGCTCCTAATACAAAAATATCTCCAGTAGCCTGGATAACACCACCAGGGTTAACATCCCCAGCAAACAAAACATCGCCTTCAAACGAAAAAACCTGACCAGAACGAACGGTTCCGACTCGTAATTGAATTCCAGCTTCATTTTCCAGTAGATATGGTTTACCGTTCGTTTCAAAGCTTTTGACCACTAAATTTTTACGGGTAGCAAACATCTCACGCAGTGCAATTTCTTCTGTTTTGGTAATCTGTCGATCACCAAGATGAATCAAAACGTCCATCTCTGGACCATCCCAAATCTTCGTTGCATGATTGTTTTCCAGCTTTGCTTTCAATTCAGCTAAAATTTCAGTGAAGGGGCGAGAATCGTCGAGATAAAACAGAAGACCATCCTTTGTTCCTTTGATCGTGATACCTGGTTTTAAACTGTTTTCCATCTTAAGCTTCACCCCATCAGATAAAAGATTTCGCTATTTTCCTTCATTTTCCTTCTCCTACAACTTGCGCAAATTAAATCGAAAAAAGGGAAAATTGACGAAGTGTTTCATCATCACTTTTCCCTTCTTCCATACCGTATTACATCTTTTTCAACACCACTTCGGTCTCANATTCGGCTTTTACCTCGCTTTTAACGCCCCTTAACCGTTTACAAAACTCCCTTCATAAATGGGATTGTACTTCAATTACCCACTTCTTTATATAGGAAAACATAAAACAACGATCATTCCCTATGCTCCTTATGATCAAACTTATGCAAAAAAAAAACATAGACGAAGTGATCATCGACAACCTGTTTCATACGAATCAAAGATTAGCTGGATCCCTTATAATTCCATTCTCACGCATACTATAATACCGTTGATCACCAATAATAATATGATCAATTAAATGAATACCAATTGTCTCTCCAGCCTTATGCAATCGCTCCGTAATGGCTAAATCTTCCTGACTTGGTGTTGGATCACCACTTGGATGATTATGAAAACAGATGATTCCAGCTGCACTACATCGAATAGCCTCCCGAAAAATCTCTCTTGGATGGACAACGGAGCTGTTTAAACTTCCAACAAAAATACACTTCTTATCAATCACTCGATTTTTGGTATTGAGAAACATGCAAACAAAATGCTCCTGTTGTAAAAAGCGCATCTCTTCCATCACTAACTGAACGGCATCAGCGGGACAGCGAATTGCATCTCTCTCCTCTGGTAATGCTTTCATCAAACGTTGCCCCAATTCAATCCCCGCTAGTATTTGGACTGCTTTTGCTGGGCCAATTCCATGGATTTGCGTAAGTTCATGATAGGAGAGCTGCGCCAGACCCTTTAAACCACCTGTTTGCGCCAACAGGCGCTGAGCTAATGCCACAACTGATTCCCCAGCACTTCCCGTNCGAAGTAACAACGCAATCAATTCAACATTGGAAAGATGCTCACGTCCTTGGCGAATCATACGCTCACGCGGACGTTCCTCCTCCGGCACGTCTCGTAACATTAACTGTTTTTTCGACATTTCTCCCTCTCTCCAAAAAGATTTTGGGCAGATTCGCTAAGTTGATGAACATTTTCCAGTCACAAAATCATTGATGTGATAGCCCATACNGCCCAACATCTGTGTAAGCAATGATAAGGACAAACCCACAACATTAAAATAACACCCTTCAATTTTATCAATGAACGAGGCACCAATTCCCTGAATTCCGTAAGCACCTGCTTTATCCAAGGGCTCGCCCGTTTGGATATACCATTCAATTTGTTCTTCACTTAATGGCAACATCCAAACATCTGTTTTTCTAGCTTCCACCTCTGATCGGATTATTTCGCCGTTGCTTACCTCTACCAACGCAATTCCACTAATCACCTGATGTGCTCTCCCTTGCAAACGCATTAGCATGCTCATCGCATCTGCTTCATCTTGAGGTTTGCCCAACATTTCTCCNTCACAGACAACCAATGTATCTGCGCCAATAATGAGAGCACGGTCAACTTGATCCGCAACACTACGTGCTTTGCGAAGAGCAAGTTCTTTCACTGCCGCTTCTGGAGCGGTTTCCAATAAAGTCTCATCCGCATTGCTAGGTTTGATCGAAAAAGAAAGGCCTAGCTGAGCCAAAAGCTCCCTTCTTCTCGGTGAAGCAGATGCAAGAATTAAATTGACTGTCATCTCCTACAATCGACCTTTCTTCTTATCGGGTAGTTTCAATGATCTCGCTATCACAGTTTAACAAAAGAAGCCAACCGCAACAACTAACACCCATTCTTCAATCCTATTTGGTTTTAAAGCTGTTCAATGCTATTTATATAGCGTACCAATCCTTCTTGAATTTGAAACATCATAGCGATACTTGGATTCACTTTGGATTCATTGGCACTTTGTATCGCCTGATCCAATGATTGTAATATTTGAAGCATCTGATCCCTCTCCTTTTTGGATAGAAATTCTTTGCGTCGATTGGCCTCAGCTAAAACCTGACGATACTCTTTTTCAATCCGAGGCTGAAGATNAACAGAACCCTTTTTCGACATACTGGCAATAGACTGTCGACTTAATTCCTCAACGATCTTCTCACTACGCTGCACAATGGAAGCAAGAGCATGACTTTTATTTGTTTGCAATGCAATTGAATGCTTTCGTATATAGACATTGATTCCGAATTCCCGATATCTTTTTGCTAGTTGAACTGCATCCTTTTGTGCAAAACTCACTCCTAAATAAATGCGGTAAGGTGATTTCGCTGATATCACAGCCGCAAGNCCATGTTTGCGAAGCGAACGAACTTTCTCTTCAGCACCCGATCGATGTTGAAAAATCCCAGCCTGGAGCAAATACACAGGTTTGGATTGTTGCACAGGTTTGGTATTCTCTTGCTTTGGTAAATATAAATGTGAATCAATGCTATTTTTGGAGTAGGTTGACTCATTTGAAAAAAAGATTGATAGAATTGAAATCCCCATGATTACCCCTACTAAGATTGCCCCAAGAATCGACAGCAGGAGCGAAAGCATCTCCTGCTTTCCTCTTTTTTTGTTCATTTGAATGGATCGGGTCACTCGTGAATGCCAATAGTTTTCATCGGCTGCTGGTAATTCGATTGTCATTCTGTTTGACTCCTGTTGTTTTTGTTTCGGTTTCGTCTGAACAACTGTTTGGTCAATCAGCGATTGTTTGGATTGCTTCTCTGGCTGAATCAGAATTTTTCGCTTTTTATCTCTTGAGAAGAGCGTGACTTTTGGCCCCATCCTACTCCTTCCTCTCTACCAAACTTTTAATACTAGCTTATGACATCATAGAGCAGATAGAACCATGTTCCTGCAATTGCAAGCACAAAAGTTTCAACACACTTCTCATATGATCAATGAAGAAACTTGCCAAATTGAATCGTGATATAAATAAGAAATAACAATACCAAACGCCAAATGCGGCCCAAACGGAATCGGAGTTTTTCTGTCAATCTTCTTTCCAAGAAACCATTTCCAGATAATATAGACCATTCCACTCACTGTAGCAATCCAAAAGGCAAAAAGAATCGCGGGTAAACCAACAGCCAAACCACCCAGCCCCACTAATTTCGCATCACCGATGCCAATCCCTTTTGTTACAACCGCGAGCAGAAAAATACTTACACCGCTAATCAACATAGANAAAACATAGTGCATAAACAATGTCGGTTCAACAAGCCAACGGATCACACACAACACCAGAATGGTTGGATAAGTCATCATATTGGGAATCAGTCCAAACCAGTAATCTGTTATCGCAATTAACATTAATATCAATAACAATGGAACAAATAAGTAGAACTTGAAACTTGTTTTCCACTGTAACCACGACAAAATCGTAAATAATACAAAGATACTTGTAACCATGAAGCGAAATTTCCAATGTACAGAATTAAACCTTCCCTGCAGTTGCAGTGATAATGTTGGCAACCAATAGGAAATCATCGACCCTAAACAAAGCCACAACATCAATCCGACCATAGCGCCAAACCTCGATAAATTTTGTTAATACGATCAATATTTGGAAAATATTTTAGCAAGGCGATATTCATATGTCAATCAATAAAAAAAAAACTTGGTATACAACCAAGTCTTAAACCAGACATACAAAGATCACCTCATCTCGGGCTCCATCCAATGTTCCGCTTGTAAACACGAATTCATTGCAATTGTTGAATATCGCGAGCAATTTCTTTCGGCTCCGGGTTTAAGCCATCATAAAATTTTCTGACTTTTCCGTTTTGATCNATNAAATAAAATCGGCTTGGATGATTGATCATAACCGGAACTTCTGCTGTGGGTCCCTTGCTTTTGGTCAGATTACTTTTAAACGCGGTTTCAGTGATTTTGTTGATCTCTTCAAATGAATAGCCAGTTACAAAATACCAATTGGAAAGATCAGCATGATATTTCTTGGCAAATTGCGTTAACACTTGTGGCGTATCGTACTCGGGATCAACACTAAAGGAAATAATCTTGATCTCGACTCCTTGCGCTTTTAACTCTTGTTGTATTTTAGCCATATTTGCGGTCATGGGCGGACAAACGTTGTTGCATCGAGTAAAAATTAAATCTACTAACCANAACTTTCCTTTCATATCATTGGCGGTAAATGGCTTTCCATTATGATCAACCGCTTGAAATGAAGGGAGATACCAATTTAGTGAGGTAACATCATTGCTTTCTTCCTGTACTTGTTGCTGCTGATTGGGTTGGGAATGCTGTGGATTCGCTGTATTGCACCCCAAAATAAGAAACATCAAACATAAATAGGAACATAAAACAAACTTGTAATAGATTTGGAGCACCTCCTTTCCCGATCGGCAATCGACTGAAAATGAAACCATCTTCAAACCGGAAGATGGTTTGCAAATTGAATCGTTCCTATAACTTATTGAATGTCTGTTCTTTCTCCTTCAATAATTCTACGTAACGATGGGAAACGCGCCAAATATCACCTGCACCCATTGTCATCAATAGTGTTCCCGGTTGCACATGTTCAAGCAAATACTGAATAACCTGCTCATGGGTTGCAATAAACCTGGTATTTGGATTGCTGTTAGCCTTTACTCGCTCCGCCAACTCTTCAGCGGTAACACCAGGAATTGGCTTCTCACCAGGTGGAGCGTAGATGGTATTAATGATCACTTCATCCGCATGTGTAAAAGCATGACTAAATTCATCCATCAGCAAATGGGTTCGAGAATATCGTTGTGGCTGAAACACAACAGTAATCGGCCGATTGAGAGCTTTCGCCGCAAGCAAAGTTGCTTCGATTTCGGTTGGATGATGGGCATAATCATCCACAACAAGAATATCATTTACTTCCCCAATAACTTGAAANCTGCGTTTGGCTCCTTGGAAAGAATACAATGCATCTGAAATTTCGGAAAAAGGAACCCCAACCTCTGAACAAACAATAATCGCTGCCAAAGCATTGGCTACATTATGATAGCCAGGAATGGATAGCGTCACTTCACCTAATTCCTTTTGGTGATGTAATACCGTAAATGAAATTTCACGCTGATTTTCGCGAATATTGGTAGCCGTATAATCTGCCGGTTGATTCAAGGCATATGTAATCACATTGCCTTTCACATGTTTCCCCATTTCCCTTACATATGGATCATCCCAACAAAGAATGGCAGTTCCTTCCGGTTTCACCTGGCTTAAAAAATCACGATATGCTTGAATGAGTTGATGAAAGTCACCATTATAATTTTCCAAATGATCTTTTTCGATATTGGTTACCACCGCGAGGTAAGGATAATATTCCAAAAAAGTTCCATCACTTTCATCCGCTTCTGCTACCACATATTCACTTTTCCCCGCTTTTGCATTCCCCTTTAGCCCAACAATCTCTCCACCAATAATATAGGTAGGATCAACTTTACAAATTTCCAATGTCTGAGCAATCATGGACGAAGTAGTTGTTTTGCCATGTGCGCCTGCAACGGCAATCCCTTTTTTCTTGTTTAGCAGACGAGCCAACATTTTCGAGCGATGAATGGTCTCAATGCCCTCTTTTTCCGCAGTTACACGCTCAATATTATCGGGGGCAATACTGGTTGAATATACAACCGTATCAGCACCGATGACATTGCTTGCATCATGGCCAATGGTGATCNTAGCGCCTCGCTTCTTGAGACTTTCAACCAAACGATTTTCTGCAACATCCGAACCAGATACCTGGTATCCCAGTTCAATCATCACACGCGCAATTGCACTCATTCCATATCCACCGATGCCGACAAAGTGAATATGTTCTTTTCCCAACATCAATCACCAACCTTTTCGTAAAATCAAAGCTGTAAATTTATTTAACAAAAAAANGACGAATTTCAGCGATTAAATATAAAGAGCCAGTTATTAATAACAGATCTCCTTCCTTTTGAATGGATGTTGCATACTGAACCGCTTCCGCCGCTTTTGAAAAATGCTGCACCTTTTTCTGAGGTTGCAATTCTTTGACTTTTTGTGATATCTCTTCTGCCGATAAGCTTCTCTCCTGATCAGCTACTTGCGTTGCAACGACTTCATCAGCCAGCGGTAATAGCTCGCGCAACATCAACTNTACCTCTTTATCTCGCATCATAGCGGTTAACAAAATCAATCGATCATATGTATACAGTTCTTTTAATGTCGCTGATAACATTTTTACCCCATCAAGATTATGCGCTACATCGAGCAAGATCAGAGGTTTATCATTTACGAGTTCAAATCTACCTGGCCAGGTTGTCTTCACGAGCCCCTGATAAAGCTGGTCATCTTCAATCAAAGCTGCATAAAATTGTCTTAAGACCTCCAGAGTCATGACTGCAGTTGCAGCATTATCCAGTTGATGCTGTCCAAGCAATCGAATTGAAAGNTTCGGAATGGAGCGGAAAACATTCGAAAAGTCGAACTCCTGAATTGTCCTGGATCGCTGCTTCAACTGAACTTGAAAATCTTGATCAATTTGATAGAGCGCTGCTTTTTTTTGCGCAGCCTCCTGCTTGATCACTTGTTGTGCTTCAGGATCTCTGGCACTGGAAACAACTGGCACTCCTGGTTTGATAATGGCAGCTTTCTCTTTTGTAATCTCAGCAATGGTATCACCAAGTAATTCCTGATGATCTTTACCAATTTGAGTAATCACACTCACAATGGGATATACCACATTCGTCGCATCAAGTCTGCCTCCCAATAGTGTTTCCCAGACAACAAAATCCGGATAAACTTCATGAGCGAAATAGCAAATTGCAATTAAAGTTTTCAGCTCATAATAACTAGGTGGCTCGAGCCCTTGTTCTTCCATTTCTTGAACAAAAGGCAACAGATGATTTAACCAATGGAGAAACGATTCGTCAGAAATNGGTTGGCCATTTACCTGAATTTCATCATTCCACTTCGTTATGTAAGGTGATGCATATAAGCCCGTATCATAGCCGGCTTCTGCTAAAACAGAAGCAATCATCGCAGCAGTTGAACCTTTTCCATTGGTCCCTGCAATATGAATAAATTTCAAACGTCGTTCAGGATGATCAAGACGAGCGAGCATCCATTCCATTCGCTCCAGACCAAATTTCATCTGATTCTTTTTTGTATTTAAATAGTTGAATGCTTCGTCTATTGACTGAAACAATGCCTTCATTCCTTTCAAATCGAAGTCCTCTGGAAAATCCACTCCATCATTTTTCCATAAGGCAAAGACAGACGTCAATAAAAGAGGAAGGAATTCCTTCCTTTTAACATGTGGAAGCTACGAAAATTATTTACTAATACCAAAAACTGATTTGATATATTCATACATCCCGACGGGATCCGCTAAAAACGTGATGATGAGAACAGCACAGATCAACATGACACTTAAAAAGATGAGAAATAAGATTCCACGATACGTTTTCTTGACCATGGATTTCACTATATTCAAGGTCGATATCCCCTTCCTACTTCTCTTATCCATTCTACACTCTTATTCTCTACTTTTCATCATCATCTGTCTAGAGGAAACCGTTTACGAATTGTTCGATCCTTTTTCTGCTAACAAAAATAAAAACCCAAGGTCTCTCCTGGGTTATGTTACTTATCATACCTTAGTTACGAATTGGCCACAAATCGACGATGAGCTGATGAATTTCATTTAATTGCTCCATCTCTTGCTCCAACTGCTTTTGCGAAGTTGGTTCGCTCGCAATGGCAATTTCATTGCGATAACGATGAAGACGTTTGAGGATCCGTTCGGGATAAGCTAAATAGACAGCCAATAATCGCTTCTCTTTTTTCTTTAGTGGAAACTCCTTTTCGTAAAGTTGCAGCAACTTGTGGGGCGATTGCAAATGCGAAAAACGTTGAATCAACAGTGCCAAATCCCGCACTGGACTATCAAGTGTTGCATGATCAAAATCAATCCAATAAAATTGACGATCATCAGCAACAATATTGCTCCAATGAATGCGATTATGACAAATTGTATACCGAGGTGCTTTTCCGTTCTCCACCCGGCGAAATTTTTCCATTCCACGAACTGCAAACTTCAGCGAATGGCGAATGGTATCATAATGCTTAGCGAAACTATAATCAAAGGGTGAAGGAAACTCCTTCTGCTCTACTTCCTCTTTTACATTTCTAATTTTTTCTTCTTTTTTCCGCCATTGTTGAATCCAATGATGATCAATTGTTGAATACCTCTCTTTCTCCAGTTGCACAATTTGTGCAGCAATACGATGGAACTGGGCAAGCGATCGGACAAGTTTCTCTACTTCCGGCTTAGCTTTTGCCTTCTTCCATGGCGTTGCATACCAACACTCGCCTTGTTTGGATACAAGTGTCTCACCCGTTTTTGTATGTATATAGGGTAATAGATTCGCATACCCTTTTGCGCGTATTTTCTCTAGACACGCTTGGATAAAGGCAAAATTTTTTGGATCAACCCTTGTCTGTTTCACAAAAAATTGTCCCTCTGCACAAGCAACATACCACGTATGGCGATGCTGTCTAACCTGATCAGGACGATCCCAACCAAACGCTTGCAATACTCTTCTTATATTCAAAGCAGTGGATGATCCATGCAAAGTGAAACCACCTCTTGTCTAATCTTGACTTGATGCTCTTTCGGAATGACAATTGGGAATATAAACAATCTCACCTTTTTCCAGCTCCCGGTCATCCAAACCGTTTACTTGGCGAATCCGACTCGGCGAAATTTCATAACGTTCCGCTAATTTTTTTACAGAATCATGCTCTTGTACAATGACCATCCGCATCGATGTGAAATTTTCTTCTTTCTCTTTCAGCAACCATTTAGCCCAATCATCACCCGTTTCTTCCGGCTCATCAGCCAACGCTTCATCAGTAACATGTTCCCCCTCTTCGGCAAGTTCCTGTTGTCCACTTCCCTCTTGTTTAACATCTTCTTCATCTACTTGTTGTGGTTCCTCAACTTCCGGTACTTCCGCCGCAAGATGCGAACGGTCTTTATTTCCAGGTCGTGACGCAGATTCATCCACTTGCTTTTCCTGCCCGGAAACCTCCACTTTCTTATGTTGCTGGTCTTCTGATTGAGTTGCTTGTTCTTCCACCTCATGAATCGCCTCCGAACCTGAAAACATGGGAACATGCTGTTCTGTGATTTCTTCCGCTTCCTCTTTTTCCGGCATTAATCCATCAATCAAGAGAATCGCATCGATTTGCAATTCAAAAGGAGATAAAACCTGATAATCAAATGATTCAATCTCAGCTGAAATATGCTTTAATTGCGCCCGATCGCTGGGGAGTGTGATCTCAACCGGGATCAAATATGAAAGCTCTTCTCGCTTTTTACCATCATAGACTTCTGCTTCATCGGATGTCTCTCCATAATAAGCACCCTTTAAACGCAAAAAACCCTCAATCTTGAGATGATCGCCCTTTTCAGTAATTTCAACATCGGGATATAAATCTAATTCCAATAGTTGTTTAATTTGTGGTTGTTGTGTATGCAAACGAACATTTTCACAAATATCAAAACGAAGTTGATGAAACTGCTGTTCCGTCAATCCGACCCCTCCTTTAATTACAAGCATTGTACTTACACTATATGCATCCAAATGTTGGATATACTATCGAATCACAATATAATTTCTTATTGGTATGTTAACTACAAAAAAAGCCCATCGAAAGAAATCGATGGGCAAAAAAGAACTAAGAAGTTTCCTTTGAAAAACATCAAAATCAACATAGAGCTTATTTATCTAACTTCATAAGCAATTATAATTTTTTTAAAGCATTGCGATTGGCTTCAATGGTTCGCTCAATATCTTCAAATGTATGTGCAGTTGAGATAAACATCCCCTCAAATTGTGAAGGTGGTAATAAAATGCCTTGCTCCAACATATGGCGAAAATAAATTTTAAAGCGATCAAGATCAGCCGTTTTGGCTTGTTGATAATTGGTGACCTGTTCCTCAGTAAAAAACAAACATACCAATGAGCCAACTTGATTGACACAAACCGGAATTCCAACTTCTTTTGCATTTTGCCGAAAGCCTTCCGCCAACCGTTTTCCCTTTTCTTCTAAGGATTGATATTGCTCAGGCGTCATTTCTGTCAGGGTTGCCTTACCCGCTGCCATGGCAATAGGATTACCGGATAGAGTTCCCGCTTGATAAACAGGACCATCTGGAGCAATCAATCGCATGATTTCCTCTTTACCACCATAAGCACCTACTGGTAAGCCACCGCCAATCACTTTCCCCATTGTGGTCAGGTCAGGTATGATCTGATAACGACCCTGAGCCGAATAATAATCAACGCGAAAACCTGTCATGACTTCATCAAAAATCAGCACTATTCCATTCTCTTCAGTGAGTCGACGCAATTCGGCTAGAAACTCAGGTTTCGGTGGAATCACACCCATATTTCCAGCTACCGGTTCTACGATCACAGCGGCTAATTCCGTGCCCATTTGTTCCATCACCAGTTGTAGCTGCTTTACATCATTGTAGGGAGAGGTGACCGTATGTTGGGTAGTTTCCTGCGGAATACCCGGACTATCGGGTAATCCCAATGTTGCAACGCCTGACCCTGCTTTGATCAGCAAACTATCTGAATGCCCGTGATAACTGCCTTCAAATTTTAAGATTTTTTTCCGGCCTGTAAAAGCACGAGCCAACCGCAACGCGCTCATCGTCGCTTCAGTTCCCGAATTAACCATCCGCACCATCTCAACAGATGGCATCCGGTCGATGACGATTGCAGCCATCTCAGATTCCAGTTCAGTTGGCAAACCAAAGCTGGTTCCTTGCTGTAATGTCTCGGTAACCGCTTCGACAACTTTTGGATGTGCATGGCCAAGAATCAAAGGCCCCCATGAACAGATATAATCGATGTATTCATTGCCATCCAGATCGATTAACTTCGATCCTTTTCCTTCTTTAATAAAGATGGGCTCCACATCCACAGCACGAAAGGCACGAACGGGGCTGTTTACCCCGCCTGGAATTTGTTTAACTGCTGTTTGATAAGCTAACATGGAACGGTCATTTTGCAATGGCGCTCAACCTTTCTATCCAAGAATGCTTTATTCTTCGCGTAACCATCTGGCAACTTCTTTCGCATGATATGTTAGGATCAAATCAGCTCCTGCTCGTTTAAAGCCCGTCAATGTTTCCAATACAATCTCTTTTTCATTGAGCCAACCATTTTGTGCAGCTGCTTTCACCATGGAATACTCTCCACTCACATTGTAAGCGACAATTGGCAAATCAAATCGTTCTCTCAGTTGGTAAAGGATATCCAGATAGGCTAAACCTGGTTTTACCATTAACAAATCAGCACCCTCCATCATATCAGAAGTAGCTTCACGCATCGCTTCACGTCGATTGGCCGGATTCATCTGATATGTTCGCCGATCGCCGAATTGAGGTGCTGAATGAGCTGCATCACGAAAAGGACCATAATAACTCGACGCATATTTGACAGCATATGAGAGAATGGGGATTTGCTCAAATCCAGCCTGATCCAATCCAGCCCGAATGGCTGCTACAAAGCCATCCATCATATTAGAAGGAGCAATCATATCTGCACCTGCACGTGCTTGTGATATCGCTGTTTCCACAAGCCGTTCTAAAGAAGAGTCGTTGACAATCTCACCATTTTCCACTACCCCACAGTGCCCATGTGAAGTATATTGACAAAGACACGTATCTGCAATCACATAAAGCGATGGAAATTGCTTTTTTATATAGCGAATCGCTTGTTGTACAATCCCATTCTCATGATCAGCCTGTGAACCGCGTTCATCCTTCTCGTTTGGAACACCAAACACCATGATCGCTGGGATGCCCAAGTCCATTACTTGCTGAATCTCATCCTGTAATTGATCGATGGAAAAATGATTAATGCCTGGCATCGATGGGATTTCTTGCTTGATTTGTTCTCCCTCAACGACAAAAATGGGATAAATGAGATCCGTCAGATGGAGTTGAAATTCCTGCACCATGGAACGAATCGCCGCATTTCTTCTTAAACGCCGATGACGATGAAAGTGTTGCATAGCCCTCAACCTCACCTCAATTACGAATTGATCCTTTGATGAAAAGTTTGTGTTTCAGTAAACTTATTTATTATTGTAAAGTGCAAATGGCATTGACCAACCCATCAATTGTATATGGTTTTGCCACTCTATCGACTGTCAAGCCAACTTCACGGGCGGTCTTGGCTGTAACAGGACCAAGGCAAACAATCTTCACCTTCGCCAACGTCTCTTTCCAAGCAGGAGTCACCTCTGCCAACATTTGTTGAAAATACCTTACAGTCGATGAGCTGGTAAAGGTGATCAGATCAATAGCCCCTGCTTGTAATTCCTTTAGCATACCAGCCGCATTTTCATATGCAGGAACAGTATCATATGCATCCACTGCGTCAACTTCGCACCCCATCTTCGTCAGTTGAATCGGCAACAGATTACGAGCAATATTGGCACGCGGTAACAGTATCTTGTCTCCGCTTGAAATCACGGAGCACAGCGCTTCCACCAACGCTTCTGCAACATGCTCTTCTGGCATGCAATCCACAAGAATGCCCAACTCTTCCAATGCCTTTTTGGTTTTGGGACCCACAACCGCTATTTTAGCTTGAGCCAATTGGCGAATATCGACTTTCTTTTCTTTCATTCGCTGGAAAAAAAATTTTACGCCATTCACGCTTGTAAAAATAATCCAATCATACTTCTTAATTTGCTGCAACGCTTGATCCAACTGTTGTTGCCTACGCGGTGGAACCATTTTGATCATCGGATAGATTAATGGCTCTCCACCCAAAGCACGAATTTTTTCAGCTAGCGGCTTGCTCTGCTGTTGCGACCGCGTAATTAAAATACGTTGACCTAACAAAGGTTTTTGTTGTGTCCACTGAATTTTCTCGCGCAAGTGTACAATTTTCCCGATAATCACAAGGATGGGAAACTTTCGCGAAAATCCTTGCATTTTGGCCACGAAATCCGCGATGGTTCCAACTTCCACTCTTTGCTTTACCGTTGTTTCTCGCTGAATAAGAGCAACGGGAGTGGTGGGAGTATAGCCGTTTTGAAGCAGCTGCTGGAGTAAATCCGATAGCTTTTCCAATTGTATAAAAAAAAGAAGCGTATCCGCACACTTTCCACAAGGTCGCCAAGCGGTCGATAAGGAATGATCTCGCATATCAGCAAACACCGCAAAAGAGGAGCTGATTTGACTGTAAACCATCGGGATACCAGCAGAAGCCATAGCAGCAGTCATCGACAAAACGCCAGGGATCACTTCATAAGGAATTTGTTTGGCTCGTAAATATTCGGCTTCCTCGCCGCAGCCACCCAATACAAAGGGATCATCATTGCTTAAACGAACCACACAACAACCATTTTTCGCTCTTTCTACCATGAATTGTTTGATTGTTTGTTGTCGACAAGAACCCTCGACGCTCTCAAATGCAACCTTTTCTGCCTTTGCATTCGCATAGGCGATCACACGTCCATGCATATATCGATCATACAGCACCACATCTGCTTGCTCCAGTATCCGCAGGGCTCTCACTGTGAGACATTCAGGATCACCTAAACCTGTTCCGACAAAGTAGACCATTCCCGTCATGAACACTCACTCCTCAGACGGTTGTCAACAGCTCCTTTGCTCCTCGTTCCATCATCCACTGTGCTAAAGCTTGACCGACTTGCTCTCCCTCCTGACCAGTCATGCTTTTTCTGATTTTTTTCTTACCGTCTGCACTGGCGACAAATCCGGTTAAACGAATCCGTTCTCCTTGCTTTTCTGCATATCCAGCAATCGGAAGATGACAATCGCCTTGAAAAGAAAATAGAAAAGCCCGCTCAGCACGGATACAGCGAGCCGTCTCTTCATGGTGAATAGATTGCAAAAGCTGTATGAGCTCCCAATCATCTTCCCGGCACTGGACTGCTAGTGCTCCCTGCCCGACTGCCGGAACCATTCTTGATAACGGCAATTTCTGTGTAATTTGGTGCTGCCAATTCATTCGCTTCAGACCTGCTACTGCTAAGATGATTCCATCAAATTCACCTTGTCTTAATCGTCTCAGTCGAGTATCAATGTTTCCACGTATGGGCTTAATGGTCAAATCAGGACGATACGCCAATAGCTGTGCTTGTCGACGCAAACTACTCGTTCCGATCACTGCTTTTGGTGGCAATTGATCAATTGTTGTTGCAGTCTCACTGATCAGACAATCAAATGGATTTTCGCGCTGTGGGATCGCAGCAATCACAAGACCCTTGGGACTTTGCGCAGGCAAATCTTTTAAGCTGTGAACAGCAAAATCAATTTGTCGTTCCAGCAAAGCGTTTTCAATTTCCTTGACAAACAAACCTTTTCCGCCCACTTTCGCCAACGTAACATTCAGAATGCGATCGCCTTTTGTCGTCACTGTATTTAGTTTTATTTGTAAATCAGGCCGCTTTTCTTTTAACTTCTGAATCACCCAATTGGTTTGGGTAATGGCTAGTCGACTTTTTCGTGATCCAACAATCAATTCTCTCATCGAATTGCTCCTCCACAATTACAATACATCTCTTTTCGCATCAATGATAATGAAGACACTTTTTCTCTTACTTTATTCATTTGGTTCTGATCAATGTAATCTTCCAAAGCAAAAATATATTTACACAGTTCCAGAATCTCTTCCTGATTGGGTGATACAGATAATTCCTTCATGCGAACAATCGGATCGCGCAACAATTGATTCACAATGCTTTTGGTTTGTTTCCGCAAGACACGTTTCTCTTTCTCTGTCAAATCAGGCAATTTGCGCTCAATCCGCTGCATCACTTCCTCTTGTACCGACAATGCTTTTTCTCTAAGGGCACGAATGATCGGAACAACACCCAACATTTGCACCCATTCATAAAACTTGGCTACTTCTTTGTCAATCCATTTTTTCACTTTCTCCGCTTCTTGTGCGCGAAATGCCTTGTTCACATCAACAATCCCTTTTAAGTCATCCAGATTATATAAACACACCTGCTCCATCTCGGCGACTGCCGGATCAATATCTCTAGGAAGAGCAATATCGATGATGAACAAGGGGATCTTGCGATTAGAGACAATCGGCTTGAGTTGACGATATGTTATAATATATTCTGGTGAGCTAGTTGAACTGATCACAATATCTGCCTCTTGCAAAACCTCACCTAGTTTGTCCCAGGTATAGGCTACACCTTCAAATTGATCCGCAATCTGCTTTGCGCGAGCATAGGTGCGATTCAATACAATGGTTTTGGCTCGATAAGAATGAAAATGTTTTGCGGTCAACTCCGCCATCTCACCAGCACCGAGCAACACAACTTTTTTATCATCAAAGCGATCAAAAAGTTTCCTTGCTTTCTCAACTGCTGCATATCCAACAGAAACCGCATTGGCTCCGATTTCGGTCTCGCGATGAACTTGTTTGCCAAACGTAATAGCTTGTTGAAATAATTTATGAAAGATGGTTCCTGTTGCTTCAACTTCACGCGCAGTAAAAAAAGCATTCTTCACTTGTCCTAAAATTTGCGTTTCGCCAATGATTAATGAATCCAACCCCGCAACAACACGAAAAAGGTGGCTTACAGCCTGTTCATTTTTTTTAACGTAGAGATATTTTTGAAATTCTTCTTTTGGAACATCAAACCAACTCTCCAAAAATGCTTTCGCATAGTATTCACCCGTATGCAATTGATCACAAACAATATATAACTCTGTACGATTGCATGTACTAACAATGACACCCTCTAAAATACTTTTCATATTGCGCAAGTGCGATGTCGCCATTTTCAGCCGATCATCTGAAAAAGCAAGTTGTTCACGCAATTCGATCGGCGCTGATTGATGATTCAACCCAATTGTAAGTATATGCATTGATTACACTCCTACCTGAGTGACTAAATCATGATTTCATGCAAATGTGTTTTCATCGAAAATTTTTTTATAATTATTTTGTATAAGTTCACCCTATAATAATCCTTTCTTATTATAGCACAGTGATTTTTGCCACCTATTTTAGACGTGTGAACAGATTTTGAAGCAATTAAGACATTTCTTTTACGTAGCAGGTACATCAATGATACTAAAGTATATAATAAGAGGGATGTGGGCATGTATGCAGAAAGGAGAGTAATCATGCAAAAAAAGTTGATCGGCTTCTTTCTGATCTTTGCTAGTATTCTAATGCTCGTGGTCAAAACCCAGCTGGCTCCCATAACCTCCTTTATCTCATGGCCCTTTCTCCTTTTTTTTGTGAGTGTCATTCTAATCGCTGTCTCCTTTACCAATCAAAATGATAAACTTGCACTTGGTGCAGGGATCGCTGCAGCAATTGGGTTATTTATCTGGGGCAAGCAGTATGTCGATGGTTGGTCAAACCACTGGAGTATCCTCTTAATGCTCATTGGCTTTGCTGTTTTCTTACAATTCTTTATTAATAAGCAAAATCTAACTGCCGTAATTGCGAGTATCTTGACGCTAAGTGGCATTTGTGCTTGGCCCGGCTTAAATGACATCGCTTCGCTGGCTTCCATCGCACCGACATTAAACACTTATTGGCCCGTCCTGTTTCTTGGTTTAGGTCTTTACTTTATCATACGCAAATAGCCGAATCCACAGATCCGGCTATTCAATATTTAACGCAACCCATTGTCTTTGTTTAATTTGCTGTACGGTAATGGAAGTTTGGAAAAAAGCAGATAACTGGTCCGGGGTAAGCAATTGATCCGTCTTTCCTGCTTTAAAAACCTTTCCCTCACGCAACAGCAGCGTGTGGGTAAAGCAGGGCAAAATCTCTTCAATATGATGGGTTACATAAATCAAGGTAGGACCATGTTCCTGCTGGGCAATCTGTTGAATCATTGCCAAAACCTGTTCACGGGATAAAAGATCAAGCCCTGTACACGGTTCATCAAAAATCAGCAGTTCTGGCTTCGCGATTAGGGCCCGAGCAATCAACACTTTTTGCCGTTCACCTTGAGAGAGGGTTACATACGTTCGACCAAGCAATTCCTCACAATGAAACAATTTGAGAAGTTGCATCACTTCTTCTCGTTCATCGGCTTTTATCTCCTCATAAAAGCCGATGGTTGCATTTTTTCCGCCCATAATAATCTCTTCCGCCGTCGCCTCTCCAGGCAATTGGAGCTGCAGCGAAGAGCTGACCCAGCCAATTTTTTTGCGCAATTCCTGGATCACGACTTTGCCAAATTGCTGTCCAAATACACTAATCTCCCCTGAAGTTGGCCATAAATAGCCATTAACAAGATTCAATAACGTTGTCTTACCCGAACCATTGAGGCCGATAATGGCCCAGTGCTCCCCTTCCTTTACCTCCCAAGACAGATTTTGCAGAATGTTTTTTCCTTGACGTCGGAAGTAGACATTTTTCATTTCGATGATCATAGGCAATTCCTTTCTAGTCTTTTCCTCTTCCCTGTGAAACAGAAGTATATCCTACAACAATGGCAAAACAATATTATTGTAACTTTATCGCGAAAGTTTCTTCTCTAACAGTTTTAAAAGTTCGTCTTTCCCTACACCCGTTTGTGCTGAAAATGGCAGCAAATGATCTTCTGGCATTAGTGATAACTGCTTACGAATCACGTTTAGATGCTTCATCCACTTTCCCTTGGCAATCTTGTCAGCTTTCGTAGCAACCACCATCATGGGGATCTGATAATACCTTAAATATTGCACCATTTGCTGATCATCTGCTGTTGGTGGATGACGAAGATCAACAATCACAATGACAGCTACTAAGGTAGACCTGTTTTGAAAATACTCCTCCAACATTTTGCCCCATTTTTGGCGCATCGTTTTGGATACTTTCGCATATCCGTATCCCGGTACATCAACAAAATAAAATGCTTGATTGCAACGGTAAAAATTCAATACCTGTGTTTTCCCCGGTTTGGAGCTTGTCCGAGCTAAATTCTTGCGATTCGCCAAACAATTAATTAAAGAAGATTTGCCAACATTGGAACGCCCAGCCAAAGCAATCTCTGGCAGGGCGTCACCCGGAAACTGATCCACTGAGACAGCACTTCCGATAAATTCAATCTGTTTTATCTTCATTTTTATTCCTCACCAAAGCAAGTTTCAGCACTTCATCCATATGTGATACAGATGTTACCGTTAGATTCTTTAACACGCTTTTGGGAATATCAACTAAATCTTTCTCATTATCTTTTGGTATTAAAATGTGTTGAATACCAGCCCGATGGGCACTTAATGCCTTTTCTTTTAAGCCTCCGATCGGCAAAACACGACCTCTTAACGTAATCTCCCCTGTCATCGCCACATTTTTGGAGACAGGGATCCCGGTCAAAGCTGAAATCATCGCAGTTGCCATTGTAATCCCCGCAGATGGGCCATCTTTGGGGATGGAGCCTTCTGGCACATGGATATGAATATCATACTTTTCATGAAACTCTGGATCAATATCCCATTGCTCTGCGCGGGAGCGAATGTAACTAAACGCTGCCTGAGCTGACTCTTTCATAATCTCCCCTAACTTCCCCGTTAGGGTAAGCTTTCCTTTCCCTGGAACCAAGGTCACTTCAATTGATAGAATATCTCCACCGACCTCGGTCCAAGCAAGCCCTGTTGCGACGCCAACCTGATCCTCTTCTTCCATCACACCATAACGATATTTGATCGGGCCTAGATATTTGTGCAAACCTCTTTCCGTAACCACAAAGCGTTTCTTTCTACCACCAACAATCTCCTTTGCCGCTTTCCGACACAGTGTACCGATCATTCTTTCCAGATTGCGAACGCCAGCCTCGCGTGTATAATTTCGAATTAACTTTAAAATCGCTCCTGTATGGATTTGAATATTTCCAGGTTTGAGGCCATGCTCTTTGATCTGTTTGGGCAATAAGTATTTTTTAGCAATTTTCTCTTTCTCAAATTCTGTATATCCTGAAATATGAAGCACTTCCATTCGATCTAATAACGGCTGTGGAATATTGTACACCGAATTGGCCGTAGTGATAAAGAGAACCTTTGATAAATCAAAAGGAATCTCAATGTAATGGTCACTAAACGCTGTATTTTGGTTCGGATCAAGGACCTCTAGCAGCGCCGAAGCTGGATCACCACGAAAATCCATCGACATTTTATCAATCTCATCTAACAAAAAAACAGGATTCTTACTACCTGCTGTTTTCATTCCTTGGATGATTCTTCCCGGCATGGCGCCAACATATGTGCGTCGATGACCTCGGATCTCCGCTTCATCTCGTACACCACCTAATGAAATCCGAACAAAGCGGCGGTTTAACGCGCGGGCAATGGAGCGAGCCATTGAGGTTTTACCTACACCAGGAGGTCCAACAAAACATAAGATGGGGCCTTTCAATTTATTTGCCAATTTTTGCACAGCCAAATATTCCAAAATGCGCTCTTTTGCTTTGTCAAGTCCATAATGGTCCTCATTTAAGATATTCTCTGCACGCTCAAGATCTAAATCATCTTCCGTCATCTTCTCCCATGGTAATTCCAACAACCATTCAACATAGGTGCGAATCACTCCACCTTCAGCAGATGTCGTCGGAATTTTTTCTAAACGATCAATCTCTTTGTCAACTTTTTCTTTTACCTGTTCTGGTGCTGACAACTTTTCAAGCTGTTCTCGCAATTCTTCTACTTCTGCTAAACGTCCCTCTTTCTCGCCTAACTCTCGCTGAATGGCTTTCATCTGTTCGCGAAGATAATACTCTTTCTGTGTTTTCTCCATCTGCTTCTTAACTCTTGTGTTAATCTTTTTCTCTAATTCTAAAACTTCTTTTTCATTGTGAATAATAACAAGCAGCTTCTCTAATCGTTGTTGCACATCAATGGTCTCCAACAGCGTCTGTTTCTCCGCCGTTTTAATTGGTAAATGTGAAGCGATAAGATCGGATAGTCTTCCTGGCTCTTCGATATCGGCTACTGCAGCATAAATATCCGGAGATAGTTTTTTCGAAAGACGTAAGTATTGTTCAAAGTGATCCAAAACAGATCGCATTAATGCCATTATATCTAAATCATCGCGATTGATTTCCTGAATCTCTTCATACCGAACTTCAAAATACTGATCGGTTTTCACATATTCAAGAATGCGCGCTCTTTTCATTCCTTCAACCAAAACACGAATGGTTCCATTTGGTAGTTTAAGCATTTGACGTACTTTCACAATGGTTCCAACTGAATAAATATCTTTCGGTTCGGGATTTTCAATTTGCAGCTCGCGTTGAGTTGAGAGCAAAATCAAGTTTTCATCCACCATTGCTTTTTCCAACGCCTGAATTGACTTTTCGCGTCCTACATCCAAATGTAAAACCATACCTGGAAATACCAAAATACCTCTTAAAGGTAATAATGGTAAAGAAGTACGTTCCTCTTCACTTGCAGCCATACATGCACCTCCTACGCTGACTTAGAAGGAACAGATAACAGCTTTGTCTGATTGTATCCTATCCTTTATTTTTTGTCTACGTACCCAACTTATCCCATCGTTTTCCACCCAAAAAAACTCTATGAAACCGGCAACGTTGATACACGGGACAAAAAATGTTCCTTCTCATCTTGAAAAACATGCTGTAATACCTCTTCCCATCTTTGGACAGGAATCACTTGAATTCCTTCCATATGGCNAAAAATCGCTTGCATATTTTCAGCTGGAATTAAGACACGTGTCGCGCCTGCTTGTTTTGCTGCTTCCACCTTGGCAATAATGCCACCGACTGGCTTGACGTTCCCGTGAATACTTAATTCACCTGTCATCGCCAATTTTGCATCAATCGGAATGCCTTTAATGGCGGAATAAATTGCCACGGCAATTGTAATTCCTGCTGATGGTCCATCCATTGGCATCCCACCTGGGAAATTAATATGCAAATGATAATGATCAGGATCGATATTGGTTCTACGCAAAACAGTTAGCACATTCTCAACCGAGTCCCTGGCCATACTTTTTCTCCGCAATGTGCGCCGACCACCACCCATTTCCTCTTCTTCTACCACTCCTGTCAATTGCACCGTTCCTTTTCCCGGCTTGGCAAGAGTTGCGGCCACCTCAATCTCAATTACCATGCCAATATTGGTTCCATAAACAGCCAAACCGGTTGCCAAACCAACTTGTGGCTTTTCTGGCATTTTTTGCTCTGGTCGCGGGGACAATTGACTGTTGTGAACAACCCATTCCATATCCATGGCTGTAATTCTGGACCGTTCCTCTGTCATGGCTAATCCCATCGCTGTTTGCACCATATTGACCGCTTCACGACCGTTTGTCGCATATTTTTTCACAATCGCAATTGCTTCTGGGTCGTAGTCAAAACGCACTCGTTGGCAGGCCTGAATCGCAATCTGTTCAATTTCCTGCGGCAACAATGGATAAAAGAAGATTTCTGTACAGCGTGAACGTATGGCAGGCGGGATCTCTTCAGGTGTTCGTGTTGTCGCTCCGATTAAACGAAAATCCGCAGGCAGTCCATTTTGGAAAATATCATGAATATGTTTGGGAATATTGCTATCCTCTGAACTATAATAAGCACTTTCCAAAAAGACTTTTCGATCCTCTAGAACCTTTAATAACTTATTCATCTGCACCGAATGCAGTTCTCCAATCTCATCGATAAACAAAACGCCTCCATGTGCCTTGGTCACCGCCCCTGGTTTGGGCTGTGGCACTCCAGCAACGCCCATCGCACCCGCGCCTTGGTAAATCGGATCATGGACTGAACCAATTAGTGGATCAGCTATTCCTCGCTCATCAAAGCGAGCTGTGGTCGCATCAACCTCGATAAATTTGGCATCTTCCTTAAAGGGCGAAGACGCGCTTCTCTTTGCTTCTTCCAAGATTACGCGTGCTGCTGCCGTTTTTCCTACACCTGGCGGCCCATAGATAATCACATGTTGTGGATTCGGTCCACAGAGAGCAGCCGCTAACGCACGAATGCCATCTTTTTGACCTACAATATCTTGAATGCTCGTTGGACGTGTTTTTTCAGCGAGTGGTTCCGTGAGCGAAATTTTACGCATGCGATTTAATCTATCCAATTCTTTTTGTGACTCTTTTTCAATTGCATGCTTATTGGANTGATGATTACGCAATAAATTCCAAAAATAAAGACCGATGATAATGGAGAAAAAAACTTGTAAAAATATCAGGATCGCAGTCCAACTCATCACGAATCACCCTTTTCGGTATGACCATTTACTCTTAGTATGACCGTGATGAGATTGCGATATTTACCTCTTTTTCATATACATTTCAAATGCCCAATGCAACATTGGAATAACCGGATAATCCCACTCGCCCATTAACTCACAAGCTTCACCGCCAAATCCACATTTAAATTGCAACAACTCATAAATGGGATCTTCCGTGTCCAAATTGATACTAATTCCACGAAAATCGAAGATCTCATCGCCCATTTCAACTGCATCTTGAATCATTTTCCAACGCAATAAATAGGATGCAGGATCATCATAATGATCACTCTTCTTCACTCCATAAATATCCCAGGTATGACCCGGCACTCGGATTGCTAAAGCAGCACTCAATAATTCTTGATCTTTTCTCGCCATATAAAGCTTAATTCGATGGGGATCTTCAAAGGTTAGCGATTCAAACATATCTACAAAATATTGTAAATCACGCACTTGCGTTTTCTCACGTTTTGCTTGTTCCTTCATNAGTTGATGAAATTCGGGCAAATGCCTTTCCGTTCCTAATTCAATTTTCACATCATTATGTTCTGCCAGGTAAATTCTCTCTTGCCAAAGAGGATCGAATTGCGAAAAAATTTGTTCAAGTGTTTTTCCTTTTAGATTCAATCGATACACAAATTGGGGTTGAACAGTATCAAAACTATCCTCAAACATTGTTCGTTTCCAGCCCATCGCTGCTAATTCCTGTTGAATATACTCAACTTCATTGGAAACATAATCGGGTTGAATATCAATTAGTCGCTTATTTTTCAATCCATGCGCTTTAAAGTTATGTATACTATCGATCAGATTCTGTGCTGTCCATTTCCGAACGACCAAAGGGGGATCCATTTTGACGGTAAACACTTTTTGTTCTTTCAAACGATGAAACAAGGGAAAAAACCAATCCTCCAACTTATAATCGCCAAACCAATCGATCAGGGGACCACGTGGGATATAAGCTAAATACTTATTAAGCCCAGGCACTTTTCGATACAAAATAATCGTAGCGCCAACAATGGTTCGTTGCGTATTCAACCAAGCGATGATCTCACTTGACCATTTCCACTTCCCTTTTAAATCAGCCCAAGACGGGTACTGCAAAAAGTTATGGTACGGATGCTCGCGAATAAATTTCATATAAACTTCCTGATCAATTCTTTCAATTCTTAACATAATCTTCACCCCATTTCTATGAAGTTTGATCCATCTTGCCATGTGAATTTGTTGATAAGGCCGAACTCTTTCATTTTAACACGAAAAAGCATCTGCCATCAGTAGCAGATGCTCAAACTGTACACAAAGATTTTGGGCGATTCATTGCACAACACACGCTATCTCTTAGCTTGTAATATTTATGCACTTTCTTCTTTTGGATTAATGACTTCACCTTCACGTGTTGTTAGTTTCGGTGCGACGTTTTCAAGCACTGTTTCCTTGGTGATACTGCATTTGGTTACATCATCGCGAGATGGAAGATCAAACATGACATCCAACATAATGGACTCAATAATGGCCCGCAAGCCCCGTGCACCTGTTTTCCGTTTGATTGCTTCATGTGCAATTAAACGCAAGGCATCTTGTTCAATGGTTAATTCAACCTGATCCATTTCTAGCATTTTCTTATACTGTTTGACCAAAGCATTTTTCGGTTTTGTCAAAATCTCTACCAATGCATCTTCATCCAGCGGCTCCAATGTGGAAATTATCGGCAGACGACCGACAAATTCCGGAATCAAACCATATTTTAACAGATCTTCTGGGAGCACAAGCTTTAAATATTCGCCTGGTTCCATGTCAGAATGTTGTGTGTCAGTGCTGAACCCAATCACTTTTTTACCAATGCGACGTTTAATAATTTGATCCAGTCCATCAAACGCGCCACCGCAAATAAAGAGAACATTACTCGTATCAATCTGGATAAACTCCTGATGTGGATGCTTTCGTCCTCCTTGGGGTGGAACACTTGCCACTGTTCCTTCAAGGATCTTCAATAAAGCTTGTTGAACTCCTTCGCCCGAAACATCACGCGTAATGGAAGGATTTTCTGATTTTCGCGCAACTTTATCGATCTCATCGATATAAATGATGCCCTTTTCTGCTTTTTCTACATCATAATCAGCAGCTTGGATCAATTTGAGGAGGATATTTTCAACATCTTCGCCAACATAACCTGCTTCCGTCAAGGAAGTAGCATCCGCAATAGCGAAAGGTACATTTAGGATTTTGGCCAAGGTCTGGGCTAAGAGTGTTTTACCCGATCCGGTTGGACCTAACAACAGGATGTTACTTTTCTGTAATTCAACATCATCCACTTTTGCCGATGAATTGATTCGTTTATAGTGATTATATACGGCAACGGATAATGCTTTTTTGGCATTTTCCTGCCCAATGACATACTGATCGAGGATGGAGTAGATTTCCCGAGGCTTCGGGAGATTTTGCAAATCAAGCTCCTCATCATTGCCCAATTCTTCCTCAACAATCTCATTGCAGAGTTCAATACACTCATCGCAAATATATACTCCAGGACCGGCCACAAGCTTGCGGACTTGGTCCTGTGATTTTCCACAAAATGAACACTTCAGTTGCCCTTTATCTTCATTAAATTTAAACAAGTTGATCACCCCTTTGAATTGCCGGTACGTGTGATTACTTCATCAATCAAACCATAGTCCTTCGCTTCCTTAGCCGTCATAAAGTAATCACGATCCGTATCGCGGGCGACTTTTTCAACTGGCTGTCCAGTGCGCTCAGCCAAGATACGATTGAGTTGATGTTTCGTTTTTAATATCCAATCAGCGTGGATCTTAATATCAGATGCTTGCCCACGAGCACCACCCAGAGGCTGATGGATCATTACCTCGCTATTTGGTAATGCATAACGCTTCCCCTTCGCACCGGCTGCTAAAAGGAAAGCCCCCATACTTGCTGCTAATCCAACGCATATGGTAGAAACATCGGGTTTTATGTATCTCATTGTATCAAAAATCGCCAGTCCCGCGGTGACAGAACCGCCTGGTGAATTTATGTACATATGGATATCTTTCTCAGGATCTTCAGCTGTCAAAAAAAGTAATTGTGCGACAACTAAATTGGCAACATGATCATCGATCGGACTGCCAATAAAGATAATGCGATCTTTTAACAGGCGTGAATAGATATCATAGGCACGCTCACCACGATTTGATTGCTCTACAACCATCGGCACAAAAGGCATACAAAAACACCTCTATTTTGAAGTTGGACAAAAGCAACATTTACTTGCTACAAATAAAACTACCTAATAAGACGTTATTCACCAGAACCTTCCAATGTTTTCCTTTCAGGACATAACAAATTCGAAAGTAGGCACGCCAAAAAACACGTGCCCAGATTTACTTACCTTCATTATGCCGCATTTTTACTGCTTAATACAAGTAGATCAATCGTTTTCTTTATGCGAAGTTGCTCCTTAAATGAATCAATTCCTCCCTGTACATCAATCAACTTTCGAATTTCGCTCTCTTCGCGTTGCATCTCATCAGCCATTTTCTTCACTTCTTCTTTAACGTCTTCTTCCGTTACTTCAATCTTTTCCGCTTTCGCAATAGCTTCCAAAACAAGATTCTTTTTCACTTTCTCTTTGGCTTCGTCCTTAAACTGCTCTTTTAATGCTTCATCATCCATGCCTGTAAACTTCTTGTATGTATCCAGATCAAGTCCTTGAAAACGCAGCTGATGCTCAAACTGATGAAGCATATGATCAATCTCATGATCAATCATCACTTCAGGGATATCAACCTCAGCATTTTCTGCTGCTAAGGTCACGACTTGCTCCCGAATATAGTTTTCTTTATCCTTTTCGGCTTTTTCTTTCAGATTTTTCTCAATATCCGCCTTCAGTTCATCCAATGTATCAAACTCACTGACATCCTGGGCGAATTCATCATCAAGCTCGGGCAAGTCAAGTCGCTTAATTTCATGCAGCTTTACTTTGAAGACAGCAGGTTTACCTGCTAAATCCTTGGCATTATAATCTTCAGGGAATGTAACATGAATCTCTTTCTCTTCCCCAGGTTTTAAGCCGACAAGTTGTTCTTCAAATCCAGGAATAAAGGTCCCCGAGCCAACTTCTAAATTGTACTTCTCGGCTTTTCCGCCTTCAAACGACTTGCCATCAACCAAGCCTTCAAAGTCGATAATGACAATGTCGCCTTCCTGTACTTCTCCATCCTCAATGGCTTCCAACTGCCCTTGTTGCTTTTGCATCTCTTTCAATTCTTTTTCTACATCTTCATCCGTCACCTTAAATTCTTTCTCTTCGATTTCCAACTCTTTGTATTGACCGAGTGTAACCTCCGGTTTTACTGTTACTGTCGCTTTAAAGATCAAAGACTTTCCTTTTTCTAACTGCTGGATATCGATTTGAGGGCGATCAACAGGTTCAATTCCCGTTTCTTTCACTGCTTGCTCGTAGGCGTCTGGAAGCAAAATATCAAGTGCTTCTTGATAAAGTGATTCAACCCCAAAACGACTTTCAAAAATCTTGCGAGGCACTTTCCCTCTACGGAACCCAGGCACATCTACCTTTTTTCTTACCTTTTTAAAAGCCTGATCCAAAGCGTCAGCAACAGCTGCCTCATCCGTTTCTACCGTTAATACTCCTTGATTTTTGTCCGTTTTTTCCCAACTTGCCTTCATGAATTGTTACCCTCCTGCACTATCTATTCATATGGATATGAATTCCACGAAATTACACTTTTCTTACATTACGTCACAACCACTTCATTATAACACAAGTCGAGAGGTTTGTAATGAACAACATTAATGGTTAATTTCCCCTGTCAACATGCAGCAGCCATCGCTGAGTGCTGTTAGTTTATGAAGACGTTTCNTGCAGCTGGTGATAAACTTCTTCCAAACGCTGAATTACCTTTTCTTTTCCCAATAAATAGAGCGTTTGATTGAGATCGGGTCCATGCATTCGCCCAGTCGTTGCTACACGAATCGGCATAAATAGTTTTCTTCCACGATATTTTGTTTCTTTTTGCACTTCCTTCAATTTGGCTTTGATCGACTCTGGCTGATAATCTGTTAAAGATTTGATTTTCTCAAGAAACGCACTGATCACGGTTGGAACCTGCTTCTCAGCCAGAACTTTTTCGGCCTCCTTCTCGATGTGCCGTTCTTGTTCAAAAAACATGGAGGATAACTTCACGATATCTTGAACACAATCCATGCTATTTTGATTTAGTTTTACAAGATCACGTACCCAATTTGGATCAATCTGTGCAGATAGATAACCCGCTTTTTCTAGATACGGTGTAGCCAAGCGAACAAGTTCGTCCAGATCCAATTTCTTCAGATATTGACTATTAATCCAAGCGAGTTTCTCAGGATCGAAAATAGCTCCGGCTTTGCTAACACGTTCCAAGGAAAAATGTTGAATCAGCTCGTCCATCGAAAAGATTTCCCGTTCTGCATTCTCACCAGCAGGAGACCAACCAAGCAAAACAAGATAGTTATTGAGCGCTTGAGGAAGATAGCCCAACTCTCGATACTGCTCAATAAATTGAATAATGCTTTCATCACGTTTTGATAGTTTCTTACCATTTGGATTTAGAATTAAAGGAACATGCGCGAATTCGGGCACAGGCCAATCAAACGCACGATACAGCAAGATTTGCAACGGTGTATTGGACAGATGCTCTTCTCCGCGGATGACATGGGTGATCTTCATCAATGCATCATCAACCGTACAAGCGAAGTTATAAGTAGGTACACCATTTGATTTCACAATGATAAAATCACCGATATCTTCTGTCCGAAACTGGACGCGACCGCGAATCAGATCATGAAAGACAATCTCTTCACCTTTCTCCACGTGAAAACGAATGGTTGGCTTGCGGCCTTCTCGCTCGTATTGTGCTTTCTGTTCTGGCGTAAGATGACGGCATTTGCCAGAATATTGATATGGTTTGCCAAGCGCCCGCAAACGCTGCCTTTCTTGATCTTCTTCTTCCTTTGTACAATAACAATAGTAAGCTTTTCCAGATGCAAGCAACTGTTCGATATATGGCTTGTATATATCCAATCGTTCCATTGACCGATAGGGAGCATATTTACCGCCAATATCAGGACCTTCATCCCATTGTAAGCCTAACCATTTAAAGCCTTCTAAAAAGCCACTTTCTGCATCTGCTTGATTTCTCTCCAAATCCGTATCCTCAATGCGAAGTATGTACTCCCCACCATGCTTTTTAGCAAAAAGATAGTTAAATAGAGCTGTTCGAGCACTGCCAATATGTAATCGCCCAGTAGGACTGGGTGCAAAACGTACACGTACTGACATAAAAAGTGTCCCTCTTTCTACATAAATTGTTGTAATAGGATATGATTTCTACAAAACCAATTTCTTGCCTTATACTCAGAAGTAACAACAAAGCATTGGCATAAGATCATTCAGTTGATTTTTTAGTTGTCTGTTTCTTTGCCGCTTCTAAACAGGTTTCAATCAAATGTTTTGGTGTTTTTTTACGTGATTCCTTTTCTTTTACTTCATTTATAAACTGCTTGTTCACTTTTAATCGCTTTTGTTTATCACCATCGCCATCGGATGCAAACATTGCATACCTCCTAAACTTCATCGAGTTAGAAAGTTATTACCTTTTCAACCACCCATTATTTCTTACCACCGTCTGTCAAAACCAAACCACACCTGATATATTTTGATTATAGTAACAATGAGTCAATGATCAACATCATCGATCCATTGGTACAACCAGTAAACTTATTGTTACTTATATTGTATCCCCGCTTACTTGTACAAAAAACTGGTTGCATTGGTTATTTTATTGCAAAAGCGAGGGATCAAAGTGACCGGATTACATGAATTAGAAAAAGAAAATAGGTCGCCCACGGTTACTGGGCGACGGAACCACGTTGGAAAGTGAAACATTGCTTTGATAGTTGGACAATCACCGAAAGTTAATTATCCACTCTGAATTNTTACACCCTCATTAAAATTATTAAATGATTTGCTGAGAATTACAATCATTGGTTCTGAAATANCTTCGAATTAATGTTATATATAGAATTTAGGATTGTAATTTTTTTCAAAAATATATATATCACCTCCTACCCTCGTTACTTGTAATCGCATATATTCTTCTTCTCTATTTCAAANTCTGCCGGGTTCAGCGATTGCAAGAAGTTTTTTCGTTTACACTCCTCTACGGGATTTTAGACATAACAAAAAAGACGTCCATCAAGACGTCCATCTTCTATCCATGTAGCCGGAAAGGGCGAACGCCTTCACGCGGCCAACCGGTTTGCTTACCGGCTTCCCATGTTGATTAACAAAGATTGGCGTCCCAGGAAGGATTCGAACCCTCGACCGACGGCTTAGAAGGCCGTTGCTCTATCCAGCTGAGCTACTGGGACACACTTTGCTGAATGAATCAATAGACGCTACAAATTATAGCATAGTTTCATGCTTAATACAATATTCATTTTTTAACATTTTAAATTTCGTTCGAAGTGTTTGTTGAAGCAAAATGGCTGGTTTGATTCTTCACAAAAATAGCACCGGCTCAACCGAGCCGGTATCACAGCAAAGNTATTCAAATGTGAAAACTCCACCCAACTCTGGATAAAGCTGACCATCCACTTGATAAAACGTCACATGGGCTTGCTGTTCGTTTAGTTCGATGCAAACATAAGTGGGAGGCAACCCACCTCTTGGTCTTACAATACTACCCGGATTTACCATTAGGATGCCATGCAATTGCTTACAAAATGGAATATGGGAATGCCCAAAACAAACAATGTGAGCCNCAACTTCCTGCGCACGGTTATGAAGTGAGAGAACGGATGTTTTGACATCATATTGATGCCCATGAATGATATAAAACTTAAGATCATGGGTTTCCCATATTTGTTCTTGCTCTGCTTCTTCAAAATCACAATTCCCTTGCACAACCGTAAGTGGAACTGTAGGCAGCAGATGTTTTTTTGTGCAGAAGTCACCGCAATGAATCACATGATCAGCAGCTACTTTTTCTACAACTTCGTTTAATCGTTCCGCATGTCCATGTGAATCACTAACAACCAGGATACGCATTGACATCACCTTTAAAATTGAAATTCATTTTTCATTAAGGCAATCAGTTTCTTGGTTGCTTTTGCTCGATGACTGATCGCATATCTACGTTCTGCTGGCAATTCAGCCATTGTCGCCCCTTCCTCAGGCAGATAAAAAATCGGATCGTAGCCAAAACCTTCTGTTCCTCTGCCTTCTTCAACTACTCGACCATGGCACTCCCCTCTTACCACCAAAGTGGTTTGTGCGGGAACTACGAGCGCCATCGCGCATACATAATAAGCATTGCGCTCTTGTTCAGGTAACGAACGAATCTCATTGATCAGCTTTTGATTGTTTTGTTCGTCAGTAGCATTCTCACCAGCATAGCGAGCAGAATATACTCCTGGAGCTCCTCCAAGCGCTGGAACAACAAGTCCCGAATCATCAGCAATCACAGGACCTTCAATCGCTTCTGCGACAGTTCGAGCTTTTTTCACCGCATTGCCTTCAAAGGAATCTTGATCCTCAACAATTTCAGGCNATGAATCGAAATCATGAAGACCTTTTACCGCCAACGATAGCTCCTGGCCAAATAAGTCCTGAAATTGAATCAACTTATTTTTATTGTAAGTCGCAATCACAATGTAAGGAAATGGCCATGGCTTCATTTGGATCCTCCTACTATTTCAGTNGTGTTCATTAATTGTTCGTACTCTTGCAATACTTCTCGTTGTACTTGAATTAATTCCTGCACTCCTTTCCTCCCCAATTCAAGCAGTTCATTTAATTGTTGATAACTAAAGGGAGCCTCTTCAGCTGCTCCTTGTAACTCCACAAATTTGCCTGAACCTGTCATCACAATATTCATATCCACTAGTGCATTTGAATCCTCTTCATAACAAAGATCCAGACAAGCTTGATCATCCACAATTCCNACACTTGTAGCAGCTAAAAAATCAGTAACAGGTAAATGACTTAATGTTTTACTTTTCACTAAGAAAGCAAGGGCATCGACCATGGCCACATAAGCACCGGTGATGGAGGCTGTTCGTGTTCCCCCATCCGCCTGAATCACATCACAATCGAGCCAAATGGTGCGCTCGCCCAAATCTTTCAAATTAACAACTGAACGCAAGACACGGCCAATTAAACGCTGAATCTCCATCGTACGACCGCTTAACTTTCCCTTACTTGCTTCACGCACTGTTCGCGTATGGGTTGCGCGAGGCAACATCGAATATTCGGCTGTAATCCAACCCTGACCTGTATTCCTCAAGAAATGAGGGGTCTTCTCTTCGATCGATGCAGTACAAATAACGCGCGTATTCCCAATGCTGATCAATGCGGAACCTTCAGCCGTTTGAATATAGTTGCGTTCAATTGTTACTTTTCGTAGTTGATCATATTTCCTCCCATCAATTCGCAATGAACATTCCCCCTATTTCAACATCTAGTATAGCATACCCCAATTGCAACCCTTATGAAAGAAAAGAAAAAAGGAATGACAAACATCATTCCTCAAATGTACCAAAAACAATATGTTGATTTAAGACTTGATCGGATTGATTGTCTTTGGTCGCATCATCGGTTGAGGTGTTTCGGTATGAATCTTTTTCCCATTTACTGTGATTCGAACTTTTTTCAACGCGGTGTTTTCAGTTAAACATAAAGAGATCGTTTCGATCGCATCTTTGGAAGCTTGTTGTTGATTTCCATATTGCAGTAAATGTTCATCAAAATCGGCAACAACCATTTCATCCGTTTGCTGAACTTTATTCACCTTTAATGACGAATCCAATGGACTGACCAAATTCGATTGTTGTTTTGGACCCCTAATTAACTCCTTCAAAGATGCTTCAGCGATGTTTTCAGTACGGTTAATCATCCGTGTCACAGGGACATAATATGTCTGATTCTCCTCCGTCTGTCCCATAAAATAAAGTGTAACAGGAATACTTTGACTAATATTGACCCCCTCGGACAATTCCACATTAATACCTTTGTGTCGGGTTAATCCTTGCGCAACATTTTTTTGATGAGGCATTATTTCCAGCGGCTGCCCATTTACGCGAATATTTACTTTTTCCACTGAAGGAAAGCCAGTCAAGGTCCACGTTACGGCCGTTAGAATTTTTTCTTCTAATTTAGGGTCATAGTTTAAAAACTCCTTCGAGAAATCAATGGTTGCTGTTCCATTCTGAATATCAAGCCCCAATACTTTTGTTCCCTTTGGNAAGAGAGCGGAAAAACCTTTCGGAATTAATTTCTCGCCCTCTCCACCTTTTACCATGTATGCCAGGGTCTCTTTCGCAATCCCCTTTACATTTGGAATATGTATGGTATAAGGCACAACATGTCCCGTATTAGATAAGAAGTAAAGTTCGACGCCACCTTTTGTCTCCTTCTTCTTTGTTGCCTCCTTCTGTAAGGTTGCCTGTACAGCTTGCTCATACGCCCGCTCAACGTGTTTAGGCGGTGGATCAATTGCCCGATTGGTTTTCTGCTCAGGACCATATATACAACCAGAGAGCGTGAGGATCATCAACAAGCCGATATAGACCGAACGATACATAGCAATTTCCTCCTAGGACAAGGTTTATAACATGTATACGAGCCTTAGGAGAAATTATTCCAACCTTGTTAGGTAGCGAGATTTTTCAATGCTGTAAGCTCAACCTGTTCCACGCTCACCTTTTCACCTAACCATTCTTCTGCAACCTGATGAAACACCAATCGTGAACCGGTAGTAAAAAAACGATCGTTCGATCCATAATCTTCTGACAAAAGCTGTTGATGATACAAAATGGAACTTAACTCAGCCGCTGTCTCTTCTGCAGAGCTAATAATCTTCACTCCCTCGCCCATAGTCTTGGCAATAAAATGCTGCAGCAATGGATAATGTGTACAACCCAAAATCAATGTGTCAATCTCTTTTTCTTTTAGCGGAGCCAACGTTTGTTTTACGATGCGCTCTGCTTCAGCGGAACGATACAACCCTTTTTCCACAATGGGCACAAATGCTGGACAAGCCAGGCTATACACATGCATCTCTGGATGAATGCTCTTTAGCAACTGTTCATAAGCCTGCGAACGAATCGTTCCCTGNGTACCAATCACTGCGATCTTTCGTTGCCGACTCACTTTAATCGCTGCCCGCACACCTGGTTCAATTACACCCAAAACTGGAATATCTAAACGTCTTTTCACTGACGTCAACGCAGCTGCTGTGCCTGTATTGCACGCAATCAACAACGCTTTGAGGGGATATTGCATTAAAAACGAGACAATCTCATGGATAAACATCTCCACCTCTTCGCGCGAGCGAGGCCCATATGGACAACGNAATGTGTCACCAAAATAATAAATGGTTTCCTTCGGCAATTGACGCTTTACCTCTTTTACAACTGTCAAACCACCAACACCCGAATCGAGTACACCAATCACGTCATGATTCATCCTACATAAACTCCTTCATTTTTTCATAAACAACCGTTAAGTGTTTTTTGATATTTTTTCTTTCTTCAACGGATAAGTGAGACAACACATTTGCCAACCATTGTCGCCGTGCTTTCATCACTTTGTTCAATATCTCGTTGCCACGTGGCAATAGATAGATGTTGACAACGCGGCGATCTTGTTTGCCCCGAACTCGTTTCACAACCTGATTTTTTTCCATGCGATCAATTAGATCAGTCATGGTACTACATGCTAAGCAACATTTTTGACTAAGTTCTCCAATTGTCATCTCCCCATATTCTGATAACATTCTCAGCACATAAAACTGCTGTTGAGTAATGGGAAATTGCGTTATGACTTCTCGTTCAAATCGCTTTAGCATAACGCTAATATCTTTCAGTAGCTGCTCAATATCCTGAATATATTGCTGATCCATATTAGCTCCTAAACTTAAAA
>JGI1652J44930_10000086_pt1 | contig 34027 bp, 39 predicted proteins | sample NewIslsDNAsample_FD_44930 | JGI IMG/M metagenome (IMG submission 44930)
CCGGCATCCGTATACAGTTCAAATGGTCCCCCATCCGCCGGCTTTTTCGCGTAAATCCANCCGAACGATTCATGGACAATGGAGGCGCCGCTGTCCTCCAAAATCCCGACATATTCTTCCTTCTCCTCTTTCGGCAGATTGCCGACGAATTCAAGCCGGTAAATGTATGCCCCCGGCTCGCCTTTCCGGAACACAAAGCGGCCGGGCGCGAATTTCTCGAGGTGCCATCCCTTTTCGGCCATGTCGTTGATCCACCGTTCTTCTTTGTCGTAATCCAGAAAAATGCGGTATTTGACCTTTTTCATTGTTTATTCCCTCCCCCGGTGATGAGCAGCCCGTTATGATACAGCTCCGAAAGCCGCGCGATTTCCGCTTCCACCGCCCGTTTTCCTTCCTCTGTAATGACGTATTCCTTTTTCCTTCCTTCCCCTTGCAAAGGGGCGATCCAATTCCGCTTAAGAAGCGACTTGATGGCTCCGTACACCGTGCCCGGCCCCAGGTGCACCCTTCCTTTGCTCAGTTCGGAAACGTATTGCATGATTCCATATCCGTGGCGTGGTTCGTAAAGGGCCAAAAGGATATAATATACCCCTTCGGTCAGAGGCGCTTTGTCGTCCATTTTCATCCCACCTATCGTCATTCGATATATCGCCTGTTGATATAAATATATCATGCCCCGATATATTTGGCAATCATCCTGATGTATTTTTTGAAAATTTGCGGCCTGGGGAATGGGCATACGGTTTCAAACAACAAAAAAAGAGAATTTGAGTCCGCTCAAATTCTCCCTGCTCCATTTTCCGCTTTTCTTTTCAATCAGCCGTACCTTTCCGCAATTCGGCAAGGCATCCAGGCTTTCCCTGCTTCCGGGAATGGCGTTTCTTCCCCGAATGTAAACCGCTTATTCTTCCGTTTCCTCCCCATCTGCCCGCGACTTCCTGCCGCTTCGGATTCCCAGGATGATCAATATGACGCCGATGACCAATTGAAGATTTGCCAATACATAGGGGTAAACGTTTTTCGTATAGTACAGGTTATAAAAGAAATTGTCGATCGTATATCCCACGGAATGGAACGTAATGCCCATATGGATCAAGCCCAGCAAAATCGAGCCTGACAAGATAAAAATGGCCCCAATCAATATTTTCATTAAATCCACATTTTCACCCTCTTAAATTTCCTTTTCCTCAAATATACGGCAATTCCAGGAAATTTACTATACTCTAAAATCGAATGATTTCATGGCATCGGACCATCTCCTACTCCGCCGGACATACGCCCTGCATTGCAGGGATAATAAATGCCTTCATCAAAACAAAAATGTTGATTTTGTAAACCCGGTGAATTTTACAACATGATCATGGACTAATCAAATACATATTGCTTATACTTTATCTTCAATTTGACTTGTTTGAAGTTTTTTTGCCAATAATAAAAAAACATTATAAATGTCCAAATTCTTCCGGCCGCTTAATGCCTTTCATCCACAAACAAAAACCCGGCCCGCCGATCTTTCGGCGGGCCGGATTCCCGTTTATCTGGATAATGCGATTTGGATATGGGCCAGATGGTGTTCTTCGTGCCAATGGCATTTTGCCAGCTCGGCCGCCACTGTGGTGTTGCCGTTGATTTGATGGCGGTATGTTTGATGGAGCTGTTCCTCCGTCAAAGTCCGCGCGTAGGCGGCAATCCGCGCATTGAGACCCTCAATGATTTTCAAGGACGCTTCCACCGGCAGTCCGGCATCCGGCAAGACCGCCCATACGTTTTCATCAAATGCCGGGATGGACGGGTTGTCCTCCGTCAGCGCCAATTTCATCCGGATATATATGTTCAACTGGGCATCCGCAATATGATGGACGAGCTGCCGGACCGTCCATGCCCCTTCCCGGTACGTTTTATCCAAATCCTCGCCGCTCAGCCCGTCCACCGCCTCCTTCAGCCGGGCTGGGAATGTCTCAATGTCCTTCAACCATTCTTGCACCTGTTCCAATGTAATGGGATCAGGGATTTGGAGTTCCCCGATCGGATATCTGACATCCATTTTCTTAATCCCCTTTACTTTTTGAACTGACTGTATCTGGTCATCTCCGCTGCCTGATGTACCCCTGATACTCCGGATTCCCGTGGCGCTTGCATCCGAACAGGTAGCATCCGCCCGTAAAATGCGGTTCGAACTCCAGTTTCGGCACATACCCCGACAGAATCCGCCCTTTCAATTGTCTATAATAGTTGTACTCTTTTGTGTAGTTGTCGATGGCATCATTCTTTTGTTCCTGTGTCCAGTTTTCGCTCACTTCTTCTTGGGAAATTTCCTCAATGGCCCTGTTTGTATTTTCCATCGCTTCCTGGATGACTTCATCCAGCCGGGAAATGCGGTCCAGCTTGTACAAAGCATAGGCGAACCGTCCAATCCAATAAGGGCTGTACGTATAGACATTGTATCCTTTTTCGAACCAGCGGACCGCTTCGACATAGTATTCCAGGTCGAGATACAAATCCGCTATTTCAATCGCTCCTATATGGTCATCCGTATCATGGTCGATGATTCGGAAACGGTCCAATTTTTCTTTCGCTTCCTTTGTCCGGCCGAGGTCAACCAGGCACTTGATGTGGCTGTACATGGCAATGTTCGAATTTTCCGCCGCCTGCAAGTAGTATTTGGCGGCCAATTCCAATTCTCCCAGTTTGTAATAAACGGCAGCCAAATTTTTGATGGCTTCTTTGGATGGTTGTATGGAAAGGGATTTCTTCAATGCCGCTTCCGCTTCTTTCCAAAGTTCCTTTTTGATGAAGACTTCCCCCAGGATATTGTAGGGAAAATATGATGCAGGATCCATTTCGACCGCTTCCTTTATCAATTCGAAAGCCCGGTCGACATCTTCTTCCTCATAAAGGTACATCCAGGCCAGGTTGTTCAAGGACTGTACATCTCTGCTCTCCTCCACTGCCTGATGAAACAGTTCCAAGGATTTTCTCGTCTCATTCCGCTCATACAGCTCAATCGCTTTTTCATTCGTGNTCAACTAAGTCCCCCCAAATCATGTTTGATCAAACGCAACATTCTTCCATCCTCTTATCTGGAATTGATTCTTTTTGGATATAAAAAGGGTTACGTTGTCTGATACGTAACCCTTTTCCATCTTTACCTTATTTTACTTTTTCTTCTTCAAAAAGCATAGTCCCTTTTTCTTTCAAATTTGTGTGGAAAGAGAACGCTTTTTCGAGAATATGCGGTGTTTGTCCGCCCACTTTCGCTTTTGCTTCTTCAAAGTATGCACGCAATTGCGGTCTGTACGTCGGATGGGCGATTTCGATGATTTTTTCCGCTCTCTTCACCGGAGGCAATCCGCGAAGATCCGCATAGCCTTGTTCTGTGATGATGACATCCACATCGTGCTCAGTATGGTCGATATGGGATACGAATGGCACAATCGCCGAAATTTTTCCGCCTTTCGCCAAAGAAGGCGTTACGAAAATCGTGATTCGTGCGTTGCGCGCAAAGTCTCCGGAACCGCCGATACCGTTCATGATGTGAGTTCCGCTCACGTGAGTGGAGTTGACGTTTCCGTAGATGTCCACTTCCAGCGCAGTGTTGAATGAGATGACGCCCAATCGGCGGATGACTTCAGGATTGTTGGAAATTTCCTGAGGTCTGAACATGATTTTGTCTTTATATTTTTCCAAGTCTTCAGCCAAGGAATCCACGCGTTTCTTGGAAAGGGACAATGCTGTTCCTGTCGCGAATTTTACAATGCCCGCGTCAATCAAATCAAAGATTCCGTCCTGCAATACTTCGGAGTGCACTTCCACATCTCTGAATTGGGCATCTTTCATGTTTTTGAGAACGGCGTTGGCAACGGAACCTACCCCTGATTGTAATGGAGCCAATGAAATCGGCAATCTTCCCTCTTCCACTTCTTTGTTCAGGAAGTCGATCAGATGGTCGGCGATCGCCTGAGTTTCTTCGTTTGGCTCAAACAATGGGGAAGGAATGTCAGGCTGTTCGGACAAAATAACGCCTCTTACTTTGTCAGGATCTACACGGATCCCGATTTCGCCAATGCGGTCGGATACGTTGTAAATCGGAATTTCGCCGCGTTCTCCCTGATCCTTTTGAATGTAAATGTCATGAATGCCTTCATATGCCTTTGGCGCAGTCAAGTTCACTTCAATGATAACGTTTTCGGCTTTTTCGACAAAAATCGGAGAGTTTCCGACAGAACCCGTTGGAATGATCAGGCCATCCTCCGTAATGGCGGCCGCTTCGATGATCGCATAATCGATTTTTCCTAAAGTGCCTTTACGGATTTCCTCCGCCATGTGGGACAAATGCTGGTCAATATAATACATTTCGCCGTCATTGATTTTTTTGCGCATTACCGGATTCGCCTGATAAGGAACGCGCAAGTTCACGATTCCCGCTTCGGCCATTGCCTGGTCGGCTGCAGGTCCCAATGAAGCCCCTGTATAAACATTGACTTTGAATTTTTCTTTTTTGCCGCGTTCTGACAAAGCTCTTGGGAACTCCTTCGGTTCACCGAACAATGTGAAACCGCTCATGCCGAGGTTCATGCCGTCCTGGATCCAGGAAGCCGCTTCTTCGGCAGATACGATTTTGTCCAAGAATGCTTTGTTTCTGATTTTTTCGCTTATGATTTTTTCCATCAACAAGTCACCTCGTATATTTTGGTTTTCTTCGATTCAAGAATATTTAGAAAAAAGAGGCAATGGAATTCTTTCAACCAGGATTGGGATCTATATTAGGATTATTGACAGTATACAAACCCTTTAAGCCTAATTGTAAAGAGGAATGTCAAGTTCGTCTAATAAAAGATTTCTATGATTATAATAGAAAAAAACTATCATTATACAGAAATAATTGATTTTCATGCGTTTCTCCTATTTTTAATAAATACGGTAATCCTTTGGGATAAGGCAGAAATGATCGGTGGAAAGGAAAATAAAGGACCGGATCTTCTGAACGCAATTAAAAGGCATATGCGGCTTTAAAGACTGATTAAACGGCCCCCTGCTTCCGATAATCAACCGTCCATCGGCATACAAAAGAGGCGTTCCCGCAGAATGCGGAAACGCGCGCAATAGTTAAAGAAGAAACTATTTTATTTTTGCGATTATTAATCCCGCCACAATATAAGCTTTTTCGCCGCCTTCGTTTCCCCAATCAGCGCTTTATTGTTGGCAACCTGCTTGATCGTTTCCAAAACTTCTTGGGCAAATCCCATTTCCTTTGCCATTTCATCACTTATGATGTCATTTTGCTTTTTAGCCATTTCGGACAGTTTTTTCAGATTCATGCAACACCACTTGTCAAATAGTTTTCCTTGCAATATTTCGGCAACGAAAGGCGATTCCCTTCTTCAAGCTGATGCTTGCAAGGCGTCTTTGCTTATTTCTTGGCGCCGGCATTCTTGACACATCCTAATGTATTGCTATAAAATACTGACAGACTGTCCTATATTAAATTTCCGCTTGCAAGAAGGCCAAACGGTTTCAAGTATTGGCCAAAACATTGAGATATTACGGGGCATTAGCACAGCTGGGAGTGCGCTACGCTGGCAGCGTAGAGGTCGCCGGTTCGAGTCCGGTATGCTCCATAGCAAAACAAAAAGAACCGCATCCTGCAATGCGGTTCTTTTTGTTTTTCCATCGCGCATCATTTTTCTTTCAATAAATGCAGTTTTTCATTCAGCTTCCGGTAAACCACCTGCAAATCCCGCTCCGTGCTCGCCTCCACCGCTTCATCCAACGGAAACCACTTGATATCGCTGTTTTCGTCCGGTTTGATGCAAAGCGTTTCCCCTTCATCGGCTTCCAGCAAAAAGGTCGCATTCAGATGCACATGGGTGGCGATATGCCGGCCGTGTTTCTCATGGGCGGCCACCCCCAAAATTTCAATGGAAAAGATGTCGTCCATTACGGGCACGACTTCCTTCAATCCGGTTTCCTCTTTCGCTTCCCTGATGGCCACCCTCAACAAATCGGCATCCCCGTCCGCATGCCCCCCTGTCCACGACCAGGACTGGTAAATGTTGTGGTAGATCATCAGCACCTTTGTGCGGTCTTTGTTGACAATCCAGGCGGAAGCCGTGAAATGGGCGAATTCATTGTCGCGGGTCAATAGATTGTCGAATGTGTCCATATAGCGGAGGATGAGCTCTTTGTCCTTTGCTTCCTGCGCATTATATGGCACGAAGCTTTCGATTTGCTGCCGCAGATTCATGAGAGTTGCTCCTTTATTCCATGTATTTTGATATGGATGAAATATGTATTTCATACCTCATACAAAAAGTATAGGAGCAAAGCCGCCCGAAATTCAAACGACGGAACTCTAAAGACGCATCATTTCGGGCGGGAGTGCGGCACACAGCCGCTCAATTGAAAAGGCCGGACCTGTCGCCCGGCCTTCAGTTTTCCTGAAAATCCCCTCACCGGCATAACGTTTTCCGGCTTATTTATTGGAGTACTCCATAATCACTTTTGGAGATGTGCTATGCTCCTTCAAGTATGAAACGATTTCCTTGTTGACGGCTATTTTTTGCTTCCTTAGCGCCGCGCGCATTTGCGCCTGTTGATGCAGGTACTTCTCTTCCGCGGTTTCCGGAATCACCTTTGGCACAGGGGTCGGTTTTTTGTTTTCATCCAGGGCGACAAAGGTGAAATAGGCAATTGCCGCAATTTTGGATTCGCCTGTGCGCAGGTTTTCCGCATGCACTTTGATGAAGATTTCCATGGAACTCCGGTTGGTCCATGTAACAAAAGATTCGAAGCAGACCGCTTCCTGTGGCCTGATCGGATGCAAAAATTCAACCGCATCCACCGAAACGGTTACGCATTCCCTCCGGCTATGTTTTGCGGCGGAAATCGAAGCCACCTGGTCCATGTCGCTCAGCAGACGTCCGCCAAACATCGTATTGTGGTTGTTGAAGTCGTTGGGAAAAACCCTGCTTGAACGCAATACCCTTGATTCGCTGCAAAATTTGGCTTCCATATGTCCTCCTCCTTCTCTTTGGCAAGCATNGGATAATAGAGGGCGCGGAAAAAATCCAAATCCTCTTCTGTTTAAAAANGTTCAATATCAATCCGGAGCTTGAAAAACCTGTTGATCCCCTGCTTTTTCATTTCTTCGAATCCATGGACATGGACCCGTCAATCAAAATAAAAAAATATTAATAGAAATCTTATGCTGCACACGCCTTTTTTATTACTTGGATCAAACGGGTTCCGCCATAAAAAAACCGGGCGCCTTTCCGTTTTCAGACGCCCGTTCCGTATCGTGGTCTTCTTTTCTCAGGATTGTTCGGATTGAAAGATGGAATATTGCCCTCTTCCTTTTTTCTTTGCCATATATAAAGCCGCGTCCGCTTTCTTGCAAAGCAGGTTTTTGTCGTCGCCGTCGTCCGGATAGAAAGAAATGCCGATGCTTGCCGAAACGCCAAGATTATAGATATCCTCATTTTTTCTAACAAATTCGTTGATTTTTTCAATGATGCTTTGCGCCAATTCTTTCGCTTCTTCCGGCGTCGTCGAATTCACCACCACCACGAATTCGTCCCCTCCGTAGCGGTAGACCACCCCTTTCCGTGATATGGTTCTGTGGATGATGTGCGCCACTTGTTTCAACAGCGCGTCTCCTTTATGATGCCCCCGGATGTCATTCACTTCTTTGAAATGGTCCAGGTCAATCATGAAGAAGGCCGTCTTCTTTCCGTTTTTCGCTTTGACCGTCGATAATAATTCATCGAAAGCGGACCGGTTGGAAAGCCCTGTCAATCGGTCATGGTAAGCCAGATACATCGGTCTTGCAATGGCGAAGGAAAGCACCAGAACAAAGCTCAGAATAATGAACAGCTGGATCAGGAACATTTTTTTATATTGGCCGAGATTTTCGCTCCAAACGTTTTTGTCGTAAATGATTTCAATGACTTTGTTTTCCGCGAAATCTTCATCATAGGCCGAATCATAATAAACATAGCGGTAAGTGGCCGGTTTCCCTTTCCATTCGCCCTCAATTTCCTTTGTTTCCTTTGATGCCAAAGCCGCTTCGAAGGCTTTCCTTTGTTCCATCGTCAGTTTCCTGTCTGATGCGGATTTCCCAAACGTCAACCCGCCGATATTTAAAATATGTATGTCATAAATATAAGGGTACAATTTTTTCAGCTCATCGATCGTTTGAAAAAAGTTGAATGTGTCGAATACAATGTTTTCATTCAGCGAGTAGCCCAATTCAATCAAATATTTTTTATCAGGGGTGGCCATATAGCTGTATTTTTTCAGTTCCCCCGTTTTCTGCTCTATATCCATGGCCTCGTGGAAAAATTCCCCGGAATCTCTCCGGTAATCCAATAAGTAGGCCAGCTTCTTGCAGCATTCATCAAAATCCAATCCAATATCTTCCGGAAAACTGCTGTGGGTGATGACGTTATCCTGGTCGATGATGTATATGTGCATGCCGATTTCTTTATATAATTCTTCGAAATCCCATTCATCAAAATTGGGATTTTTTTTATATTTTTCAATCAGCCTCAAAGAATAATTATGCATTTCTGACGCGGTGTTGTAATCGAGCAGCCCCATGGCCTTTTCGAACGTTTCGATCGAATTTTTGATCGTCCCTTCAATCCGATGAAATATCAACCGGTTTTCCTCGATCGTCTGATCCCTCAGCTTGATATAATTGATGATTGCGATGAACGCGCTGCTTAGTATGGAAAAAACAACAATTCCCACGATGATTTTGCCCCGTAAATTATTCATTGAACCACCACATACCCGATGAAATTCTATCACAATCTTTTTGTTCCGATAATAAAGTCATATTTTTAACAGTGTGATTATAATTATATACAACGAAAACTTCATTTGAAATGGAACCATTAGATAATTTTTTTACCCTTTAAACCTATTTTTTATAGAGGGACACGACTTTATCCCTATTAAAATTCTAATTTATACTATTTTTACCTTTTAAATGGAAAAAATAGAAATCAAATTCGTTCGGGGCCATGCCGGCAATTCAGCCCCCATTCCGGCGAAATTTAAAGAAAAATTCCGCCAATTGCCAGACCCGTCATCACCACAAAGACGGGGTGGATTTTCAGCTTTTCGAGGGCGACATACGCCCCGGCAATGAGCAGCATCGTCGCCAGCAATCCGATTATATCAAGGGAGGTCTTCATAAAATCAAAAGTCATTTCCGCAAGCAGCACCGCAATCGCCGGAAGCACAAAACCCGACAGGCGCTTTACCCTCGGGGATTGGCGGTAGCGATACAAAATATTGAGCAAAACCAGCATGGCCAACAGGGATGGGCCCACCGTCGCAAACAAGGCGACCATCGCTCCAAAAATCCCTCCAACTTCATAGCCGATGCAACCCGCCATTTTGGTCGCAATCGGGCCGGGCAAGGAATTCCCCAATGCCAATGCCTCGCTGAATTCCGCCGTCGTCATCCAGCCGTATTTGTCCACGACTTCATGCTCGATTAACGGGATGGAAGCAGGTCCTCCGCCATAACCCAATATTCCGGGATAGAAAAATGCCCAAAACAATTGCAAATAAATCATTCATCTTTCCCCTCTTTTTTTGCGGGCAGAAGCAATGCGGCAAGAAACAGTATGGCAATGATGACGCCCGGATGAAGTCCGATGACGAACATGCCGGCGAACGAAGCGGCGAAAATGAATCCGCCCGCTTTCCAGCCCAGGGATTTCTTCGATTTTTTCAGGAAGTCCCAAGTGAGCAGCCCCAGCATGACGGTTACAACCGGAACGACCCCGTTCGTCATCCCTTTGACGAAATCAAAATCTTTTAATTGTTTAAGAGCAGCCAGGAAAAGAATCATCAACNGGACCGTCGGAAGGACGGAGGCGATCAGGGCGTTGATGAGGCCAATCCAGCCGCCTGTCCGATATCCGATGTATCCGGCCATTTTTGTGATGATGGGGCCTGGCAGGGTGTTGCCGATGGCCAGCACTTCCGCGAACTCTTCATCGGTCATCATTTGAAAAGTATCGACCACTTCTTTTTTGACAAGAGGGATTGCGGAAGGCCCTCCGCCAAATCCCAATATGCCCGAACGGAAAAAGGCAACAAAGATTTCCTTCTGGCTTGCCATGATTCATCCCCTTTCCGCGCAATCCCGCATTTGCATATTCAATGATAAACGCTGTCCAAAGCCTTTTCCTTTATATAAGTCCGGCAAAGAATCTGTTTTTTCATGCACAAAACATCCAGATATGGTGAATATTGCATTATTTGGCAGATAATTAGTATACCATAAACCTTTAATAAAACCTTTCTTTTTAAAAGAAAAGTATTGTTATAAATTTTATCAATTTTATTTTGGCAGAAATTTCAGTTTTTGTGAACAAAAAAACATTCCCGCCAAGAGGCGCAGGGAATGTCTTTTTGAATCTGTTCCAATTTGAGAAGCTGTCATCGGCATGTCTGTCAATATCCGAGGGCCATCCCGTCGCCGCGTGGATCGGCTCCTCCATATTTGACTCCTTTTTCATCAATATAAATCGCGCCGGCGTGGCCCATCAATTCCGTCAGCTCTTCCACCGCTTCCACAACATGACCGTACCGCTCCAACTCTCTCCTCACTTTTTCCGGAATGCGGCTTTCCACTTTCAGCGTATTGGAATCGGCCCCCCAGGTGCGCCCGTAAAGAAATCTCGGGGCCTCAATGGCTTCCTGCACGTTCATGCCGTAATCAATGATGCGCGTGGCAAGCAGGGCCTGCGTCTGCGGCTGTCCTTCGCCGCCCATTGTTCCGTATATAAGGACAGGCCGCCCGTTCTTCATCATCATGGCGGAATTGAGCGTATGGAAGGATCGTTTCCGCGGCTTCAGTGAATTCACATGCTTTTCATCAAGCGAAAAAAAGCATCCCCGGTTTTGCAACAAAACCCCCGTTCCTTCCGGGATGAAGGCCGACCCGAATTCATGGTAGATGCTCTGGATGCAGGAAACCGCGTTGCCTTCTTCATCCACCGCCGCAAACCATACCGTATCCCCTTTCGGATCCATTGCAGGCAATGTTCCGGCATTCGAATGGTTCCTGATTTTTTCCGCATAAGCCGCTCCCCGTTCCGGGCTGAGCAAGTCCCCGACCGGAATGTGGATGAATGCCGGATCCGTCAAATATTTGTCCCGGTCCCGGAAAGCATGTTTGACGGCCTCCGTCAACACGTGATAATACATTGCGGAGCCTTCCTCAATCTCCTCCATATTAAAGTGGTTTAATATGTTCAGGATGGACAGGGACGCGATTCCCTGCGTGTTGGGCGGAAGATTGTAGGCGATGCAGTCCCGATAAGGAACGGAAATGGGCTCCATCAGTTCGCTTGTATGATTCTTGAAATCATCCGTTGTCAGGAGGCCCCCGTGTTTTTGCAAATCTTCCACCATTCGTTCCGTCAGCTCACTGTCATAATAATAGTCCGCCCCATTCCGGGCAATCAGTTCCAGCGTGTTGGCCAAATCTTCCTGGATGAAGATATCGCCCACTTCATAAGGTTTGCCGTCCTTCAGGAAAATTCGGGCAAATTCTTCGAAACGCCCCAGCGCCCGAAAGGTGGAATCCTCTTCATCCAAATTGATTTTAGTCCAGCGGTGCTGGCTTGGCGTCACCGGGAAGCCTTCTTTTGCATATTGAACCGCTTGTTCGAGGAGATTGCCCCAAGATTTTGTGCTCCCCATTTTCTCTTGGCCGTAGCGGTAGGCCGTATCCCATCCGCGGACTGCCCCCGGCACCGTATTCGCCGCAAGGGGTCCCCGGGCAGGAATGGATTCGCAGCCTTGCGACCGATAAAATTCTATGGAAGCTTTTTCTCCGGATTTGCCGCTTCCGTTGATGGCCTTTATTTCCCCGTTTTTCGCATTATAGATGAGCCAAAAATTATCTCCCCCGATGCCGTTCATGTGGGGATACACCACCGCGATGGTCGAGGCCATCGCAATGGCCGCTTCAATCGCATTCCCTCCTTCTTTTAAAACGTAAAGGCCAGCCTGGGATGCCAAATAATGCGGCGAAGTCACCATGCCTTTCCTGGCCATTGTCGTCGCTCTGTATTGAACCATTGTTTATTTCCCCCTTTACGTTTCCCATCCCGTCTTGTCAGTTCCATTTTATTCTGTAATGGCGAAATTCGAAAGTTCCGCCGATTGCCGGGAACCCCGCAAGATGCGAGAAAATTCCTCATTTCAAACCTGACAAGCGTTTCGACAAATTGCAAGAAACTTGCATGGATGGCGTTTTTTATTCTCGCCTGAAATCAGCCAATTTCCCGGATTTGATGATCCATGCTTCGACAATCAAGGAAATTTCCTTTCTAAAATAAGACATTTCTCGGGAAATAATTCGAAAATTCATCTGTATTTCTACATTTTTTATAGTTCCTATAAAAAAAACGGAGAGGCCAGCCCGTTTGCATACGGCTGGCCTCTCCCTATCTATTCCTTCATTCATAACCACACGCAATTACATATTTTAATAGATTTTCTTCGACTTTCAAGTGATTCGCAATGAACATTGAAAATATTTGAATAACTTCTTCTGAAGCACTCGGATTTGCCTTGCAGGGAAATTTTTAATCAATTAGCCCGCCGGCTTATTCACAGCTTTCAACAGCGGAGGCACAACCAGCGCAGCGGCAAAAGCGGCCAGCGTCGCCTCCGCGATGCCATTTGTCAAAAACACCATAAAAATGGCAACCATAATGCCTGCCAGACTGTCCGCATTCACCGCTTTCGCATAAGCATCATGGAATATCACGGCAATGGAACCCATCACCAAAAAAGTATGCAAAACCGTTGTCAGCATGCCCGTCAGAAATAAGGACAATTTCTGATTGAAGCTCTTCGGCAATATTTTTTGGAAAAATTTGAAGAGATAATATGGGAGAATGCCGACGAGCACCCTTGGCACGATGGCAACAAACAGCGCCCATGGGCTGCCGTGGCTTGTCCCCAGCACCGGAATGGCCGGAGAGAAGGCAAAGGATAATAGGGTCGGCGCCATGGTATTTGTGACAATGCTGGATATTCCAAAGGCGAGCCCCAGAAAAGCCCCGATTCTGGGACCCAATAGAATGGATGCAATAATGATTGGAATATGAATAAGGGTTGCTTTGATGACACCTAAATGGATAAATCCTATTGGAGTTAGTGCAAATAATAAAATAATGGCCAAAAATACGGTTGTTAACGTAAATTCCCTGATTTTCATTCCGATCCCCCTTTTTTGGAGCAAAGCTCCCGTGTAGCGGTTATGGCATTGATGCCGTTACTATAAAATTTTCCCACGAATGCCCGGAGTTGTCATTACTAAATTTTGTTCCACCCGTCCCAAAACGAAAAGCCGTCCGGAAGGAAAATCCCTATCCGGACAGCCCTATTCATGCAATAGATGGCACCGGCATGTTCACGGCAAATCCATCATTTTGAACCGCCATCGCTCGGAAATGCGAAAGCCGCTTCGGTTTCGTCCCCGATTGCCAGCCATTTCTCGGAAATCGTTTTTCTTTTCGTGAAGAAATTCGCCTGTTCCGGCCCGAACATGACGCCCGTTCCGAAATTCGAGCGTTTCCAGCCGGCAAAGTTGTGGTAGCCCACCGGAATCGGAATCGGCACGTTGACTCCCACCATGCCCACTTCAATTTCATCCTGGAACTTGCGGGCGGCGGCTCCGTTATTGGTAAAGATCGTTACGCCGTTGCCGAGTTCGTGGGAGTTGATGATGCCAATCGCCTCCTGCAGGGAATCCGCCCGTACCACAATGCGGACCGGGCCGAATACTTCCTCTTTAAAAATTTCCATATCCGTTTTCACTTCATCCAACAAAGTTGGACCGAGGTAGAACCCGTTCGAGGTCTTTGCTATCTCCGGATTCCGGCCGTCCGTCACCAATTTTGCACCCTCGTCCAGAGCCCGTTCGATATAGCCGAGAATCGCTTCTTTCGATTCTTTTGAAATGACCGGTCCAAAATCCGTTTCATCATCCGTATACGGACCCACTTTCAGCTTCCCGATTTTATCCTTTAAAATCGCGACCAATTTGTCTCCTGTTTCTTTCCCCACCGGAATGACGCCGGACAGCGCCATGCAACGCTGGGAAGCCGCCCCATAAGCCGCTCCGATAAAGGCGTTCGCGGCCTGGTCCAGGTCCGTATCCGGCATGACAATCATGAAGTTTTTGCCTCCGCCGAGGGCCGCCACCCGCTTATTGAATTTCGTGCCGGTTTGATAAACATACTCTGCCACACGGGTAGAACCGACGAAGTGGACGGCTTTCACCTCTTCGTTTTCAAGCAGTTCATCAACAGCCTCCTTGTCCCCGTTGATGACGGTCCATACTCCATCCGGCAGCCCGGCTTCTTTCCATAGTTTTGAAATGTACAGCGCCGAAATCGGCACTTTTTCGGAAGGTTTTAAAATCACGGCATTCCCTGTTGCCACTGCCATGCTCGTTTGGGCAAGGGGCACCATCACCGGAAAATTGAACGGCGAAATGGCGGCCACCACGCCAAGCGGATCTTTTCTGGAAAACATGTTGATTTCGCCGCCGACATTTACCGAATATTCCCCTTTGATCATGTGCGGCGCGTTGATCGCCAAATCGACGGATTCCAGACCGCGCTGGATTTCCCCCCGTGCGTCCCCCCTCGTTTTTCCGCTTTCCTCGCAAATGATTTCTATTAATTCATCCTGGTTTTCTTTCACCAATTGTCGGAACCGCTGCACAATTTCAGAACGTTTCCCCCCTGACAGCGACTTCCATTTCGGGAAAGCGTTTTTTGCCGATTCGATTGCCTGCCGGACCTCCTCCCTCGTTGCAAGAGGCACCCGTGCAATCACTTCCCCTGTGCAAGGATTGTAGACATGCGAATAGCGCCCGCTGGTGCCGGGCACCAATGCACCGTTAATAAAATGGTGCAATTCGCGTATTTTTTGTTCCACTGTCATACCATACACCCCTTGAAAAATTTTTTATTACATTAACATTTCCATCCATCGCTGTCCAGCTGTTTCCGTCTTTTCAGCATAAATGAAATGGAAAATAGAAGAAGATGGAAATATCATAGATAAATAACAACCTAACTTATCAGAATATATGGATTTAAAATGGGGAATCTTTCATGGACCCTCCCCTTTTTGTCCCGCTCCGTTGTCATAGCGTCCATCCATAAACGATAAAGTAGTGTTAGAAAAATCCTGACAGGGTGATCGGCTTGGACAACAATAGAAAAGCAGAACTTCAACAATGGATGGATCTGAAAATTGATGCCGCCTTCCAAATGGTAATCGCCGGGAAACAACATCCCAGCTTGGCGCCCACCTTTTTAAATGAAATTCTGAACCGGGAACCGGAGCAAAAAATTCAACGCATCTCCATGCCATCCGATTCCTTGGACGAAAACAATCCGGCGGAACCCGTTCATTTGATCGGCGTGGCAAAAGATGGCAAAAAACTGCATATATTGATCAACTTTTTGAACCGTTTCGATATCGTGAAACGCTCCCTTTATTACGCATCGAAATCCTATGCGGAACAAAACGACAACGATTTACATCCGGTCATTTGCATCAACTTTTTGAGCTATGAATTATTCAGCCAGACGGAAAGCTTTCACACGGTTTACCTGTTGGGGGAGCAGCATGCCGGCGACTTCCTCCGCGATGTCTTCGAATTGCACTTTATCGAATTCCCAAAATTAATCCGGGACTTTGAAGCGAAAAGAGCCGACCCTTGGAGCGACCCGAAGGCAAGATGGCTATTGCTGCTTGCAATCGTCGACCATCGCAATGGCAAGGTATACCATGACATATATAAAGAGCTGGATTTAATCTCTTTCAGGGATGACCATATTCGGGAGGCATTGCATCGATGGCGTACGCTAAGCCAATCGGAGAAGAAGATGGCCGTCTATGAAAAACGTCTGAAGCGGACGCTTGAAGAGGAAGTGGATGTGCGGAATGCAAAGCGGCGGGAAGATGAAGCCTTTCAAAAAGGAGCGAAAAAACAGCAAATGGAAATCGCGAAAAAAATGCTTGAGGAACAGATGGACATTCAATACATTTCAAAGATTACCGGTCTATCCCTGAAGGAAATCCAAGAACTGAGGTAATCGGAAGTCCGGCTCCTTTGAACCAAAAATCAAACGGGCATGGCAGTCCATGATTGACCTGCCATGCCCGAATCTGCAATCTCATAAATACCTGCTGACTTTTTTGCAGTACTCTTCGTACTCTTTTCCATAGATTTTTCTCAATGATGCTTCTTCCAGTTTCACTTGGCGGTTGAAAAGCCAGAATCCGGCAAAAGTGTACAACAATAAAATAAAGTTGGGCAGAATCAGGAATATCCCGGCCAATACCATTCCAAAGGCCGTATAAATGGGGTTGCGGCTAATCGCAAACGCTCCTGTTGTAACAAGTTTGCCGGGTTTTTCTTCGTCAATTCCGACTCTGAAACTTTCCCCGAACGAAATCAGGCTCCACACGAATAACATTAAACCCAGCATGCATAATGCGGCGCCAATCCAGGCGACAATCCCGTTATCAAACAATCAGGTTCCTAATTTCGGCAAATCGAATACTTCAGAAAAAACAATATAAAAATACAATAACGCAAATGGAGGTATCAGGAAATCCCTCTTATCCAGCTCTCCAAACCGGATTGCTTTGATTCCTTTTTTCCCCAAGCATTCTCGCGCGGATCACAACCAATACAATCAATGTAAGCAATGTGAAAATCGCAATATACCCCTGCACGAAAGCACCACCTTCTTTTGGGCCATAAGGGGACCAGTTCGGCGCCTACTCAATCTTCTCCACTTTAAACCTCAACACTGTTTTTAATTTTTCCGGCGCCGTTTTTCTCGGGTCGGAAATATAGATTTCTTTATGGGTTTTCTCTGCCCGTTTCAAATGATTTTCCGCGCAGTACGCTTCCATCCGTTCAAAGGTTTTCCATTCATCGTCGTAACTGCCGAGATGCATTGCCTGCACACATAGTCCTTCCGTAATCGTTTCGAAATGAACTTGGTCCGCATCCAAATCCGGCTTTTTCTTCTTCACCGCATCCAGGGCATATTGGAACAGCTCTTCCGTCACAAAATCCGGCTGCCGGATCATCAATTTATAGACGAGATGGTTTTTGTCGAGATAATCCTTTTTTCTTCCTTCTTCATCCAGATCCCAATGCCCTTCCAACGGGAACACCGTATATTCATAATACCCTTCCGGCGTCATCCCCTTTTTCGGCATCATCCGGATTGCATAGGATAAAGCGTAAAGCGTTTCGATATGCTCCTGGAACGGCTGTCCGTTCGGATTGCCCTTGCCGTCAATCGTAAAATATTTCATCGGCGGCACATCGATGGTTACCGGATCTGTGCCGGGCAAGTAAAGCTCCTTCAACTGCTTTCTCCATTCAAATTTTCCCATTGTCACCACTCTTTTCCGAAGTAATATTTTATTCTAACCTGCATATTTCCTCAAAATCCTGTCCACGGCCGGACCATAGGACTCCCCGAACAAATTCAAATGCACCAATAAATAATACAGCTGATACAATTCTTTGCGGTCTTCGTATTCCGGCGGAAGCGGGAAGACCGATTCATACGCTTCGTAAAAACGGCGGGAAAAGCCTCCGAACAGCTCCGTAAAGGCCAGATCCATTTCGCGGTCGCCAAACAGGACGGCCGGATCGATCAAGTACGGATTTCCTCCCGGGCCCGGCATCCAGTTTCCTCCCCACAAATCGCCGTGCAGCAAACTGGATTTCGGAGTCCGTGGAATCCATTCATCCAGCCTTTCCATCAATTTCACCAGCCTCTTCTCCCGGGCTTGTCCGATTCTCCCGTTCGCCTTTCCCCGCTTCCATTGCCCGGCTAAACGGAAATCGCGGTAATATTCCACCCAATCGTCCATCAATCGGCTCTCTTGCGGCAGCTTTCCAATATAGCATTCCCCATCCAGTCCATAGCCTTCCGCATCGGCAAGATGGAGGGCTGCAAGTCTTTCACCCAATAACCGGTCCGTTTCATTCGTCCGTTCCCCTTCAATCCATTCCAGCCAAAGCATGGGGATTCCGTCGGCTTCCAGGCATCCGAGAACATCCGGCACATCGATGGTATTCGTCGCCCGGATCAGTTTCAGGCCCCGCTCTTCAAACTTGAAAAAGCCGAGTTTCATCTGCCGGTTCAGCTTGACGAAATATTCCTGTTCATTCGTCCGCACATAATAGGCCTGGTTGATATCTCCTCCGGAAACCGGATGAATTGCCTCCACCCTTTCTTCGGGAGAGATTTTGCGCAATCCTTTTGCAACCAATTGATTCACCGAAACCACCTTCATCCGTCGGATAAAAATTTGCACCCCCAAATGACAGTATGCTACATCATTCGGAGGCGCAGATTTCCGTGCTTATTATTTCTGTTAATCCTCATCATTTTCCTCTTGATCTGAACCAAAAATTGTGACAATTTCATCAGATTTTTTTCGTTCCTTGCCTTTCGGAAGTTCGTCGAAGTATCCGAATTGCACCATGCCGACAATGCGTTCGCCAGGTTTTACGCCCAGTTTTTCCCGGAAAGCCGGATTATCCAAAAATTCAGGTGTTTTCCAGCATGTGCCGATGCCATAATCCCATGCGAGAAGCATCATGTTTTGAATCAATGCACATGCCGCCGCAAAGTCTTCCAACCGTTCTTTTTGGCGAGGGTCTTCCGGAACGATGACAAACACATAAGCACCCGGCGTCGTGAACTTTTGCATGCGTTTTTCGACTTCATCTTCCGAAAGGGTTCTCCAATCCGGAATCGTCGTGTCCCGCAGCAATTCATGGAGTTTTTTCAGTTCTTTGCCGCATGCCACAATCAGGCGCCATGGTTCACGGTTTTGATGGTTCGGCGCCCAAACGGCATCATCTATTATGTTAAACAAATCTTCCCGATCGACAGGTTGGCCGTTGAACTTTTTAATCGAACGTCTTCCCACTATCGCTTCTCTTACCGTTAGTGCTTGTTCATTCATTCAAACATTACTCTCCTTAAAAAGTGAAGTTGGACAATTTGCTTATATATCTCCAATCAACCTTATCATAAAATATGCGGAATTTGAATATCCATTATTCTGACTTTTATTATCATTATATATGAATCTGAACTTTTCTTTTGAGTGCCGATAGGACAACGTCAATAGAAAATGTCATCAATTTTATAGAAATAATATTGTATATTTGGCGTATATGCATAGGAATCCGAATAATCGTAATGGCGATTGGCGCTTGGCCCGGTATGGGCGTGAACGTATGGAATGCCGTCAAAGACGCTTGTCACGATCACGCTATGATCGATGACGCCATTTCCTTGAAAATCATAAAAAATGACATCTCCCGGTTCCAATTCCGATGGCGAATAGACCCGTTTTGCCGTAAGCCCTGTTTTTGCGCCTTCCAGATACCATCTTAAACTATGGGCAACCGCCCAACTGTAGCTCCATGTCTCCCGGGGATAATGGTACCCTCTTGCCCCGGCTTTCCAGCCATCCGTGATCCACCAGCCTTTGCCGCGGTCCGGATAGCCTGTCATCGGCGCCCCTCCCGCCCTTAGCGCCTGGGAAACAAAATTCGTACAATCCACCGAGAAAACAGGATAATTCGGATTAAAGGAATTCCACCAGGTCTCTGCATAGCGGACAGCTGCTTCCCGATCGTAACGAATCGCTATTGGTCTACCTCCTTTTTTCTTCATCATATGAATGGTTCGCTATAATCTGAACTTCTGAAAGTTCGGTGTGTCTCTTTTAAGAAAAAATTGTAAAATTCTGATACAATAATAACCAACAAAGTTAGCAACTTAATCTTAAAGTTTTGAAATTCATAAAATGGAGAATGTGAAAATGTTTTTGGATGATGAATCGGAGGATGTTGGCATTGGTGCAGCATGCTGAAAGGGAAATTCATGAGTGGACTCGTTTGTGCGACCAAAAGGGAAATTTGAATCCGGCGGCCATTGGTTATGCCAGAAAGCCCATTATCGAATGCAATTTATCCGGCCATTTTATGCGAAAAAAGAAGTGGAATTATTGGTGCTGTTACGGAGAAGATATTTTATTTTCGGCCACAATTTCCCACTTCGACTATGCCATTTCCTGTTCCATCTGTTTTCTCGAGTATGAAACCCAGCGTTTTATCGAAAAGAACGTAACGATTCCGTTGGGTGTGGTAAAGCGGGTGAAAATGCCGACGCGTGTACTGGACCCCATCCGTTTTGCAAGCAGCGAAATCAATGTCAATATCTCGCATATACAAAATCAGACGCTGTTGGCAGTCAATTGCGGCAACTTCGACAATGAGCCTCTCAATGTCAATTTAATCATTTTGCATCCTGCCGGGGATGAATCGCTGAATGTGGTCGTTCCGTGGAACCGGCAAACGTTCCAATTCACCGCCAGACATCATACCTTGCCCACAAAAGGGTTTGTCAAACTTGGAAACAAACGTTTCGAATTTCATGAGGAAGAATGCTTCAGTGTATTGGATTTCGGAAGAGGCGTATGGCCGAGGGAAGTGGCGTGGAACAGGGCAAATGCCTCCCAGCGGATCCGCAACAGGCGGGTGGGACTTAATCTGGGGGGCAAATGGACGGATGGCACCGGTATGACGGAGAATGCCGTATTCGTCGATGGAAAAATGACAAAAATCCATGAGGACGTCATCTTTGAATATGACCGTTCCAATTTCAAAAAGCCCTGGTACATTACGACAAAATTTTCGGACACCGTCATGCTTACGTTCCATCCATTTTTCGAAAGAACGGTAAAAACCGACTTGAAGCTTGTCCAATCGGAAATGCATCAGCTCGTCGGCTATTATAACGGAAGAGTCAAACTGGATGACGGCAGCACCCTTGTCATCCAACAAATGCTGGGCTGCATTGAGGAGCACATCGCCAAATGGTAAAGGAAATGGATTCAATTGAGACTGGCTTTGTAGAAAGGCGCATAAAAGCAAGTATAAATTATGTTCCACAAAAGCGGCAAATGTTGCGAAAATCAACATTTGCCGCTTTTTGTTAATATACCTGCCTCTTCTTTACAGAGCTTTTTTGTATCGAAAAAGGGAAAAGGTTTTCCCATTTCCCTATCTCAATGCAGCCTGTTTAAGCATCCCCTTTATTTCTTCCGGACAATCCGTAAAAATCCCTTCCACTCCCAAGTTCCGCAATACGTCCACTTGCTCTTTTTTATTGATGGTATATACACGGACGGGGATCCCCTCCCTGATGGCCTCCAACACCGGACGCCGGGCCACCGCCCTATACGCGACATGCAGAGCCTTTGCAGGAAATAAAGTCCGGTACCACTTCATGTTCAGAATGCTGTATGGGAAGATCGGGGCGTTTTCAATCTCCGGAGCCAAGCCGGCCATCCGCTTCACCGCCTCATGGTCGAAGGAGGAAAAAATGACCCGGTCCTTCAATCCGGCATTTTCGACTTCCTTCAGAACCAACTCTTCAAGTCCCGCATAGACGAATTTGTCGGACTTCAGTTCGATATTGATCAGATGGCGGGTCCCTTTGAACAGATCCAGCACTTCCGCCAATGTCGGGATTTTTTCGCCCAAGAATTTTGGATGGAACCAGGAACCGAAATCAAACTTGCGCAGTTCTTTCAGCGTCATGTCTTTGACGTAGCCCTTCCCATTAGACGTGCGGTTGATTTTTTCGTCGTGGATCACCACCACTTCCCGGTCCTTCGTCAAGTGGACATCCAGCTCCACTCCGGTAATGTCCAGTTTGGCAGCCGCTTTGAATGCGGCCATCGTATTCTCCGGATACTTGGATGAATAGCCACGATGGGCAAAAATTTGCATGATATAACTCCCTTCGAAGAACAATTCCATAAAATGGACAATATGACCTTTTCTGTTTGTGGTTCGACCGGTCCGCGCAGAACGTTTCCATAAGCCGCGCAGCCCATCTCCGCCGCAAGATGCCTGCAACTATTCCGCAAAGATGCGGTCCAATTCTTTTTTCAATAAATAGCGTATGCGGCCCCTTTCAATCGGAACCAGCCCCATTAAAATATGTAAAGCAAGTCCATCAATCAACGCATGCAAGTACACAATTTCCTCTTCCAATTTAATATCCTCTTTCAAAAGGCCCGCTTTTTGAAGACGGGTCAAAATCCCGGTGATCGTTTCATGGACCGATTCCTTATGCAGCTCGTTATTGCGGATTTTATAGAGGACATACTCCAGCCATACCTGCATTTCGACTTTTTTGTCTTCCGGCGTCACCAGCTCCATCAAAATATTGAGCACTTGCTCTTTTGGCGGGAGCGGGCTTTTGAGGTGCTCCATGATCCGTTCCGTAACTTGTTCTTCTACGAGCTTCATGGCAAACTCCAGCAGTTCGTCCTGCGTCTGAAAATAATGACGCACAGCCCCCAGTGAAAGATTCGCCTCCTTTGCTATGGAACGGACGGAAGCGCCTCCCAGCCCTTCCCTCGCAATGACATTCCATGTCGCTTTTGCGATGATTTTTCTTCTTTCCTCATGATTTACGATTTTCGGCATGTTTTCATTATAACATTTTTAATACAGTTGTATTAAATAAAAAATTGTAGTATTATTTTAATACATTCGTATTAAAAAAGGGTGATGAGATGCTGTTTTGGATTATAGCCGCCGAAATCGCTTTCTGGATTGTAATCATTTCGGGACTATACTCCCGATATATATTGAAGAGGAACCGGCTAAGCCTTTTCTTCTTCATTCTCACGCCGGTCATCGATTTTGCATTGCTTGTGCTCACCGCCGCCGATTTGAAAAGCGGTGCACCGGCAAGTTTCGCCCATGGCCTGGCAGCCGTCTACATCGGGGTGTCCATCGCTTTCGGAAAATCGATGATTGCCTGGGCGGACCGCAAATTCCAAAGCCGGATATTGCAAAAACCTTTACAACATAGGGAATTGTTTGGAAGAGCAAAGGCCGTTTATGAAATGAAAATGTGGGGCCGCCATCTGATCGCGTATCTCATCGGCTGTCTTCTGCTTGGCGCTATGATTCTTTATGTCGGCATCGGCGAAAAAACGTTCCCGCTATTGCGCGTTTTGAGCGGATGGACGTTGGTGCTCTTGATCGACTTTCTCATCAGCTTTTCCTATGTAATTTTTCCGAAAAGAGAGAGCAAAACGGATAATTGTCCTTCAAAATAAAAATCCATCAGCAAGATTTCCCTGCTGATGGATTTTTTTATTCTTTTACGCTCAACAAACGCATGCTGTTCAATGTAACCAGCAGCGTCGCTCCCATATCCGAGAAAACGGCAATCCATAAAGTCAGCCATCCGGGTACCACAAGAAGCAAGGCAAGAAGCTTTACACCCAAAGCAAAGGCGATGTTCGTTTTAATCACGGCCAGCGTTTTCCTGCTGAGCCGGATTGTGTAAGGGAGTTTTCCCAAATCATCCGCCATCAGCGCAACATCGGCCGTTTCCAGAGCGGTGTCCGTCCCCGCGCCGCCCATGGCAATTCCTACCGTGGCTGCCGCCAAAGCCGGGGCGTCGTTCACCCCGTCCCCTACCATTGCCACTTTCCCAAAATCATTTCTTAATTGTTTGATTTGCTCCAGCTTCTCTTCCGGCATCAGCTCCGCCTTCACTTCCGAGATGCCGACCGCTTTCCCGACGGCTGCCGCCGTTTTTGAGTGGTCCCCCGTAAGCATCACCGTCTTTTGAATGCCCATTTCATGAAGCTTTTGCAGCACATTTTTAGTTGAGCCGCGCACTTCGTCAAGAACCGCAAAGATGGCATAAACCTTTTCCTGCGTTCCGAACAGCATCACGGTTTTCCCCTCATTTTGGAGCTCCGCCGCTTTTCTTTTAACCTCTTCGGAAAAGTCCACAGATAAATCAATGAACAACAGAGGACTGCCTATATAATAAGTAGTTTCCCCGATTTTCCCCTGGATTCCTTTGCCAGTGATGGACGAAAAGTCCCCGACATCCTCTTTTGAGACTTCCACTCCAAGTTCGCCCGCCTTTTTCTCAAACGCCCGTGCAAGCGGATGGTTCGACATCTTTTCCAATGCGCAGGCGACCGCAAGCGCTTCTTTTTCAGTAAGCCGATCTGTATACATTACGAAATCCGTAATGGCCGGCTCCCCTTTTGTCAGTGTGCCGGTCTTATCAAAGGCGATGGCTTTTATGGAACCCAATTCTTCCAAATATGCGCCTCCCTTGATCAGCACTCCTTTTTTCGCCGCGGAACCGATGGCCGAAACGATGGAAATCGGCGTGGAAATGACAAGGGCGCACGGACATCCTACCACCAATACCGACAATCCCTGGTATATCCAATCAAGCCAGACGCCATCGAAAAATAGAGGCGGTACTACCGCTGTAAGAAACGCAATCATTATAATGGCCGGTGTATAATATTTCGCGAACTTGTCAACGAACGCCTGGGCCGGGGCCCGTTCCGCCTGGGCTTCTTCCACCAGTTCAATGATTTTGGAGATCATCGTATCTTCCGCATATTTTGTCACCCGTACTTCCAAGTGCCCTTCTTCATTCAGCGTTCCTGCAAATACCTCATCGCCCGGCTGTTTTGACGCAGGGATTGATTCCCCGGTGATGGCGGCTTCGTTGACGGAAGAGGCACCCTTTACAACAACGCCATCCATTGCAATTTTTTGTCCCGGCTTGACAATCATGACATCCCCGATTTCGACCTCTTCAACAGGAACGGCCACCTCTTTTCCATCACGGAAAATCAAAGCTTCATTCGGCGCAATTTCCATCAGGGATTGGATCGACTTCCTCGCCTTGTCCATCGAATATCGTTCAAGGGCTTCGCTGATGGCGAACAAAATCACCACCACCGCCGCTTCCGCCCATTCCCCGATGATGGTCGCGCCGATGATGGCGATGGTCATCAGCGTCCGCATATCAAAATCAAGATGAATCAAATTCGAAAGCCCTGTTTTTAATAAAGGAAAGCCTCCGATTGCGATGGAAGAAATGAATAGCAGGACAGTCACCAAATTGTCTTCGCCGTTGATGTAAATGGAAAGGGCGCCAAGGACGAGGAAAAGCCCTGAATATAATAAGGTCTGATGTTTTTCAAAAAAGGAAGCCTGCTTCTCCTTTCTGTCCCCGGTCCTTTCTTTTCCCTGTCTTCTTCTTTCCGGATAGATTTTCAGGTTCTCAAAGGCTCCCGCCTTTTCCAGTTCTTCCACGCTCGCCTGTCCAACGACAGTGATTTTGGAAGCGCCAAAATTGACTTTCGCATCCACTACCCCCGGCAACGCCTTTACATTCCGCTCAAATTTCCCGGCGCAGTTGGCACAGGAGAAACCTTCCACCCGGTAAGTCCGCTTGACTTCCCTCATCGACTCCCACCTGCTTCCTGCTGGTGACGGAAGGCGATTTCGATCAGTTGCTTCACGCACTCATCCGTCAGCGAATAATAAACGAATTTCCCTTCTTTTCTAACTTTTGCAAGCCCGAAGTTTTTTAACAACCGCAGATGGTGGGAGGCGGCTGCGGTGGATACATTGATGATGTTGGCCGCGTCGCATACGCACAGCTCGTCTTCCACCGCCAGCGCATAGGCGATTTTTATTCTTGTCTCATCCGCAAGGGCTTTAAAGATTTTTGCCACTTCCAAAGGATGCTGCCGGGCAAGTTTTTGCCGGACCCTCGCCACTTTTTCTTCATTCACGAACGTCGTTTCGCAAACGCCGATTTCTTCTGCCAATACCTTCACCCGCTTACATTCAAATCTATGTTTGAATATTAGTATAAAACATGATTGTCATACATTCAAATAGAAGTTTGAATGTTTGCAAGTTTCCCTGCACAAAAAACCGCGCATCCCCATGTGATGCACGGAACAATTCCATTTGTACCCCTCATTCAGTCAAGGAAATCATCGGCGACAACATAACCAATAGGGAAAAACCCGCTATAAACACCGGTATTGAGGAAGCCCGATCATCTTTTACAAAACTGGCGATGGAATAAACAAGGGAAAACACGAAAACAAAAGGCCATATAAACCAAGTCCAATAAAAAAATAGCGCTAACCCATTCAATAAATCGATCAACATATTCTTATCTCCTTCGCGTATTATTATGGGACCTCTTTCATTTATATGAAAAATTTTACAATAAAAAAAGCTGTTCTAAAAGATAGAACAGCCCTTGTTTCTAAAAGTCGCCGGTTTTTACCCTATTCCACTTTCCCTTCCCATGCGCTCATGCCGCCTGACATGTTCGTCGCGTCAAATCCGTTCCGGTCCAGCAGCTCCGTCGCCTGGGCGCTGCGTCCCCCCGCCAGGCAAACGACAATATACGGTATATCTTTGGATAACTCATTCATGCGGACCGGAAGCAATCCCAACGGAATATTGACCGCTCCGGGGATGTGCCCGCTCGCATATTCATGCACTTCACGGACATCGATAATATTCAATGCCTCCCCCGCTTCCAAACGTTGCTGCACTTCTTTCGGTGTAATTTCTTTCATGCCAAAATATCCTCCTTCATGATTTTATCTCCATGCGTTCATGCCGCCGCGCACATTTGTGACCCGCTCATACCCCAGCTTTTTTAATTGCCTGCAGGCCTGGCCGCTCCTCATGCCGCTTTGGCATATGACGACGATTTCCTTGTCTTTCGGCAGTTTTGAAAAATCCGATCCCAAAGGCAAGTTTTGAAATTGCGGAATGTGGTTCGCTTTGTATTCGGCCGGTGTCCTTACATCGATAAACACTTTGTTTTTGTCATTCAGCATCTTCTTCAATTCGCTTGCAGAAATCGTATTGACATTTGCAGCAGGCTTCAACCGCCATACTAAGAACAGCGCCACAATGACCACCAGCACAATCCATTCCATCGCTTCACCCCCCACAAATACCTATACAGGTATATTTTTTATCATAAATAAATAGCTGCCTGAACAGCTATTTACCGTCAACGGCTTTTTACAATCAAATCGATCGCTTCCTGCACCAATTCNTCCAATTCTTCGGATTCGCTCTTCTTCATGCATTCGATCAGATTGTTGCTGACAATCACCCCGATTGTCCGGTCCACGGCGGAACGCACCGCACTCAGTTGCGTGATTACCTCTTTGCAGTCCTTTTCCTCTTCCATCATTCGCAAAATGCCGCGGATCTGCCCCTCAATCCGTTTCACGCGGTTTTTCGTTTTTGTGTCGTATTTCAATGATGCATCCCTTCTTTCTAATGCTACTGCCTCCAAATATCAGTTTATACCCATGTAGGTATGTTGTCAACCATGGAAAAATGCGATTCAAAAAACGAATCGCTTCCAATCCCCACATTCTCATCTTCGAATCCATAATGCTATCCCGGACAGGATGATGGAAAATTGAACCGACTGCAACGGTTCCCCTTCGTAGATAAAAAAGTAAGCAAGGATAAACAAAAGAATAAAGTAGATGAATGCTTGTCTCAATTTATTAGCCGCCCTTCCGCATTTCTTATTCCTATCGTATTAAATCCGGAGCCGGCTTATGCATGTCTTCATCCTCCCGGAACCGCCAATGGAAACGTTGCATATTCGTAATATTTCGGCGTTTGTTTTAGATGGGTTTCATAAAGGACGATTTCCTTTACGTTAAAGGAAAAAGTTTTTCCATCTTCCTCCCGGATCGGGACCAAGGTTTTGGTGTCAAAAGCATTCAGGCTGTCCCACTTTCTCGCCAGCGTAATATGCGGACGGAAAGGCTTTTTATCCAATTCGAACCCCGTTTCCACACACTGCTCGAAAACCTCTTTTTGTATCGCAAAAAGCTGTTCCGACGGTTCCACATCCGCCCAAAAAATTCGCGGCTCTTTTTTCGGTCCGAAAACGCCCAAGGAATTCAACGTGAGGGTGAACGAAGCTTCTTTTTCCAAAATGGGCTTCAGCTTTTCCATCACCCGCTCAAGCTTCGGTTTCTCTGCAAACCCCAGAAAGGCGAGGGTGATGTGGTAATCTTCCGGATGCACCCAACGGGCAAACGGAAACCCTTCTTTTCTTGTTTGAATCCATTCATATAAAAATTCCTTTGTCTCCTTCGGCAATTTCACCGCAAAAAAATAATGATGCCTTGTCAATCCGATCCCCCTAATCCTATTCTAAATCGACCTTAGTATTTACCCCTCTATCAATTTTAATCCAATTGTTGCTATGAGAATGGCAAAAATGCATAATATTNTTTTCCAATTTCCCGATTCATGATAAAAAATTATTCCGACCAGAGTTCCTCCGACAACCCCGATTCCCGTCCACACGGCATATGCCGTCCCTATCGAAACCGTCCGCATCGCAAAATGGAGCAAAGCCAGGCTTCCCGCAAAACTTCCCGCAAATAGCGCAACCGGCTTCCAGCTCCGACGTCTGGCGAACTGGTTCATCGATGCCACCACCAACGTTTCAAACAATCCTGCCACAATCAGCGCTCCCCACGCCATTACTCCAGCCCCTTCCTTGCCTCTTCATCCGTCGACAGCTTCAGCCCGATGACGCCTGCGACGATGATCAAAATACATATCAGTTTCAACAGCTGAATAGGCTCGCCGAAAAATACCATTTCGCTCAAGACCGCACCTATGCTCCCCAACCCGACAAAGACGGAATACACCGTTCCTGCGGGCAAGAACCGGGAGGCGCGAAGAAGCAGAAGGTTGCTCAGGATAATGGCAACAAACGTCCCTGTCCACCCAAGGAAACCTTCCGCATGGGCAAGCCCGACCACCCATAACACTTCAAATAATGCAGCGGCGTACACTGACAGCCAATGTCTATCCATCTTCATTCCTCCATGCAAAAAAAGCCCAAGAGATGCATAATCTCAATCTCCCGGGCTTTTGTCCTTCCGTGAACGCAATCTGCGACGTTTTCTTTCGAACCTTAGAAAACGTTTCCGATGTTCGGGTGTATATCATTGTGCCATATCGGAGGAGAAGTTTCAACTGTAAGCGGTTTAATACGGTTCATTTGACGAATTATTTAAAATTGTATTCTGTGACGATTTTTTCCCTTCCCGTTGTGACGTCCTTGAAGTATTCATATAAACAAATGCCCAGGAAGGAGCCGGAGACGTTGTAGACATTTGCATATCCTGAATGCTGCAGGATTTTCACTGCATTGTAGCTCCGCTGACCGGAACGGCAATGCACATAAACCGGCTTGTCGCGTGGTATTTCCTCCAACCGCTGGCGCAATTCGCTTAACGGGATGTTGATGGCGTTCACCAGATGCCCTCTTTCAAACTCATTTTTTTCGCGGACATCAATGAACGTCGCCCCTTGTTCCACGAGGCTGCGCACTTCGGATACGTGCACCTGTTTGTAGTCTCCATGCAGAACATTTAATCCGACAAGGGCCGCAATATTCACGACATCCCGCGCCGTTCCATAAATCGGCGAATACGTTAATTCGAGTTCTTTCAAATCTTCCAGCGTACCGCCCATTGTAATCAACGTGGCGATGACATCAATCCTTTTATCGGCATTGCCTTTTCCAATCGCCTGGGCACCGAGGATCCGGCCCGTCGGCACTTCAAAAATCAATTTGAAATGGAGCGGATTGCTGTTTGGCATGATTCCCACTTTATCCGGCGCGATAATGTAGACGCTGTCGTATGGAATGCCGGCCTCTTTTGCCGCCCTTTCATTCAGCCCCGTCACGGCGCAGTTCAGGCCGAAAATTTTGACGACAGAAGAGCCGATAACCCCTTTATTTTCTTGTTTATGCCCATAAATATGGTCCGCCGCCGCCCTCGCCTGTCTCACGGCCGGGCCCGCCAAGGCGAGTCTTGCAGGTTTGCGTGTCAACCGGTGGTATACCTCAATGGCATCCCCGACGGCATAAATGGACGGGTCGGATGTTTGGTAATTGGCATTGACCTTGATGCCGCCCAATTCGCCGATTTCAAGCCCCGCCTCTTTCGCGAGTTTGACTTCCGGCTTCACTCCGATTGCCAGCACGACCGCCTGCGCTTCCACCTGTTTGCCGGAGTTTAATTCGATATGCGTTTCTGTAATTTTTTTCAGCCCATCTCCGACAATCAATTCGACTCCATGATCCAGCATCTCTTTATGGAGAATCTGCGCCATATCTTCATCAAACGGCGCCATGATTTGCGGGGCATATTCCACTAAAGCCACTTCTTTTCCGGCTTCTTTCAAATTCTCGGCCACTTCCACGCCTATGAACCCGCCGCCGATGACCGCGACCCTTTCCACATTGGATCCGGACACAAACTGGTGCAACCGGTCAATATCCACCACATTGCGCACCGTAAATACATGCGGCAGATCCACTCCTTCGAAAGGCGGAACGACCGGATTAGCCCCCGGCGAAAGGATTAAAACGTCATAGCTCTCTTCATACACTTCATTTGTCTCCAGATTTTTCACTTCCACCTTTTTTTCATCGCGTTGGATCCGAATGACTTCCTGATTGACCCGCGCATCGATGTTGTATTTGGTTTGAAAGCTTTCCGGTGTCATCAATAATAATTTTTCTTTTGATTTTACAAGTCCGCCCAAATAATAGGGCAAGGCGCAGTTGGAAAAGGAAACATGGGGACCCCTTTCAAACATGATGATTTGCGCTTGTTCATCCAAACGGCGAATTCTCGCCGCGGCTGTTGCCCCCCCGGCGACTCCGCCAACGATCAACACTTTTTTCATCCACACCACTCCTGCTTTCTATACCCTTAAAGGTAATAGTTATTAAAAAACTTTTTGAAAACTTTAATTATCTTCGTTTCAACAAACAAGCTTTTTCAAAATGATTTTTTATTTAAACATAATATATACCCCTATAGGTATTTTGTCAACATTTCTTTTCCTGGAGAATGGACTTAACGATAAATAAGCCGTCCGGGCAAATGAATTTGCCCTGAAGGAGTGGTTGGATGACAGAAGAGAAAAAAGATGGGCGGGAAAAACAAATCGGCGAAGAAGAACTCATTGAACTCGTTTTAGAGGCGCAAAAGGAAGCGCTGGAAAAAGAACGGGAACAACGGCCAACGGGAGAGGAACCCGATCGAAAACCCCGCCGCTTCAAAATCCTGGCCTGGCTGATGGCCATTACTTTGGCTTTCAGCACCTTTGGAGCAATTTTTGAAATTTATTCCATACCGGCCATTGAATTTCTGAAAACTTCCGCCAAGCTCTCCTCACAGGAAGAGATCCGGACTTACAAGAAAGCGGTCGTCCAAATAACGACGGAAGACAGAAAAGGTACGGGCTTCTCCGTTTCTGAAGACGGCCTGATCGTCACCAATGAACACGTTGTGGATGATGCCCTTTCCATTACGGTCATTTTTCCCGAGGATGGCTTGTATAAGGGGGAAATTGTCGCCTCTTATCCCGAGGTGGACCTGGCTTTGCTGAAGGTGGACGGAAATGGTCTGCCATTTTTAACACTTGATGATAGTTGCCAATATCCGCAAAAGGACCCGGTCTACTTTATCGGAAACCCGCTTTCCTTCACAGGCATTGCCAATGAAGGCAAAGTGCTGGAGCCCATTTTGCTTTCCGATTGGGAAGAACCGGTCTATATGATGGATGCTCCTGTCTATCGGGGAAACAGCGGAAGCCCTGTCATTAACGGGGAAGGAAAAGTGATCGGAATCATCTTCGCTACATATGATCATGACCGATACGGGCAAGTGGGATTGTTTATCCCGGTTGAATCCTTGCAGGAACGCTTGGGTCGCCTCGGCACATTTCCGGAAAGATAATTCGACAAATGGGCATTCGTGAAACCGTCACCATCCTTTGAACGGTAAAATGCGACAAACAAGATATATCAATATAAAAAAATCAATGGCCGCCTTTCGATAAAGCCTATTGAATACCTGATTTTTTGCTATAAAAGTATAACATCCATTTCCTTTGCGATGTTCGACAAATCCTTTTATTAAACGAATAACAACGTAAACCCGGTTTACATTAATAGATGTGATAAACTCACCGTTTTCTTTTATTGATTTTACCTTCCCCTTCAATTAACTTGTTGATTTTACTTTTCTTCCAAAACAATAATCCTGTTCTATCCTTTTCGACACAACCATTTCTTCACTATATTTATTTTGTGAACCAAGTTTACGATATCATAGTATGTCCATAGGCAGAAAAACTTGACCCAAGCATGTTTTCCTGCTGATATTGCGAAACCTTTCATTATGCTCCAAAAATATTAAAGTCAAGGACAAATTTTTACAAAAAGCCCTTTTCATGAAAAGGATTTTGTGAACTCGGTTTACAATAAAAATGTCTTATCATTCCCGGAAACAGTATGTTCTTTTTTTATGCGATTTATTGATTTACAAAAAGCTGCAATCCGTTCGACAAATGGTGTTTTGGCATCGTCCTGTCGACATGATCTTCTTTTTATTTTAATCCGGAAATATTCTCCGGTTCTAAATACTTGTAAATTTTTTGTATTTTAGTAAAGTTATTTAAAAAAAGGGGGCAAAATGATGGAGAAACGCGTACGACTGGGGAAATCGGATCTCTATGTAAACCCGATCGGATTGGGCGCCAATGCCATCGGAGGGCACAATATTCATCCGGATCTGGATGAAGAAGAAGGGAAAGAACTGGTACGGGTTGCCGTCGAGCATGGCATCAACTTCATTGATACGGCCTATTGGTATGGATTGGGACGTTCGGAGGAGCTGATCGGGGAAGTCATCGAGGAACTGGGAAAACGGAATGAATTGATCATCGCCACAAAAGTGGGGCCCAAACTCGTAAACGGACAGCGGGTAAACGACAATTCCCCCGCTTTCTTAAAAGAAGAGGTTGAAAAAAGTCTGCGCCGCTTAAAAACGGACTACATCGATCTACTCTACATCCATTTTCCGGATGAACATACCCCGAAGGATGAAGCAATCGGCGCATTGAAAGAAATAAAGGATGAAGGCAAAATCCGGGCCATCGGGGTATCCAATTTTTCCATGGAACAATTGAAAGAAGCCAATAAGGACGGCTATGTGGATGTCGTTCAGGGGCACTACAACCTGATCCATCGGGAGGCCGAAAAAGAGCTGTTCCCGTACACCTTGGAACACCAAATCGCCTTCATCCCTTATTTTCCGTTGGCTTCCGGCCTGCTTACGGGAAAATATACGAAAGACACCGAAATTCCCGAATACCGGAAAAAATCTCCGTTTTTCCAAAAAGAGACCTATGACAAAGTTGTCGAAAAAGTGGACCGGCTGCGTCCAATCGCCAAAGCCAGAAATGTGGAAGTAGCCAATGTCGTTCTCGCCTGGTATTTGGCGCAGGAAGCCGTGACCGCCATTATTCCGGGCGCAAAACATGCGAAGCAAGTGCTGAACAACTTAAAAACGGCCGATGTTGCTTTGAGCAAGGAAGAGATTCAGGAAATTGATGAATTATTTAAAAACGATTAGATTAAGGTTTAAAAAAAGCGGATGGAGGTTTCCCATCCGCTTTTTTGATTCTTCCGTATGCAACTAGAACTCCGTTCGGCTTCCTTTTGAAACGGAAAAAGCAGCTCCCATTCAAAGCGAAGGGACTGCATGCATAAATTAATTATCTGTTTTTCATCCATTCAGGTTTTCCAAAACCTTCGAACTCTGCATCAATTACTTTTTCAAATTCTTCGGATTGGACAACTTCTATCAAATCTTTGGCAAGTTGGGAATCTTCATCATCCGCTTTCACAGCCACTACATTGCGGTATTGATCAAGCATGTTTTCCAACGCCAACGCATCCAACAAGTTCATATTGGCTGCCAACGCATAGTTGCCCGGTACAGCTGCCAAATCGGCACTATCCAAAGATCGTGGCAATTGCCCTGCTTCTAATGGCTGGAATTTCAAGTTTTTAGGATTTTCAATGATGTCTTTTTCAGACACTTTTAGTGGATCTGCATTCGGATCAATTTTAATAAGCCCTTCATCTTGAAGTGTATTGAATGCGCGGGCAGC
>JGI1652J44930_10000094_pt1 | contig 33383 bp, 22 predicted proteins | sample NewIslsDNAsample_FD_44930 | JGI IMG/M metagenome (IMG submission 44930)
AATGCAGTGGAGCCGAGTGTGTCAGCGGCATCATCAGCAACATCCGGCTTTCCGGCTTCACTTCCATTTCGATGGCAATCATATGGGCAACCGCCAATATATTGCGATAGGTGAACAAAACGCCTTTTGGCTTCCCAGTTGTTCCGGATGTATAAAGGATCGTAGAATAATCGTCTTCTTTCAACAGACAGCTGATTTCTGCGTTATCCGACTTTTCGATCAGCCCGTTATAGTCAAGCCACCCTTCTTTTTCGGCACCGGTTTTGATTTTGATTTCGACATTTTGGAGATTTTCGACGGATGCAAAGACCGCTTCATGTACAATGATGGCTTTTGCTTGGGCATGATCCGCCACATATTCCACTTCCGGTAAGGTGAATTTGGCGTTCACCGGCACGACAATGGCGCCAATACGTTGGACGGCAAAATAACTTACGACAAATTCCAATACATTCGGCATGAAGATGATGACTTTATCCCCCTGTTGGATGCCCAGCCCTAGCAAAGCATTGCACAACCGGTTAACCTGCTCGTCCAATTCTTTATACGTCACCCGCCGGCCTTGGCAAATCACCGCCTCGTTCTTTGGATATTTGCGCGCATTTCTGGCCAATAGCATTGAACTATTCATGTGACATCCTCCCCCTTTAATTTTGCCAGTTTTTCGGTAAATGACGAATGCAGCTCCACCAATTCCCTTTTCAATTGGGTCAGCTCCTTAATTTTTTCTTCAATTTCTTTGATTTTCTGTTCACCGTATTCCACGGTTTTTTCCAGTTGCTTAATGCCTGTACGGTCACGATCAAAGAGCAGTATCATCTCCTTTATTTCATCCAGTGAAAAGCCGTATCTTTTGCCGCGCATGATAAGTTTCAATTTGGCAATTTCTTTTTTTGAAAAGGTGCGTAAATTGGAATGGGTGCGATTTGGTGAAAGCAGTCCAATTTCTTCATAATATCTCAGGGTTCTAGGTGTTATATTGAATTCCTTTGCCACTTCCTGTATCGTTTTCATCCCATCCACCCCCGAATTTGGCTATATTGTATCATTGACGTTAACGTAAACATCAAGTGAATTTGTTAAATTTTTTGAATATTTATAATCTTGAATTTCAATTAATATATTACCTTTTTTTCAGTTTGATAGACAAAAAATAAGCGGCAGCCACGAGCCGCCGCTTCCTTTTTCCCTGGAAAACATGTGCAGTTTTTGATCAGCCGGGGCGGCCCCAATTGTCATGGTTCAACAATGGTTCCGGCCTGCCCCTCCAGCGCATCGAGCGCTTTGTCCAAAGAGGTGATGATGGAAATCCTTCCCGGTTTCGATTCCACAAATTTGATTGCCGCCTCCACTTTTGGAAGCATGCTGCCTTCTTCGAAATGGCCTTCCTCAATAAATTTCTTCAATTCGCCTGTTGTCACGCTTCTGAGGGGCCGCTGATCCGGACGGCCAAAATTCAGAAATACATGATCCACATCCGTCAAAATCAGCAGAATGTCCGCATTGATCAATTCCGCCAGTTTTTCCGCCCCCAAATCTTTGTCAATCACCGCTTCCACTCCGACATATTTATGGTCTTCCCTTATGACCGGGATGCCTCCCCCTCCCGCGCAAATGACAATGAAATCCATATTGACAAGCTTTGCAATAACATTGTGTTCAATGATGTTCATTGGCTGCGGGGATGGCACCACTTGCCGCCAACCTCTTCCAGGAAACTCCCGATACACTGCGCCGGTCTGCTTCATTAGTTGCTGCGCTTCTTCCCATGTATAATATGGTCCAATCGGTTTTGTCGGATTTTCAAAGGCCGGATCATGCGGATCCACTTCTGTCCTTGTAATGATGGATGCCACGTCTTTTTCGATTTCCTGCTCCCTCAACGCATCATCCAATTCCTTTTCGATCCAGTAGCCGATCATCCCCTGGCTCATGGCTCCGCAAGTATCCAATGACATTGGGGGAATCCCCTTTGTTCCGGCTATTTTTTGTTGCAATAAAATGTTGCCAACTTGTGGACCGTTCCCATGGGTAATCACCATTTGATGGCCCAGTTTCTCAATTTCCACCAATAAGGAAACGGTCTTCCGTATGGCCTGTCGCTGGGCCTCTTCCGAACCGTCCCCAATCTGAATGGCATTGCCTCCTAATGCGATGACCACTTTCTTTTGTTCCTTCACCTGCTCCACATCCCATCAGAAATCAATTTTTCCTGTGAAAATTTCCGCTAATGCAACAACCGCAAGAATCACGAAAATGATCATCAATGCAATCTCGAACGCCGTATCTTTCCGGGTGACGCCATATTCCTTCTGGGTGTATTTATAAATTAAAATGCCCGGTGCATATAGCAGCATGGTCAGCAACAAATAATCCAGCCCGCCTGCATAAACGAGCCAAATTGTGTAGATGCTGGCGATGATGCCGATGATGAATTGTTTTCTGTTTTCCTTAATAGAAACCAGCTTCACCTGATAGAATGCCGATAACATATAAGGTATGAGTATGGCGGAAGAAGCCAGGCTGAACATAAAATTGTATGCTTTGTCCGTAAAGAGCAAGGTAATCAAGAAAACTTGCACCAAACCGTTTGTCAGCCACAGGGAATTTACCGGGGCCTTATTGATGTTTTCCTTTGCCAGCCATTTTGGGAACACCCGGTCCTTTGCGGCTTCATAGGGCAATTCCGCGGCAAACAGCGTCCAACTCAGCCAGGCTCCCAATATGGAAATGATCAATCCCATGTTAATGAATACAGCTCCCCATTTTCCCACCACCGCTTCGAATACATAGGCCATGGTCGGGGTTGGAAGTGCCGCAAGTTCTTCCCTTGTCATTACCCCCATCGAAACGATTGTAATGAATACATAAATCAATAAAACGCTGATTAAGCCGATGACTGTCGCTTTACCGACATCCGATTTGCTTTTTGCCCTTGCCGACATGACAACGGCCCCTTCCACTCCGATAAATACCCATAACGTCACAAGCATCGTGCTTTTCACCTGGGAAGCGACACTGGACCAGGAGAATCCTCCGCTGCCCCAAAATTCAAAGGTAAATTTGTCAATGTTAAAGAAGAAGAGGGTAATCAGGATAAACAGGAAAATCGGTATCACTTTGCAGATTGTCGTAATGGTGTTAATAAAAGCCGCGGAGTGTACGCCCCGGAGCACAAGAAAATGAACGCCCCATAATAATACCGATGCCCCGATAATGGAAGCGACATTTTGCCCTCCCTCAAAAACCGGAATAAAGTAACCGATGGAAGACATGACAAGCGTCGCATAGGCAATGTTTCCGAGCCAGGCAGACAGCCAATATCCCCACGCACTGCTGAATCCTAAAAATGGTCCGAACCCTTCTTTGGCATAGCTATAAATCCCACTGTCCAAATCCGGCTTATGAATGGATAGATATTGAAAGGCAAGTCCCAGCGCAACAATCCCGATGCCGGTAATGATCCAACCAATCAGGATGGCGCCGGCATTGGCACCGAGAGCCATATCACCGGCCAAGTTGAATGCGCCGCTGCCAATCATTGAACCGACAACTAGCGCGATTAATGCAAACAGCCCCAATTGTTTTGATTCCTTCATTTTAAGGCACCTCACTTGGAAAGGGAGCATAAACCTGCCCACTTTCATTTTTTATTCCAGATCTTTTCTTACCAACGGCATGCTCATGCAGCGTGGCCCTCCCCTGCCCCGCGATAATTCCGAACTTGGCACTTCAATCACTTCTATTCCATTTTCTCTTAATAATTGATTCGTCACATAGTTTCGGTCATAGGTGATGACTTTTCCCGGCGCAATCGCCAAAGTATTGGAACCGTCATTCCATTGTTCCCGGGGACCTGCGATGATGTCGCCTCCTCCGCATGGAATCAACAAAATTTCTTTAAGTTCCAAGACTTCCTTCAACGTTTCCAACAGATTGGTTTTGTGGGCAATATTCAATGTTTCCGGATCTGATCCTTGTCCAAGGACGTAAATATCCATTTCACCATTTGAATCCTGGATGGCGGAATGAATGGTAAATTTATCAACATCAATCATCGTAAAGACTGTATCCAGATGCATATAAGCACGGCTCTTCGGGATTTCGACAGCGAGGACGCGTTTGACGGAATTTTGGTTGTTGAAAAGATTTAAGGCAAAACGTTCGATGGATTTGGCAGCAGTGCGGGCGCTGATGCCGATGGCGATCGTATCTTTGGACAATACAAGCACATCGCCGCCTTCCAATGGGTAATCGAAGTCACGGTTGAACCAGATGGGGATTTCCTGATTTTTAAAGCGGGGGTGATAGTTCACAATATAATCGATGAAAAGGGATTCACGTTGTCTCGCGGGTTCCCTCATTTTATTGATGGCCAAACCGTTGCCCACTACGGCTGCAGGATCTCTTGTAAAATAGAGGTTCGGCATCGGGTCCAGATAAAATGGATAATGGCTTGTGAGGATTTCATATAAATGTTTTTTCTTGATGTGTTCGATTTCATCTTTGCGTACTCCGGCAATGATTTTTTTGATCATTTCGGGAGTGTCGAAGGACAACAAATACTCCGAAATGACATAGAACGAATCATCGACGGAAATCTTTGATTCGGTCAAAATGTCATGCACAAATTGTTCCTTGATTTCTTCCGAATGCAAAGCTTCGGAAAGCAAATCCGTCAAATAGAGAACTTCAATTTCATTTTCACGCAAAGTTTCCGCAAAAACATCGTGTTCTTTTTGAATGATCGGCAAATAGGGTATATCGTCGAAAAGAAGACGCTGCAAATATTCCGGTGTCAAATTTTCCACTTCCTCTCCCGGACGATGAAGCAGCACTGTCTGAAGTTTTCCGATTTCCGATGTAACATTTACCGCATTTTTCATTGAGATCCGCCTCCGGTATCGCTTCCATACGAAATAGAAGCTGATATTTTTAGAAATTACGTTAGGAAAACATTAGGTAAGCGCTTACAAAATGAATGGTTAGAATTGATCGAAATGTAAAAAAATAATTCTTATATATTTCTAGTATATAATATAATAACTTCATAAATAAGTGAAATTTTGTTGAACCTTTGTCCCTCCTTTCTGCCAAATCAAAGGATGCCCCTTTCCGCTCTAACATTTTATTAATATAATTTCGGATTACAAAAAATAGAGCGGATGAGGAAAGAATTTCCCCATCCGCTCTGTAATTATTATATTTGAACTGCAAAATCTCCGAAAAAGGGACTACTAATTATATTTCCTTTTAAGGATGATGGCATCAATTGCACCCGGCAGGATTGTCGGGATGCTGGCCATCAAAAGTATGAACAGCCAATCCAATAATCGAATCGGAGCTGTCGAGAAAATTGGCTGCAATGCCGGTATATAAATGACGATCAACATTAAAACAAGGGAAGATGAAACCGCCCAGACAAGATACCGATTGCCGAATGGATTTCGTGAAAAAACCGATTTATTGGAGCGGCAATCAAATACATGAATCAATTGGGCCATCACAAGGGATGCAAAGGCTGCCGTTTGGGCATATACCAAATCATCCGGATGATTTTCAAGCGTCACCAAGAAAACGGCCAGCGTGACAATGCCGATTAGAAGCCCCCGTGAAATGACTTTCCAGCCAAGCCCCCTTGCGAATATTCCTTCCTTAGGATCCCGCGGCTTGCTTTTCATCAAATCTTCTTCCGGCTGGTCGACCCCTAAAGCCATCGCGGGCAGGCCATCTGTGATAAGATTTACCCACAAAATATGAATTGGAATCAAAGGCAAAGGCAATGCACAAATAATCGCGAAAATCATCACAAGCATTTCACCGACATTGGAAGCAAGGAGATATCGAATAAATTTGCGGATGTTTTCATAAATGTTGCGCCCTTCTTGAATGGCCGCTTTGATTGTTGCAAAATTATCATCCAAAAGGATCAGGGACGAAGACTCTTTGGCAACATCAGTACCAGTAATTCCCATTGAAATGCCGATATCCGCCGCTTTAATGGCGGGTGCATCATTTACCCCGTCGCCCGTCATCGCAACAATATGTCCCTTCCGTTGAAGGGCATTGACTATTTTCAATTTATGTTCAGGAGAAACTCTTGCAAATACGGCAACATCTTCCACGACCTTTTCCAATTCTTCCACGGACATTTTGGCCAACGTTCTTCCATCTATTATCATGCTATCCTCTTGATAAATCCCCAGCTCTGCGGCAATAGCTTTGGCTGTAATCAAATGATCCCCGGTAATCATGATGGTTTTGATGCCGGCTTTTTTGCATTCTTCCACCGCTTCTTTCACTTCGGGTCTTGGCGGATCGATCATTCCTTCCAGCCCCATAAACGTAAGTCCTGATTCCGCTTCTTCCGCCCCGGAGATGGAAACATCCGGCGGCAACTCTTTATAAGCGATTGCCATTGTTCTTAATGCCCGGGAATTCAAATCATCAATGGCAGATCGAAGGGATTTCTTCATTTCGAATGTCAGAGGCTGCGCTTTTCCGTCCCAGATTATATGGCTGCTCACATTTGCCAATACGTCCGGAGCCCCTTTCGCAATGACCAATTGTTTTCCGTCCGGATCTTTTACGATCATCGACATCATTTTCCGTGCGGAATCAAAGGGAAACTCTTGAAGGACGGTATAGTCCACCAGCAATTGATGGCGGTCAAATCCCGCCTTCATCGCCGCAACCAGCATCGCGCCTTCCGTCGGGCTGCCGTCTAATACATATTCATCGCCTTTTTTCCTCACTTCGGCATGGTTGCAAAGCATGCCGTACATCAGCATTTGAAGAAGAACTGGTTCTTTTTGGATATCGACCGGCGAACCATCGTGATAAAAAGCCCCTTTAGGAGAATAGTCCGATCCGTCGACTGTCCAGGTCTTCCCGCCGATCCATAGATGAGTGACCGTCATTTTATTTTGCGTCATTGTTCCCGTCTTATCTGAACAGATGACCGTTGCCGTGCCAAGGGTTTCGACGGCCGGCAGTTTCCGGACAATGGCGTTCTTTTTGATCATTTGCGTAACCCCGAGGGAAAGAACGATGGTCACTATGGCAGGGAGCCCTTCCGGAATGGCTGCCACCGCCAAGGAGACCCCTGTCAACAGCATTGTATAAAGGTCGCGGTCCTGAATGACGCCGATTACAACGATTAAAATCGTCAACAACGCTGCGACGACAATGAGGATTTTCCCCAATTGTTTTAGCCGTCTTTGCAAAAGGGTTTCAAAAGATTGGGCAGCCTTTTGCATTAATCCTGAAATTTTCCCCATTTCCGTTTCCATGCCGGTTCCGACGACAATGCCCTTTCCGCTGCCCCGCGTAACAAGGGTTCCCATAAAGGCCATATTTCTCATGTCTCCGATTCCGGGTTCCTCTTCGTCCAATGGATCCGTTGTCTTCTCGACCGGAACCGATTCTCCGGTAAGAGGAGATTCTTCGATTTCAAGGCTGATTGATTCCATAATGCGGACATCCGCTCCAATCCGGTCACCGCTTGAGAACCGGATGACATCCCCCGGAACCAGTTCCCTGGATGGAATCTTCATCCATTCGCCATTTCTCAATACATTCACTTGAGGAGCAGACAATTTTTGGAGTGCCTCCAGCGCCCTTTCCGCTTTTCTTTCCTGAAAAAAACCCAAAAACGCATTTATGATGACAATCGTCAAAATGGTTATGGCATCTGCATACTCTCCCAAAAACAATGAGATCAAGACGGCAACCAGCAAAATGATAACTAGAAAATCCTTAAATTGACGGAAAAAAAGCCATAGGTCCGATTGCTTTTTATAAATCTCGAGTTCATTGTAACCATATTGTTCCAGCCGTTTTTTCGCTTCCTGTTCTGTCAATCCTTCAAACAAATTGGTATTTAGGCTTTTTTCCACTTCACTGACGTTCATCGTATGATAATTCATTGGCAAATTCACTCCCTCTACCCTGAAGAGGCTCCAGCACTACTCTTCAAACAAATCACCAGTTGAAAACGGAGGAAATTATATTAATAAAGATTCCGTTGATATTAGATTACCATTTCTTTTACATTTGTTCCCTAATATTCTCTGGATTTTCCTGCAAATGAGCGAATTTTAATATAATCGTCAAAAACTTTTTATTTTTCTTGAATGAATCGCGAATAAGGAGAGGGTCATCCGTCCATAAAAAATGTTTGGACGTTTGACACAGATTTCTTTTCGGGAGATGAAGAAATGTTGGGAAAATAAAAAGAATATTCGCCACCCCTCGTGACAAACTAAAGCCATGGAGGTGTAAAAATGAGCAACAGAGAAAAGAAAAATTTAAGCGGCAATTTCAGCGATGAGCAAGCCGTCAGAAAACAATTGTCCAGGGAGTTCGATCATGAACTGGCAAACGAGCCGTTGACACCGGAAGAAAAGTTTAACAATAAAAAAACGAAAAAAAGGCAGTAGAGAAGAAAACAAATGCCATCCCTCATTATTTTTCCACAAAAATTACTTTCTTCTACTATTAGGAAACGAACGAACCCCCATCCCTGATTGATGGGGCTGTTTCTTATTGAAAACACTTAATCTTTGCCCAGATGATCATTTTCATCGGCTCTGATCCATTTTCGCTTTACATCCTCGTCCAAACAATCAAGACGGTGAAAATAATTTGCCACGGTTTCAAAGTCCATATTTTCCTCATCATTGATATCAATTTTACGCAATGCATCATTGACGATGCCCGCGGCTTCTTCTCCCAGTTCAAATAGAGTGTTAAAGGCTCTTAACCGGACGAAAGGATCTTTATCAAAAAGAGCCGTTCCCAATTTTTCCGCCGGCAACAGCTCATTTAAGTATGCATAAGGATCTTCAAATCGGGCGCAATGGATTTTCTCTTTTGCTTCCTCAAATGTGCGTCCCAACCATTCATCCCCTGCAAAAATCCCTTCGTCTTTCTGGGATAGGCTGTCCAAATCAATTTCAACGAAACGGCAATTTTTTACAATGAAATATTGATTGTCCGGGTTCAGCGATGCAACATAGCCGCTCCACGATCCGATTTCACCGGGTTCGCTATAAATGGCCGGACGGTATAAACAATTTGCTGTGACATCTTTGAAATATATCGTGCATTCTTCGTGAGGGCAGCCGAAGCCGGAAATGATTCTCAATCCGAATCCGTCTTCGGATGAATCCAGTTCATCATGCAGATAATATCCTTCCAGATTCCCTTCCATTTTTGCATCATGAAAAACCAGCTGCACGATGGATTCCTTTGTAAATCCGCCGTCCATATTGAGCAAAAGGACAATATCATTCCCTTCTTGTTCGGCCTTCAAAATTTCACCATCATGCAAAGACTCGATAAAAACATTTTGGACAGAAGGCTGGAAATTTTGGATGATTCTATAACGTTTTTTAGTAATAACCCCGCTGTTTTCAATAAACCGGTCGATTGTTTCATTGCACCATTCTTCAAATTCATTCATTAAATCATTATTGGAAAATAACGTCCGTTCCAGTATTTCCTTTTGAAATTTTTGCGGGATGACATCCAAATAATTGGCCAAATCTTCATATAACTTCTCTTCCAATTCGGAATCAAACTCTTCCCCGAAAGGAAAAAGATTCGCCGCCTGGAAGACTTTTTGCCGCTCCCGAGTCAAGTAAAACATGGTTCCACCTCTTCTGTATAGTTGAACTACCATATATTCTAATGAGATTTTTGAATAATCTCCAGACTATTGTTTTATAATCTTATTTTTTACTGAGTGTGTACATAAAAAAATTATGTAAACCAATAAAAAGTTGTTTGTTTCTTAAAAAGAGCCGTACAAAAACTCCATAAACCCTTTTATGGGGCTATGGAGTCTGAAATATCCTCTATTTTTCCATAAATATTATAAATTTTCCTTTCGCTATTCCGCTATTGACGTCTTTTCCTCAATTTCAACCGTTTTTGATTTGATCAAAAGGTGGGACATCAGGACCCCTCCTACGGCCAATAGGGATATGGCATTTATGATGAGATTTGTATCGATTAAACAAATTCCCGCTGCCAATAATAAAATCCTTTCGGCCAGGAATGTTTGTCTAATCAGGTAGCCTTTCAATCCCGCCGCCAAAGCAATCCCTCCGATGATTGCCGTTGCGCCTGCAAAAATATATTCGCCAACGGTTCCGCCGGTCAATAGCAAAGTCGGATTGAAGATGAAGAAGAAAGGCACAATAAACCCCATCAGCCCCAACCTTACGGATTCCATTCCCACTTTATTCGGAGATTCTCCCGCAATTCCCGCCGCTGCGTAGGCAGCTAAAGCAACGGGAGGGGTAATGCTGGATAGCGCCGCAAAGTAGAAGGCGAACATATGGGCAGCAATCGGTACAACCCTCAATTGCGCCAAAATCGGAACGGAAATCGTTGCCACGATAATATATGCCGCTGTCGCCGGCACTCCCATTCCCAGGACAATGCTGATCAAAGCGGTCAATAAAGCTGCCATCAGCACACTTTCCCCGGCAAAGCTGATTACATTATTGCCGATAATTAAACCGACACTTGTCAATGTAATCGTGGCAATCACAATCCCTACAATAGCGCAGGCAATACCGACGCTGATGGTGCCTTTGACCCCTTCCACTATGGAATCAATGATCGCGGACAAACCCATTCTGGTACTTTTGCGGATGGCTGCCGCAGGAACAACGGAAAGCATGGAGATGATCNCCGCATATAACGGCGAAAATCCGGTAAATAACAAAATAAGCAACAGCATCAATGGAATGGATAAATGGCCGCCCTCTTTCAGCACTTTTTTGGCGTTTGGTATATTTTCTTTTGAGATTCCTGATAACCCCATCTTTTTCGCTTCAAAATGAACCATCATGAACAGCGTCAAATAATACAGGATGGCCGGAATAATACCCGCCAGGATGATGATGGAATAAGATACGCCCAGGTATTCGGCCATGATGAAAGCAGCCGCGCCCATTACAGGAGGCGCAATCAATCCTCCCGTAGAAGCCACCGCTTCCACGGCCCCTGCAAACTTCTTGGAATAGCCCGCTTTTTTCATCATCGGAATGGTCACCGTACCTGTCGTCACAACATTGCTCACCGCACTGCCGCTGACCGTCCCCATTAATGCACTTGCAAAAACCGCCACTTTTGCGGGTCCCCCTGCAGTCCTGCCTGCGATAGTCAATGCCAGTACATTGATAAAATCCGAAAATCCGCTGTTTTTTAAGAAGGCACCAAATAAAACAAACACAAAAATATAAGTTGCAGAAACGCCCAAAGCAGTTCCGAATATTCCTTGTCCACCCCAATACATCAGGTTGACGACACGTTCAATACTGAATCCGTAATGCCCCAGCAATCCGGGAATATAAGCGCCAAAAAAATTATACAGCAAGAAGAATAAAGCGATGAGCGTCAAGCCCATTCCCACGACGCGGCGGCTCGCCTCAAACAATAAAATTAATGCCAAAATTCCCACATAAATATCAAAGGTTGTATTCTCTCCCGCGCGATCCCGCACAAAGACGTCGTAGGTGATCAACAAATAAGAGATGACAAAAATGGATAACACAATGCACACAATATCTGCGATCGTCGGCAGCTTCCGCGTGCCGACGCTCCTTTTCGTTGCCGGATAAAAAATAAAGCTGAACAGGAGCAGAAACCCTAAATGCCATGCCCGGAATTTTACGGCATCCATGATGCCAAATGTATTCATGTAAAGTTGGAAAATGGTCCAAACAACCGCCAAAAGCACGACGATTTTTCCAAAAACCCCTACATACTTTCTTGAATGGAGCGATTTCTCCTCCACTTCCACCAATTGTTGAACATCCACATTCAGTTCATTTTTTGTTACCATTGAATCCCCCCTATTCCACTACTCCAATTTCCCGGTAATATTTCAAAGCTCCTGGATGTATCGGCACTCCTGCAGTGCCTTCAACAGCCTTTTTCGGATCAAACTGTTTTGCGATGCTGTATGATTTACTAAGTTCTTCAACGTTTTCCCAAAGCAGCTTGGTCAGCTGATAAGCGGATTCTTCCGAAACACTTTCGTCAATCACGATGGCACTATATTGTCCGATGGTAATAATGGGCTCGGATTGTTTATCATATGTGTTTGGTTCGATGACATATTTAAAATTCCATGGATATTTTTCAGTCAATTTATGAATCGCTTCCTCCGAAAAACTGAGAACTTTAGTATCAAGTGTGGATATTAATTCCGTCGTCGCTGCTGACGGCACACCGGAATAGATATTAACGGCATCTACCTGGCCGTTTCTCATCAAATCCGTCGCTTCCGTAAATCCGACATAATTCCCCTTTACTTCATCGGGTTCTATTCCATGGGCTTCCAACACCAGTTTGGATTCGATTTCGGTTGCACTCCCAGCCGCGCCAAAAACAAAACTTTTTCCCTTCAAATCTTCGATCGTTTGGATACGTTTGTCGTTTTTTGCCACAATATGGCTGACGTTCGGGTAGAGATTGGCCAGGATGCGGACTCCTTTGTACGGTTTCCCTTTGAAGGAGCCGGTTCCATTGTATGCTTCGTAAGCAAAATTAACGGTTGTAAAGGCGATATTCGCCTCTCCTTTGCTCATCAGCTTCAAGTTTTCAATACTTCCATTTGACGCTTGGGAGGCCACTCTTTTTTGCATTTCGTTCGTCCACAATGTCGACAGACCCGCCCCCAGCGAATAATAAACCCCTGTCGTTGTTCCGGTCGTAAAGATCAAAGGTTCCCCATACCGTTCAGCATTGCTTTGACACCCCAAAAGCAGAACGGCACCCATCAGCATCGCGATAAGAAATTTCCCCTTCATCCCCATCCCTCCAAAAATTTTTTTATCCGTTTACTATTTCAAACGGGTTAAATTAACTATTTCAATCGATGAAATAATAGATAAATGCATGAAATCTTCTTTTTTACGCACAGGCGGTAAACATTACCGTATTTTGTACAGAAATTTTAATTTTCCGAACCGAATCCCGTCAATTATTTTCGAAACAAAAATTTCTACAAAAAAAACCATATTATCTGTCGAAATACCAATTCCGCTAAAAAACCGAAGACGCTGTTGAGCAACCAAATAAAAAAAGCCTGCAAAACAATGTTTGCAGGCTTCAAAAAAATTAACAAAACTTCCGATTGGATGAGTAAAAAAACGGGGCGAATATCAATTCGCTCCGTTTTAATGTCTTCCTGTTATGTTACTTGAGGTAAGCCATCTCTTCCGCTTTTTGAAACTGTGCTTTGTGCAATTTTGCGAACACGCCGTTTAAAGCGAGCAGTTCTTCATACGTCCCTTCTTCTTCAATGCCATTGTCCGTGACAACAAAGATCCGGTCCGCATTGCGGATCGTCGCCAGCCGGTGGGCGATGACGAGCGTTGTGCGGTTTTTGGACAGCTCGTTCAACGAATTTTGGATCATCATCTCGGTTTCCGTATCGAGCGCGGAAGTGGCTTCATCCAAAATCAGGATCGGCGGATTTTTCAAAAACATCCGCGCGATGGCGAGCCGCTGCTTTTGACCCCCGGACAATTTCAGGCCGCGCTCGCCTATTTGAGTATCATACCCGTCAGGAAGCGATTCAATGAAATCCTTCAAATGCGCCTTTTCGGCTGCGGCCTGAATTTCTTCAAAGCTGGCGCCCAAACGGCCATATTCGATATTTTCGCGGATGGTTCCCGTAAAAAGAAACACATCCTGTTGGACAATGCCGATTTGTTGCCGGAGGGATTTTTGGGTCATATCCCTTATATCGATGCCGTCTATGGTGATGGAACCTTCATCCACATCATAGAAGCGGGGAATCAACGAACAGATGGTCGTCTTTCCTGCCCCGGACGAACCCACGAAAGCGATGGTCTGCCCAGCTTTAATATCAAAAGAAACATTGTTCAATACGGGTTTTGTCTCATCATATCGGAACGATACATCTTTGAATGAAATATTGCCTTCTAAATGCGGGACGGCAATGGCATTTTCCCGGTCCTTGATTTCCGGTTCCTGCCTGAGCATTTCGCGGAACCGCTTAAAGCCCGCCATCCCTTTTGGATAAAGCTCCAACAACGCGCTGATTTTATCCACCGGTTTGATCAATACGTTCGTATATAAAACGAAACTTACCAATTCGCCGTAGGACAATTTGCCGTTGTAGCTCAGCCAGGCGCCGACCACCAAAATGACCAGCGTGAGAAGCCGGGTCATAAAATAGATGCTTGAATGGGTCCCCGCCATCACTTTATAAGCATAAAGCTTGGCTGATCGGAAAAAGCCGTTTTGCTTGCGGAAACGGTCCATTTCAAACTCTTCGTTCGTAAATGCCTTTACCACACGGATTCCCGAGATGCTGTCCTCCACTCTCGCATTGACATCGGCAATTTTGCTGTACATCTCTTTCCAGGCATTGTTCATTTTCGTATTGCAATAAGTCACGAGCCAAATCAAAAACGGCATGAAGACAAGGGCAATCAACGCAAGGGGCGGATTGATCTGGAACATGATCACAAATGCCCCGATGAATGTCATCATGGCAATAAAGAAATCTTCGGGACCATGATGGGCAAATTCCCCGATGTCAAACAAATCGTTCGTAATCCGGCTCATAATGTGGCCGGTTTTAGTATTGTCAAAAAATTTAAAGCTTTGTTTTTGGATATGATCGAATAAATCCCGGCGCATGTCCGTTTCAATATTGATGCCAAGCTTGTGCCCCAAATAATTGACAACAAAGTTCATGAACGTGCTTAACAAATACACAAGCAGCAACAATATGTTCACTTGCACAATTTTTCCCCAATTGCCTTCCGGTAACAACGTATCAATGAACCATTGCACCGCAATCGGGAAAAACAAATCCAAAACGGCCACTAAGACGGCACAAGAAAAGTCGATGATAAATAAGCGTTTATGCGGTTTGTAATATGAAAAAAATGCTTTAACATCTGGTTTCCCTTTCTATCCATATTCATATCACAAATTATACAAAAAATTGTTCCAAATTGATAATATTTTTCATTTACCAAAAACGGCAAAACAAAAGGCAGGAGAGTCAGGTCTCCTGCCTGCTTGCTTTGAAATTTCCATCATCCGACGCTTACAATTCCGATCCAATCGCACCATTCAAATAATCATGAGCAATAAAAGCGAATGCTTTTTGGATGTTGAAGAGCGCCCTTTCGTCTATATCGAAGTTTCCATGGTGATGCGGATATTGGGTTTCTTCCCTTTCGTTCCTTGAACCGACTTTAAAGTATGTGCCCGGCTTCTCCAATAAGAAATAGGCAAAATCCTCCGCTCCCATGGAAGGGGTTTGTTCGATGACCGCTTCCTCTCCAAAACCTTCCATCAAGGCCCGCTTCACTTTTTCTGTTTGTTCCGGATCGTTATAAAGGGCCGGATAGCCGAATAAATACTCAATCTCAGATTCAATATTATGTGCTGACGAAATCCCTTTCGTAATTTGTTCGATCCGATTTTTTATGTGGTGCCGTACTGATTCATCGTATGTCCGCACCGTTCCTTCCAAAAACGCGTTTTCGGCGATTACATTGAAGGCCGTTCCCGATTGAAACTTCCCGATCGTCACAACGGCTGAATGCAATGGATTGATATTGCGGCTGACAATCTTTTGGAGGCCCGTGACCAATTCAGCTCCTGCCACCAACGCGTCCACGGCTTCATGCGGACGGGCCGCATGCCCTCCAAGGCCTTTCAAATGGATTTTAAAATGATCCACGGCCGCCATCTGATAACCCGGACCGATTGCCACCTTCCCCACTTCTAGCGAAGAATCCAAATGGGCGGCAAATACGTAATCGACGTCCTCCAAAATATTTTGCGCAATCATTTCCTTAGCCCCGCCCGGCGGTTTTTCCTCCGCATGTTGGAAAATCAACAAAATGTTTCCTTTCAGAAGATGCCGATGCTTTGAGACGCTTTGGCAAATCCCAATAGCGCCGCCGTATGGCCGTCATGCCCGCATGCATGGGATACGCCTTCTTTTTTTGAAGCATAGCTCACCTTTTTTAAATCCTGAATCGGCAATGCATCAAAGTCCGCACGGAAGGCAACGGTTTTTCCGGGTTGCCCCCCTTCGATCTTTGCAACTAATCCTGTTCCTCCGACATTCCTTTGGACCGTCAATCCAAAGTCCTCCAACTTTTCTGCGATGAATTTGCTCGTTTCATGCTCCTCAAAGGAAAGTTCCGGATGCTGGTGCAAATGACGCCGCCATTTAACTACATCATCAAATGAGTGTTCAATCTCACGGATCAAGTTCGTTAATTCCAATTGGTTGACAATGTTTCCCAATATCCCCTCACCCCTATCCTTATAATTCCTATAATAAAACTTATGATTATAAAAAGATTATATTCTTGAAAACACGAAAAAACAAATATTTCAAATAAAATTCAATCTTTCTACTAAAAAAATATACAAGTTATGAAAAAAAAGTAATATTTTATCAAAAATCTATCATGTATTGAAAACTCTTCTTTTTTAATTATGAAAATTTATTGTCAGGAGCATTTTTTTATTATTCTATTCATAATTAATTAATATACTAAATTCTATTAATTGTTTGCGGAAAGTATCGAAGAAATGGCAAAAGAAAACTCCCCATATTTTCAATAAATCGAATTACTGAAAGGATGATTTGATTGATTACAGTACTGGAAGGATCGCTGTTATACACGCCGGATGAAGCCACGGTTCAAAACAGCGAATTGACCCGCTACAAACAATGGCTGCGGGAGCACTACGGCTACCAGTTTGATTCCCACCAGGCATTATGGGATTGGTCCACCACAGAAACGGAAGAATTTTGGAAATCCATTTGGGAATACTGTGAAGTGGTCCATAGCCGGCCGTATGACAAGATTTTGTCCGGCAATGAAATGCCTTTTGTCAAATGGTTTCAAAATGCCCATTTAAATTATGTGGACCAGATCTTTCGCAATAAAGAACTTCCGAATCCTGCAATCATTTATAAAGCCGAAAATCAACCGCATCAAACGGTTTCGTGGAAAACGCTGTACGAAGATGTGGCGGCGCTGGCCCATTATATGAAAAAACTTGGAATACAAAAAGGGGACCGGGTGGCGGCATATGCACCAAATATCCCCGAAACCGTCATCGGCTTTTTGGCCTGTGCAAGCATCGGCGCGATTTGGTCGGTGGCCTCTCCGGATTTTGGGGTGGGCAGTGTCGTTGACCGTTTTAAACAGATTGAACCGAAACTTCTTATTGCCGTCAACGGCTGCCAATACAACGGGAAGATATATGACAAAATGGATACCATCCGCCATCTGCTCGAAGAAATCCCGTCCATTGAACATTGCATCCTCATCCAGAATGCCGGGGAACAGCCGGAACTGTCTCCAAACATGATTCATTGGGCGGAAGCGGTAAAAGAAAAAAACCTGGAACTTGAAAGTGAACAGGTGGAATTCAGCCATCCATTATGGATTTTATACTCTTCAGGCACTACCGGTTTGCCTAAGCCGATTGTCCATTCCCACGGAGGCATCATTCTCGAACATTTAAAATCCCTGAAGCTTGAAGGGAATATCGGAAAAGACGACCGTTTTTTCTGGTTTACGACAACCGGTTGGATGATGTGGAACTTCCTGATCAGCGGATTGATGGCGGGAAGCACCATAGTTTTATATGATGGCAGTCCAAGCTACCCGGACCTTTCCGCATTATGGAGCTATGCGGAAGAAGCGGGCATTACGGTTTTTGGGACAAGCGCGGCATTTATCGATTCTTGCATGAAACAAAATTATCGTCCAAATCGGCATTTTTCATTCCCTGAATTGCGGGCGGTCTTCTCAACCGGTTCGCCTTTATCCGCCAATGGCTTTAAATGGGTTTACGATTCCGTGAAAAAAGACATCTTGCTTGTTTCCTTGAGCGGAGGCACCGATGTTTGCACGGGATTCGTCGGAGGAAATGTCTGCCTCCCTGTCAGAGCAGGAATCATTCCGGCACGTTCCCTGGGCGCAAAAGTGGAAAGCTATGATGAAGAAGGCCGTCCGATCATCGGCTCCGTCGGCGAGCTCGTTGTCACAAAACCGATGCCATCGATGCCGATTTATTTCTGGAAAGACCAGGACTACAGCCGATATCTTGACAGCTATTTCAGCACGTATCCAAATGTTTGGAGACACGGAGACTGGATTCAGATCAATGAAGATGGCAGCTGCATCATCTACGGACGTTCCGATGCGACAATCAACCGCTCCGGTGTGCGGATGGGAACAAGCGAAATATATAAAATTGTTGAATCCTTCCCGGAAATCAGGGACAGTTTGGTCGTGGATTTGGAGTATAAAGATCGGCCGTCCTGCTTATCTTTATTTGTCGTCATGCAAAATCCCGGCCAATTTAACGATGCATTCGTCCAACAATTGAAGGATGCCATCAGAAAAAATTTGTCTCCACGCTTTGTACCCGATCAAATCCATGTCATTGAAGAAGTGCCGAAAACGCTGAACGGAAAGAAATTGGAAGTGCCGATCCGGAAAATTTTGCTCGGTATGCCGGCAAATAAAGCCATCAACAAAGATGCCGTCGCAAATCCGAGAGCGCTGGACTTTTTCATTGAATTAAGCAAAACATACAACCATTGAACGTTTTGAGGCGCTGCCCATTGTGCAGCGCCTCTTTGCATGGGAAACCGGATTCCCTGATGCTGAACAAAAGACTTCCAAATCAAGATGCCTTCACATCCCGTTCGGAAGTCTTATGTTAAAAAGGGTTAGGAAGTTTTGCTATTCACTGTGCCGCGTGCCAAGTTGTTTAAACGATCGGCCAACCCCAATCCGTGTACCGGTTTTTCCTCATTGCCGTTGATCACTCTTTCTAATAAGCTTTGGCTCCATTCATATGCATATGCACCATGTTCGGAGTAATCGAGTCCGGCAATTTCTTCTTCGCTTGAAACGCGGATTGGATAGATGTAATTGATCACGACCGTAATGACGCTGACAAGCAAGAAAGTATACACTAAAACCGCTAAAACACCGAGCGCCTGGATTCCCAGCTGAGACGCTCCTGCGCCATAGAACAAACCGCTTGAAGTCGAGAATAAACCTACCGCAAGTGTTCCCCAAATGCCGCAAATGCCATGGACAGCAATGGCTCCTACCGGGTCATCCACACGGAGTTTCGCATCCAGGAAGCGGACACCTTCCACTAATAAAATCCCTGACACTAATCCCACAACAATGGAACCCGGGATTGAAATATCCGCCGCACCTGCCGTAATTCCCACTAAACCGCCTAAAACGCCGTTCAATGAAATGGAAGGATCGATTTTTCCGAAACGGATTCTTGTATACAATGCAGATGCCACAAATGCTGCAGATGTGGAAAGCAATGTTGTCGCAATGACGTTAGGCACCAGGCTTGTATCTGCAGCCAGTGTGCTGGCGCCGTTGAATCCGAACCAGCCCAGCCATAGAACGAATACTCCAAGGGCCCCTAATGGAATGTTATGGCCCGGAATGACGTTGACCTTTTTGCCTGTGTATTTTCCGATACGAGGCCCGAGGAAAATGACCACCGTCAATGCTGCAATGCCGCCTGTTAAATGTACCACCGTAGAACCGGCAAAATCAGTGAATCCCAATTGGGCAAGCCAGCCATCTCCGGACCAAACCCAATGGCCGATAATCGGATAAATGACTATGCTCATTCCAATGGCAATCAACATATAACTTAAAATATGAATCCGTTCGGCAACTGCTCCGGATATAATGGTGATGGACGTCGCTGCGAACATGGCCTGGAAAATGAAAAAGTCGATATCCTCTCTTCCCGATAGGAAAAATCCGTTTGTTCCGACCACACCGCCGGCCGAATCCCCAAACATAAGGCCAAAACCGACGAGATAATATAAAATTGATACCAGGCTGATTGTCAAAAAGTTTTTCATAATGATGTTCAAAGAGTTTTTCGCTCTTGTGAACCCTGTTTCCACCAAGGTAAATCCGGCATGCATGAAAAACACCAATATGGCACCCAACATGACCCAAACCAAGTTAACGGATAACTCCAAAGACTCCACTGTCGGCTCTGCAGCATAGGCTGGCAGTGCGACAAGCAACAACAAAGGAATAATTGAACCAATTTTTTTCAACATCTCTTCTCGACTCCCCTCATCTCAGATAATCGCTTGTTTCCCATGTTCACCTGTCCGGATCCGAATGGCTTCTTCCACAGGAATAATAAAAATTTTTCCATCACCTACCGATCCTGTATTGCATGTTTTTTGGATAACTTCCACAACTTCCTCCACTTGCTCATCATCCACTACCACTTCAATTTTCAGCTTCGGCAGAACTTTTATTTCGAAGGTTGTTCCCCGAAATAAACCTTCCACCCCCTTTTGTTTGCCGGTACCGGCGGCTTCCGTTACCGTCATGCCGCCGATTCCGATGGAATAAAGATTATCCCTCAATTCTTTGAACACCTCTGGACGCGTGATGACCTCAACTTTTTTCATGAATCGTCCCCCTTTAATATAAAGTGATATAACGTTCACGTTCCCATGGATGTACGCTGATTCTGAATTCATCCCACTCCAACCGTTTGGCTGCGATAAAGTGGGTAGTAATATGTTCTCCCAGCGCCGCTTTGATCACTTCGTTTTGTTCCAATGCATCAAGCGCTTCTTCCAGGCTGGATGGAAGACTTTTAATGTTCAGGTCTTCTAACTCTTGCTCATTCATTTTGTAAATATTGGAGTTTACAGGTTCGCTGAGAGTCAACTTGTTTTTAATGCCGTCTAACCCTGCAGCAAGCATGACTGCTAATGCGAGATATGGATTTGCGGATGGATCCGGGTTTCTTAATTCAATTCGTGTACTTAATCCACGGCTTGCAGGAACGCGTACAAGAGGACTGCGGTTTTTGCCTGACCAAGCGATATAACAAGGAGCTTCATATCCTGGAACTAACCGCTTATAGGAATTTACTGTCGGGTTTGTGATGGCAGCGAAACTGTAAGCATGTTTTAAGATTCCTGCCAAATATTGTTTCGCTGTTTCACTCAAACCAAGTTCATCATTTTCATCATAGAAGGCATTTTCATTTCCCCGGAAAAGTGATTGGTGGCAGTGCATTCCTGAACCGTTTACCCCGTAGAGAGGTTTTGGCATGAATGTTGCATGTAATCCATGTTTTCTGGCAATGTTTTTCACGACTAATTTGAACGTTTGGATATTGTCAGCTGTTTCGACCGCATTTGCATATTTGAAGTCAATTTCATGTTGCCCAGGAGCAACTTCGTGGTGAGAAGCTTCAATTTCATATCCCATTTGTTCCAAAGTTAAAACGATATCACGGCGGCAGTTTTCGCCCAGGTCTGTCGGAGCCAAATCGAAATATCCGCCCTGGTCGTTTAATTCCATTGTCGGATTGCCGCTTGGATCTGCTTTAAACAGGAAGAATTCCGGTTCCGGACCTACGTTCATGGCAGTGAATCCAAGCTCGTTTGCCTCTTTTAATACCCTCTTTAAAGCCCCGCGGGGATCTCCAGGGAAAGGTGTGCCATCCGGCAAATATACATCGCAAATTAACCGGGCAACCTTTCCGTATTCTGTTTCCCAAGGGAAAATGAGCCATGTATTTAAATCAGGGTATAAATACATATCGGATTCTTCAATTCTTACAAATCCTTCAATGGAAGAACCGTCGAACATGATTTTGTTGTCCAACGCTTTTGGCAATTGGCTCAAAGGAATTTCAACGTTTTTGATAATTCCGAACAGGTCTGTAAATTGCAACCGGATATATCGGACATTTTCCTCTTCTGCGATTCTTAGAATGTCTTCTTTTGTGTAATTTCTTTTCATGAATAATTCCTCCTTAAATTTTTTATTCGCCTGATGCTTTTAACAACTTTTCTTTTGTGAAATCTTCCAATTTGAATTCACCATGGCAGATGTATTCCGCCTTTCCTTTCATCCATACATGGTTGTTCTCATCCCAACGTATTTCCAGATCACCCCCCGGCAAATGAACGGTTATGGATTGGTCCTTTTCAATTTTATTGTTCAGAGTGGCAGCGACTACCGCCGCGCAAGCTCCTGTACCGCAGGCCATCGTGATGCCCGAACCCCTTTCCCACACCCGATAGTCGAGTTCATTCGGCTTTTTGACGGCCACTACCCCGACATTCACTCTTTCAGGGAAAATGTCGGAATGTTCAATCATCGGACCAATCTTATCAAGAGGCACCTTATGGACATCATCGACAAACATGATGGCGTGGGGATTGCCCATTGAAACACAGGTTAAGCGGTATTGATTTCCGCCGATTTCGAATGGTTCATTGATGGTCATTGTCATCGGCTCTCCGATCATCGGAATCATGGTCTTTAACAATTTCGGTTCGCCCATATCAACCGTGACATATTCCACTTCTTTCTTCTTTTCGGAAATATGGACTTCCACAATTCCTCCAAGCGTTTCGATGGTAAAACTTTCCGAATCTACAAACTGATGATCGTACAAATATTTCGCTACACATCTCAATCCGTTGCCGCAATTTTTTCCCTCAGACCCGTCCGCGTTAAAAATCCGCATCCGGAAGTCGGCCACTTTGGAATCACAAATGAGAATCATACCGTCGGAACCAATGCCAAATCTCACATCCGAAAGATTTCTGGCAAGTGTTGGAAGCGAATCTTCCTCCAAAGTGTTTTCCAATAGATTGATGAAGATGTAATTATTGCCTAGGCCATGCATTTTCGTAAACAGCATTTTGATCACCCTCTTGAAAATATGAACCGATCTCTTTTCAACCTTCTTTCAATCTCTCTCATCACTTGTTTTTCCTCTTCTTCCGTATCGGCTTCGAATGTAACGGAAAATCTTATGAAGCGTCCTGCATCATCCCAAGGAACGGTTGATATGAGATGTTCACGTATGAGGTATTGGGAGAAATCCTCCGCCGTTTGGAATGACGGACCTTCTTTAATGCCGACCGGCGCTTCGGCATATAAGTAGAAGGAGCCTTTCGGTTTCTCCGCTTGAAAACCGCACCCCCGCAAAACTTGGACGAGCATTTCGTGTCTGCGGGAATATTTTTTGGCCGTTTGTTCCGTGATTTCAGGATGAGCCAATGCAAAACTTGCGGCTTTCTGAATGGGGATAAACTGTCCCGAATCGCTATTGTCCTTGATCGTTTGAAAGGCTTTGACCAGCTTCGGATTTCCTGCAATAAACCCGATTCTCCAGCCCGTCATATTGAAGGATTTGGATAATGAATGGATTTCTACCCCGACCTCCTTCGCTCCCGGCACGGATAAAAAGCTGAGCGGCTTTTCTCCGTCAAACATGAGAGCGGCATATGCTGCATCGTGGACAACGATGATTTGATTGTTTCTTGCAAATTCGACGACTTCCTCAAAAAATTCCTTCGAGGCAACTGCACCTGTCGGATTATTCGGATAATTCAGATAAATCATTTTAGCTTTCTTCAATACTTCCGGATCGATTTGATCCAGGCGGGGCAAAAATCCGTTTTCTTTTAATAGCGGGAGGTGAACAACTTCCCCCCCAAAATATTTTGTATACGTGCCCAGCACGGGGTAACAAGGGGACGGCATCAAGGTAATGTCGCCGGGATTGATGAAAGCGGCCGGCAGGAGGCTGAGCCCTGATTTTGAACCGATAACGTGGTTGATTTCCGTTTCGGGATCCAGATCCGGCACCCCGAACACTTCCGCCATGTAGCGGGAAGCGGCTTCCTTGAATTCCGGGATTCCATTGTCCGAATAAAACCGGTTTTCCGGTTTTGCCGCTTCTTCATACAGTTTTTCGACAACCCTCATATCCGCCATCGCATCCGGCTCCCCGACTCCCAAATCGATCAAAGGGACATGAGGCTTTTCTTTGATGGCCGCCCGTTTGGCCCGCTTAATTTTTTCGAATTTGAATATTTCTTCCTTCAGACCGAAAGAGGGGCCTCCAATCCGGTCGGCAAATAATTGCTGGATATAATCTGTTGCTTGCACCATATCCCTCCTAAAATGATAAGTTTACTTTACTTGTTACATATCGGTGGCATCTTTTTGCGGCTTCTTTCCCTTCCTGGATCGCCCATACGATTAAACTTTGGCCTCTTCTGGCATCTCCGGCCACAAAGACATTTTCCAGATCCGTTTGATAGGAACGGCTCTTTCTTAATCCGCCCACATCAATGTTTAATTGATCGAATAGTTCCCTTTCCGGCCCTTCAAATCCGATGGCAATCAAAACAAGCTGCGCAGAAAGCACTTTTTCGGTGTTCGGTATCGGTTCACGGATTTTTTCGCCTTTTTCATTGAATGTGGTTTTTATGCCGACAGTCTTGACAGCAACGAGCCGGCCTCCATCATCCCCGATAAATTCCAAAGCCGAAGTTGCAAATAGTCTTGGATCGTCGCCGAATTTTGCTTTTGCTTCTTCTTGTCCGTAGTCCAATTTATAAATAAGCGGATATTGTGGCCAAGGATTATCCGGTGCCCGTTCTGCAGGGCGTTTTGGATAAATATCCAATTGAACGACACTTTTGCAATTTTGCCTTAGTGCGGTAGCGATACAATCGACTGCCGTATCACCGCCGCCGATGACCACGACATCTTTTCCTTCCGCAGAAATGTATTGCCCATTTTTCAAGTCGGAATCCAATAAACTTTTTGTATTGGAATGCAAATATTCCATCGCAAAATGAATGCCTTTCAAATTTCTGCCCTTCACATCCATGTCCCGCGGTTTTGTTGCTCCTGTGCAAAGAATGACTGCATCAAATTCTTCTTTTAAACGTTCGATGGAGTAATCTTTTCCTACCTCCACATTCGTCAAGAAGGAAATGCCCGATTCTTCCATCAAGCGGATTCTGCGATCAACAACATGTTGTTCAATTTTCATTTTTGGAATTCCGTACGTAAGAAGTCCTCCAACCCGGTCGCTTCTTTCAAAAACGGTCACCGAATGGCCATAGTTGTTTAATTCATAGGCGCAAGCCAAACCTGCTGGACCTGAACCGACAACGGCGATCTTGATTCCTGTCCGTTGTTTTGGAATCTGCGGTTTTACCCATCCTTCTTCAAAGGCTTTTTCGATGATCGCCCATTCAATGCTTTTGATGCTTACCGAGCTTTCATAGAGGGAAGCGACACATCCAGCTTCACAAGGAGCCGGACATGCCCTTCCTGTGAACTCAGGAAACGGATTTGTCTTGCTTAAACGTTCATAAGCCTCTTTCCACTTTCCTTGATACACCAGTTCATTCCATTCCGGAATTAAGTTGAAGATTGGACATCCTGTCGTCATGCCCCCAATCAATGAACCGTTCTGGCAAAATGGAACGCCGCAATCCATGCAACGGGCCGCCTGTTTGGCTAAAGTGTTTTCGGAAGGCAAAGAAGAAATTTCCTTCCAATCTCGGATTCTTTCTAAAGGATCACGATACCGGACATTTTCCCTTTTATATTCCAAGAATCCAGTTGGTTTCCCCATTTTGCTCACCATCCTCTCATGCTAAGTAGCTGTTCAATAATTGTTTTTCTTCTTGTTCCAAAATCTGTTTATATTTGTGAGGAATGACGCGGATAAATTTCTGCGCTTCAAACTCCCAATTTTGAAGAATTCTTTGTGCGATTGGACTCTTTGTTTGTTGATAATGTTCTTTGATTAACGCATTGACAAAATTCAATTCTTGCAAGTTATGAATCTCTTCCAGCAAAACGAGTTCGTCGTTATAGATTTCCGTAAAATGTTCATTCGCCGGCGAATAAACATATGCGATTCCGCCCGACATTCCTGCGGCAAAGTTTTTGCCGACTTCACCTAAAATGACGACCCGTCCGCCCGTCATATATTCACAGCCATGATCGCCGACACCTTCCACCACGACGTGCGCTCCGCTATTCCGGACGCAAAATCTTTCCCCGGCTTTTCCACGGATAAACGCTTTTCCGCTTGTCGCTCCATAAAATGCCGCATTGCCGATGATCACATTTTCCTCTGCGGCAATCTTTGCATTTGATGGAGGGGCCACGATGATTTTTCCGCCGGATAACCCTTTGCCGACATAGTCGTTGGCATCGCCTTCAAGTTTCAACGTAATGCCTTGCGGTATAAATGCCCCAAAACTTTGGCCGGCTGAACCATTGAAATGAATTTGGATCGTATCTTCTTTCAATCCTTCGCTTCCAAATTTTTTCGATACTTTATACCCGAGCATCGTGCCGACGGAGCGGTTTGTGTTTTGGATAGGAAGGTTGATCTGAACCGGCCGTTTTTTAGTCAGCGCATCCTGGCTTAATGGAATCAATTTTTGATAATCCAATGTTTCTTGCAATTGGTGATCCTGGCTTTTGGATGCCGTCCGCTCCCCTTCCGGCATTGCCAGAAGGGCGGAAAAGTCCAGTTTCTTTTCTTTCCAGCCAAGATCGTCTTTGATTTGAATGATGTCAGTCCTTCCGATCATTTCTTCCAAAGTTCTGAATCCAAGTTCTGCCATCAACTCGCGTACTTCTTGCGCGATGAAATGCATCAAATTAATGACGTGTTCCGCAGTGCCAATCATTTTCCTTCTGAGCTGCGGGTTCTGTGTCGCGATTCCGACCGGGCAAGTATCCAAATGGCAAACTCTCATCATCACACAGCCCAGCGATACCAGCGGCAATGTAGAAAATCCGAATTCTTCCGCGCCCAGCAATGCGGCGATCACGACATCCCTTCCGTTCATCAGTTTTCCGTCCGTTTCAAGCACCACTTTGTTTCTTAAGCCGTTTAGCATAAGCGTTTGATGAGCTTCCGCAAGCCCCAATTCCCAAGGAAGGCCGGCGTGTTTGATGCTTGTTCTGGCAGCCGCTCCCGTTCCTCCATCATATCCGCTGATGAGAATCACATCGGCTTTTGCTTTCGCAACGCCCGCCGCTATCGTTCCAACGCCGCTTTCGGAAACAAGTTTGACGTTGATGCGCGCTTCAGGATTTGCATTTTTCAAGTCATAAATCAATTGTTCCAAATCTTCAATCGAATAAATATCGTGGTGTGGAGGCGGTGAAATGAGTTCGATTCCAGGAGTCGATCCTCTCGTTTTCGCCACTTCCACCGTCACTTTGTGTCCGGCAAGCTGTCCTCCTTCGCCTGGTTTGGCTCCCTGGGCCATTTTGATCTGGATTTCATCACAATTGACCAAATAATGGCTTGTGACGCCAAATCGTCCTGATGCGACTTGTTTGATGCGGCTTAACTTGGAATCCCCGTTTGGCAGCGGAATGTACCGTTCCGGATCTTCCCCGCCTTCGCCCGAGTTGCTTTTCGCCCCGATGCGGTTCATGGCGATGGCAATCGCTTCGTGGGCTTCCTTGCTGATGGAACCGAAAGACATGGCTCCAGTTTTGAACCGTTTGAAAATGGATTCAACCGGTTCCACTTCATCGATAGGAATTGGTTTCCGGTCGCTTTTTAATTCAAACAGGTCTCTCAATGTTGTCATGCTTTCTTTTGAAAGCATTTCGCTGTATTTTTTGTAATATTCGTAATTGCCTGTGCGGCAAGCCAGCTGCAATGTATGGATCGTTTCCGGACGATATAGATGTTCTTCCCCGCTTTTTCTCCATTGGAAATCGGAACCTTCTTCAAGCAATAATCTTTTGTCTTCCCATCCTCTGTTGTGGCGGGCTGCTGTTTCCAAAGCGATATCCGTTATATCGAGACCCCCGATTTGGGAAATCGTGCGAGGAAAATAACGGTCGATGACTTCCCTGCTGAGGCCGACCGCCTCGAAAATTTGCGCGCCGATATAGCTTTGCACCGTCGAAATGCCCATTTTGGACATGACTTTTAAGATGCCTTTTGTGATCCCTTTAACATATTTTCCGATGAAATCTTTTTCTTCGCCCTCTTCCAGTTGGGCGATGGATGCATATACCAAGTATGGATAGATGGCATTGGCCCCGTAACCGAGCAGTGCCGCAAAATGGTGAACTTCTCTCGGTTCCCCTGATTCGACAATGATGCTCACTTTATTGCGGAGTCCTTTCCGAATTAAATGATGGTGGATACCGGAAACTGCCAGCAATGAAGGAATGGCCGCATTTTCCTTGTTGGCTCCGCGGTCGCTGATGATAAGCAGTTGGCAACCCTCTTCCGCTGCCTTTTCAGCTTTTTTCAAGAGCTTCTCCAAATGCTGTTCCATCAGTTCCGGCTGTCTCGAAGGGAATAAGGAGGACAGTCTTTTTATTTTCCATCCGTTCAGGTGCAAACCGATGATTTTCATCCAGTCGTCTTTTGTCAAAATCGGTGTTTTCAATTTAATTTTTTGATATTCTTCCCTTTTCGGATTTAATAAGTTTCCTTCTCCTCCCAAATACACTTCCATCGATGTTACGTAAGCTTCCCGAATGGCATCGATTGGAGGATTGGTTACTTGTGCAAACCGCTGTTTGAAATAGTTGAACAACAGTTGCGGTTTTTTTGATAAAACGGCGAGCGGTCCGTCATAACCCATTGAACCGACCGGATCGTCACCGCGCATTGCAAGAGGTTTGATATACTTCTCCCACTCTTCGAATGTATAGCCGAATGCTTTTTGAAGCCGGACAAGCTGTTTTTTATTCATTTTCCTTGACTTCTGTATATTTAGAGCCGGGATGTTATCAAGAGGGATGATCATTTCGGCCGCCCATTGTTCATATGGCTGTTCATTGATGAGCTGCTGTTTTAGTTCCTCATCAAACAACAGCGTTCTTTTCTCAAAATCCACCAACAACATTTGGCCAGGTTTCAAGCGGCCTTTTTGAACGATTTTTTCCTCCGGTATATCGACAACCCCGACTTCCGAAGATAAATAGAAGAAGTCGTCGTCTGTCAAAATATATCTTGCAGGACGCAAACCGTTGCGGTCGAGGCAGGCACCCGCCTGTTTTCCGTTTGTGAATCCCATTGCGGCCGGGCCATCCCATGGCTCCATCAATGCGCTATGGTATTCGTAAAACGCCCGCTGTTTTGCGGAAAGCAACGGGTTGTTTTGCCAAGGTTCCGGAATCATCATCATCATCGCCTGCGGCAACGACCAGCCGGATAGCACCAAATATTCCAACACATTGTCAAACATTGCAGAGTCGCTGCCGTCCAGATTGATGATTGGATGAAGTTCTTTCTCATCCACGCCGAACACGTTTGATTGCATGGATGCTTCCCTGGCGAAAATCCAATTCACATTTCCGTTGATGGTATTGATTTCACCGTTATGCATGATCATACGGTTCGGTTGTGCCCTGCTCCAGCTCGGGAAAGTGTTTGTGCTGAAACGGTTGTGGACCATCGCCATTTTTGAACGATAATCTTCATCGGTTAAATCTATATAGAAATTCTTTAACTGCTCCGGCAAGAGGAGTCCTTTATATACGATCGTTTTCGATGAAAAACTGGAGATATAGCAAGCGTCTTTATTTTTTTCGATCTCGCCGAATATCTTTTCGATTTTGCGGCGGACCACATATAAGCGTCGTTCAAAATCCTCTTGTTCCAGATTTGACGCCGGCAATACAAATAATTGATGAATTGAAGGGGCTGACTCGATTGCTTCCTTTTGCAAAACTTCTTCGTTCGTCGGCACCGTTCTCCAGCCGAACAATTCTAAACCGCTCTTTTCAACGATTTCTTCGATTCTCGATTTATATTCAACTAGTTTTGTAGTTTCTTTAGGAAGAAAAATCATCATAACCCCGTATCGTCCAGTTTCAGGGAGTTGCTTTCCTTGTTTTTCCCATTCTTTTGAAAAGAGTTCATGAGGAATATCCGTCAAAATACCGGATCCGTCCCCCATCGTTTCTTTTTCGTCCCTTCCTCCCCGATGTGTCAACCGTTCAAGGGCAGTGAGGGCCTGGGATACAATAAAATGGGTTTTCTCTCCATTTATATTTGCTAATAAGGCGATTCCACACGAGTCATGTTCCAGTCGCGGATTGTATAAGCCTTGGTTGAGTAGTTGTTTCATTTTTTGCACCCCTTAATTCTTCCTGTATTCTATACATACATCCTATCAGGACTAGAATTAAAAATATTTAGACTATTTCATAGAATGTTTGCACTTTTTTACACCTCCTTCACGGGCGAAAACATATTGGCGGAAAGCGGAACGATCACCGCTTTCACAACCTTGGCAGCAGTGGCGGAAGAATTGCCAATGTTGCCCAAATGTTTATGCCTTTAATAAAAAACCGACATTTCCGTTCAGGAAATTGCCGGTTTTTTATTGAATTAGGCGTTTCTTTGCATTGTCAGTTCTTTTCTATCAGATTTTATTGGCGCTGGCACCGTACGGATTTCGGAAGGGCTTTTTCCGGTATACGCTTTGAATTGGCGGCTAAAATAATGTATATTATTGTAACCCAGGGCATCGGCCACTTCCGTTACGGACATTCCGGTATAATGCAATAAATGCTCCGCCCTTTTGATGCGGGTTTCAATAATGTAAGACTGAATGGTTTGCCCCATAATCTCCTTGAATTTTTTTGAAAAATAACGGGGCGAAAAGTTTGCGCGGGCCGCCAAACTTTCGACTGTATGATTTTCTCCCGGATGTTGCTGCACGTAGTTGGCCACTTCCCGGATGTTAAAAAAGATTTGGCCCTTCATTTCATCGTGATCCTCATCCTGTTGCGTTTCGGCCAGCTGATCTTCCCTCAGAAGCTGAATCATCAATTGTTTCAGGATAAGCTTACCTTCTATTTCCGCGGCAAAGGTTTTTACCAAAAATAAACGGACATACCTGGTCAACAAAGATTCAAAATGGATGCGGTCCTGGAGAATTCGATAATGTTTCGGAATAATTTCCGGCTCTGTTTCAAGATCAAAATGGATGTACGTGATTACGAGCGGATTCATAGGATTGTGCGTCGCTGTCGTCCAATCCCCGGGCCTGAATAAAAAGCAGCTCCCTTCCTGCAATTTATAGTCTTTGCCGTTCAAATTTAAGTTTCCTTCGCCGCTCCAAATATACAGCAAATCATAGTTTGGGATCGGCGCCTTCCTTTTCCACTGCCAATTCGGTTCACAATTGATTGTGGCTAATGCTGGTTTGATGATAAAATGATCAGGGTTTAAGTTGATCATCACTGACCCCTCCATTTCCTTGATTCATAACCGCGCTTGTACTCTATGTTTCCTAATTCCATTCCAAATGATTCATCGTTTCTGCCTGTTTTTTGTCTTGAACCCATTAATCGACATAATTCACATTATATAAATTGAACCACATATTCATTTGGACCAAATGTGCGATGAGCTGGGGGCCTGCCATCAGCTGGCCGAACCACGGAAATTTAGGAGATTCATTGGTATCAAGCATTTTTTCCAGCTTTTCTTTTGAAACAAATTCAAGGATTGGTGAATTTTCCTTTTGCAATATTTGTCGCAACATTTCTTTCACTAACTTTGTATATTTTGGATGATGTGTTTTTGGATACGGGCTTTTTTTCCGATATATTATCTCTTTCGGCAGAATTCCCTCCATTGCTTTTCTCAATAGCCCCTTTTCCCTTCCGTCCAACATTTTCATCGTCCATGGGATATTCCATGCATATTCGACGATCCGATGATCGGCAAAAGGAACGCGCACTTCCAGGCTTGCCGCCATGCTCATCCGGTCTTTCCGGTCAAGCAGGGTCGTCATAAACCATATCATATTGAGATAAAAAATTTCTCTTCTACGCGCTTCTGTTGCATGTTCACCCTCCAGTGCCGGCACTTCCCGGATGGTTTCTTCATACCTCTGTTTGACATATTCCTTCAACTTTAACTTTTCCTTCCAAAACGGCAATAGAAGATTCTCTCTTGCGGACATGGATTGCATCCACGGAAATCCTTCGCCTCTCAGCAATTCCTCTTTATAAAACCATGGATACCCGCCGAAAATTTCATCGGCGCATTCGCCGGACAATGCAACGGTAAACTGTTTTTTTACCTCATCGGAAAACATCAACAATGAAGAATCGATATCCGCCATCCCCGGCAAATCTTTTGCAATCACCGCATCCTTCAATTTTTCTGCCAGTTCTTCATGGGAGACAATCACTTGATGATGAGCGACACCCAAGTATTGCACCGTTTTTTCAATCCATGGCCGGTCTTCATCCGGCTGAAATAAACTCTTCTGAAAATAATGGCTGTTTTCCTCATAATCAATGGAATAGGTATGCAGTGTTCCCCTTCCCTGCTTCTTAAAATAATTGGAAGCAATAGCGGTTATGGCGCTGGAATCGAGCCCTCCCGATAAAAACGTACAAACCGGGACATCGGCCACCAGCTGGCGTTCCACGGCATCTTTTATGAGAAAGCGGACATGCTCAATTGTTTCATCCAATGAATGTACATGATTTTCGCTGTTGACATTCCAATAACGGCGGATTGTCAGTCCGCTGCGGTCAAAGATCAAAAAGTGAGCCGGCCTTAACTCGGAAATCCCCCGGAATACCCCATGGCCCGGAGTTCTGGATGGACCAAGCCCAAACAATTCCTGCAATCCTTCCCTGTCAATTTCCGCTTTCATTTCCGGATGGGCCAAAATCGCCTTCAATTCCGACCCGAACAACAAACGGTTTCCGTTATAATGATAGAATAAAGGCTTTACACCCAGCCGGTCCCTCGCCATGTACAATTTTTCACATGCAGGATCCCAAACGGCGAATGCATATATTCCATTGAGGTGGTATACACAATCTTCTTTCCATTCCACATATGCCGTGAGGAGCACTTCCGTATCCGAATGGGATTTGAAAGTATATCCCCGTTTGATTAATTCCTTTCTCAATTCCTCCGTATTATACAATTCTCCGTTATAGACTATTGTATAAGCATTTCCATCCTTAATTTTTGTCATCGGCTGCCGTCCGCCGGCAGGATCTACTACGATGAGTCTGGTGTGGCCAAGGGCTGCATGCGTGTCGCGGTAATTGGTCAGTGAGTCGGGCCCCCTTTTCCCCAATGTTTGCGCCATTTTATTGATGGTGACTTCATGCTGTCTCAAATCTTGATCCCATTCAACCCAGCCTGTTATTCCACACATCATCCATCACTCTTTCGCAGAATAATTTTTCTTAACCTCATTTTATGACTTTTTATTGTGAAAGAACAATTTCAATTTTGTATAAAACCTATCTAATATCGAGATGATTTTAAAAAAAATAATATATTTTCGGCATTTATTATCACAAAAACATATAAAAACAAGCCTATTCCAAAACAAATGATATAGAACTTTTAAAAAAATTTATCTTTTAATTGATTAAACATCAATTTTATTGATCAATGGGCGGACAGAAATCAGGCCACTTCCCCCCTTATAGTTACCATGG
>JGI1652J44930_10000097_pt1 | contig 33098 bp, 37 predicted proteins | sample NewIslsDNAsample_FD_44930 | JGI IMG/M metagenome (IMG submission 44930)
TTTTTTTAGCCCAAAAAGAGTAAATTGTCGGAATTTGATGAATAATAAATGGAAAGTGTAATATCATTGAAAATGCATGATTTATTTGTTATTCTTAAATTAGAATTATTTTAATTTAAAAACATGATTCATAACTTTTTCACAATTTAAGTATGGATAGCGCTTTCTTTGTGATAGAATTAAAGTTATGAAATAGTCGTGAGAGGTGTAAAGTTCATGCACACACTAGTTGTCGGCTTGAATTATAGAACTGCGCCAGTCGAAATCCGCGAAAAATTGTCATTTGTTGAAAGCGAATTGCCGCAAGCGATGGCTGCGTTAAAAAACGAAAAAAGCATATTGGAAGATGTAATCGTCTCAACTTGCAATAGAACGGAAATTTATGCGGTTGTCGATCAATTGCATACGGGACGTTATTATATAAAACGATTTTTATCCAACTGGTTCAACATTCCGATAGAGAAGTTTGAACAGTATTTGTATATCCATGAAAGCGATAAATCTTTGGAACATTTATTCCGGGTGGCTTCCGGAATCGATTCGATGATTCTCGGGGAAACGCAAATTCTTGGACAAGTGAAGAAAAGCTTCTTGGAAGCACAGGAAATCGGTGCAACAGGCACGATTTTTAACCGCTTGTTCAAGCAGGCGGTCACATTCGCAAAAAAAGCCCATAACGAAACAACGATCAACGAAAATGCTGTTTCTGTTTCTTATGCTGCCGTTGAACTTGCAAAGAAAATTTTCGGCTCTTTAAAAAATAAGCACGTGACGATTTTAGGGGCAGGCAAAATGGGCGAGCTTGCAATGGAAAATCTTTATGGAAACGGTGTCGGAAAAGTAACGGTCGTCAATCGTACGTTTGAAAAAGCGGTTTCGCTTGCAGAAAAATTTAATGGACATGCAAAATCGATTAAAGAGCTCCAATGCACTTTGCTTGATACGGATATTCTCATCACTTCGACCGGTTCAACTGAATATGTCATCGATTATGAACTCATGCAGTTTGTAGAGCGTTTGCGTAAAGGAAAGCCTCTATTTTTGGTGGACATTGCGGTGCCGAGGGATATTGACCCGCGGGTAGGAGACCTGCCAAACACTTTCTTATACGATATCGATGATCTGCAAGGCATTGTAGAAGCGAACTTGGCTGAACGGAAACGAGCCGCCCGGCAAATTGAGAAAATGATTGAAGAGGAAATCGTGGACTTCAAAGATTGGTTTGCAACGCTGGGCGTAGTGCCGATTATTGCTGCTTTGCGCAAAAAAGCGGACATGATTCAGCAAGAAACTATGAGAAGCATCGAAAATAAAATGCCGAATTTAACAGAACGGGAACGTAAAATTTTAAATAAACATACGAAATCCATCATCAATCAGCTATTAAAAGAGCCGATCCTTCAAGTGAAGGAGATTGCCAACTCTCCTAAAGCCAATCAAAACCTTCAGTTGTATCAGCAAATTTTTGGAATCGAAGAACTTGTACAGGAAGAATTGAAAAACCAGCGATTGAAGGCAGCGGAAAAGGCGAACGTCAAAGAATTTGAGAATCAGCCAAAATTATCATTTTAAGTAAGAAATTTGAGGCGTTTTCGTATCTATGTGGTAAACTATTGATACGGAAACGCTTTAGTTTTTGATTATTAGACGTTTTAAATGGAGAAGGGTTTCGTATGACTAAAGTGATGACTGACCTTTATCAGATTATGGTTGTCCTTTATGCAATCAGCATTATGTTTTATTTTGTCGATTATTTTTATAAGAAAGTGATTATTCGCCGGACGGCTTTTTGGCTAATATCGATTGTTTGGATAATGCAAACCGCTTTTATTGTTATGAATGTGCTTGAAACAAGACGATTCCCGATTTTATCCCTTTCTGAAGGCATTTATTTTTATGCGTGGCTGCTTGTAACACTGTCGATCTTTTTGCATTGCATTGCAAGGGTCGATTTGCCTGTGTTTTTTATCAATATACTTGGATTTATCTTTATGACCATCCGGCTTTTTGCGCCAAATCATTTGAATCCGGTATTAAAAACTTTGGAATCTGAAATGCTGTTTATACATATAAGTTTTGCCATTTTGTCGTATGCAGCATTTTCGCTTTCCTTTGTTTTTTCCGTTTTGTATCTAATTCTTTATCGCCTGTTAAAAAAGAAAAAATATACAAAACTTTGGTCCAGGCTGCCTTCTTTGTCCCAGACGGCCCAATATATGAATTATTCCGTCATTGTCGCCATTCCGATCATGGTGATCAGTTTATTATTGGGGCTGGAATCGGCCTTTATGAAGGTGGATACCGTTTCCATTTTTGATGCGAAAATTGTCGGGTCTTTCATTGTGCTGATCATTTATGTAGCTGTTCTGATTTTAAAAAGGCGTGGAAAGATTACCGGCTTGTCCTATGCATGGGCGCAAGTCTATGCTTACTTTGTTGTGCTGATTAATTTCTTCCTGGGAAGCAAGCTTTCAGAATTTCATTTATGGTACTAGCAGAAAGGTAGGTTCATCATGAGAAAAATTGTGGTAGGTTCACGCAGAAGTAAATTAGCCCTTACTCAAACAAAATGGTTTATCAATGAATGCAAAAAAGCGGGCATGCCTTTTGAATTTGAAATCAAAGAAATTGTGACAAAAGGCGACCGGATCCTGGATGTCCAATTGTCAAAAGTCGGCGGAAAAGGGCTTTTTGTCAAAGAGATCGAAAAAGCTTTGCTCGATAAAGAAATCGATTTTGCAGTCCACTCGATGAAAGACATGCCGGCCATACTGCCGGAAGGATTGACGATCGGCTGCATTCCAAAGAGGGAAGATCCAAGGGATGCGCTCATTTCAAAAAATCATGTGAAATTTAACGATTTGCCGGAGGGGGCCGTTGTCGGGACAAGTTCTTTGCGGCGCAGTGCGCAACTATTGCAAGTGCGTCCCGATCTTGAAATTAAATGGATCCGTGGAAACATCGATACCCGTTTGAAAAAGTTGGAGACAGAAGGTTTCGACGCCATTATTCTTGCGGCTGCCGGTTTAAACCGGATGGGTTGGTCAAGGGATGTGGTGACAGAATATTTGGATGTGGACATTTGCTTGCCGGCTGTGGCCCAGGGTGCGCTGGGAATCGAGTGCCGCTCGGATGATGATGAACTGTTGACAGAACTTGCAAAATTGACGGATGAACATACAAAACAAGCGGTGATTGCCGAGCGGGCCTTTTTAGCGGCGATGGACGGCGGCTGTCAGGTGCCGATTGCCGGCTATGCGACGGTAAATGGGAATGAAATTACGATGACAGGCCTTGTGGCATCTCCGGATGGTTCAATTTGTTATAAAGAAACCGTGAAGGGTACGGATCCGGAAGAAACAGGAAGAAAACTCGCCCGAATCTTAACAGAACAAGGGGCTTATGATTTAATTGAAAGAGTGAAGGCGGAAGAAAATGCATAAGCCATTGGAAGGGAAAACCATCTTATTGACCGGCACCAAAAAGACGCAATCAATTATCGATCAAATCCAACGGCTTGGCGGCGAAGCGGTCGTGTGTCCGCTCATTAAAACCGTGGAAGTGATTCAGGAAGACGATTTGGAACGGTTGACTCTTTGCCGGACATATGACTGGCTGATTTTTACAAGCCAAAATGGCGTGGAGTTTTTTTGGAAAAAGCTGGTGCGGCATCAATTTCCTTTGTCGCAGATTTCTAGTAAAATTGCAGCTGTAGGTGAAAAAACTGCCGAATTGTTAAAACGGTACGGATTTTCTGTTCATTTTACGCCGTCCGTTTTCAGCGCCGACACTTTTGTACAGGAATTTCCTTCCGTCAGCGGCCATTCCCCGAAGTGTTTATTCATACGGGGAGAATTGGCAAAGGACACATTAAGGAAAGGGCTTCCTTTTCCAATTGATGAATGGACGGTTTATACAACGATTGAAAATAAAGAATCCATTGAAACCTTAATCGGCGCAATACGAAACAGCAAACAGCCGATCATTGTTTTTGCAAGTCCATCAGCTGTTGATTGTTTCAACAAATATGCAGCGCCGATCGTGGGCTGGAGTCGGGCAAAAATCGCCTGCATCGGCCATATTACAAAAGGGGCCGTTGAAAAATATGGGGCCCATGTTACATATTTTCCAAAAAAATATACAATGCAGTCTGTTATTGAAGCGATCACAAAAGGAGAGGAAATGTAATGTCACAATTAGAATTCAGAAGACACCGCAGACTTCGCGCAAACGCCACAATCCGATCCATGGTAAGAGAAAACCATTTGCACAAGGAAGATTTAATTTATCCGATCTTTGTCATTGAAGGGGAAAATATTAAAAACCCGGTAAACTCAATGCCCGGTGTGTATCAGCTTTCTTTGGACAATTTGGATGCGGAAATTGACGAAGTGGTTTCGTTAGGCATTCCTGCCGTCATTTTATTCGGCATTCCTGCCGAGAAAGATGCTCAGGGAACAGGCGCATTCCACGATCATGGCATCGTGCAAAAAGCGACCCGCCAAATCAAAGAACGTTATCCTGATTTAATGGTGATTGCAGATACTTGTCTTTGCGAATATACAAGCCATGGCCATTGCGGTGTAGTGGAGGGGGATAAAATATTAAATGATCCGTCCCTTGACCTGTTAGCCCGGACAGCTGTTTCCCAGGCAAAAGCCGGAGCGGACATCATCGCCCCTTCCAATATGATGGATGGGTTTGTCATTGCGATTCGCAAAGCTTTGGACGAAGCGGGATTCCAGGATGTGCCAATCATGTCCTATGCCGTAAAATATGCTTCCAGCTACTATGGCCCATTCCGTGATGCGGCGGAAGGAGCTCCGAAATTCGGCGACCGCAAAACGTATCAAATGGATCCGGCCAACCGTCTGGAAGCGTTCCGTGAAGCGGAATCCGACATTGAAGAAGGGGCGGATTTCTTAATTGTAAAACCTGCTTTGGCTTACTTGGATATTATTCGAGATGTGAAAAACCGTTATCCCGTTCCTGTGGTTGCTTATAATGTCTCAGGTGAATATTCGATGGTAAAAGCGGCGGCGCAAAACGGCTGGATCGATGAAAAAGCGGTTGTTCTGGAAACATTGGTTGGAATGAAGCGCGCCGGCGCCGACTTGATCATTACTTATCATGCGAAAGACGTAGCTCGATGGTTGGAGGAGAAGTAAGATGCGTACGTATGAAAAATCAATCAAAGCTTTTCAAGAAGCTGTAAACCTGATGCCTGGTGGGGTGAACAGCCCTGTCCGCGCATTCAAATCCGTCAATGGCGATCCGATTTTCATTGAGTCAGGGCAAGGCGCCATGATTCGCGATATTGACGGCAATGAGTATATCGATTATGTCTTAAGCTGGGGACCGCTGATTTTGGGACATGCCCATCCGGATGTGGTAAAAGCGATCCAGGAGCAGGCAGCAAAAGGCAGTTCCTTTGGAGCTCCGACATTATTGGAAAACAAACTTGCCCAAATCGTGATTGACCGGGTTCCTTCGGTGGAAATGGTCCGTTTCGTTTCATCCGGAACGGAAGCGACAATGGCGGCCCTCCGTCTTGCACGTGGCTACACCGGCCGTGACATTATTATGAAATTTGAAGGTTCTTATCATGGCCATGGAGATTCATTATTGATTAAAGCGGGATCCGGTGTTGCCACCCTTGGTTTGCCGGACAGCCCGGGGGTGCCGGCGGATGTCGCAAGAAATACAACAACTGTCCCTTACAATGATTTGGAAGCGGTAAAAGCAACTTTTGAAAAATTAGGGGACAAGATTGCCGCGGTGATTGTGGAACCGGTAGCAGGAAACATGGGGGTTGTTCCTCCGAAACCGGGATTTTTGGAAGGGTTAAGAGAAATTACAAAACAATATGGTGCATTGCTGATTTTTGATGAAGTGATGACAGGCTTCCGGGTGGATTACAATTGCGCCCAAGGCTATTATGGCATTGAACCGGATTTGACCTGCCTGGGCAAAGTGGTGGGCGGCGGCCTGCCAGTAGGCGCCTTTGCAGGAAAACGGGAAATCATGGAAAAGGTTGCGCCAAGCGGACCTGTCTACCAGGCAGGAACATTATCAGGAAACCCATTGGCGATGACCGCAGGGATTGAAACATTATCCCGTTTAACTCCTGAGACGTATGAATATTTTAAAAAGTTGGGCGACATGCTTGAAGAGGGTATTCGTGAAGCGGCAACGAAATACAATATCCCGCATACTGTCAACCGAGCAGGCAGCATGATCGGGCTCTTCTTGACAAATGAGGATGTGGTTGATTTTAAAACTGCCCAAACTTCCGATTTGGAACTGTTTGCCAAATATCATCGCCTCATGCTTGAAGAAGGCATCTACTTGCCGCCGTCCCAATTTGAAGGATTGTTTATTTCTACTGCACATACGGAAGAACATATCGAAAAAACGATTGACGCATTCCACAAAGTATTTGCCAAATTGGCCCGTTAATAATATGAGCGGCTTTTCCTTCTGATGGGAAAAGCCGCTCGTTTTATGGCCGAATTTTTATCATACTTCCGTTTCCCGTGCATAGAGTAGTACGGGAGGGAATCATATGGCAAAAATTGATTGGGAAATGATGACGCAATTTATCTTTTCAAAAGAATATGGAATTGTAGAAGAAGTCGTGTCGGTCCAAGTCATCCCCCGTTGGCAGCAATCTGAAACAGAAGACTCCATTCGTTTAACGGGCATTTATCATATCAAGGCAACCGTAAGATTTAACCCTGCAATCAAACCGACCTTCAGTGAAGGTACTTTAATCGAACATTTGGATTTAAAAGGCGATGAAGGATATTTCGAATATGCAATGCCTTTGGAAGTTGATTTGCCGCGTGAAAAAGTTGCAAAAGACTGCAAACCGGAATTGATTATTGATGATATTTCCTTCTTTGTATACGATGGATCAAGCTGCACATTCAAATGGGAAGTGAATTGTACTTTTGATGAGCCGGTGGCGGGCGCGTTGTTTCAAGTGGAATCCGAAGAGGAAGCGGCTGAAAGTGCGGCAGAAAAAACAGCAGAAAGAGTGGCTGTTGTTGCCACAAATACGGGAGAGGTTTTGGAAACTTCGAAGACGGATCAGCCGCCGGCCACGTTGGAACATCGTCTGGTGAACGAAGAAAGGGAAAAAGGGCAAACGTCAGAAACGCTGCATTTGTTGGAAGATGAATCATTGACAAACTTTGAAAGGTTCAAAAAGCCGTTGAATGAAACGGATCATAAAGAAGCATCAAAGAAAGAAGAAGCAGTTCAAACGTACAACTTTGTAGAAGAGGCGAAAAAGATCCGCAAAGAGGAGGAACAACAAGTAAAACAACAGGTAAATGAATCCTCCAATAAGCTGCATATTGATGACAGATTTAAGTCGCCNTCCGATACGGATGATTTTTATAACGAGCTTTCGGAATCATTCAGTATATTAAAATTCAGATAAGATCGGTCCACAATAGCCAACAGATCAGGGCAAGAAAAAACAATAGCAGCACGTCGCCCGTCGTTGGAACAAAGAGTGTGTGGATGGCGTGGAACACTGTAATCGGTATGCATATATGTTTTGCGTAGAAGCGGACTTTTCGGAGCCAAGGAGGCAATAACCAAGGATTGTAACTTCTTCTTCTTTTTTTTAATAATGACATGGAAATCACTCCTTTCATTTCCTTCGAACTTGAAAACTGCTGATAAATCTTATAAAATGATTTAAGCAATTGCATATATTGATGCGATGAACTGGAAGAGTAAAATGATGTTGCATGCTACAGAGAGGAAACGGCAGCTGAGAAGTTTCCGCATGCACTCATTTGAAGGTAGCCATGGAGCAGCTTTTATGAATGAAGTAGTAAAAGCCGGTTAAACACCGTTATCGGAATGAGAGCTGTTTAGACGTCTTTTGTCTAAATGGAAAAAAGGTGGTACCGCGAAAACTCCTTCGTCCTTTTCGGATAAGGAGTTTTTTATTTTGTCAAAATCGTATCAATTAAAGGAGGAACGTTCATGACAGAAAACATATCAATGCCGACAAAATATGATCCGAAAGCTGTCGAACATGGCCGTTACAAATGGTGGCTGGAAGGGAAGTTTTTTGAGGCGCAGCCTGACAGCGGCAAGAAGCCGTATACGATTGTAATTCCGCCTCCAAACGTAACAGGGAAGCTTCATCTCGGCCATGCCTGGGATACCACATTGCAAGACATCATTATCCGGATGAAACGCATGCAAGGGTATGACGCTTTTTGGCTGCCGGGCATGGACCATGCAGGTATTGCCACACAGGCAAAAGTGGAAGCAAAACTCCGGGAAGAAGGGAAAACACGTTACGATCTTGGCCGCGAAAAGTTTCTCGAAAAGACATGGGAATGGAAGGAAGAATATGCAAGCCATATCCGTGAACAATGGGCGAAATTGGGATTGTCTCTTGACTATACAAAAGAGCGTTTCACGTTGGATGAAGGATTATCCGATGCAGTAAAAGAAGTGTTCGTGAGACTGTATGAAAAAGGACTAATCTACCGCGGCGAGCGCATCATTAACTGGGACCCGGTGGCCAAAACGGCATTATCGGATATCGAGGTCATCTATAAAGAAATTCCGGGCGCTTTCTATCATATGAAATATCCGCTTGCGGACGGTTCAGGCTATTTGGAAGTGGCGACGACACGCCCAGAAACGATGCTTGGAGACACGGCCGTTGCCGTTCACCCTGACGATGACCGTTATAAACAATACATCGGCAAAAAGGTGATCTTACCGATTGTCAATCGTGAAATTCCGGTGATTGCCGATGAATATGTCGATATGGAATTCGGTACGGGTGTAGTGAAAATTACGCCTGCCCATGACCCGAACGACTTTGAAGTGGGCAACCGCCACAATTTGGAACGGATTTTAGTGATGAACGAAGACGGCACAATGAATGAAAATGCGGGCAAATATCAAGGTTTGGACCGCTTCGAATGCCGCAAACAAATCGTGGAGGACTTAAAGGAACAGGGCTTGTTGATCAAAATCGAAGAACATGTGCATTCCGTTGGGCATTCAGAGCGGACTGGCGCCATCGTAGAGCCGTTTTTATCAAAACAATGGTTCGTGAAAATGAAGCCTCTTGCGGAAGCTGCATTAAAATTGCAAGAAGATGAAGCGAATAAAGTGAATTTTGTTCCGCCGCGTTTCGAAAATACTTATCTTCATTGGCTGGAAAACATCCGGGACTGGTGCATTTCCCGTCAGCTTTGGTGGGGCCATCAAATTCCTGCCTGGTATCATAATGAAACAGGCGAAATTTACGTAGGAAAAGAACCGCCGAAAGATGCGGAAAATTGGACGCAAGATCCGGATGTGTTGGATACTTGGTTCTCCAGTGCCCTATGGCCGTTCTCCACAATGGGCTGGCCGGACACAGAAAATGAATTGTATAAACGCTATTATCCGACAGACACCCTTGTAACGGGCTATGACATCATCTTCTTCTGGGTGGCACGCATGATTTTCCAAGCCATCGAATTTACCGGCAAACGTCCGTTCAAAGATGTGCTCATCCACGGTCTGGTGCGCGACGGCGAAGGACGCAAAATGAGCAAATCCCTTGGAAACGGCGTCGATCCGATGGATGTCATCGAAAAATACGGTGCCGATTCCTTGCGATACTTCCTTGCAACAGGTTCCTCGCCTGGCCAGGACATTCGCTATACAAATGAAAAAGTGGAAGCCGTTTGGAATTTCGCCAATAAAATTTGGAATGCATCCCGTTTTGCCCTTATGAACATGAACGGTTTAAAATACGAAGAAATCGATTTGACTGGTGAACTGAACGTAAGCGACAAATGGATTTTAACACGCTTGAACGAAACGATCGAGAAAGTAACGGATTTGGCGGAACGTTATGAATTCGGCGAAGTGGGCCGGGAATTGTATAACTTCATCTGGGATGACTTCTGCTCCTGGTACATTGAAATGGCGAAGCTTCCGTTGTATGGCGATGATGAAGCCGCTAAACTGACAACCCGTTCCGTGTTGGCTTATGTGCTTGACAATACGATGCGCCTGCTTCATCCAATGATGCCGTTCATCACGGAAGAAATTTGGCAACATCTTCCTCACAAAGGAGAATCCATTACGGTTGCCGAATGGCCGAAAGTAAGACCGGAATTCAATTTCAAAGAAGAGTCCAAACATATGAAGCTTCTCATGGACATTATACGTTCCGTGCGTAATATCCGTGCAGAAGTGAATACGCCAATCAGCAAAAAAGTGCCGCTGTATATCAAAGCGAAAGATGCGGATACAGTAAAAATCCTGGAAGAAAATAAAGCTTACCTCGAAAGATTCTGCAATCCGGAACCATTGGTAATCGGCGAACAAATCGAAACGCCTGATAAAGCTATGACAGCCGTGGTGACGGGCGCCGAATTATTCTTGCCGCTTGCCGGATTGATCGACTTGGATGAAGAAATTGCCCGTCTTGAAAAAGAGTTGGATAAGTGGGCGAAGGAAGTAAAATTAGTAACCGGCAAACTATCCAATGAGAATTTCGTGAAAAAAGCGCCTGAAGCTTTGGTTGCCAAGGAAAGGGAGAAATTAAAGGACTATCAGGAAAAATACGATACAGTGAAAAAACGGCTGGATGAATTGAAACAGATGAAATAATTAAAATTTGACGGAAGATCCGCTCAGACCGATGAATGGTTTGGAGCGGATTTTTTTATGGACGGGATTATATTTTTTAAGGCCTGGGGCTATTCTCACAAAAGAAGGTGATAACTGAAACGATAATGCAATCCAATATGGATCATGCCAAAATGATGATACCCCGTTTCATTTGGAGTAAAATAAAGTGGAAGTTAGGAGGCGAATTCATTTTGTTCACATCAATGGAAGATTGCACAAACTTTATGTACCGTTTAAGGGCTGAGAAACATAAAGGCGAACCTTTTCGGGCCATGAATGCCATTTTGCCTTTGCTCAAGAATCCCCATGAAAAGGTGCCTTTTATACATATCGCAGGCTCCAACGGAAAAGGTTCCACAGTAAATTATTTGAGGGAAATTTTGCAAACCGCGGGATATAAAGTGGGAGCCTTTACATCACCCCATTTGGAACGGGTCAACGAACGGATTTCCATCAACGGGTCGGAAATTTCTGACGGGAGATTTTTGGCATTGGCCAACCGATTGTTCCGCGTTATTGAAGAGGAACTTGATGGGGACTATCCGAACTTTTTTGAATTGATGACGCTCATTGCATTTCAGTATTTTGCCGAGGAGCAAGTGGATATTGCATTGATCGAAGCGGGAATCGGCGGACGTTTTGATTGCACGAATGTCATCTCTCCCCTCTGTTCCATCATTACAACGGTTTCCCTTGATCATACCCATATTCTTGGAAATTCTTACAAAGAAATCGCTTATCAAAAAGCGGGAATCATTAAAAGAAATGTCCCTGTCATAACGGCGGTTGCGAACAAGGAGGCATTGGAAGTCATCTGCCGGGAAGCCCGGCAGCAACATGCACCCCTTTTCCTTTACGGGGAAGATTTCTTTGTTTCGGACATACAAACGGATGAAAGGAAACAAAATTTTGCCTACCATTTGGGGAATGTCCATTTAAACATTACTCTAAAAATGATGGGGGCGCATCAAATCGCCAATGCGGGCTGCGCAATAACCGCGGCGACCATATTGAGGAGCATCGGCTTTGCCGGCATTACGGATAAAATCATCCAAACGGCTTTGGAAAAAGCTTTTTGGCCGGGGCGTTTTGAACGGGTGGGCAGCCAAATCATCCTGGACGGCTCCCATAATCCGGAAGGAACTGAAGCGTTGATTCATACGCTAAAACGCCAATATCCGGATAAAAAATATAAATTTATTTATTCAGTCATGGAGGACAAAGATTATCATAAAAGCATTGCGATGATCGACAAAGTGGCCCATGCGGTTTATTTTACGGAACTTCCGGTTCCAAGGGCTGCGAAGGCGGAGGAATTGGCACATTGCTCGGGACATCCTGACAAAGCGGTAAACAAAGACTGGAAAGCGGTCGTGGAACAAGAGATGTCCGGTCTCCAGGAAGATGAACTGCTGGTTGTCACAGGTTCGATCTTTTTCATCGCAGAAGTGCGGAAATTTTTAAAAGCGAAGGAAGAAGCCTATGATTATAAATTTTGACCAATATAAGGAAAGATGGGGTATCCAAAGCGATCCCGCCATCAAGCCGGGCCTTGAAGGAATGACCAGGGCATTGGCCCTTTTAAATAATCCCCATGAAAAACTAAGGGTGGTACACGTGGCGGGAACCAACGGAAAAGGTTCCACCATCGCTTTTTTGGAGCAAATGGCCCTTCATCACGGGCTTTCGGTCGGAAAATTCACTTCACCGTGTATCGTGGACGTCCATGACCAAATTCAAGTAAATCTGCATCCGATTAGCCGAAAAGAAATGGACCGGGTGTTCGAAACAATGAAGAATGCGGGAATAAGCGGATTGTTGACGGATTTTGAGCTCCTTACTTGCGCGGCATTCCTGCATTTTGCCAATGAACAAACGGATTTGGTTCTCCTTGAAACGGGTCTGGGCGGATTGGAAGATAGCACAAATGTCGTCGATCCGCTTGTTTCCATCATTACAAGCATTGATTTTGACCATACAAACATTTTGGGCGATACCCTTGAACAAATTGCCCATCATAAAGCCGGAATCATTAAGAAAGGAAAACCTGCGATCATCGGCAGTTTGCAGGAGGAGGCCCTATCCGTCATAAAAAGGAAGGCAGCCTTGGAAAATTCCCCTTTATCCGTTTATGGGAAAGATTTTTATGTCCATCCAGGCAGGGAGGGGGAAGAATATATCTATTTGAAAGCAGATGTGGCAATTGATCGGCTGACAAGAAAAATGGCTGGGGCTCACCAACGGATCAACATGGCTTTGGCAATTACCGCCTTTTTGGAAGTAGTTGAAAATCTCCGGTTGAATGCAAATGTTGATTCCATCCGAAAGGCGGTGGAAAAGACAAGCCTCGCCGGCCGCTTTGAACAAGTGTTTCCGAAGGTGTATTTTGACGGAGCCCATAATCCCGCAAGCATCGGGAAACTTGTTGAAACCATCAAGCAGCAATTTCCAAACGAAACCATACGATTTGTCATCGGCATGGTGAGGGATAAGGACATTGAAAATGTGCTGCGTTTGCTGGAAACCGTCAGCGATGAGTTTTACTTTGTCGATTTTGAAAATCCCCGTGCCGCAAAAGCAAAGGATCTAATGCAACTTTCAAGAGCGAAGAAAAAAGAAATAGTGGAAAATTGCGCATCTTTTATCCAATCAAGCGCACATTTTGATGGAGTAACGATTGTCACCGGCTCACTTTATTTGCTTGCGGAAATCCGGAATCAATTAATATCTTCATCGGCATTAGCTGAATGAAATAGATTCATGCATTGAATTGCATAGCAGTAGTTTCACCCTTTTCTAACGAATTCATCTATTTGGATTATCATTTTCAATAACAATGAAACATATGAAATAATGTGGACATGGTTCGGCCATCGGAAATGTCCGGATTTGTATATCGAAAAGGGTGATTCGATGAAGTTTCCTCATATCATTGGCCGGAAAGAAATGATCAGGGCAGCTCTATCGGGTTCTATTACGGGACTGGTCGGTGTTCTAGTATTTATGATTATATTGAATTCCATGAATTCCACTTACACTGAAGAGAAGCAGCAAAATGAATTGATTCCCGTAAGTTCCCAGCAAACGGAAGAGAAAAAGGAGAATGAATACTCCGAGCAATTTTATGCGAAGCAGCACGGAGTTTTTTCCACTTTTGAGAAAGCGTCGGAATTTGTTTACGGCCATTCCAGTTTAAATACAAGCGCTGTCGTTGAAATCGACGGTAATTTTTATGTATGGTCAGGCGTCGCGACCTCCAAAGATGACATCGTTTTAACGGAGGATCCGCCATCCTTTGTAAAACCTTTTACGCTGTCAGCGGAAGGGTGCAAAAAGCCGGCTTTAAAAAACCTCCCGTCCTTGCTGAAAAATGACGATTCTCTAAAATTAAATTTTGAGGGGGGCAAAAAAATGGGCGACCTGCCTCCGGATTGGGAGTCGATCACCTTTGCATTATCAAGCATCTCAAACGATTTGTCGGTTGTCCGGATGCATCTGTTGGCCCATTATTTTACTGAAAATGACTGTTTGAAAATTAAATTTTAATCCCCAAAAAAGGGTCAAATTTTAAATTTCCTATAGTTCGATGAGTTTTTCAAAATGCCATTCCTCGGCTATATTATGATTATAGGAGGAATGGAAATGAAATTTAAAACAAAACATCAACTCGTTTTAGCGTCAGCCTCACCAAGAAGAAAGGAACTGTTTTCAAAGCTGGGAGTCCCTTTTGAGGTGATTCCGAGCAGCGTTGAAGAAACCGGTGTGCATGCATCGGATTTTAAAGACTATGTTCAAAAAGTGGCTCTGTTAAAGACGAAAGATGTGGCAACGAATTGCCCGGGTAAAACGGTTATTGGCGCGGATACGATTGTTGTTTTCAACAATGAGCTTCTTCATAAACCAAAAACGCCGGAAGAAGCGATACGGCATCTGGAAAAGCTTTCATCGAATCGCCATCAAGTCATGACGGCCGTGGCAATCATCACAAAAGACAGGCAAGCGGAATCCTTTGTGGAAGTAACGGACGTGTATTTTAAAAACCTTCCTAGAAAATTGATAGAAAAATACGTGGAAACAAAAGACCCTTTTGATAAAGCCGGTGGTTACGGAATCCAGACGGGCGGGGCTTTGTTCATTGACCGCATTGAAGGGGATTACAATACGGTTGTCGGATTGCCGATTGCATCCCTGTTTGAAAAATTGGTGGAACTTGATATCATCGAACTATAGGAGGTATGTGGAGGATGTCCGTCAGGGCTTTTCCTGACTTGATGATTCGCGATTTGCACGTGGATGATCGTCCGAGGGAAAGGCTTATTAAACAGGGGCCGCAAAGTTTATCGAATCAGGAACTGATCGCGATTTTGTTAAGAACGGGAACGAAGCAGGAATCGGTGTTGTCAATAGCCAACCGGGTAATCAATTACTTCGAAAAATTGCATGAATTAAAACATGCCACATTGGAAGAAATCATGTCGATAAAAGGGATTGGACAAGCCAAAGCGGTTCAGCTGCTGGCGGCAATCGAACTGGGCAGGAGGCTCTCCCAGAAGCAGGTGGATTCACGCTTTACCATCAGATCCCCCAAAGATGCCGCCTCATTTCTGATGCCTGAAATGTCTTCTTTGCAGCAAGAACATTTTGTGGCGTTGTTTTTGAATGTGAAAAATCAAGTGATTCATAAACAAACCATCTTTATCGGCAGCCTGAATTCCTCCATTGTCCATCCCCGCGAAATTTTTAGAGAGGCGGTAAAGCGTTCGGCAGCGTCCATCATTTGCGCCCATAATCATCCAAGCGGGAATGCCTCGCCGAGCCCGGAAGACATCGAAGTGACAAAAAGGCTGCAGGAAGCCGGATTTATTATCGGCATTGAATTGATTGATCACATCATCATTGGCGATCATCAATATATCAGTCTGAAAGAACAGGGATATATTTAAAAAAAGTGTCAACTATGACATATTGGTTTCAAAAAAGTCGAAAGGCCCTGATTGTCCGGGTTTTCGACTTTTTTCGTGACATTTGCGTTTCAGCGAACCTTAATTCGTCATGTTCGTCTTAATTAAAGCGGGCTTTGTAAAAAGATTGTAAAATTTAACAAGGGTTTTTTCATTGTCTCATTCACAATTTCGCAATACAATGATAAATGCGAAAAATGTAGGGGCTGCATAAATAAGTGGGAAAAAATGTTTGCACCACTATAATTTTTCGGCTTTATCCGCTATAATAAAATTTATGATTTTGGACAGTCTTAGAGAAATAAAGGAGTTAATAGAAAGGGAGTACAAAATTTGTTAGGACTAGGGAATAAAGACGTAGGTATTGACCTTGGCACAGCGAATACATTAGTTTTTGTCAAAGGAAAAGGAATCGTTTTACGCGAGCCATCCGTTGTGGCGAAAAATACAAAAACGGGAGAAATTGTTGCGGTAGGCAATGAAGCGAAAAAGATGATCGGCCGTACACCCGGATCCATAGTTGCCATTCGTCCGATGAAGGATGGGGTGATTGCGGATTTTGACATTACGACTGCAATGATTCAATATTATTTGAAACAAGCATTAAAAAATTCCGGATTAAAATGGAAAAAACCGAATGTCATGATTTGCGTACCTTATGGCATCACTTCCGTCGAAGAACGGGCGGTGATTGATGCGGCCCGCCAAGCCGGTGCAAAAGAAGCTTTTACAATCGAAGAACCATTTGCTGCCGCCATTGGCGCAGATCTTCCGGTTTGGGATCCGACAGGTTCGATGGTTGTGGACATCGGGGGAGGAACGACGGAAGTTGCCGTCATCTCTTTGGGCGGCATCGTCACAAGCGAATCGGTTCGGATTGCCGGCGATGCGATGGACCAAGCAATCATCAGTTATATCCGCAAAACATATAACTTGACGATTGGTGAACGGACGGCAGAACAAATCAAAATGGAAATCGGTACTGCACGCGTCGATGATGTGGACGAAACGATGGAGATCCGAGGAAGAGACCTTGTGACGGGCTTGCCAAAAACGATAGTCATTTCAGCAAGCGAAATTTCGGAATCTCTGAAAGAAGCGATTGCCGCCATCATAGACGGCGTGAAGAAAACATTGGAAAAAACTCCGCCGGAACTTTCCGCCGATGTGATGGAAAGAGGCATTGTACTTACCGGCGGAGGTGCGCTATTAAGAAATCTTGATAAAGTTATCAGCGATGAAACGAAAATGCCGGTGTTTATTGCCGAAAATCCATTGGATTGTGTAGCGATTGGTACTGGAAAAGCGCTGGAACATATTGATTTAATTCGTTCCCAGCAGTTGAAAAAATAGGGGGGATAGCGATGCCACATTTGTCCAATAAAAGAATTATCATGATTTTAATTGGTTTGATTGTGATTGTGGCATTGGTCAGCTTTTCATTGCGCGATCGTCAAAATGCGACTCTCCCCGAACAATTTATCAAAGATTCAGTTGGCTTAGCACAAAGCATTGTTGCTAAGCCGGCTAACTATATAACAAACCTTTTCCAGGATATCCAATCTCTGTTAAATACTTATGAAGAAAACCAGCGATTGAAAATGAGATTGGAAGATTTCGCTGCTCTTCAGGCGGAAGTGAATACTTTAAAATCGGAAAATAAAGAGTTGCGAAAACTATTGGACAATGAAGATAGTTTAAGAGATTATGAGCCAATCCGTGCCACGGTCATTGCAAGAAATCCCGATCAGTGGGAAGAAAAAATCATTATCAATAAGGGGTCTTCCCATGGGGTTAAGAAAAACATGGCCGTTATGACGACAAGCGGATTGATTGGAAAAGTGAGTTTAGTAACGCCATTTACGGCTGAAGTGGAATTGTTATATACAAATAATCCAAATTTCCGGGTGTCAGCAATGGTTCAAAGTGAAAAAAATGTCGCTTATGGTTTGATTGAAGGATATGACGAAAAGCGTAATGAATTAATTTTGAAACGCATCGATTCCAGTTTGGAAATTAATAAAGGAGATAAAGTAGTCACTTCCGGATTAGGGGGAATCTTCCCGAAAGGCATTCTGATCGGCGAAATTTCAGAAGTGACAACGGAAGATTTCGGCTTGACAAAAATGGCTTATATACGGCCTTCAGCCGATTTTTCCATGCTTGAAAAAGTGATGATTGCCAAACGCAGTGCAACAGTAATTGATGGTGCAGACGGTGAAGGAACAAATGCAGACTTGACAAATAATACGGGCATACCAGGCGAGGGTGAAGATTGATGTGGATCCGTTTCATGATTCCGGCTGTAGCAATCATATTATTTTTATTGGAGCCCGAGTTTGCTTTGTTCTCACCGATTGAATGGAACGGGGAACTCTTTTATTTTGTGCCCCGTTTTCTTATACTTTATTTAATTTTTCTCTCCATTTATTACAATCCTAAGCGTGCGGCTACCTACGGTTTGATTTTTGGACTCTTGTATGATGTGTTTTACATTGATATTATTGGATTGTATACAGTGTTGTACCCATTGATGTGTTTTCTTGCCAATTGGACCATCAAATATATCCACCAACACTTGACTTTTACAACAATTTTATCCGTATTGCTGGTAGCCTTAATGGAATTGGTTTTATATATTTTTTTCCATCATATTATTCACTTTACGAATTTGGCATTTACTGAATTTTTCGTTAAGCGATTAATTCCTTCAATCTTTGCAAACTTGATTTATTTAATGATGCTTGGTTGGGCATTTAAATATTTAATTGACGCCCGGGTATTGCAAAAGCTTCGTGAACTTTCTTAATTTAATCTGGCGAGAGGTGTCACTCTTATGAAAAAACAGCTTGTCCATATGAAGGGGACAAAGGACGGTTTAGTGCTTCGGCTTGATGACCAGTGCGCCTACCAAGACTTAGTGGAAGAACTTGAGAGGAAAGTATCAGAAGGTGGAATTGACGGCAGAGTGAATGTCTCTCTCGATTTAGGCTATCGCTACCTTCTTGAGCAGCAGAAACAAGAATTGATCAATATCATTGAGCACCCCGGTAAAATGGTCGTATCGAAAGTGCTTAGCAATGTCATTACGGTGGATGAAAACAATGCAAAGATGCAAGGCAATCTATGTGATACATATGTAGGCATTGTACGTTCAGGACAAGTTATACAGGCCCCGGGAGATATTATCGTGATCGGTGACGTAAATCCAAACGGAAAAATTGAAGCCGGCGGAAATATATTTGTAATGGGGAAGTTGAAAGGCATTGCACATGCAGGCATTGGCGGGGACCGGGAGGCGATTGTCGCCGCTTCCTGGTTTGAACCGACCCATGTTTATATTGCTGATGTAATTGAAGTGATGTCGAATGAAAAACCAATCGTAAAAGAACATGCGGAGCAATTATTTGCATATATAAATAAAGAAGGAAACATTTCTTATGACCGGTTGCAGGAAGCCCGAAAAATACGGCCATTACTCAACACTAAAGGAGGTAGCTAATGTGGGGGAAGCGATTGTAATAACTTCAGGTAAAGGCGGAGTCGGAAAAACTACGACAGCAGCTAACCTAGGTACAGCACTGGCACTTCAAGGCAAAAAAGTATGCCTGGTGGATACTGACATTGGTCTCCGAAATTTGGATCTCGTACTTGGTCTGGATAATCGTATCATCTATGATTTGGTGGATGTGGTGGAAGGGCGCTGCAAAATTCATCAAGCCTTGGTGAAAGACAAACGTGTTGATGATAAGTTGTATTTGTTGCCTGCTGCCCAGACGACAGATAAAAATGCCGTGACACCTGAACAAATGAAAGAATTGATCAATGAGTTAAAAAGGGAATTTGAATACGTTTTAATTGATTGTCCTGCGGGCATTGAACAAGGATACCGGAATGCGATAGCCGGTGCGGATAGTGCAATCGTTGTTACAACCCCTGAAATATCCGCAGTAAGAGATGCGGACAGGGTGATAGGCTTGCTTGAAAAAGAAGAAATTAATCCCCCTAAACTGATTATCAACCGGGTCCGAAAAGATTTAATCAATCAGGGGGATGCAATGAACATTAATGAAATTACAACACATCTTTCCATTGATCTATTGGGAATCATTGTTGATAACGAAGATGTCATTGCCTCATCCAATAAAGGGGAACCGATTGTCATGGATCCCAATAACAAGGCTTCTTTAGGCTATCGAAACATCGCCCGTAGAATTTTGGGTGAATCGGTGCCATTAATGACTTTGGAAGAAGAACATAAAGGGGTATTCAAGAAATTAATGTCTATTTTTTCAAGATGATAGATTTGCAGGAAAAAGACTGTAAAAAGATTCGACGCTTTGTGATCGGACAACCATTGCCACATCGATGAGAAAACGGAACAAGCAAAGCGGACGGAACTTTTAAACAGTCTTTTTTTCTATTTTTCTTCCATTCTCATTTTCAAAATTCAAACTTATAGAATCGTATTTTCTTATCCTTCATATACTAAGGAAAAATGAGAATGGATGAGGGTATGGGCAAAAAATGGAAATGGATTGCTGCGTTTTTCCTTTGTGCGGGCGTTCTTGTAAGCAACCATCTTTATTCGTCAGGAAAAATTTCGTTTGATGTGAAAAAAATTGTATACAGTTCTGAAGATTTAACGTTTATGCGCAACCTTTTAAGAGAAATTTTTGACAAAGAATCAAAGGATACCATTGCCGTTTCTTCAGATCCGATCAACCAAGAATTATTAACTTTTGTACAAGTTAAACCATATTACAAGGGCTACCTGCTGACCTATGAAGAAGCGGTCCCGTTAATCGCCGTCGACCATGGTCTCGTCGTGTATACCGGCTATAACAAAGATACAGGGAAAACGATTTCGGTTTATTACGAAGACAATACGACGGTGACTTATGGAAACGTGGATTCTTTTTCATTGCTTCCTTATACATCCATAGAACGGGGAAGTATAATCGGCAAGAAAGAGGCGGGAGATTTGTATATTCAGGTAGAGAAGGATGGGAATATTCTGAATTTGGAAGAAACATTAACATGGATGAAAGAGCATATGCGGCCATGAAGCGTATGACGATTCATCCATTATTTTTGCCTCTTTTATTTGGACTAATTTTGTATGGTAATGTTTCTTATTATGCCTTGATTCTATCTTCATTGCTAATTCATGAATTTGGCCATATTCTTGTTGCCTGGCTTCTTGGGGTCAAAGTGGAGCGTTGCGTCATCATGCCTTATGGCGGGGAAATTGAGCTGGAGGGAGGATACGCTTTATCTCCCCAAAAGCAGCTGTTGATCAGTTTAGGAGGTCCCATAGCCACCGTTTGCTGCATGCTGGTCGCCCCTTTTTTGGATCCTTTATTGGCCAAGCCGCTCATTAAGATTCAAATGATTTTGCTGCTGATCAATCTGATTCCTGTATGGCCCCTTGACGGCGGAAGAATTGTCTTTTCGCTTATCCTGATTTTTTCGAAAAAAGCGAAAGTTTATGAAATGTTCATAAGCATTTCTTTTATTCTGATTACCTCAACGGTCATCATTACCTTTATCTTGCTTCCAAAAACTTTATTTTTATTTTTGCTGAGCCTCTTTTTATGGATCAATATCATCCAGGAATGGAGATACCGCAAATATCGGGTTGCCTTTGAAAAATATGTAATGAATCGATTGACTTAAACTTTTTAGTATGATAACATTTCACTTGTTATGTAGCACCTGTGCTACAACCGCTCTGGGAAGGTTTTTAAAGCATCAATTGTTTGATCACCTTTCCGCAGGCGAGTCTTAGACAAAGAGGAGGTGCAATGAAATGTACGCAATCATCGAGACTGGCGGTAAACAGTATAAAGTTGAAGCTGGACAAGAAATTTACGTTGAAAAATTAGGGTTAGAACCTAACGAAACAGTAACTTTTGACAAAGTTCTTTTCGTTGGCGGCGAAACAGTGAAAGTTGGTACACCTACTGTGGAAGGTGCCACTGTTACTGCGAAAGTGATTAAAGAAGGCCGAGGCAAAAAAATCACTGTGTTCAAATACAAACCTAAGAAAAACTATCGCCGTAAACAAGGTCACCGTCAACCTTATACAAAATTGGTGATTGAATCCATCAACGCTTAAGAGGTGGCCGGATGATCACAGTTACGATTCATCACGACGAAAACCGTCGTGTAGCTGCTTTTGAATTTTCAGGCCATGCCGAATACGATGAATCGGGGAAAGATTTGGTCTGTGCAGGTGCATCGACCATCGCGATCGGGACGGTCAATGCAATCTATGCACTGTTGAATATTGAACCGAAAATCGAGCAGGCCACTGAAGGCGGAGGCTACTTAAAGGTGGACTTGCCGACGGATATAGATCCTGAATTGGATGAAAAATTGCAGCTGATTGTGCAAGTGATGACAGCACAAGTCTATTCAATGGTACAAAATTACGGTCAATATATTCAAATCAAGTACAAGCATGCAGGAGGTGGAACACAGTGAAATACTTGTTAACATTAGATCTACAATTTTTTGCTTCCAAAAAAGGGGTAGGTTCTACAAAAAACGGACGTGATTCCGAAGCGAAACGCCTTGGTGCGAAACGTGCGGATGGCCAGTTTGTTACCGGCGGTTCAATCCTTTACCGTCAACGCGGTACGAAAATCTACCCAGGTTTGAACGTAGGCCGTGGCGGCGACGACACACTTTATGCAAAAGTTGATGGTATCGTACGCTTCGAACGCATGGGACGCAATAAGAAAAAAGTAAGTGTATACCCTGTTGCACAGGAAGCATAATTCAAATGAATTCCAAAGGACTGCAAGATTGCAGTCCTTTTTTATGTATAAAAAACCCTTATCAGATAGAAGAAATAAGAGAAAAAAATTGTTATACTTAAATAAGGTATCGCTTAGCATTATGGGAGTGGGGGAATTGACGAAACTTTCTGTTAGTGAAATCTTAAGGGCTGCGAATCATGATTTCATCAACCAATTGCAATTAATCAAAATGAATTTGGATCTAAACCGGATTGATGATGCAAAAAAAATCATCGAAAATTATTGCCATCAATATAAATCTTATTCCAATCTGAATAAATTGAATTGGCCGAAAACGGTCGAATGGATACAAACTTTCCATTATCGTTTTCCTTCCATTGAATTTTTATTAAAAAGTCATGTGGCAATGACGCCGAGTGTGAAAAAGGATGCGGAAACGGTTGAATACTTGGAAAAAACCATTCAACATGTTTCCCCTCATCTCGACCCATACAGCGAACATCGATTGCTGATAGAGGTTGAAGCGACTGAACGGTGGGTAAAAATTACCTTTGATTTGCACGGGAAATGGGATGTTGAGCCTTTGCGCGACAAACCATCGGATTTGGAAATTTCAACGGAGAAAGAAACCTGCAATGATTGGAAATATGTTTTAAACTTTAAGGAGTGAAATTATGTTTGTCGATCACGTGAAAATATACGTAAAAGGCGGAGACGGCGGAGACGGGATGGTTGCCTTTCGCCGCGAGAAATATGTGCCTTATGGCGGTCCTGCAGGGGGGGACGGCGGACATGGAGGCAATGTCATCTTTGAAGTGGATGAAGGTTTGCGCACGCTAATGGATTTCCGCTATCAGCGCCATTTTAAGGCGCCCCGCGGAGAAAACGGCAAAAGCAAAGGAATGCACGGAAAAAATGCGGAAGATTTAGTTGTGAAAGTCCCGCCGGGAACCGTTGTCATCAACGAAGAAACCGGAAGAGTCATTGCGGACTTGGTGGAGCATGGGCAGCGCTCCATTGTTGCAAAAGGCGGCCGCGGCGGACGGGGCAATATGCGTTTTGCCACACCGGCAAATCCCGCACCTGAAATTGCGGAAAAAGGGGAGCCGGGTGAAGAATTAAATGTAATATTGGAATTGAAATTATTGGCCGATGTAGGGCTTGTGGGTTATCCAAGCGTCGGGAAATCCACATTGCTCTCTGTTGTTTCTGCCGCAAAACCGAAAATCGGCGCATATCACTTTACAACCATTGTTCCGAATCTTGGGGTAGTCGAAACGGGTGACGGACGCAGCTTTGTCATGGCGGATTTGCCAGGGTTGATTGAAGGAGCCCATCAGGGTGTCGGATTGGGCATGCAGTTTTTGCGCCATATCGAAAGAACGAGGGTCATTGTGCACGTTGTGGATATGTCCGGAATGGAAGGGCGTGATCCTTATGAAGATTTTGTGAAAATCAATAATGAGCTGGAGCAATATGATTTGCGCCTTACGGAACGGCCTCAAATCGTCGCTGCGAATAAAATGGACATGCCCGGTGCAGAAGAAAATTTAAAGGAATTCCGGAAAAAAGTGGGCGATCAAGTAAAAATATTTCCGATTTCCGCTTTGACAAAGAAGGGGCTGCAGCCCTTGCTGCATGAAATCGCGGACTTGCTGGAAGTCGCTCCTACTTTCGAATTGTATGATCTTGCCGATGAAAGCGACGCGACCGTTGTATATAAACATGAGAAAAAAGGTGCCGATTTCGAAATTGTCCGTGATGATGATGGAGCATTTGTATTAAAAGGGCAAAAAATTGAACGTCTATTTAAAATGACAGACTTCAGCCGGGATGAATCCGTCCGTCGTTTTGCAAGACAACTTCGCCATTTGGGGGTTGATGATGCTTTGAGGGAACGGGGTGCCAAAGACGGGGATACCGTTCGAATTCTGGATTATGAGTTTGAATTTATTGAATGATGGGGGGATGGAGATGAAAAATGTCGCAGAACAACGATATTATCTAGTGCGGGAAGATGTGCTTACCGATGCCATGCAAAAAACATTGGAAGCAAAGCGGCTATTGGAATCAGGGAAAGTCAACTCGATTTGGGATGCGGTGAAACAGGTAGACCTTTCCAGAAGCGCATTTTACAAATACCGGGACGCGGTCTTCCCCTTTCACTCCATCGTAAAAGAAAGAATTTTAACGATGATCATTCAGTTGCAAGATCAAAAGGGAACGTTGGCCAAAGTGTTGGAAGTCATTACAGAAGCCCATTGCAATATATTGACAATCCACCAAACGATACCGATCCAGGGCCGGGCCAATGTAACCCTTTCCTTGGATGTAACGAGCATGGCCATGGATTTGCATGAATTAATCAAAAAATTGAATGATTTGGAATTCGTGGAATCTGCCGAAGTAATCAGTTCGGGAGCATTATGATACAATTGATTTGCAGTTGAGATGGCAATAGCCATTAGATGGTTGATAGGAGGCTTAATGGTGACAAACAATGAATGGAAGTACCGGGTCGCCTATTTGGGTCCGGAGGCTTCTTTTTCCTATTTAGCGACAAGAGAGCTTTTCCCTAATGAATGGAACATTGCATATAGAACCATTCCTGAATGCATTGACGCTGTAACGAATGAAGTGGTGGATTTTGCGGTGGTGCCTTTGGAAAACGCAATCGAAGGTTCCGTGCCGCTTACAATCGATTATTTATTCCATGAAGCGGATTTATATATTGTCGGTGAAATCAAATTAAAAATCCAACAGCATTTAATGGTCAATAAAGCGCAAAAAGACAACTGGGAAAAAATTGAAGGGATTTATTCCCATCCCCATGCTTTAGCCCAATGCCATAAGTATCTGTTTTATCGTTTCAGCCATGTGCCATTGCACCAAACATCATCCACGGCTCAAGCGGCGAAAATGGTTGCGGAGAATCCGGACAAATGTATCGCGGCCATTGGCAATGCCACATCCGCGGAAAAGTATGGGCTTGTCATCGTAGAAAAAAATATCCATGATTTTCATTTTAACCATACCCGCTTTGTGGTGTTATCGAAATATAATACCCGCTTGCCGATTGAAAATTCGGATGGACAGCCGAAAACGATGCTTATGCTCACATTGCCCCACGATGACGCGGGGGCCCTGCATCGGGTGCTTTCGGTTTTTGCATGGAGAAGATTGAATCTAAGTAAAATCGAATCCCGCCCATTAAAGACGGGGCTGGGCAATTATTTCTTCATCATCGATGTATTGGCAGACGAAAATGAACCGATGATGAAGTGGGCATTTGAGGAATTGAATGCCCTTGGTTGCACGGTAAAATCACTCGGTACGTATTATACATATAATGCATCGGAGTGATGGAACTTGAAGGGCCGGCTGATTTTGCAAAAATCCCGGCCGATGGAGCCGCCGTTTGCAGACAATGAACCGTTGAAAAGAGCGGCCGGAATGTTTGAACTGCACCTCCAATCCCTGGAGGTGCAGTTCTTTTTTATTTTTATTCCTCCACCAAATATCCCTTTTTCCGGAGTCTTCTTTCGGCTTCTTCGATCTGCTCCATCGTTGGAGCGGAAATCACGTGCAGATGGGTGCCGTTCGTTAAAACCGATAAGTAAGTGGCGTTTGTTTCTTTCACTTTTTTTAGAAACTTTTCCACGTCGATGCGGGAAGACAGCATCATGGATGCAGTAATTTCCCCGTAAACCGGGTGTTCCACAATGACATTTTTTATGGTCACCCCGCAATCGACAATCGTCATCATTTCATCTTCAGCTTCTTCTGCCGTATGTACACAGACAATTTTCTTTTCAACCTGGAAAGCATCCTCTTGATTCATATAAAAATAGCCCTGGCTCGTTGAAATAATCGGAATATTGCGGGCTTTCAACAAATTCATATCGTTGACAATCACTTGGCGGCTGACATTTGCATATTTTGCTAATTGAGTTCCCGTAATTGGCTCTTTTGAATTCTTCAGTAATTTCAATAGTTCATTTCTGCGTTCTTCTCCGAGCATTTTTTTCATCGAATCACACCTTCTAGCAAATGTTGTGTATACGGATAAGCCCTTAAAACATAGTTTAACACGAGGCAAAGGAAAGGGTATATTTTTGTGACCTTTTTGTTGTAACAACATATTATAAAACGAGAAAAGGAGGATGTCTGTTGCGAACTCACATTGTACAAAAAGGGGATACGCTTTGGAAAATTGCCAAACAATATGGAATCGATTTTGAAGAGTTGAAAAGGCTGAATGCCCATTTGGCCAACCCGGATTACATCGTGCCGGGCATGGAAATCATTTTGCCTGACGATGTGCCGGGCCGGAAACCGTCTTATGACCAGAAAGAAAAGGCGGATAAATCCAAAATAAAAGATAGCGCTGCGAAAGAAAAGAAAGCGGAAGTCCCGCCAAAAGCGAAGCCGGTTGAAAAGCCGCAAATGAAGCCGCCGGCGGGGGAAATGAAAGTGCCTGAAATTCCTCCGATTCCGCCAGTGCCGCAACCGGCTCCGATACAACAAATGCATCCGCATGAAAAAAAGGAATTCCATTTTGATTTTTCGCCGCAATTCAGCATTCAACGCCCTATTCCGCATCCGCAGTTTATGCCGCTTCCGCAACCTGTGATGCCGCAGCCGATTTTTATCGAAATTCCTCAGCAAATTCAGCAGCCTGCAAAAGAAGAAAAGAAAGAAGAGAAAGAAGTGGTGGTAGAAAAAGAATATATCCCTGTTCCTCAAACCCATATAGAATATGTTCCGGTACCGCAGCCGATCTATATTCCATGCATGCCGCATCCGGTATCTCCTTGCCACCATGGACCTCAAAAAACGGGACACTGCGGCTGCAGAGGCCAAGGTCCTATGCACCATCAAGTCCAACCTTATTTTACAAGTCCTCATGGGCTGCCTGCATGTCCTGGGTATCCGGAAATGCATGGAGGAATGATGCCGTATGGATATGACATGCCATATCCGGTTCAGCCGGCACCAGAGTTCAGAGATATGGAAGGGTACGAAGAAAACGGCGATGCACCTCTTGTAGAAGCGGAAGTCGAAGAAGTTCAAGACCACAGCACGGATTGGCTGTTTGAATCCACTTCAAAAGAGGATGGGGAACAGAAAGTGAAAGATATAAGCAAAGCGCAGGAAGAACAACAAGGATTCAAAGATTTTGAACAAGCAACAATGCCTTCATACGGATACTATGGAATGCCGCAAGAAGGTTATATCCCTATGGAACAAGGACATTATGCACCAATGCATCCATTTGCCCCTCAACCGGTTTATCCTCCAATGGAACAAGGGATGGCACCATATAGCCAGCAACATCAGCCATGGATGAATCCTTGCGCACCATACTTTAAACCGTGGGCATACTAAATGCAAATAAAAAATAATATATGGAAACAACACAGCGGGAATGAAACACTTTTCATAAAAAAATATGATCAAATACATGTATTCGAAAAAGTAGCGCTGATTCATGAAAAATTGGAGAAAATCCGGTTTCCGTATATCATTCCGCTAAAAAGGTCCAAAGAACCGTACCTGCTTGTGCAAAGTTGGCAAAAGAACAGTTACAGCGCTGATTTTTCCAAAGTGAAACACCGGAAAAAAGCGGTGAAAATATTAAAAGCGCTTCATGAAACGAATCAACATGTCGACTGGCATCTCTATTCCGAAATCCCGAAGCAGAAATTGATCCAAAAATGGCAGGCAAGGCTTGAACGGTTTCTGATGCAGGAAAAAGAACTGGTAAAATATTTGCGGCATCACTATTACGATATTGTGCTATATGCCAACAAAGCTTTGGAAAAGATCCAACAAAAACCGGGAACTGGACCGAAAACATTGACGCTTCTTCACGGGGATGTCGTCCATCATAATTTCTTGATTACAAAAGATGGAATGAAACTGATCGATTTTGATTTGGCGGTTGTCGGCGATCCGGCGGAAGAAATGATTTTATGGATGCATCGGGCGCTTCCAAATATGGATTATGATCTCGAAAGGCTCTTGCTGGAACAAAAATATTTGCGGGAAATTTGCCTGGCGAAATTACACTACCTTCAGTATCCAAATGAATTGTTAAGAGAATGGCAATATGTGCTGCATCTGGGGGATCATGAAAAAGATGTTTTCTTAGAATATATAATGCCGTTTACGGAAAAGGCATTAAGGCATTGGCCTGACTTGATGTCGGCAACGGAAAAAATTCAAGAAATGTTTGAAGTAGGATAAAATACGAGATTATGATAATATAAAATGGAATAGTAAATAGGTGACCGTCACAATATGACGGTCTTTCTTTTGTTTCTGTAAGTGTTGGAAAAAAAACACTGCGAAATGCGAGGAATAAAAATGTATGATTATATCATTGGAAAGGTGACGAGAATTACCCCTGAGTATATTGTGCTGGAACAAAACGGGATTGGCTATCGAGTCTTTACGCCCAATCCATATGCCTTCCGTGTGGACGAGGAGATCCGAAAAGTCTTTATACATATGTATATCCGTGAAGATGCCCAGCAATTATTCGGATTTAAAACATTGGAACAGAGGGAATTATTCCGGAAACTGATCCAGGTTTCCGGAATCGGGCCAAAAAGCGCTTTGTCCATTCTTGCCAGCGGGAATCCTTCACAAGTCATAACGGCCATTGAAATGGAAGATGAATCATTTTTAGTGAAATTCCCCGGTGTCGGAAAGAAAACGGCGCGGCAAATGATTCTTGATTTGAAAGGAAGGCTCGGCTCCCTTCTTGAACATGTGGAACTGCCAAGTGCCCAGGATGAATTGCCTCTATTCGGCGGAAATGCCCATCGGCAGGAAATGGAGGATGCGATGCAGGCTTTGCGGGCGCTCGGCTATTCCGAAAAAGAATTGGCGAAGATTTTGCCCGCATTAAAAGAGAGGGACGATCTGGAAACAACCGAAAGCTATATGAAATATGCCTTAAAACTTTTGTTAAACACGAAATAACAAGGAGGGCGGCAAGTGGATCGAATCGTATCTGGCGAAGCAAATGAATTGGATCGGCAGTTCGAACTTTCGCTCAGACCCCAAAGACTTTCCCAGTATATAGGACAACATAGAGTAAAAGAAAATTTAAAGATTTTTATTGAAGCGGCCAAATTGCGGCAGGAATCATTGGATCATGTGCTGCTTTACGGTCCCCCCGGGCTCGGGAAGACAACCCTTGCCAATGTGATTGCCAATGAATTGGGCGTCAATATCCGGCTTACAAGCGGACCTGCGATCGAGCGCCCGGGAGACTTGGCGGCCATTCTCAACGCCCTTGAGCCGGGCGACGTACTGTTTATCGATGAAATCCATCGCCTGTCCCGCACAATCGAAGAGGTGCTTTATCCGGCTATGGAAGATTTTTGCCTTGATATTGTCGTCGGAAAAGGTCCGGAAGCACGCTCAATCCGGCTTGATTTGCCGCCTTTTACACTGGTCGGTGCAACCACAAGGGCGGGATCTTTGTCAGCCCCGTTGCGGGATCGTTTTGGTGTATTGTTGAGATTGGATTTTTATGACGAAGCTTCATTGATTGAAATTGTGAAAAGAAGTAGTAAACTGTTTGAAGTGGAGATTGATGACGAAGCCGCACAGGAAATCGCGAAACGTTCCCGTGGAACACCCCGAATCGCCAACCGCCTGTTGAAGCGGGTAAGGGACTATGCGCAAGTGATAGGGGATGGAACGATTACCGTAGCCATTGCTAAACAGGCTTTGGAATTGCTTCAAGTGGACCGGTTCGGTTTGGATCAGATCGATCATCAATTATTGGAATGCATGATTCTTCAATTTAATGGCGGCCCTGTAGGCTTGGATACTTTGGCCGCATCCATCGGCGAAGAGCGCATTACCATCGAGGATGTATACGAACCGTATTTAATGCAAATCGGCTTTATTCAAAGGACGCCCCGGGGACGTGTCGCGACAAAGTTAGCTTATGAACACCTTGGTTATACTTATAACGATGAAATAAAGTAAAAGGAAGAAGTAGCGTATGAAAATTGATGAATTTGATTTTGATTTGCCCGAAGAACTGATTGCCCAAACACCATTGAAAGACCGGGCGGCAAGCAGGCTTCTGGTCGTTAATCCATTTACAAAGGAAATTGAACATCATCAATTTCCGCATATCGTGGAGGAGCTCAATCCGGGTGACTGCCTTGTCCTGAACGATACCCGGGTGATGCCGGCAAGGCTGTTCGGAGTGAAAGAAGAAACCGGCGCCCATATTGAAGTGCTGTTGTTAAAGCAAATTGGCGAAAACCGGTGGGAAACATTGGTCAGACCGGCGAAAAGGGTTAAAGTCGGAACGACCGTCAGCTTTGGAGATGGATTGATGACCGCTACATGCACAAATACCCTTGAACACGGCGGACGCGTATTCGAATTCCATTACGATGGCATTTTTTATGAAGTGTTGGACAAATTGGGGGAAATGCCGTTGCCGCCGTATATTCACGAAAAATTGGAAGACAAGGAACGATATCAGACGGTCTACGCAAAAGAAATCGGTTCCGCGGCCGCTCCGACAGCAGGCCTCCATTTTACGGAAGAGCTTCTGGAAAAGATCCGGAATAAAGGGGTGGAAATTGTCTTTATTACCCTTCATGTGGGGCTGGGCACTTTCCGGCCTGTAACGAGTGATACGATCGAAGAACACAAGATGCACTCGGAGTTTTATAGCATCAGCGATAGCGCGGCCGAAACGATCAATCGGGTGAAAGCTCGCGGCGGAAAAGTGGTCGCTGTCGGAACCACAACGACCAGAACCCTTGAAACCGTCGCCTCGAAATATGACGGAAAAATAAAAGGGGAACAAGGATGGACAGATATTTTTATTTATCCGGGTTATGAATTTAAATGCATCGACGGGCTGATTACAAATTTCCATTTGCCAAAATCGACACTCGTCATGCTCGTTTGTGCATTGGCCGGAAAAGAAACGATTTTCCACGCTTATTCGGAAGCCATTAAGGAACGTTATCGTTTCTTCAGTTTTGGGGATGCGATGTATATCCGTCCAAAAAAGTCGAATTAGATGAATGAAGACACTTTTTCACTATTGAAAAGAGAGGAATCATGGATGACACAACCTGCAATTCGTTATGAACTGATTAAAACTTGCAAACAATCAGGAGCGAGGCTGGGAATTGTGCATACACCGCACGGTTCCTTTGAAACGCCTGCTTTCATGCCAGTTGGTACTCAGGCGACCGTGAAAACCATGTCGCCTGAGGAATTAAAGGAAATAGGGGCAGGCATCATTTTGTCGAACACATATCATCTCTGGCTCAGACCGGGAAATGATATTGTGAAGGAAGCGGGCGGCCTGCACAAATTCATGAACTGGGACCGGCCAATTCTGACCGATTCGGGCGGATTCCAGGTCTTTTCCTTGAGCGACCTTCGCAAAATTAAAGAAGAAGGGGTTTATTTCCGCAACCATTTAAATGGAGACAAGCTCTTTTTGAGCCCGGAAAAATCCATTCAAATCCAAAACGATTTAGGGGCAGATATCATCATGGCATTTGATGAATGTCCGCCATATCCGGCGACGTATGAATATATGCTGGAAAGTGTGGACAGAACTACCCGTTGGGCGAAACGGTGCAAAGAAGCGCATCAGCGTCCGGAAGAGCAGGGGCTATTCGGCATTGTCCAAGGCGGTGAATTTGAAGATTTGAGAAAACGTTCCGCTGAAGCCCTTGTGGATTTGGATCTGCCCGGGTATGCCGTAGGAGGGCTATCGGTCGGGGAACCGAAAGAAGTCATGTACCGGGTGCTTGAATTTACCACTCCACTGTTGCCTGTAAATAAACCCCGCTATTTGATGGGAGTAGGTTCACCGGATGCGTTGATCGAAGGGGCGATTCGGGGCATCGATATGTTCGACTGTGTATTGCCGACGAGAATTGCCCGCAATGGCACCCTCATGACTTCACAAGGCCGTCTCGTCATCAAAAATGCCCAATATGCGCGGGATTTTGGCCCGCTTGATCCGAACTGCGACTGTTATGCATGCAAAAACTATTCACGGGCTTACGTCCGCCATTTGATTCGATCAGGAGAAATTTTTGGATTGCGATTGACGACTTATCATAATCTGTACTTCTTATTAAGATTGATGGAAAAAGTGAGACAAGCCATCCGGGAAGACCGGCTGCTTGATTTCCGAAACGAATTTTTTGAGCAATACGGCTTCAACAAACCTAACGCAAAGAATTTCTAGCGGACAAAAAGAAAAAAAAGGGTTTTTTTCGAAGAAAGTAGAAAAATAAATCGATTTTTAGCATGATTTTATACTATACTTATGAAGTGAGAATTAGAAAGGGGAGTAAACAGGTGGAAACATTATATAATCTATTGCCAATTATTATTATGTTTGTCGCGATGTGGTTAATTTTAGTTCGCCCTGCACAAAAACGTCAGAAAGCGACGCTTGAAATGCAAAAAAATCTAAAGCGTGGAGATAAAGTGGTTACAATTGGCGGGCTTCATGGCGAAGTGGATGCGCTGGAAGACACAGTGGTTTATCTGATAGTGGATGGAAAAACACGTCTCAAATTTGAACGTCAGGCCATTGGACGAGTAATCAATGAATAATTGGCAAGAGAACATTATTAAAAAGGTTTATCTGCTTCCGGGAGCAGGTAAACCTTTTTTT
>JGI1652J44930_10000098_pt1 | contig 32983 bp, 30 predicted proteins | sample NewIslsDNAsample_FD_44930 | JGI IMG/M metagenome (IMG submission 44930)
AAAAAAATTATTTTTTTAATTGTTTGAATATATCAGGATGTAATATTATAATATATATGGGACCTTAAAAAAGCAAGTAAACCTGAGATTAATTAATAAAAAGAGCAGTGTAAATCCAACAATCAATTTGTCTTTTCATAAAAATTCATCACAATATCTGGAAAGATCATGAAATTAGTAAAGATGCAGCTATGCTGGGAAAAGTTTTTACTTGTTAAGATAAGCGCGTTCGTTCCTGAGATTTGCGCGTTCAGGTACAAACAGGGATAAGGAGCGCAAAAAACAATGAGTGAGAAGGTAGAATGGAAACAAACTCAAATCTTTCCAAAATTAACTAATGAGGAAGAAATACCGATATTAAAACCAACCCAAGATGGAAAATATCAAATAAAAATTGTAAATGATCAAGGAAACTACGAGCTTATTAAGGACATAGTACTCGAAGAAGATGAAGCCCGACAATTATTAAATATCTACATTTCTATAAAGTTGCGTCAATCATTCTTATAATTCTGACCATCATTACATTTATTTGACATTTTCATCTAATGCTTAAAAAGATGATGATGCTTTCTTCTCTTACAGAAGGGGGGAATGGGAGGGATGTAAGATTTGGTTGCTCACTTATATTTACAGTTCTTTAGCTTCCATCAAATGCCCATCTCTCTCATTCTGACTTAGCCAAATCTGAGACGATGGAAGCAGTTGTCACTTCTTCACTGTCAGATTCTCACACTCATGATAGGGAATGAATGAGATAAAATCATTCCCTATCTCTTAAATAAGGTGCACAATGGGTGGGTGGAGGGATTTGCATATAAATTTATCCCTAAGCTCAGGAAGCCCAAAGAATCCTTTCCAAGCCTTTTCAATTTCATTAATCTATAGGGAATGAAGCATTTACATTCATTCCCTATCCCTTGTTTTCTCAAACATCATAGTTAGAAACTGCTATCAATCCAAAATGGGGTGATGTTTTGAAAAAGGTTTCTGTTGCAACAGAGTTCACTATTAAAAAACCTTTAGCGATCTTATCGGAAGAAGAGAAGTCTAGCTTAGATCCGTACATGCGAAAAATAATCGGATACCGAAAAACAGGTCTTAGTATTAATCATATTATTGGATGCCCACTTAATTGCGGTTACTGCGTTAGGCACTTTTGGGGAAATTTCGAAGATAAAGATCCACACATGCTCTGTACGGATGATGAAGCCATCGAAAAACTGTTAAATCATCGCTACTTTATCCCACATGTAACCCCACTACAAATTTTTAATAAAGCGACTGATCCATTTCTACCTAGCGTAAAACCCCATCTATTTTATTTCCTAAATGAATTAGATAAAAGAAAATTAACAAATGTGATGACGGTTATCACACGCTATCGAGTGACCAAAGAGGATGTAGCATTTCTTGAAAACTTAAAGTATCTAAAAGTAACCTTGTTCATTACTTACTCAGGTATCAAAGATACACGAATTGAACCAATACAAGCATCTGGTATCACTGTGAATTCGATTAAAACAGTAACAGAATATAAAACAAAACTAAAAGTGGTTTTGTATTGGCGACCGATTGTTCCGGGTTGGAACGATGACGAAGAAACCATGCAACAAGTTTTAAGGATTGGAGATCAGTGTGATGCAATAGCATTCACAGGATATTATCATCGACAGGAAAATATGGAGTATCTTCAGAGTTTAGGTGTATCAGTGCCTTATTCAGATGGGCATCGAAGAAAAGTTATGCCGCGGGAACTAGACGAAAAAATAGTCAAACAATATCAATTATCGGGTATTACCACTCCCCTTTTTCGTAAAACTTCTTGCGCAGCTACTTATGTTCATGGCTTACCAGATTATAACGGTCACTGGGGTATACGTGAACTTTGCGACATTTGTCCTCTAGAGCAAAGAAAAAGATGTTCTAAACATCATAAAGCTCCTTCGCCAAGTAAGTTTAAAGATCTGTTATTGCAATATCCCGTTTCCAGTGAATCAGATCGTTTTCTCATTGAAGATGGTCATATTTGGACTGAGAAGTTAGGAGAAGAGCGTCGATATTATTTACAGCACAAATTAGGTTTTCAAATTTGGGATATAGATTGGCCACATTATAAATATAGTCATGGTCGTTCTCCTATCGGAAACAAACAAGATCAAAGATGGTATCAGGATATTCGAAAAAAGTTTTATAAAGATATATGTTATGAAGATGATTAATAAATTCCGAGACGGATAATTCAATTAAGAGGGAAACCACTATTTATTACGAAATGTAACATAGATCCGAATAAAAGGTGGTTATCATGGAATTAAACAAACCGTGGCAATCGTATCGTTACTGTGTCGTTGATTTAGAAGGAACAGGTGGACAAGATAAAGAGAATGAAGCCATTCTGGAGATAGCAGCAGTTCATATTGTGGATGGCCAAGTGAGAAAGGATTATTATCATACTCTAATTCATCCAAGGCGAAAAATACCAAGAAAGCCATGGATAACGTTAACAAATGAAGATCTAAAAAATGCTCCTCCATTTGAAGAAATTCAGAAAGAACTTTTTTCGTATCTCAATCAATCCATTTTAGTTGCTCATAATGCACGTGTAGATTGGCGACTTCTGAAAAGAAAATATCCACAATTTAGCCCCTTATTATTGGATACTCTTGCATTATCCAGAAAACTTTATGCGAACGAAAAAAAACATTCCTTGGATGATTTATCTGACCGTTTGCAATTAACCCAGTATATACAAAAGTTATTCGACGAGTCTCAAAGACATCGCGCTCATTACGATGCTTTGATCACAGCCCATGCTTTTATTACAATGTGTCGAGAAAAACTCTCGCCAGAAACTACATTATCCCAATTATATCAATTGTGCGGAATTGAAACAGTCGCTCATGAACAAGGGAATCTTTTCAGTTAAAACATGGTTGGGAAGAACAACAATTATAATTTACTGTGCTTCCTAACTCAATGATTGGAGGTCATCGTGAATTACCGAAATGTTGGTGCAAGTGGATTAAAAGTCAGTGAGATCGGTTTAGGCAGTTGGCTCACTTTTGGAGGATATATCAATCAAGATTTATCCAAAAAAATCATTCATCACGCATATGCGCAAGGGATTAACTTTTTTGATACAGCAAATATGTACGGAAAAGGAGAAGCTGAACGTGTAATTGGTAAAGCCCTGAAACATTTTCGGAGATCTTCCTACGTTCTAGCTACGAAAGTGTACTTTCCAATGGGAGACGGTCCAAATGATCGAGGGCTTTCTCGCAAACATATTGTAGAGCAATGTGAAGCTAGTTTAAAACGACTTGGTGTGGATTATATTGATCTTTATCAATGTCATCGCTATGATCATGAGACACCGCTTGAAGAGACACTCCAAGCTTTAGATGATCTCATTAAACAAGGAAAAATTTTGTATTACGGAGTTTCTAAATGGAATGCTAACCAGATCAAACAAATGGTAAAGATTTGTGAAGCAAAACGCCTTCATAAGCCAATCTCCAACCAACCACCTTATAACCTATTAGAGCGGACGATTGAAGAATCTGTTATTCCAACTTGTGAAAAAGAAGGAATTGGGCAAATCGTATATTCTCCGCTTGCACAAGGAGTACTGACAGGAAAGTATCGATTGAATCAACCCTATCCCCTGAAATCACGAGCAATGAATCCAACAGCAAATCAATGGATTGGAAAATATCTGAATAAAGGTAATTTGAGGAAAATAGAACGTCTTAAACTGATTGCAAACGAATTGGGCATTACGTTACCTCAAATGGCGTTGGCCTGGAATTTAAGACTAAAAAATATTGCATCTTGTATTATTGGCGTTTCCTCCATCCCCCAATTAAATGAGAACATTAAAGCCGTGTCAATAACATTAGATAATGAAATTCTTAATCGGATTGAGGACATTTCTAATGAAACAGAATTATAAGCTTCTAATTGTTAGCGGTCCACCCGGTTCGGGGAAAACAAGCATTATGCGTTCAGCATTAGGGAAAGAAAGAGAGATTGTTTCCGTCACAACACGGCCGCCTAGAAACAACGAAAGACATGGTATTGATTATATCTTTATTTCACGAGAACAAATGGAATTCTTTAGAAGGCAAAATCAACTTATCCAATATTTGAAGTGGAGAAATTATGAATATGGACTGTTAAAGAGTGAAGTCAAAAAAAAGCTAAGCCAAAAAAAGTTAGCATATGTCATTGTATCAGTAAATGGCATGCTTCAAATAAAACAAAAAATTCCAGAGGTAGCCACTATTTTTTTTGACACAACGAGGGAGGATTGTATTCAAAACATGCGCAGTCGTGGTGATTCAGAAGAAGAAATTTCAAAAAGGATTCAACTTTATGAAAGTGAGCGCCAACTTTTGGACGAATATGATCATATATTTACAAACACCAGAGGGTGTAAAGAAAAAATGGTTTCAAAAATAAAGAATTTNTTACAAATGTTGTNACCTCTTATGATGAGGAGGAAATATAGTGAAACCATTACATCACTTAGATAATGTCTTTTATCCTCTCGGCGGAATGGGTTATTTAATCCACGATCTAGCTGATTTATATAAACACAAGATCGTAGGAAAAAGAAAAATCCGCCTCTGTTTCTCTGCTCAACCTAACAGTCATCCACATTTGGGAACAGTACTTACGATTATGGTATTATACGCAATCGGGGAATATCTACAGAGCAGATTAAATATACCGGTGTATGTTCAATTTGACAAAGGGGAACATTGTTTAGGAGAAAAAAAGGAAGTTAANGGTGTTATATTCTCAAAAAGGNTACAGGATACACAAATCCANGGGATTCCCAAAGCAGATTATTATATGAAGTCTTTTCAAGAGATATTTGATCGATTATCAGATAAGACATCCATCCCCTATCAAATCAAATCTTACGAACAATTTCAATCAGACCCCATTGTAAGAAAAGTACTACTCCAAATTCTGCTTAATAAAGACCGCTTCATCCCAATTCTAAGTCCATCTACTAATAGACTCCACTTGCGTGTCCCTTGTCCCGTTTGCAAGTTTGCTGACAAACATGCCAAAAACCAGTCATTACAAGTAATTAATTCACAATCAGTAAAAGTTATTAACCAATGTTTTGATCACGGTACTCATGAAATTGTTATTAAAGCAAACAACAAAAAGTATTTTGAAGTAAATACTGCTCTCTATGATCTCTTATTGGGAGCTTATTTTGTAGAAACGGATCAAGCTGAAAAGACATTGACCATTATGGTTGACGGTGGAGATTATGCAGGAGTATGGTCCATGTTAATGCACGGAGAAGCATTAATTCAATTAGGTTATCAAACCATCCCAAATCGTTTATTTGCTCCTCTAATCTTAGATTGGTCAGGNGCCAAATTTTCAAAGTCTCTATATGTTCGTCATCAAGCATATGATNATTTACCCAAAGGGTTAGTCGATTTCTCTTATTTTCAAGAATGCTATGGGAAAGCAGGATTTGAGCGATTGTGGTTAGAAGCTAAAGATTGGGCTAGAAGTCCAAGTAAGTTTTTTAGAAATTACTCTGTTGATTATTTTCGTTTAATCTTAGGAGATGGAAAGGAACAGATGAATGCAAAAAAAACAAAGGAGAATTCCGATCCTTCTTAGCTTACATGCATCCTATTTTGACGAAATAAAAAAAGGGATCAAACGATATGAATATCGGAAACGTTATGTAAAACAACCATCCCACACATATATCTATTGTACAAGCCCAGCAAAAGCAGTAAAAGGAATTGTCGTATTTGATACTCCTATCATTGGTCCCCCTGAATTAATCAGTGAGATTTCAGAGAAAGAGACTGGGGAGGGAGCTTTGACAGCTGAATATTTAAAAGGAAGCAATAAAGGTTATGCAATCCCTGTGGTCTCTTGGGAGGAGATTGAACCGATTTCCTTAGATGAGTTACGGGCTCATATAGTAGGTTTCGTGCCCCCCCAATCTTATTATCGATTGGACAACAAACCAGATCTACTGGAATATTTGGAATCAAGGATTAGGTATTCTTCAAGCTAAAGATTAAACATCCAATAATTGCACTCTTTGAGGTACTTTTTTTATAAGACTTACCACATATCTTGAAATAAAAAATAAGTAAAAAAAGAGCAAAAAACTAGGAATTAAAAGAACATCAAAATTCGTACCCATTATATAACTACAATCGACCAGGGGACCAAGATTGTTTAAACATCTTGGTTCAGATGAAGATCATTAAGGGGATTCTTTTAGCTAATCACCAGAGGCGTCATGCTAGGAATTCTGGAATTTGGACTCCTGGAATTTTAGATATCGACGAATGGATTGAATTTACTCTCCCAGTGTTTAATACCTGGGAGAGTCTTTATATCGTCACATTTAAACAAAAAAAGAATCTAACAGGACACTAGCTTCCTACCTACTCTACCCATCGTGTGGTTCAATATGGATGAGGTTTGTAGAGCCTTCATTTTCACTTTACGCGTTGGGTTGGGTCAACGTTTGTTCGTTCTGTGTCTATTAGGAAAGACCAATATGTTTTCAAAGCCGCAATTTTTTTATTTCCGAACGAATGAGTCGACTAACAGATCGAGCAATCCGGTATTTTCTGTCATTCTATTCCCAAATGGCGTTAATTCCAGGTGCAACTCCTCATACCTTACGTCATACTTGTGCCAAACGGCTGATTGATCAAGGGGATCCAATTACCTACGTGTCTCGGATCATGGGACACGAAAACATTCAAACAATTAAACGATATGTATTGCCAAGCGAACAAGATCTACGAAAGGCGGTTGAGTCGATCAGTGAAGAAAAACAAATTCATCTGCGGGGTATGCACAATGGAGAAGGAAAGGTTGAAGGTCAAAAATGCATTTACTGCGGTGGAAAGGGGAAATATGGAGGAAATCCACATGAAGAAGAGGATATAGAGATTGTGGATCTGGGCGAGTTTTGAGGTCAGAGACAGGGAATTACTTAGGACTCCCCTGTCTCTTTCCTATATAAGACGTTTTTTCTTTTTCCACTAGGGTAAATCACATTTACAAACATACTCATTTGACAGATTTCTTTGATTGTCATTACATCTACAGCTGTAGCTATGCATGTAAAATAAGACGGCGATAGTACGATTTAGGTACTATCGCCTGCGCTCAGAAGTGTGTAACATAAGAAAAGGAGCTGGGTCAACTTGACCGCTCACCCTAGTTAGGACTGGCGGTATTCTGACTTGGTGGGACCATTTTACCGGTCAGGCAAATAGTGATCTGATTGGGGAACGATTAGATGACTTGTACCGCAGTTTAAAAGAAAAAGGTTTATCAAAGTTTAAATGTAGTTTTGTAAGTGATACCTATAGTCCGATTCACACCAATTATTTTACTAAACATGATGTCTATATAGTTAGTAATGACGGCAATCATCGAGTAGTTTGGGCTAAAATTATAGATGCTCCCTTTATCCGGGGTAGAACCAGCAACTGAACGAGGAAGTGCAATTTTCCTAAATAATGGAAAATAAACCGATTCTCCTCTGGGAATCGGTTCTTTTTATTTAAGATAGTCATTATAAAGCGAGTCGTTGATCCAGATCCATACGAAATTCACCGTATGGATTGATATGGTTATAAATAAGAGGAGTAAGAGCACGATAGTCTTCTGTTGTCATCTGATTCACCCATTCTTTTTCTTTCAGTACATGTTGAATTTTGAGAGTGTTGATATAGACTAAGCAATTTTGCAGTAAGTGGAGGCTAAGGATAGCGATTTCTTGTTCTTCAGGTTGATTTTTTTGGATTTCTCCCCCTTTTCCATAAAAGATAAAGTCACTGCCTGAATGCCAGTTTTCCACCACATTTAATCCAGCATTGATTTCTATACGCACTTCTTCAAAGTGAAGGTATTCGCATAAAAAGATGGTCTTCACCGCTCTCCCTAGCTCTTGTAATGCTTTATAGGTAGGATGAGAGGTGTTTCTGGAAAACTGTTTTAAGATAGACTCGGTATCTGCTACGTTTAGTCGTAAGGCTGTCGCATATTTCACCATTTCATCGTACTGTTGGCGAATCAAATCCCAGTTGATGGGGTTCTTAGCGAGTACCGATTGCAGATTCGGATAGGCATCTGTCATACCAGGATGGGGCTTATACAGCTTCTGTGACCCAATATTCTTCAGTCTGGGCATCAGTTTGAACCCAAGTAAATAACAAAAAGCAAAACCAACTTCACTTTGCCCATGTGTATCGACAAAGTTCCTGTCAATTTCTTTATCGGTATTGTGATTCAGCAATCCATGAAGCATCGCGGCAACTTCAGAAGAATTGGGGGTATTCACTGACGAATGAATACACATCGATTTCTCTTCGATATGCCAATAGACGGAGACCCCAGGTCCCCGTTGGCGTGGGTTCCATTGGGTTCTCAGGTTTTGATCATATGCCACCATTTTTGTGGAGTCCGATGCACAAGAGGTCGACCCTTTCCCCCAAACCTCTTCTAAGCGATCTGCCAAGATCGCATTTGACACATGCTCATTGGCTGCCTTTAAATTGTCCTTGTAAATGTATTTTCGCTTGATATAAAGCAAGTCTTTATAGGTTACATCTGGATTGCCAGCGGCAACCCTTTTCAGACCTGTATTCGTTCCTAATCCAAACAGGCAAAGAAGTAGCCGCTTCTGAATCGTTTTCCGATCAAGCCGCTCATGAGTAGCCAACGTTTGAAAGAGATCCGTAAAACCGACCCGGAAGTCCGTTTCTTTCAAAATATCGGTGAGATTGGTCATCCACCAGCGGTTGGCGATCTCCTGCTTGAGAGAAGCCAACCGTTTGGGCTCAGGTTGGGGGTCATCCTTAGCAACGGAGATCCATCCACCCCTGTATTCAGAAATGGAGACCTTCTTACTTTTAGGAAGTCCCTGATCAAGCATCGTCAGCTTTTCATGCATCTCCTGTTGTAACTCTGCGATCTGTTCTTCTGCCTTCAAAGGGAGCTTCAACGCAGCATAATGCTCTTCTCGCCGTTTCTCAAAGTCAGATGGAAGGTGTTCATCTGGATTCCGATAGCGATCGGCACCTGCCACCCAAATCTCTCGACATTTTAACTTATCTTTAAGAGCATGAAGAACGCAAATTTCATAGTTCATTCGATTGATCTTCTCATTCCCTTTGGAATCCTTTTCGATGACGTGCTCTCTCCATTTGACAGGGATGATATCTTTCCCAGTCGGAACATCATCATCGGGAGCATAATTGATTTGAGTCGCGCCCGCATATTTGCGGATTAACTGAATGGCTTCAATCAGGGGCTGATGATGTTGATTATTGGAACGAAAGTCCAAGGTTTTTAGGAGTTCGGTGACTGCTGCCCGATAGGAACTGCTATAGGAGCTGCGTATTTTCCAGTATACTTTTTCTTGATAAACCGATTTCTTATACTTCAATTCTTTAATAATGTTTTCTAAGGTATCTGTGTCCACGACAGAAAACAGGATATCTTTTATAATTCCACTTGGATTCTGTAACGCCGCTTCTAATAATGAGATCAGAATTTGATTTTTGCCTTGTACTTTCTTGACTTCAAGAATGAGTTCTTTCTGAGTCTTTTTCTCCGCACGGGCATCAATCTTATGGATCAGAGTGATTAAAAGTTCGACGAGGCTATCTGTGATCTCCTTGATTCGAGACCAAAAGAAGGCGGCTAGTAACGTATAACGGATGGCTGGTTGATGTCTACGGAGCTCTCTTTTTTCTTCGGAAACAGCACGCAATCGATACCGTCTTAATACCTTGGGTGGGATGGTGTTGAATAGATCATCTGGAAGCTCCAGCATATGCAACGTTTTCCATTTTTTAATCTCCAGAAGTAACGTGTCTTTGCTTACTCGGCCTGGTCCTAGTGTAATCTTGCGAAACGTGATTTTGTTTTTATCTTCGTTCTCGTCTCCTGTTTCTTCGTTCTCCATACCAGTCCATGATTCCATCAGTGCATCCATACGTGAGATTGATGCAGGAGAGAGCTTTTGATAAGTATCTTGGTAAAATTGCTGTTCTTGATTCCAAATCGCAGATTTAACCATCCGCTCTATTTGATTATCAGTAGGAGGTTCTATTTTCCGATGTCTATACTCAACGTAAACAACTTCCTTTAAAGGTTCGAACTCTTGAGCATAGTCTAATACTTTTTCTTGCAACCAATGGGTAATGTCTTTCTCATCTTGAAGTGTCCCTTCACGAAAACCGTATAATTTCCGAATTTCATTTCGATGATTCTTAATGGTTCTGGAGTTCCAAGAATATTGTTCAAACATGTCTGATGGGATTTTCAGTTGCTTGCTGATAAAATCGATCACTGCTTTAGGAATATCACTCGGTTTTGTCGGAAATCTGGCTTCATGCTGGAAACATTTCATAAGAACAGCAAAGCCGAGGCGTGTATTTAAATATTTGCTTTCCACTAACTGTTTCTCAGGCTCCATCAATGTGAAATGCTCGATCAGTTCATCTAGTTGCCAATGTTTTTTCATGATGTATCCTCTCAGAAGAAAAATAATGTCAACTTCTTATTGCCATGAAAGCCGATCCACAGCCCGACGTAAATCTTGCTCTCCAGGTGTGGTATAGATAGCAGTCGTGGCCACATTCGGTCTTCCATCGGCTGTCATATGGCCTGCGAGAGTGGCAATGACATCTAACGAAATTCCACGCACGGCCAGCTCATGACAAAAGGTATGTCGCAATGTATGAGGTGAACAGTGTTCCAGGTTTGCAGCTTTGGCGTACTTTTTAACAATGAATTGGACTGATCGTGGTGTCATCTGTTCAGATCGCGTAGAAATAAAGAGCCAAGGACTTTCAGAATCCCGAACCTCAAGATATTGAGTCAAAGCATCTCGAACATCCTTATTCAAGGGGACTTCTCTCCATTTAAGTCCCTTTCCTTGACGAACAATCACCTTGCCCTTACGATCGGAGATTTCGATATCCTCTAATCGAAGATAACATAGCTCTTCTAAACGGAGACCTGTATGGAGCAAAAGCTGAATAATCGCTAAGTCCCTCTTATCTCTGGGTTTCGTTCCTTGCTGTACTTGCCGGATCAGGGCTAGCTGCTCTTTACGATCCAGCCATCTTGGAGCTCTCTGCCCCTGCTTCACCGCACGAATAGAAGCAACTGGAGATTCCGTGATTGCTCCTTTTTGAATCAACCAGTTGAAATAGGCTTTCAAGGTGACAAAGATCTTGTTGATAGTGGCAGGCTTAAATCGTTCCAACAGATACCGACGGTACTCAGCAGCATCAATAGGGGTTACATCTTCAGGATGAAATGCTTCCCCTGTTGTTTCTTCCATCCAGCGTGAAAATTGTCTGAGCACACTTTCATAAGTGGAAATCGTTTTGGGTTGTTTTCCCTTGACTTTGAGATCAGATAAAAATGAGTGAAAAGTATCGTGCATAGAATCTCGCTCCTCAAAAATCATTCTGCGATGAAAATTTCATGAGATAATCACCCCATTTTTCTGCGTTCTACGACGCACACTTCTCTAATTATATCTCAGAATTGAAGTTCTGCGATGAAAATAGATATGTATATTTTCACGGTGATTCTCCCATAATAATATCATAATAAAATAATCGTTTGACTGTAGCGATGATTCCGTTTTATAATTTAATCAAATAATCATTTGATTATTAAAGTGGGGTACTTGTTTTATTGAAAGAAGATCGTTTGATATCCATCCATCACGAATGGAAAGGGAGAGAAGATGTTAAGGGAGGACAAAGTATGTTCAAAATCATCTATTTTAAGGGCTTAATAATAATATTCATTTTTCGCCTTCTTTATAGGTGGCGGACTAAAACGAATCAGATTGTTGACAGCCGCAAAACGACTTTAGAGATATTACTACTTTCTCTATTGTTCGTAGGTATGTTAGTCACTCCGCTAATCTATGTCTTTACTCCGTTTCTGAGTTTCGCCGATTATCAGTTTCCATCTTGGGTGGGATGGACTGGAGTAGTGGTGTTCACTATAGGCCTCTGGCTATTTTGGCGTTCTCACGCTGATTTAGGACGAAACTGGTCTTATACTCTTGAATTGAGGAAAGGACATCAACTTATTACCAGTGGAGTATACAAATACGTCAGGCATCCAATGTATGCAGCGGCTTTGATGTTGGGAGTCGCCCAAGTTTTGATATTGCACAATTGGATAGCAGGGTGGTCTTCTTTGGTGTCGTTCGTTGCGTTGTATTTCTTGCGCGTGCCGCACGAAGAACAAATGATGCTCAATCATTTTGGAGAAGAGTATCAATCTTACATGAATAGAACGGGTAGAATTATTCCACGCTGGTTCAAGAAGTAATTATTTGCGATCACCCTGTTCACTTTNTGTCCCCTCATTGCTGAATCGTTCACATAACCTGAGATAGCTTTTCTGACAATAGAGTTTTAAAAGAAGAGAGATGGAGATGACATGATGGAGAATCTGACACCGTTGAAAGCGAGGGATATACGGTGAAAAAAGTTTCTGTTTATGCCCATTTAAAAGCCATTCTGCTAGGTCCTTTTACCGTTACCGTAATCATTCCATTAGCGATTCTGTACCTGTCAAAAGACATACGATTGGGTTGGGCGTCAAGAATTAGTACTGTGTTGGGACTCTTGCTCCTTATTGGTGGATTGTATCTCCTGATCACCACCAATATATTGTTTGCTCGGATAGGTAAAGGCACCCTATCCCCTTTGAATCCTCCCCAAAAATTGGTGGTATCTGGGCCTTATCGGTATGTCAGGAACCCGATGTTCAGTGGTGTTTTGTTTATATTGCTCGGTGAAGCCATCTTCTTTGGTTCTATATATGTGCTCGTATGGTTTGCTCTTTTTTGGATCTTAATCCATATCGCTACTCAGCGAATTGAAGAACCTCGATTAATTAAAAGGTTTGGAGAGAATTATCTGGTATATCGTGAACATGTTCCAAGATGGATTCCACGCATGTCTCCTTGGTCTGGAGATATGAAAGACGAAAAAAGATAACAGAGTCATTTGGATAATGAAGTTTGAAAAGAAGAAAGATGGTGATGACATAATGGAAAATCTTACCCCTTTAAAAGCAGCCATAGATATTTGGAAGATGAAGCGTGGCAAACCAGAGGACATACTCTCTAGGCAACAATCTCGTTTGGCTGACCTCATCCGTTTTGCGAGATTGAACTCCAAATATTACGCAAAAAAATACAGCGAGTTACCAGAAAACATAACAAGCCTACAGCAAATCCCTCCCGTCACCAAATCAGAACTCATGGCCCGTTTTAATGATTGGGTGACCGATCCAGAAATCACCTTCGAAAGTGTGAAAGAATTCGTGTCCGATATGTCATTAGTTGGACATCTATATTTAGATCGCTATATGGTTTCGACTACTTCGGGGTCGACAGGGGTGCCTGGGATCTTTATACAAGATAAACATTCAGATATGGTCATGAGAACATTAATAGCGATTCGAGGAACAACAAAATTGAAATGGAGCGACCTGTTGAAAGTAGCGCTCAAAGGTGGACGAAATGCGACATTATGTGCTACAGCGGGACATTTCACAGCATTTAGCACGGCTGAACGTCTTCGCTTAAAACGGCCATCAAATGGAAAAATAAGAGCTTTTTCGGTCCAAACCCCCCTCCCCACACTGGTCAAAGAACTGAATGAATATCAACCAGCTTTAATTGGGGGTTATGCAACAGCGATGGAAATTCTAGCAGAAGAACAAAAAGCGGGGCGGTTAAATATTCATCCTGTGGCGATCCTTTTGGGTGGAGAAAAGTTATATCCTAATGTTCGTGCGAAACTCGAATCGGTTTTCCAAGTTCGTGTTCTAGATCTTTACGGCTGTACAGAAGCAACTGCCATGACTTACGAATGTGAAGAAAATCACTTCCATGTAAATACCGATTGGATCATATTTGAACCGGTGGATGAACATTACCAACCTGTGCCACTAGGGGAGCAATCCCATTCGGTTCTCATTACGAATCTGACCAACAGAATTCAGCCTATTATTCGTTATGAACTAACCGACCGTGTCATCATGTCTCCAGAGCCGTGCAAATGTGGAAGTCCATTCCCAGTTATACAAGTTGAAGGAAGAACCAATGACATTTTAAAATTCTCTGCCCCAAATGGGCAAACCGTCCATATCCTTCCCTTGGCTCTCAAAACCATCGTCGAGGAAACTACAGGAGTCAGACGCTTTCAACTGATCCAAACGGCATCAGATCAGTTAACGGTACGTTTAGAAGTGGCAGAGGGGTATCAAAAAGAACAGGTTTGGGAGAACGTCAGAAAACACATTTTAGATTACTTTGCATCACAGGGTTTAACGACTATTTCAATCGAAAAATCTGACGAGTTGCCAATGAGACATCCAAAGAGTGGTAAATTCAAACATGTTTCGATTGACTATCATGAATAACTGAACGAATCGAAATACCGTCTCTAAGCACTGCTATATCTGGATGGAGATTTTTGCCGATATGGGAGCGGCTTCCTTAGTGAGCACGATCATCCTGTTGAGCTGAGAAGTTGGCTCTGCTGATGATCATTTCGAGAAATTAAGAAAGGCACGGGTTGTTAACTTATCCCGTGCCTCTTAGGCCCAGTGACAGGGTTCCTGCGACAGACCGCAAAGTAAGTGTACAACCAGTTTTTTTAGGTATTCGGTAAAGACTCTGCAACCTTCATAATTGCGTATTCGGTAAAGAAAATTGACAAATTTACGTTTTACCAAAGACATCTTCGGTAGTGTATTTTTCTTACTTTGCGGTTCACGGGAGCAACCCTGTCACTATCCCTATTTGTAAGAGAAATGTTTTATAGTGACTTTGCCGCGTCAGTCTCTTGGTACGTCGAGAGAAAGGAGGTACTCCACTAATGCCTGCTGTTCTTTCGGTGAAAAACCGGCTTGAGAATCCACCCAAAAAGAATGGCCTATACCTGCAACATGAATGGAACGAAGAACCGCTGATTTTCTGTTCTGGTTAATCACTCGTTTTCTTAAATCCCGATCCACCAGTGCAAGCAAGCTGTTACGGGGATCTGCCGGCTTTCCTTTCAATAGCGTTTCCGGAATACCCACTTCTGATGAGAGATTTTTCCCTACGGAAACACCACCGTCGTGTAAATATGGAGCATTCCAGTACAACCCGATCAAGCTTGGAACTTTGTATCCTCCTTTGGAAGTTCCGTGGGCAAATCCTAGGCGGACGGCAGCCGGATCAAACGGAACCTGGTTCGTTTGGGCCTTTTTCGGCAGTGGCACGGGTGTGTCTGGAGTATATAGAAAGGGAGAGGCAAAAATGTTGCCGGTCGTTTTCAGAGCGGCCGCTCTTGAAGATTCAGTTCCAATCTGTTCAACGGGAACAATTTGGTGATTCGTGAAGGTGTTCCCTGCGTGACAACGCATGCAGCCTGCTCTTATAAACACTTTTCGCCCCTCGTTCACTCTTTGCCGGTCCAGTTTGACAGGTAGAGGAGGAGAAAGGGTATTCTGCCAGGCCGACATGGCATTGTTTTGTTCGTTTGCTCGAGATCCCGGTGAACTGACCAACACTCCAATCGGAGCCACTGGTGTCGATCTGGGATAAGCGGGAGGCAAAATGACCTCGTTCACTCCCGGTGTACCTGGTGTTGGATCGACGGAAGCAAAGAATTCAGACGGAGTCTTTCCGCTTGCTTTAGTATATTGGTACTTGCGAGAAGGTGCATTTTGCAGGATTACGCCCAGATACTTTTCTTTATCTATACCAAACAACGGCCGACTGATTTCTGACTGAGACAGTGAATCGGAATTTTGCGCATGCACATTGTTGGTGAAGGTACTCAACCCGTGAAAAGGACCGGCAGACGCGAAACCACTCCAACCAAAAGGATAGTCTCCAAAAGTGAATGAATCGGGAATTTTGGTTGGGTTGCTCTTCAAATCAATTGTAGAGTCAAAAAAACCGGGTGGCCATTTTAGAAATGTTTTATCCACCTGTTTTTCCATTTCTTGAACATCAGGTAACCCGCCCGTTTTCCCTGCTTGAGCGAGGTGTTTTCGCAACACCTTTAGCTGGTCGGGAGTCAATTCTGCATGAGTAAAATATGCGATCGAATTGGTGGCCATTGCCATGAGGAGACCATTATTCAGATTCAGATTAGGAGCCCCTTCCACAACGAGGCCTGTTTCCCGCTGTACTGTCGCGTGACAGGCTGCACAAGTGATTCCTACCTTCAACTTGCCTTCCGACAACTTGACGGGCATTCCCAGTGGAAGATAGGAACCCTTTGGAACATCGATTCCCGTGTCAACCAGTGTTCCCTTTTTAAAGGTTTTTCCGCCTACGGTCACCGTTTTGGCCAGTTCCACTTTGAGATTGTCCGTCCCTTTTCCTCGCAGTTTAATAATCGCTTTCATCATTGCGGGGACAGTAATCGCTCCATCGACGATTCCCATGATATCGGTCAAGAAAACTTCGTTCCCAAACGTTTCTTTATAAAACGCTTCCCGACCCATCTTTAAAAATTCGGGTGTGATTCGGACGGCTCCGTTCTTGGGTGATAGCCGTTTTCGTCCCTCTGAAGTGCGACTCATGGTCTCCGCCTGCTGTCGGGAAATGGATTCTCCCCACAAGTCATAGGCCGGTATCATGTGAGAAGACAGGGGTGGACCGCTTAACACTTTGTCTTCCGGTGGAACATATGCCAATTCAGGACCAAGTTGATTGATCAAGCCGAAAGCCAGCACAAGGATGAGAACGACCGCGATAAAGACCCTTTTCATCATGTTTTCCAACCTTATCAGCGAAAATATCCTCACTTATACATTATTTTTTCGCGTGTAGACTAAATTATGTCCCTCTTACTGTATCCCAACCCAGAGGTGGGCACATGATTTCTTGTTTACGAAACTGAAATATCGCCAACCTATATTTATACATGTATGTTTTCGTATGAAATTACCCATAATAGCATAATAATCAAATGGCTATTTGACTGTTTGATTCGGTTGAATTATACTATACTCAAATAACCGTTTTATTATAGTGAGGTGTTGTTTTTGGCTGAAGATCGTTGCGATATTTACTGTTATGACGAGGAAAAGGTCAAACGGGCTCAATCTTCATTAGAAACCGTAGACTCTATTGATACCGCGCAATTGTTTAAAGCGCTCGCAGATCCCACCCGTCTGAAAATTGCTTATGCCCTGGTTCAAGAGAATGAACTGTGTGTCTGTGACGTCGCCAATATTATTGACTCTTCTTTGGCAACTGCTTCTCATCATTTGCGTTTACTTCGTAACATGGGTTTGGCCAAGTACCGGAAAGAAGGGAAGCTCGTTTTTTATTCCCTCGACGATGATCATGTAAAACAACTTGTGCGATTGGCGTTTGATCATAATAAGGAGTTGACCACAAATGGAACAAGTTAAAGAAAGGGAACAAGTTCAAGATAAAAAAGTGTTCCGCGTCCAAGGGTTTACCTGCGCCAGTTGTGCAGCGCAGTTTGAGGATAATGTGAAAAAACTTCCAGGTGTAAGGGATGCCCAGGTAAACTTTGGAGCCTCTAAAATCATCGTATATGGCGAACCTTCCATCCAAGATCTGGAGAAGGCCGGTGCATTTGAGAGCCTGAAGATCTATCCTGAAAATCAGGAAGTACGGATGGAAAGGGAACCATTTTGGAAGCGGAGAGAAACCATTCAAGTTGGTGTTTCTCTGGTCTTTCTTCTTCTCGGTTGGTTTATGGGTGAATCTTATGGAGAAAAAAGTATTCCTTCTGTGGCTTCCTATCTCCTTTCCATGTTGATTGGCGGATACGCTTTATTCCGGAAAGGATTACTTAATCTAACACGACTACAATTTGATATGTATACCCTGATGACGATTGCCATCTTGGGTGCAGCGGCGATTGGTGAGTGGGGAGAAGGCGCAACCGTAGTCATTCTCTTTGCCATTAGTGAAGCACTGGAGACTTACTCCATGGATAAGGCCCGTCAATCGATTCGCGCTCTCATGGATATAGCTCCCAAACAGGCCCTGATTCGCCGTGGTGACGAAGAGATCATGGTTCCGGTCGATGAGATCCAGATCGGAGATATCATGATTGTCAAGCCAGGACAAAAACTGGCCATGGATGGAGTCGTTGTCAAAGGAAGTTCCTCGATTAACCAAGCTCCGATTACCGGGGAATCCATCCCGGTGGCAAAAAACATCGGCGATCAAGTGTATGCCGGTACTTTAAACGAGGAAGGTCTGTTGGAAGTCAAAGTCACCAAACGGGTGGAAGATACGACTATTGCAAAAATCATCCATTTGGTCGAAGAAGCTCAAGCGGAACGGGCACCTTCTCAAGCCTTTGTCGATCGTTTCGCGAAGATTTATACCCCTGCGATTCTAATTGCCGGATTTCTGGTTGCTGTTATTCCGCCGCTCTTGTTCCAAGCCGATTGGAGCGATTGGATCTATCGCGGATTGGCTCTCTTGGTCGTTGGTTGCCCATGTGCACTGGTGATTTCAACACCGGTATCCATTGTGACGGCCATCGGAAATGCCGCACGAAACGGGGTTCTGATCAAAGGCGGGATTCACTTAGAGGAAGCCGGAGCCCTTTCCATCATTGCCTTTGATAAAACAGGCACTTTAACACGCGGAGTTCCGGTGGTGACAGACTTTATCTCACTTATACCCAACAAAGAAAAGGATTTCTTAAGTATTGCCGTATCGATTGAGAAAAACTCGCAACATCCGTTGGCTTCAGCTATTCTGCGAAAAGCGGAGGAAGAAGCCGTTCCGATCCAAGAGGTGGAAGATTTCTCTTCTCTGACAGGAAAAGGGGTTCAAGCGAAGGTAAACGGTGTGCTTTATTACATTGGTAGTCCTGGATTGTTTGAAGAACTCTTGCCAGCCGGCATTCCAGAACAAACGAAGAAACGAATCCTTGACCTTCAACAACAAGGAAAAACCGTAATGGTGTTGGGAACCGAGATCGAAATGCTGGCTCTCATTGCTGTAGCGGATGAAGTAAGAGAAAGCAGTAAAGAAGTGATCCGGCGGTTGCATGAGCTGGGGATTAAGAAGACAGTCATGTTGACCGGGGATAACCGGGCCACTGCTGAGGCCATCGGCAAACAGTTAGGAGTTGGAGAAGTTCAGGCTGAACTGTTGCCTCAAGACAAACTGGAGTTTATCAAACAACTCCGGGCAGACGGTTCCAAAGTAGCGATGGTCGGTGACGGGGTCAACGATGCGCCTGCTCTGGCGGCTTCGACGGTTGGGATTGCCATGGGTGGAGCTGGAACGGATACGGCGCTTGAGACGGCGGATATTGCACTTATGGCAGACGATCTGAAAAAATTGCCGTTTACGATTCGGTTAAGCCATCAAGCATTGCGGATCATCAAGCAAAACATTACCTTTTCCTTAGCGATTAAGGCCATTGCTTTGCTGTTGATTGTTCCGGGATGGCTTACGCTTTGGATGGCTGTGTTTGCAGATATGGGTGCTACTTTGATCGTTACTTTAAATGGGCTTCGGTTACTAAAAGTTTCTGAGTAATTTTATATGTATCGGTGTTTATCAACCAGAAGAACCTGGCCTTCCTTTCCGGAAGGTTGGGTTCATCATTCTTGAAAGGGTCTTATCCTTGAACTTGTAAAAGGAGGAGGAACAAGAGGGACAAGCGCCTATATTGAAGGAGTGAGTTTGTTGAATGGGGGCATTTTAGGATTTGTCATTTTGGCTTCGATTGCCAATATTTTGGGTGGTTTGGTTATATTTTTGAAAAGGGACTGGTCAAGAAGAGGACTGAATTCATTAATGGCACTAAGTGCCGGTTTACTTCTTTCGATTGCCATACTGGATTTGGTCCCGGAAGCCATTGAAATTCATTCCTTCAGTCCCAAATTTATGTTACTTGGGATTATGGCTATTTTCTTCTTTCAACAATTTGTTGCCTCACACTTTCATTTTGGGGAGGAAATTCACAAGGAACGAAAATCCAAAACTGCTGTGCTAGGGTCATTTTTAGGTTTACTGATTCACACCTTTTTTGACGGCCTGGCCATCGTCGTTAGTTTTCAAGTGGACTTACGGTTAGGAATAACCGTTTTCATTGCTGTACTGTTGCATAAAATTCCTGATGGATTAACGATATCGTCTATTGTATTTGTCATTTTTCAAGATAAGAAAAAAGCAGTCTGGGCTGCGACTCTATTAGGGATTTCCACAATATTAGGAGCCGTTACTGCTCTTGCGCTGGCCGGTGTGGCACTACCATATGAACAGATCACTGCGATGGCTATTTCTTTCACCGCCGGGATATTTATTTATGTTGCTGGAACAGATTTACTGCCTGCAGTCAATGCAGTAGAAGACCGGCTGGTTGCATTGTTCTTCTTTCTGGGCATTTTGTTGTATTTTGTGCTTCAATGGGGATTTCAAACTTTAGCTCCATTCATGGAATAAATCAAAACCCGGGGGAAACAGATGAATCAGAAAAAGAGATATTGGATTCGACGTTTATTGATGTTGTTGATGATGGGCTTGATTGTTTTTGCGCTGTATCAAAACATTGTGCAAGAAAACAATAAAAGTTTATCTGCCGGAAACGAAGCTCCCGAATTCCAATTGCAAACAATAGATAACAAAACTGTAAAACTAAGTGACTTCAGAGGAAAAACTGTGTTACTTAACTTTTGGGCGACCTGGTGTAAACCTTGTCGAACAGAGATGCCAGCCATTCAACAAGCGTATGAACAATGGCGCGCCAGAGGTGTGGAGGTACTCGCAATCAATATTGCGGAAACACCGCTAGCTGTTACTAATTTTGCCAAGGAATTCGGTTTAACCTTTCCTATTTTATTAGATCCTCAAAGAGAAGTAACGAAATTGTACAAAGTAGGACCGATTCACCTCTGTCTTTATAGATAAAAATGGCAATATCGTAAAAGTCATTCAAGGTCAAATGACCCGTAGTCAAATCGATCAAAGCATTATAGAATCAATAAATGCTAAAAAAGATTAGGATTTTAATGACAGTCAGAAAACGAATTGTGTAGATTACACCCCTTTTTAGAACACTTCAAAATGGGAGAGGTTCATCTATGTTTTATATATGGGCCATTCTTGTTTTTGCTATTGACCAGTTTGCCAAGTATCTGGTTAGAACCCAAATGGATTTAGGACAGTCCATCCCTATTTGGGGAGAGTATTTTTTATTGACTTCTCATCGGAATTCAGGTGCGGCTTAGGGAATTTTATCCGGTCAACGATCGTTTCTGGTTATCGTAGGTTTGGTAGTCATTGTTGCAATTGTTATATATGCCCGTCAAGTTTCTGATCAACTCACCAGAGCAGGGCTATCCTTGGTACTAGGAGGAGCTCTGGGGAATGTAGTGGATCGGGTACTTTTTGGGGAAGTGGTTGACTTTTTTGATGTTCGGTTCATTCAGTATCCTATCTTTAATACTGCTGATGTATTCATCGTTACAGGGGTTGTTATTCTTGTTTTAGCCACTTGGAAAGAGTCGTCAAATCAAAAGAGGAGAGCGGAGTCATCTTAAAAACTCTCAGGTACACTATACTAGTAATGCTTGTTTACAATTTCTTCTATCTATCGTGCCGTTTTTGGATTTATCTCGGATATACCCCTGTAAGGCCCGATCTTTTTAAAAGGTCGGGTTCTCTGTCCCACTGAAGAAAGGGGAAGAAGTGATGAGTAAAAAATCAGATCATTACATCCCGGCCTTACGCTATCATTGGTTAACTCGATGGTATGATCCATTGATCGAGTGGGGAATGCAAGAGTCTAAATTTAAGACTCATCTTATCAATCAGGCTACATTCGTGCCTGGACAACGAATTTTGGATCTCGCTTGTGGAACGGGTACATTGACTCTCATGATCAAACGTGTGCAACCAGATGCAGATGTAATCGGTCTGGACGCCGATCCGGAAATCATAGAGATTGCTAAGAGAAAAGCCGAACAAAGTGGTATGTCACTTTCTTTCCAACAAGGGATGTCTTTTGATTTGCCGTTTCCAGATCATCATTTCGATCATGTCTTCTCTAGCCTCTTTTTCCATCACTTAACCCGTGAGATGAAACGGAAAACGTTGCAAGAATTGCTTCGCACTTTGCGTCCTGGCGGAGAAGTGCATATAATCGACTTTGAGAAGCCACAAAACCTCTTTATGCGTATAGCCTTTTTATCTGTTCAACTATTGGATGGGTTTGAAACCACGTCAGATCACGTGAAGGGTATTCTTCCTGATCTACTTCAGGAGGCAGGATTTGAACAGATTAGAGAAACGGGGAAATTTACTACCATACTGGGTACTCTTCGTTCGTACTATGCCAAAAAAACCTGAATAAATAATAAAGCCTGATTTCCTTTTGGAATATCGGGCTTTTTCATCAAATGGTATTCATACCCCAAATGAAATTATATCCTCCGCTTAACCTTTTTGATTACTACTTTACTATGGGGAATACTTGGCATGCTGACCATACTGAAACTTAAATCCTGGTCAGGAACTTCATATTCTATTCGATTTACTAGATAATCAAGACTCATTTTCATGACTTCAATAGTGACCCACTCACCAGCACAGCGATGTCCCAGAAAGTAATCTCCACCCCCCTGTGGAATAAAGCTGAAGGGACTTCCTTCCCATTTGTCAAACCGATCCGGATTGAACACATCGGGATTTTCCCAAATTTCAGGGTCATGATTTGTGCCATAAAGATCAAGTAAAGTTAATGTACCTTCTTCAAATTTATAGCCGTTCCATGTGAAATCTTTTTTTACCAGTGCCACGACAAACGGAAAAAACGGATAAAAGCGACGAACTTCCTGTACAAACATCTGGGCATATTTTTCATCGCGAGTTTCAAGTTTCTTCCTTTCTTCTGGATAATGATGCACTGTAAGTGCTATGAAATTGATGAATATAGCGATTGCAACAATCGGTCTTAAGATATTGATCACTTCCACAGCAGCAGTCTCGGTATCCAGAAGATCCCCTTCCAGATCGCGATGCCAAGCAAATTTGTATAATATAGTATTTTTAGGGGGATTTAAATTCCCATCCCGAACCCTATCAATGATTTCTCCTATCCACTTTTCTACTCGATTCCGTGCATTTCTCCCTAACCAATGAGCGGGGCCAACTGCAGCTGCCGACTCGAACATCGCTCCCAATTCTTTTGTCAACCTCTGAACTTCGCCTTCTTGTACAGGTACACCTGCCCACTCGCAGGCTGTCCTACACATTATTTCCTTTACTTCATCATAAAGAATAACCGCATCCATCTGTTCCCATTTATCCACTGCTATTTCCCACTGTTTTTTTGTAATGTTGATCAGTTTTTTTAGTCCTTCAGGAGACATGATCGACATAAACATTTCCTTGCGATGTTTATGGGTCTGTCCATCTAAGGCCTGAACACCATTTTTGCCAAACAATGTTTGCACCACCCGATTTGGTGCTGCATCTTTCCTTTTGAATTTCTCAGAGTCATAAAATACTTCCGTAGCCTCCTTCCCTCCCATGCAGATCGCTTTCTGCCCAAACAAACGGGTTTCGAAAACATCAGAATTAAAACTTTTACGTCTGTTCAACATGTACATATATCCTTCTCTCATAAGGCTCAAAGTATGGTCTATTCCTTCTTCCCGAGGCATTTGTTTTGTATTTGACATATGATCCATCCCCATTTCATAAGCGATGATCTCATTTTTTGTTAATTATCCTTTCCTGCCAGTAAAGAAATATGAATATCAGCAAATAAGCCTTATAATACAACCAATCTAAAAATACAAAATCCCAACTTCCCTCTTAACGGGGTTGAAAGTTGGGATTTTGTATTACATGATCGCTTAGCGGGGAAAATTCGCGTTTTGACTGCGGAACCCCGTTTAGTCGTGAAACTGCTTGAAAATGAAGGGCCTCCGAGTATTTTTTTCTATCTGTATGGCCGTTTTTGGACTTATCTCGTTGCGCCTAAAGAGGCCTTATCATCTCCGCTCCATAATGGAGCCTCACTGAAGTGACGTGAGTAAAGCAACACCTAACCTTCATCCGAAAGGATCGAGGGGACAATAGCATGGTGTAAAAGGCACATAAGCTCTAGCATCAAGGGCAAGAAGTGTGTCAGCTAGGCTGTATATGGTGAAAGCTGGATTGCTTGAATCCCAGGTACGATGGGGCCAGTGCACTCCACAGGAAACGATGCTGAAACCTGTGCTCTGATGCTAACAAGTAAACCGAGATTACATGTTAGAACTTCCGTCAGAGATCAGCCCACAAGGAGTGGGAAATACCGAACGGGACACCTACGTACAGAGCGAGATGATCTGGTAACTTAGGGATGGCCTAAGTCTTGCGAAAGATATGGTTACGGAGTGACCATAGTACCCAAACACTTATCTTAACGAATGAGACACGGGGAAGGGTCACAGGGAACTCACTTCAAAGACAGAAAGGGTGGTTCGGATGAACCACAAAGCCCTAGATCGGCTTGAAGTACTGCGTAGGTTAAATGGGTCTAATAGAAATTGGGTCAACAAAGATCTTTACAGACTCCTATACAAAGAAGAACTCTACATTGTTGCATATGAGAAGATCAAATCCAAACCAGGGAATATGACACCTGGCACTGATCATTCAACCATTGACGGATTCTCAATGAAAATCATTGAGAAAATCATTAACGACATGCGGACAGAAGTTCCACGTCAAAATAGGTTTTTCCATTATTTGGGCAAATTGCACTTCGTCGTTCAGTTGCTGGTTCTAGGCCTATCCGCTCAGAAATCACACAATTTGTTATTCATTGGGATCACTACAATACATTCCGTACACGTTACATTAAAGGACAAGAAATAAATAAGGTTTTCGGTTCTGAACGAGCACGTTTTTTATCATTACTGAATACCATGCGGTTGCGCTATAAAGATTCCGGTATCTTTTTTGAAGATAAGTTAATTACAACTGTAAGTATAGTAGATGATAAAGAAATCGCAATCCGGCAATATAAACGCTATAATCAGCTTCTAAAGTGATTCAGCTGCATAAGCGATTTCAACAAATGAATACTTTTCATAAATATTGGCTCACCGGTTTATGGAACTTACGTTCCGTGTTCCCCCATACTCGTTGGGATACTTTTTGTGATCCTTACGATGAGCCATCAACGTTCTGTTATAAGTTTTTAATCAATTTGTACAATGCAGGCTACGAATGAACTAGTTATTTCAGCTCACTGATCCGCTCTACAGCCTCCTTAAGTTCTCTCTCCGAAGGTGTAGTGTACCGCCTCGTTGTTTCAATGGACTCATGACCGGCCAATAGCGCCACATTCTGAATATCAATTCCCTGGTCGATTAAACTTTTACAAAACGTATGCCGTAAGCAATGGGCTGATACTTTTTTATCCTCCAGTACACGGAAATATCGTTTTAAACGCCGGTGGAGATTCTGGCGAATAAGTGGTGACCCCCTGGCGGATACGAATAGTATGCTGGTTGGTAAGTCACCACGTTGCTCCATCCAAGCCTGATGAGCCTGGATAAGATCCTGGTTCATGGGAACCATGCGCCATTTTCCGCCTTTACCGATCACCGTTACCCGCCAGTATCGCGTATCGACTGATTGTATATCAAGATTGATTACTTCACTAATCCGCAATCCCGCTTTTAACATGTACAAAATGATAGCTCGATCACGAGTTCGTTTCCATTCGTTTTTTTCATTGTCGACAGCGTGAAGAATTTGAGCAACTTCATGACGTTCCAGCCATCGAGGAGCTTTGTGCAGACTGGAGATACGCTGGATCTTTACTTTCTTTGTGATGTCGACCGCTACGTGGCCGGTATCAATTAAAAATGACCAATAAACCTTAAGAGAAGATAACCGTTTATTAACTGTTGACGGCCGTAAACGTTCATGGATTCGCATATGCTGCCGCCAATCATGGATGTCAAGAGTTGTAACTTTTTTAGGAATAAAAGGTTGATCATTTGTATCTTGATACCATTTGATAAATGATTTAACGCTAGCTATGTATACATCAATGGTGGCCGAACTTTTTCCTTCGTGTTGTAACCAGGTTCGGAAGTCGGTTAAGTAATTGATAGTACATCACCCCTCTTAAACCGTATTCTGTCATCATGATAACGTAGTAATTTTATCGTATTCTGTCATCAAAATCTAGTCACTTCTCACAATATATAATTACAGAATGCATATTCTGTAATTATTCAATACCATAGATTGAATGTTTAGTAGATTGATCAAATTCCTCAAATTTCACGAGCTTTAACTCCTTCCTTTACTTTCCATAGAATAAAATACCCTCAAGAACAATTCAATAACAGTGAACTTTGATTTCCTATTAGGAAGGATCAAGTATTTTTTCGCGTCTTTTGGATAGGAGTCATTTTAAAGTTGTCAAAATACAGATTTCGATTCTATAATCCCCAATTTTTTGTTAATTGTTTTAGGATTAATGTTGTCTATTAGGGGAAATTTCTTCATTAGAAAGGAGGACAACTTTGGAAACTATCGATAGATTATTAGATGTACTCAAAGAATTGATGACAATTCCTTTGATTGTGGTCTTGTCACTTATTATCATTTTACTTTTAGTTGTTTCTTACCGGAATAAAAGCAATGATTGGAAATACATACCTGTGCTTTTATTTATCGCATTTGTATTCTTTTTTACCGAACAGTTTATGGCAGCCGTAGGTTTTATTTTTAAGCCTATAATGAATTTTGTCGTTTGGATTACAAGCATATGGAGTAAATAAATGTATTGATTGGTCCAGATTTGCTGTAGATAATAGAGTAAAGTCAAGTTGGTCCTTCTCTCCAAAAGAGGAGGAGGAGGAAGATGATATAATTGGAAAGATCACCTTAAATTTCCTTGAAACTATTCCGATTTAACTCAGTTTACTGTTAGGGAAAGACTAACAAAACTGAATATAAATCCATAGTATTTGTAAGAGATTAGGTATCTCGTTTTCGGAATCCTTTGATTCCCCTGAAGTCATAAAACCTAGTCGAAAGGACGATATCAATGAATGACAAACTAGATTTAATACTCAAAAGGCTTGATACATTAGCTACTGAAATTGCAACAATTAAGAAAAAAATGGCAACAAAAGAAGAGATTAATCAAATTAAAGAGGATTTATCCGCAACCAAAGAAATGGTAGCTGCAACGGTCGAAGGTCTGACAACAATCAAAGAAACCGTTCACGACCTTGCAACTGGACAAGAGATTCTTGTACAAAAGCAGTTTGAGTATGAAAAAGACTTGCATCGAATGAAAAAAGCCAAGTGATATGTATGTATATACAACCATCAAGAGAATTTCAGAGATAAACCCCAAAAAAGGGATGCTTTTACATTTAAAATTTAGGTACTTCAAATCGTTCTCCTTTGGAAATAAATGACAAATCGGTACCGATTAGAAGTTCGAACTCTTTTTTCATTCTACTCAACTATCAAAATAGTCGATGCACTTTACCAATGGATGGCAATTCTAGACGCAATTGAAAGGTATCAGAGAAGTCCCAAAAAAAGGATCTGCAAGAGTTTTTTCATATCATTAAAAAACAATAAAATGTGTGAGGTAATTAGAACTTTGTTCAGAACCTACTTAAACCTTTAAATTTTGTCTGGTTTGCCAAAATGGCAAACCAGCTTATTATGGCAACAAATATTCAAGTAAATGGCTTAAACAAGACTGTGGATTTTGACTAACTTGTGTACCAGTGAATACTTGAATGGAGAGAGTAAAAAAAGAAGCTGTTCCTCAGCTTCCTTTATTTCATTAAACGAGATGTTTTCCCTTTCAATCTACCCTACAAGAGGCATGACGTTTTACTATTCATCTATTTTTTCTAACTCTTGATAATACCAATACAGATAGTTCGAAGATAACGGAGCATCATTGAATTCTTTTTCACTAAGTTGAGTTACTAATTTGGTTAGTCTCTTAACCAATTGAGCAGAAGCATCTTCCATATCTATTTGTTCATGCAACCGTAACATCAAAGCAAAAAGAAAAAAGCAAAGAAACCATACAAATTGCCGGCCAGTAAAACAAACAAGTAAAACGAGCTGTTCTAGTAATATCAAGGGATTTTCCGGACTCAAACTTACACAAGACTTACATAAAACTTACTTAATACTTACTTAATACTTACTGAAAACTTACACAAAACTTGCAATGTATAAAGCATAAAATATAAATCCAGGATCAATTTCATCATTGCACTTTATCCAAAATATAAAAACGATCACCTAGAGAGCATTTTAGAAGCTTTAAAAAGCCTTAAATTAGCTTTCAAAAAGCATTAAGCGCAATCAAAAAAGCTGGCAATCATAGCATGCCAGCCTCTTTAATATAGTTGTCGGCTATCAATACTATTCTTTAATAAAATAAGATACTTCTTCCCCAGCTGAAAAAAAATACATTTTTGGAACCCAATGATTTCTATAATTTAACCTCCTCAGCGACTCCCAAATATTCTCTAGATATTGCTTCCTCATTTTATCGCGTGCAACCCAGATAACAGGATCGCGTTTAGACAGCGCTTCGAGTGTCTCAATATAACGGATATATTTTTGTTCTATTTGTAAAGGGCCCTCGGTTGAGTTATCATATTCAATCCAAGCACTAATATCATGTGGTTCAATCACCAACCGTGCATCCGGTCGTAACAAATCTTTCTTTTCAACTCCAGGATCATGATGTCGATATAATCTGTACAGAAAATCGGTCGCTTCTTTTGTTGATAACCAAACTATTTTCCGACGATCAACACCACTTTCAACCAATCGAACCAAGATTTCATTCAAACCAAGTATATGTCGATTTTGAACTATAAATTCATTAATTATATTCAATGAAACTTTCTTACGAAGTAATTTTCCACAATAGCGTAACCCCCCCCTTCCAAGAATGTAATAGTAACGATCTAAATGATATTTGGTTGATTTCGAAATTACCCAATCCTCTCCTTGAGCTTTCCGAATACGACTTATTGTGACCCAAAACTTATTAGGAGTCCAACCAGTAAGAGTACAAAATTGTCTAGTCGATAATGCACCTAAATCANATAAAGAAAGCAGCAAGGTATCTTGTGGGCTAATCTCGTTGTCAAAGATATATTTGAATATCATTGACATATTCCCCTCTTCCAACTAGTACTCTGGAGTAAAATATTCATCTTCACCTTCATCACTGTTTAGCTGTTCCGCTTCCTCTGTATCTTTGGTCGTTTCTGAACCCAATTTTTCTTGCTGTAATTCATTTAAACTGCTTTGCTGATCTACTACTCCTCCTTTATCCTCTCTTCTCCCCATCGATTCGTTGAACGACTGTTCTTGATCTATCTGTTGAATCGTTTTCTGACGTAAGTAATCCTCAATCCATTGATCAACTTCTTCTACCGGATCACAATCTCTGGACATCAAACTTTCACCAAACTGTCTTGCCAATTCATAAGCTTTCTTTTCCTCACGATCCCTTCTATTGATATCTCTTCCATAATAAGTGGGTTTCCCGTCTTCTCCAAAGAGATAAGGAGGATTTGTTTTAATACGAAATGTAATACGATTTCCATCTTGATCAATTGTTGAGACAATTGCTTGCAACTTGGCCAAATTCTGAACATCGTCAGCATCAATATGTCCACGGGACATTTGTTGGATTCTTTGAGCAGATTTTGATCCTTGGTTAAAACAAAATAGGGTACTTGCGTTTCCATCAAAAGTATTCAAAATATCAGACTGTATTTGTTCTGTATCCTGGGTAAAGGGAACCAAGCAATGCCCCGTATAACGATCCATCGCCAAAATGCGTTTGACTACCGGCAGCTGAACCAAATGAAACTCGTCGAGTATATGAAGATGAATTTTGGATTTTCGCTTTCTCCTACGAGCCTGGTAATGATATTGAGTAATGATAAACCCCATTGCTATTCGCCGCTCTTCTTCTGAGAGTCCAGACGTATTGATAATTACAATATGTCCATTATCCATCCACTCTAAAGGACGTAAGTTCATGTTTTTTTGACCAAACAAACGCCTCATCCGCGAATTCAAACGAATCTTTTGCATCCGATTGATGATGGGAAGAACATCTTTTTCATTACTTTGCTTACGGAATTCCTTCCAGTATCCTTCTAACAATGGATTTCCTTTCACAATTGGCAGTATCCGATTACGAAAAGTTTCATCCCGCAGAATTTGCTCCACGCCTAAGATGGTATGATCACGATCATCCAACAACAGGGTGTGTAACGCAATTTGGCCATACTTATCTAACAATATCTGAGAGTCAGATTGATAAGTACCCTTGAGCAAGTCCAATGTATAATTAACGATCTCCTCATTCTTAATTCCATACGTTTTATGCAACAGGTTTAATCCCAAAATATGTTGATTGGAACTTAGATCAAAGTAGTGGATACGTTGTTTAAGCTGATCAGTATTAACACCGTCTGCTTCTAGTCGTTTCAGATCAGCCCGAATCTTGGCCAAGAGTTTTAAACAACCATCCTCTCCTTTAGATTCCACAAACGTAAACCCAGGTGCATCCGCATCATGATACCAACGTTCATGTAAATGATCATATAAGAGATTCAGCAAAAAACTCGTTTTACCATATCCCGTCTCACCAACTCCAAAGCTCATGTAAGTCCAGATATGATCCGGAATCCGCACAGCCCGATCCTTCACAATGGGATGATCATGGGTTCCAATCAGAATACCTTGGTTAAACTCTCTTTTGGGAATCGGTGCTTGCCCTTTTTGAAAAGCAGGCAAATAAGGTCTACTACCTTTTTTTGAAGGGATTTCATAAATCTTATCTTCCTTATCCGGTAAATGTAACAAGTTGGCCAACTCCATATGCGACCAATACATTCGTTTCCAAAAAGACGGGATTGGCCGAATAGATCGAAATGGATTTCGCCAGCGTTTGAAGAGATAGACAATATGCATACGGATATAGTTGTCAAATTCCATAATTCGTTCAATGGACGATTTGGTATCTTGAACAGTCCCGCTAGCATGACGATGATCGCCCCACAAATCGATGGAAACGATAAATTCTTTTTCCCGGCCAGTATTCATTTTATATAGAGCTTGATAACGAGCTTTCTCTTGTGGAGATAGCGTAGACATAGATCGATTGGGAAGTTCCAGATCAATGTTGATCATATCGGCCAACTCTTCTCGAGTCATTCCTAAATTTTTTAGCCCCCTATTTGACCGTTTTTCTAAATTCTTGGAGGTTACGTTGGGACTTAAACGAATAAACAACCATGTATTAGGGCTCATATGGGTTAAAATGCTCCCTAATTCACTCTTTTCATAGGGCTGTAATGGTAAACCTGCTCGTCTCCCTCGTTGATTAAGTCGAAAAAAACCTCCATAGAGATTCTCTGTACTTTTCATAATTGGAATCTCTTTAGGATCAACTTCGAACCATTCACTACCTGGAAAATGATCAAGAAATGTTCGCGTGATTCCCTTGTATTTATCCTGTGGGAAAGTAAAATAGATCTCGATTTCATGCTCTTCATTCACATACAAAAGATAACCAAACCATTCACGACCACGAAGAAATCGTTGGAAGCGAACACGATTCCGCTTATGTATATCCCGTACAAAATCATCTACTTTCTTAGTCGTTGATTCTATATTTTCATTGGGAATAACTCGAATAACTCTCATCTCTTTTTTTGCCCGATAATAGTAATAATAATGAACTCCAACCCAACCCAAGAGCGTAATAACAATAAAGGAAAGAACGACTGCATTTACGACCACGATTTGAACGAGTGACACCAATGACAGTAGATATTGGCCGAAGGTGATTTGGCCAATGACCAGCAAAAACAAAGGCGAAATGAACTGTTTAAATATTGATGGAAAAAAATAATACAGCAAAAAAAGACCTATCAAGATAGGGGTGAAAATATGGTATGGGAAGGATGTATGTTTTGAATCATTTTTACTCATGCCCCAAACGGAAGATGAATTGATCTTGTTCAATCCATCTTCCACCATTCATTCCCTCCTTACTTCTTAAAGAATTGCATCGGATTTAACAGTTTTCCATTTTTTCTTACTTCAAAATGCAAATGTGGTCCGGTACTCCAACCATTGCTTCCAACCAGTGCAATGACTTGACCTTTTTTGACAGCTTGGCCAACTTGCACTTTGACATCCTTCTCGTACATATGTGCATATAACGTCTCCAATCCGTTACTGTGTTGAATTACAATTTTCCAGCCATAACCGCTCGATTTTCGACTCTCAATAACCGTCCCATGATCCGCTGCCAAAATAGAGGTTCCAAGCTGTTGCGCAATATCAATCCCAGCATGAGTCCGAAATGTTTTCTTGATTGGGTGAAATCGACGGCCAAATTGCGAAGTGACTCGTCCGTTTTTAACCGGAAACAATAAAGAACCAGTAGCTTTAATCTCTCCAGACTGTATCTCAACAAAATCCTCTGCATATTGTTTTACTCTCAGCACATAGTGTTGGTAATCCCGATTATAATGCCAAACAGCTCCCCTTGGTGCAAACCAGTCTTCACCTTCTTTGTGGTGGTGAGCAAGAAATTTTGCAGTTGCATGGATCGCATCTTCGGGATCGTTGGGATCAGCTTTCCCATCTCCATTTGCATCCACGCCAAATCCCCCATAACGTTTGATAATAGCAGGATCGGTAATATCTACACTATCCGCCAGATCCCCCAAACGCGTACCACCTGGGTATTTCCAACCCAAAGGACCATTCCCAGCCCATGAAACTTCAGTACTTTCTTCACCCATTCCAATTTTAAATTGAAGACAAGGATAAACGTTTCCCCTTGCATCGATAAAACAA